>Ga0172381_10000122_pt1 | contig 87602 bp, 86 predicted proteins | sample Leawel6488metaG_FD_119754 | JGI IMG/M metagenome (GOLD analysis project Ga0172381, IMG submission 119754) | Leachate microbial communities from a municipal landfill in Southern Ontario, Canada - Leachate well 64-88 metaG | ecosystem: Engineered > Solid waste > Landfill > Unclassified | place...
GATTGCCAAAGGTGCAACCTATTATACTCATTGGTTTCAGCCGATGACTGGGCTTACCGCAGAAAAGCATGATAGTTTTATCTCGATTGCCGGACCGGGCAAAGTAATTGAAAAATTTTCTGGAAATAAGTTAATCCAGGGCGAGCCGGATGCTTCAAGCTTTCCTTCGGGAGGAATTCGTGCTACTTTTGAGGCCAGAGGGTATACTGCCTGGGATCCTTCAAGCCCGGCATTTATTATTGAAAGTACCTTGGGTAAGACTTTATGTATTCCGACTATATTTATTTCTTATCATGGCGAGGCTTTGGATAAAAAATTGCCTCTTTTGCGATCTGATGAAGCGTTGAATAAAGCTGCTGTAGGGTTGCTTAGGCTTTTTGGCCGCAAGGATGTAAAAAAAGTTATCTCGACCTGTGGTGCAGAACAAGAATATTTTCTAATTGATAAAAATTATTATAATTTACGCCAGGATTTAATTATGACCGGCCGTACTTTAATCGGTGCTCCTAGCCCTAAGGGGCAGCAGTTGGAAGACCAATATTTCGGTACAATTAAAGAGCGGGTTGTTAATTATATGTTTGAGGTAGCCCAAGAAGCTTATAAATTGGGTATTCCGATTATGACTCGTCATAACGAAGTTGCTCCGCATCAGTATGAATTTGCTCCAATATTTGAGGAGTCAAATATTGCTGCTGATCATAACCAATTGCTTATGGAATTGATGAAAAAGATCGCTTTACGCCATGGCATGGTTTGTCTTTTGCATGAAAAGCCTTTTGCTGGAATAAATGGCAGTGGTAAGCATTTAAATTGGTCACTGGCAGATGATTTAGGCAACAATCTGCTTAATCCCGGCCAAACTCCGGAAGATAATTTACAGTTTTTGGCAGTTTTAGCTGCGGTATTAAGAGCAGTTTATTTACATGCTGACCTCTTGCGTACTTCGGTTGCTTTAGCCGGCAATGAACATCGGTTAGGTGCCAATGAAGCACCTCCGGCGATTATTAGTGTGTTTTTGGGTGAACAGTTAACTAATATTTTAAATATGATTGAAAAAGGAGTTAAGTCGAAGATTTCTAAATCCGATATTGTGGATCTAGGAATAGGCCGTTTACCTAAGTTTAATAAGGATGCTACCGATAGAAATCGTACTTCGCCTTTTGCTTTTACCGGAGCTAAGTTTGAATTTCGTGCGGTTGGGTCTTCGCAGAATATTTCCACTCCGATTGCCATAGTTAATACTATAATTGCCGAAAGCCTGGATCATGTCGCTCAAGAGATTAAACAGGCGACATCTACCGGTAAGGATTTTAATTCCGCAGTATTAATGGTTATCTCGAAAATTGTTAAGGTAACTAAGGATGTGCGTTTTGAAGGCAATAACTATTCGGAAGAGTGGCGTAAAGAAGCTAAAAAGCGTAACCTGCCGAATGTCGCTTCAACCCATCAATCTCTGGAGGCTCTAACCAAAAAAGAAAATATTTCTTTGTTTGAAAAATATAAAGTTTTCTCCAAAGAAGAACTGATTGCCCGTTACCATATTTGGATTCATATGTACAACTTGACCCTGGAAATCGAGGCTAATACCTTAAATGAAATAGTGAATGCTAGCGTGGTTCCGGCGGGTTACAAATATGAGAAGCTTTTAGCTACAACTTTGGGAGAACTTGTTAGATTAAAGAAGGATGCTAGTTTAAAGCTGGATGCCGCGGCATTAGCAGATAAGAAAGAGCATCTAAACGAAGTAGTTTTAAAGATTTATTATGTACGTAAGAATACTAAAGAGATGGTTAACTTGCTTGAAGATGCCAAGAAGTTAAGCAATGAGAAACGCGCTGAACTTTACTTTGATGAGCTTAAACCCTTGATGGATCATATTCGCAGGCATGTCGATCAATTAGAGCGCGTAGTTCCCGATGATACTTGGGATTTGCCTAAGTACCGAGAGATGCTGTTTATAAAATAGAAGTTACCAAAAAAGCTTTTTATTTACTTGTATATATAAGCACGCTGTAGTGCTAGAGTTTAAAGAATAGAACATAGACGTTCATGATGGCTAAAATTTTTTGCCAGAATGAACGTCTATTTTTATCGCTAGCCGTGCATAAAGTTTAGGCAGAATATGATTACTATACTTATTACGGAAGATGAAGTAAAAACCAAGGAAGCCTTAACTAAAATGTTAGAGCAGGAAGGGTATGCTCTATCTGCAAATACAAACCAGGAAAATGTTATTCGTGTAGTAAAAAAGAATTGCATAAGAGATCTGGCTTTTATTAAAGATAAAGTGATAGAATTAGAGAGCTCTTTGTTTATTGAGAAAAAAGGGGTATTGTATAAATCCGTTTTAGAGGCAATTGAGAAGCCTCTGTTAGAGCAGACTTTAGAGCGTTGTGAAGGTAATCAGCTTAAGGCTGCCCGGATATTGGGGATTAATCGTAACACAATGCGGACAAAAATAAATAAATTAGGTATTGATGTAACCCGATGGAAAGTAAATTTATGAAACCAGCATACTTACCGCAGAAGCAGGGATTATATGATCCGCAGTTTGAGCATGATTCATGCGGTGTAGGATTTGTCTGCAATATTAAGGGTAAGAAGACGCATGATATTGTTAAGCAGGGTTTAGAGGTCTTAAGGCGGCTGAGCCATCGCGGAGCTACCGGAGCAGATCCTAAAACAGGGGATGGGGCCGGACTGCTTATTCAATTCCCCCATGAGTTTTTTGCCTCGATCTGTAAAGATGGAAAAATTAATTTACCCGAAGCAGGCTATTATGCTTCAGGCTTGGTATTCTTGCCTCAGGATAGTGCTGAGCGTAAATTTTGCAAGGAAGTGGTTCAAAAAATCATAGTTTCTGAAAAACAGTTATTTCTAGGCTGGAGAAGTGTGCCGGTTAATAGCCAGGGTATTGGAAAGTCAGCCCGAGATGCACAGCCTGAAATTGAGCAGATTTTTATCGGCCGGAATAAAAATATAAATGATGTTTTAATTTTTGAAAGAAAACTTTATCTTATCCGCAAGCAAATCGAGAACTTAATTCAAGCATCTAAAATAAAACAAAAAAGAACTTTTTATATTCCCAGCTTGTCTAGCCGCACGTTTATTTATAAGGGCTTGTTGATGGCTGATCAGGTTGATAATTTCTTTACCGATTTAAATTCTCAAGAAATTAAGAGCGCTCTGGCTTTAGTGCATTCGCGTTATTCGACAAATACATTTCCTACCTGGGACCTTTCTCAACCGTTTAGATTTATTGCTCACAATGGTGAGATAAATACTTTGAGGGGCAATATTAATTGGATGTCCGCGCGGGAAAGTTTTCTAAGTAGTGAATTATTTGGTTCGGATTTAAAGAAAATATTTCCCGTAATTGTTCCCGGAGGCAGTGATTCGGCAGCGATTGACAATGTTTTTGAGCTATTGACTTTATCCGGCAGGAGCCTGGCTCATGCGATTTCAATGCTTATCCCCAGTGCCTGGGAGCAAAATAATTTGCTTGCCCAAAATGTAAAGGCCTTTCATAAATACCATACTTGTTTGATTGAGCCTTGGGACGGACCGGCAGCGATTGCTTTTACCGACGGCCAATCAATTGGCGCGGTACTTGATCGTAATGGCTTAAGGCCTTGCCGTTATATTGTTACTAAGAGTGATTTTGTAGTTATGGCTTCCGAAGTGGGGGTTTTGGATATCGATCCAGAGGATATTCTTTATTCCGGAAGGCTTGAACCGGGTAAGACGTTCTTCATCGATACTAAAGTTGGCCGTATAATCGAAGATAGTCAAATAAAAAAAGAGCTGGCTATGGATCAGCCTTATGAACAGTGGGTTAAGGAAAATATGCTGGAATTAGGCAGTTTACCGGATATTGTCTTGAAAAAAGATAAAGTTGATACCTTGCCGCAGTTAAAGGCTTTCGGTTATACCCGAGAAGACTTGAAAACAATTATTAAACCGATGGTTGAGAGCGCCCAGGAACCGGTTGGTTCCATGGGTAATGATACGCCGCACGCCGTACTCTCCGCTAAGCCCCAGCTTTTGTTTTCTTATTTTAAACAATTATTTGCCCAGGTGACCAATCCTCCGGTTGATCCTATCCGCGAAGAATTGGTAATGAGCCTGGCTAGTTACTTGGGCCCTGAAAAAAATATTCTAAGCGATGGCCCGGATCATTGCCATAAATTAATAGTTAGCCGCCCGATTCTTACCGATGTTGAAGTTGAAAAAATTCGTAAAATAAAAAAGAACGGATTTAAGACCAAAACTATTTCGCTGCTTTTTAAAGTAAATCGTAAAGTTGATTTTACCCGGGAGCTAAATAAAATATTTCGGGAAACAGAGGCAGCTATAAAAAAAGGTTATACTTTTATTGTTTTAAGCGACCGGGGAGTAAATAAAAATTATGCTAGTATTCCAAGCCTTTTAGCTGTTTCTGGCCTGCACCACTATCTGTTGCGCCGCTCTTTGCGTACGCAGATTAGCATTGTTTTAGAAAGTGCTGAACCTCGGGAAGTGAATCATTTTGCTTTGCTTTTTGGTTATGGGGCTGATTGTGTTAATCCTTACCTCATTTTTAGCTCGATTGAGCTTATGATTAAAGATAAAGAGCTTAATCTTGATATTCAAAAAGCTAAGGATAATTATATAAAGGCGATTGATAAGGGGATTTTAAAAGTCCTCTCAAAAATGGGTATATCTACTTTACAAAGTTATCGGGGAGCTCAAATATTTGAAGCTGTAGGTTTAAACCAGGAATTAATCGATAATTATTTTAGTGGCACAGTTTCCAGGATTAATGGTGCCTCTTTAGATATTATCTCTCAAGAAACTATCATCAGGCATAGTCAGGCTTTTCCTAAAAGGGCTTTAGAAACGAATTATTTGTCAACCGGTGGAGTTTATCAGTGGAAGCGCGATGGAGAATTTCATCTTTGGAATCCGGAGAGTATTGCCGCGTTGCAGGATGCTGTGCGTAATAATGACCTTAAGAAATATCAGGAATTTGCCAATTTAATTAATGATCAGTCGAAAAATCCCACTACTTTAAGAAGTTTGTTGAAATTTAAAACTCAGAAATCGATTCCTCTGGATGAGGTTGAGCCAGCCGAAGAGATTATTAAAAGGTTTGCTACCGGGGCAATGAGCTTTGGGTCAATTAGCCGTGCTACGCATGAAACAATTGCCATTGCGATGAATAGATTGAAAGGTAAATCTAATACCGGAGAGGGCGGTGAAGATCCTGCGCGTTTTATGCTCCGGCCAAACGGAGATTCTGCCAGGAGTGCAATCAAACAGGTTGCTTCCGGGCGCTTTGGAGTAACTACTAATTATCTAGTTAATGCTGATGAGCTGCAGATTAAGATTGCCCAGGGTGCAAAACCCGGTGAAGGCGGTCAGCTTCCGGGGCATAAGGTAAGCGCAATGATCGCCAAGATCCGTTATACTACTCCGGGGGTTACTTTAATTTCTCCTCCTCCGCATCATGATATTTATTCGATTGAGGATTTAGCGCAGCTTATTTTTGACTTAAAAAATGTAAATCCCGAGGCGCGGATTAGCGTTAAATTAGTTTCTGAAATTGGCGTTGGGACTATTGCCGCCGGCGTTGCCAAAGGCCATGCAGATATGATTCTTATTTCAGGCCAGGATGGAGGCACCGGCGCCTCGCCTTTAAGTTCGATTAAATATGCCGGTCTTCCTTGGGAATTAGGCTTATCGGAAACGCATCAAACTTTAGTATTAAATGATTTAAGAAGCAGGGTGCGCCTTCAAACAGACGGGCAGATGCGTACCGGGCGTGATGTGGCTATTGCCGCTTTGCTCGGAGCTGAAGAGTTTGGATTTTGTACTGCAGTATTAATTGTGTTAGGGTGTGTTATGTTACGGCATTGTAATTTAAATAATTGCTCAGTAGGAATTGCCACGCAGGATGAAATCTTAGAGAAAAGATTTGGCGGCCAGGCAGAGTTTATTATAAATTATTTTACTTTTGTGGTTAATGAACTGCGGCAAATTATGAGTTCTCTAGGTATAAAAAAAGTAGAGGATATGGTTGGCCGCGCAGATTTACTTGAATTAAATAACCAGATTCTGCCCTGGAAAGCAAAAGATGTAGATTTTTCCAAGATTCTTTATAAGCCGCAGGTTCCAAAATCAGTGATTACGCATTATTGTCATAAGCAGGACCACGGAATAGATAAAATCCTGGATTTAAAACTTATAACTTTAGCTTTAAGTGCTTTAACTGAAAACAAAAAAGTAGAGATAAATCAGGAAATTAAAAACGTGAATCGTTCAACCGGGGCAATGTTAAGCGGAGAGGTTTGTAAAAGATTTGGAGAAATTGGCTTGCTCGAAGATATGATTAGATGCAATTTTAAGGGAATTGCCGGCCAGAGTTTTGGGGCCTTTTTAGCTCCGGGAATTACTTTCGTTTTAGAAGGGTTGGCTAATGATTACGTGGGTAAGGGGATATCAGGAGGCAAGATTATAATTTACCCTGATAAAAATGTAAGTTATAAAACCGAAGAAAATATAATTATTGGAAACACTTCATTTTATGGAGCAATTAATGGCCAAGCTTATATTCGAGGCGTTGCCGGAGAAAGGTTCTGTATTAGAAATTCCGGATTAAGTGCGGTGGTGGAAGGAGTAGGGGACCACGGTTGTGAGTATATGACTGGCGGCAGAGTTGTTATCTTAGGCGCAACCGGCAGGAATTTTGCCGCAGGGATGTCCGGAGGCATTGCTTATTGCCTGGATGAGCAGGGGGATTTTAAGAAAAAATGCAATATGGATATGGTGGCCTTAGAAAAATTAGACAGCGTTGATATGGGTATAATTAAGAATTTATTGACTAATCATTGTGAGTATACGCAGAGCGTTAAGGCTAAAGAGATCCTTGATAACTTCCATAAATATGTGAATATTTTTATCAAAGTTATGCCTTTAGAATATAAGCGGATATTGGAGGAGAAAAAGATTATTAAAAAGGCTGATTTGGGAGAATATACTGATGGGTGATGCCAAAGGGTTTTTAAAATTCAAAAGACAGCCGCAGGCCCACCGGGCAGTTTGCGAAAGAATAAAGGATTTTAAAGAGGTTAATTTTTTACAGAGTGACTCTTGCGTTAAAGAGCAAACATCCCGTTGCATGGATTGTGGGACACCTTTTTGCCACTCGGGTTGTCCGGTTGGTAACTATATACCGGAATGGAATGACCTTGTTTTTCATGATCAATGGGAAAAGGCCTTTAGTTTACTCCGCGGGACAAATAATCTTCCGGAGATAACTGGCAGGATTTGTCCTGCTCTTTGTGAGCATGCCTGCGTTTTAGGGATTAATGATGATCCGGTGACTATTCGGGAAAATGAGCTTGGTATTATTGAGCATGCTTTTAAAAATGGTTTAATTAAGCCCAGGATTCCTAAAAAAAGAACCGGTAAAAAAATAGCTGTGGTTGGTTCAGGCCCGGCGGGGCTTGCTTGTGCTGATCAACTGAATTACGCAGGGCACAGAGTTGTGGTTTTTGAAAGAGATGATGCTATCGGAGGGATTCTGCGTTATGGAATTCCGGAGTTTAAATTAGAAAAGAAGATACTTGACCGGAGGATTAAGCTGTTTGAAAAAGAAGGGATAAAATTTGATACCGGAGTGAATGTTGGTGTTGACTATAAAGTTAAGAAATTAAAAGAAGAATTTGATGCAGTTTGTATTGCTTGCGGTTCCCGTTTTCCGCGGGATTTAAATATTGAAGGCAGAGCTCTTTCCGGGATTAATTTTGCTATGGATTATTTGATTCAGTCAAATAAGCGGCTAAAGGGCGAAATTATCGCTTTTGATAAATTGCTTGATGCTCGGGACAAGCAAGTTGTAATTATTGGAGGCGGGGATACCGGGGCGGATTGCGTAGGGGTTGCGCATCGCCAAGGTGCTTGTCGTGTTGTGCAAATTGAGATTATGCCTAAACCGGCAACCTGCCGCACTAAAGAATATCCTTGGCCAAAGTATCCTTTATTGCTTAAATCGTCAACCAGCCATGACGAGGGTGGAGAGCGTGATTGGTCAGTATTAACTAAAAAGTTCATTGGGCTAGATGGTAAAGTAAAAAAACTTTCCTGTGTTAAGGTTGAATTTAAGAAGAATGCGCAAGGATGCCCGGCCATGCAAGAGGTAGAGGGTTCTGAGTTTGAAATCGAAGCTGATTTAGTAATTTTGGCTCTAGGTTTTATGCATCCCGAGAAAAAGGGGATCATTGAAGAACTTAGCTTAAGTTTGGATCTAAAGGGTAATGTAAAAACCGATAATAATTTTATGACTTTTAAAAAAGGAATTTTTGCCTGTGGGGATATGCGCCGTGGGCAATCTTTGATTGTTTGGGCAATTTCCGAAGGAAGGCAGTCTGCTTATTACATAGATAAATACCTTATGGGTAGTTCAAGCTTACCGGTATTATAAAATCCGAGCTTTTTTTAAAATTTGATGTAAAATATAGCAATTAAGGGGAGGGACGTTTTGTCTATTTTAATTTTTTTAATTTTGTTTCCTTTGTTAACAGCCGGGCTTTTATTTTTAGTAAAAGGGGATAAGCCGCAAGGTTTATTGATTAAGTTATCAGCTTTGGCTGTTTCTTCCGCTGTTCTTTTATTGCTTTTTACTACTTTTCATGGCAGTATCCGGTATTTTAAGGCAGAATCACATTTAATTGACAGGGTTATATTCTTTACCGAATTAGTTTTATCAGCGTATGTATTGTATTTAGGGTTAAAGTTTAAGCGTCTTTGGGTGACGCTATTTATTTTGCTTCAGGCAGTTTTAATGCTTTATTTTGAATATTCTTCCGACTGGAGAGTTGTTGCCGAATACAATTTATTTATTGATAAATTTTCAATCTTGATGTCTTTAATTGTCGGCATTATTGGTAGTTTAATCTGCGTATATGCTGTTAGTTATATGCGCGATTTTCATAAGAAGTATCATCAAGAGATAGAGGACCGGCGTAGTTTTTTCTTTTTTGTTATTTTTGTTTTTCTTTCGGCGATGTTCGGGGTAATTTTTTCAAATAATCTTCTTTGGCTTTATTTTTTCTGGGAGATAACTACTGTTTGTTCGTTTCTGCTCATTGGTTATAAGAGGTCAGAGGAGTCCAGAAAGAATGCTTTTCATGCGTTAGAGATTAATTTATTAGGCGGTCTTGCATTTTTGTTGGCAATTATCTATTTTTACAAGGCAACCGGTAGCGTTGAATTGAATAAAGTTATGCTGCTAGGCAAGGCCTGGGCCTTGATCCCTGTGATGTTGATTTGTTTTGCCGGGTTAACCAAATCTGCGCAGCTTCCTTTTTCTTCCTGGCTATTAGGGGCAATGGTTGCACCCACTCCGGTATCGGCACTTTTGCATTCTAGCACGATGGTTAAAGCCGGGGTGTATATAATTTTACGTTTTGCTGCAATTTTGCAAGGGACTATGGCAGGTTTTGCCCTGGCTTTAATAGGAGGAGTAACTTTTTTAGTTGCTTCATTTGTGGCGATTTCGCAAAATGATGCTAAAAAAGTTTTAGCCTATTCGACTATTGCTAACCTGGGGTTAATTGTCTTATGCGCTGGTATTGGCACCTATGAAGCAATGTGGGCTGCGATTTTACTCATTATGTTTCACGCAATTGCTAAGTGCCTCTTATTTCTTTGCGTGGGCACGGTTGAGCATGGGATACACAGTCGTAATATTGAGGATATGTCAGGGTTAATCATTGCTATGCCTAAGTTGTCTATTTTGATGCAAGTGGGTATGGCAGGTATGTTCTTAGCGCCATTCGGCATGTTAATCAGTAAGTGGGCGGTGCTTAAGGCCTTGGTGGATTATAATCCTTTGTTGGCCATATTTGTAGTTTTCGGAAGCTCGGTTACGTTGTTTTTCTGGGTTAAGTGGATGGGTAAATTAATTATTGTTACTGAACCAAGAGAAGAAATTGAACATGGGGTAGGTAAAGGGCAATGGTTTTCTTTAACCAGCCTTTCAATATTAACTATTGGTATCTGCGGGTTTTTCCCGCTAGTCTCCTCCATTTTAATTGAACCGTATTGTCTTGAAATTTATGCCCGGACCATTACGATGAGCAAGGGAAATATTGAAATTATGTCGATTATGTTAGCACTGGTTATGCTTTTCCCGTTGAGCTTTATTAATTATGGAAAACGGGTTAAAGTTGTCGATGCCTATTTGGGTGGGGCTAATGTTAATAATAATGTACAGTTTCGCGGTTCTGCCGGTGCAATTAAAAATATGTCGATGAATAATTATTACCTTCAGGATTATTTCAGCGAAAAGAGGTTATTTAAATTCGGAGTAATTATTACTGTTGTTCTGGTGATTGCCATGTTGGGTTTATCTTTACTATGAATATCTTCCTGAATATTTTACTTTATTTGATTTCAGCGCCTTTAATCGGAGGGCTCTTGTCAGGTATAGATAGGAAAATTACCGCGCGCATGCAATCTAGGATCGGCCCGCCTATCCTGCAGCCGTTTTTTGATGTTTTAAAATTAATTCAAAAGGATAACCTGGTAGTCAGGAGATCTCAAAATTTTTATATCGGGTTTTTTCTTATTTTGGTTATTTTTACCGGTGGTTTATTTTTTACCGGCAAGGACATACTGTTGGTAATTTTTGCTTTTACTTTGGCAGCTATATTTTTTGTTTTGGCTGGATTTAAGGCTAGTTCACCCTATAGTTTTATCGGTGCTCAGAGAGAGTTGCTGCAAATGATGGCTTATGAGCCGATTATTATTTTAAGCGCAGTGGGCATGTATATGGTTACGCGCAGTTTTTATGTAGTTGATATCATAGCCTATGGCAAGCCTTTAATCAATTATTTACCGGGTATATTTTTTGGTTTGTTGTATATTTTAGCCATGAAGTTCAGGAAATCACCCTTTGATTTATCTACTTCACATCATGCCCACCAGGAATTAGTCAAAGGAATCACTACGGAGTTTTCCGGCAGGACGTTGGCAATGATTGAGATTGCACATTGGTTTGAAAATATGTTCATTTTAGGTATTATCTATTTGTTTTTCGCTAGTTTTCCCCTAGCCGGTATACTTTTGAGCTTATTGTCCTATTTTTTAGTTATTCTTATTGATAATACTTTTGCCAGAGTTAAATGGCAATTAGCTTTGTTCAGTTCCTGGTTAGTTGCTTTAATTTTTGGTTTTGGAAATCTTTTGATTTTGTTTATTTTACCTAAATAAAAATGTCATATTTAAAAAAATCTCCCTGGGTTATTCATTATGATGCCTCAAGCTGTAATGGCTGCGATATCGAGGTTTTGGCTTGTCTTACTCCGGTTTATGATTTGGAACGTTTTGGGATAATTAATACCGGTAACCCAAAGCATGCGGACATATTCTTAGTTACCGGTTCGGTAAATGAACAGAATAAAGAAGTAATCCAGAATATTTATCTTCAGATACCTGATCCTAAGGTGGTATTAGCTTTGGGTGTTTGTGCGACTTCCGGAGGCGTATTCCGCGAATGTTATAATGTTTCCGGAGGGGTGGACAAGATTATTCCGGTTGATGTTTATGTGCCGGGGTGCGCTGTACGCCCGGAGGCGATAATTGACGGGGTGGTTAAAGGGTTAAAAATTCTTGAAGAAAAACATAAAATGTTTAAAGCCATTAGCGGCGGAAAAGAAAAAGTAGATATTTGCCAAGCGGTTGTTGAAGACGATCAAGAGATTCTTAGCTTGCAGAAATTAGCCTATCAAGGAGAGGCGGAGATTTATAATGATTTTAGCCTTTCTCCGCTGGTTCAAACGTTAGGGGAACTGAAAAATGATTTTAAAGATATGCTTTTCTTAAAAAGCACTATGCATGGTAAAATTATCGGTTCAGTACGGGCGTATGTGCAGCAGGGCACTTGTCATATTGGCCGGGTAATCGTACATCCAAGTTATCAGAATTATGGATTAGGCAAAAAGTTAGTACACCAGATTGAATCCCGTTTTCCTCAAGCCACTAGGTATGAGGTTTTTACCGGGCATAAGAGCCGGCGTAATATTTATTTTTATCAAAGCTTAGGGTATAAAATATTTAAACGGGAAATGGTTTCCGAGCTGCGTGACAGGGTTTTTATGGAGAAGTTGGGATTAATGGGGTTAAAAAATGATTGAAGAGCAGAAGTTGATCGGAATTGAAATTAAAGATTTATTAAGCCAGGTTGGTGATCTGCATAGTTCCGGCCATAGATTGGTGCAGATTGGTTGTACAAAATTGCCTGAACACTTGGAGGTAAATTATTCTTTTGATAAAGGGTACCGGTTGGTTAATTTAAAGATTAAGGTTATAGATTTAAATATTGAAGTTCCCAGCGTAAGCAATATCTATTGGTGTGCATTTCTATATGAAAACGAAATTCACGATTTATTTGGCGTAAAATTTAAGGATATTGCTGTAGATTATAAAGGTAATTTTTATCGTACTTCAATAAAAAGAGGTTTTAATCCGCAAAATGAATAATCCTAAGAGAACGATTATCCCTTTTGGCCCGCAACATCCGATTTTGCCTGAGCCGATCCATTTGGATTTGGTAGTTGAAGATGAGAAAGTAATCCAGGCTATTCCTTCGTTAGGTTTTATCCATCGTGGCCTTGAAAAGCTGGTTGAGAAAAAAGATTTTATCGATTTTGTTTATATTGCCGAAAGAATTTGCGGTATCTGCAGCTTTATTCATGGCCTGACATATTGTCTTGCCATTGAAGAAATTATGCAGATAGAGGTACCTAAAAGAGCTGCTTATCTTCGCGTAATCTGGTCGGAATTATCGCGAATCCATAGCCATCTTTTATGGCTAGGGTTGACTGCTGATGCTTTTGGTTTTGAGGCACTTTTTATGCATACCTGGAAATTAAGGGAAAAGATTTTAGATATTATCGAGGAAACTACCGGCGGACGGGTTATTTTTGGTTCGGCTAAAATCGGTGGAGTAAGAAAAGATATCCTGCCTGAGAAATTAGATGAAATTATTAAAAGCTTGGAGAAGTATTCTCAGGAGGTTAAAGAGATTACCGATGTTTTTATAAATGACAGCTCTGTTAAGCATCGTTTAGTCGGAGTCGGAGTGTTAAGCAAAGAAGATGCTTATTTACTGGGGGCTGTCGGGCCAACACTTAGGGCAAGCGGAGTGAGTTTAGATACGCGTAAATTAGGTTATGCTGCCTATCGAGATATTGATTTTAATCCGATAATTGAAACAGCTGGGGATAGCTATAGCCGTTGTCTGGTTAGAATCAGGGAAATTTTTCAATCCGTCGATATAATTAAGCAGGCAGTTGGCAGGATGGATTCAGGAGATATTGAAGTTAAAGTAAGCGGTACGCCTAAGGGTGAATTTTTTGCCAGGACTGAGCAGCCCAGGGGTGAAGTGATTTATTATGTTTTAGCTGATGGGTCGCGATTTCTACAAAGATTAAGAGTACGTACTCCTACTTTTGCCAATATCCCCGCTTTAGTTAAGTTAATTCCCGGATGTCAATTGGCTGATGTGCCGATCTTAGTTTTAACCATTGATCCCTGTATAAGTTGTACGGAGCGTTAAGATGAAATTATTTGTTATGGCAAAAAAGGTCTTAAGGAGTTTGTGTTCGAAGCCGGCTACATTTGGTTATCCTTTTGTGCCCAAAACTTATTATAAAAATACACGCGGTAGTATTGTTATAAATATTTCAAAATGTATTTATTGTTCGACTTGCCAGAGAAAATGCCCGGCTTGCGCCATTGTGGTAACAAAATCTGAGAAACAGTGGAAAATTGACCGCCTGCGCTGTGTGTCTTGCGGATATTGTGTGGATGTCTGTCCGGTTAAGTGCCTGGCTATGGATAATAATTATTCTTCTTCGACTTTAAAAAGAGAGGAGGAAATTTTTAGGCGTGCATGAATATCATATTGTTAAAAAGATTATTGAAGAGGTTTTAGCCAAAGATAATAATCAAGATGTTATTGAGATTTCTTTGTGTGCTAGTCAATCAAGCGGGCTAGACCCGGATTCAATTAGGCTCTATTTTGAAGATATCCGGCAAGAGCATCCCTGCCTGAGAGATAGTGAATTAAAGATTAGCTTAGTTAAAGTTAAGTTGCATTGCCCGAAATGTAATTTAGATTTCGAACGCCAACAAAAAGATTTTTCCTGCCCAATATGCTCTTGCGAATCTGAGCGTTCTGCATCACAAAAAGAAATTTATGTTGATAAACTGGTATTTAGGCCTTAAGTATGTGTTATGCCATTCCCGGGAAAATAGAATCGATTAATGCCAAAATGGTTACGGTAGATTATTTTGGCGAGAAGAAAAAAGCTTTGAATGAGCTAACCGGATTATCTGTTGGTGATTATGTTTATGCCCAGGGCGGCTATCTTATCTCCAAGGTTCCTCAGCAACAGGCAGAAGAGTCGCTTTCTATTTGGAAAGATTTATTTTTTAGCCTTAAGGAGCTGGACAATCGCCTTGCCCAATATCCTAATGATAAAAAAGATAGCCAAAGCAGGTCTGCAAAGATATTCCGCAAAGTGACTCAGGCGCAAGATCCTTCTGTAGATGAGCTAGGATATTTGCTTTCGCTTACCGAGAAAAACGAATTAGAGGAATTTTTTAAATTTTCCAATTCTTTACGTAAAAGCTATCTTAGTAACTCTTGTTGTGTGCATGGAATTATTGAGATCTCTAACTATTGCCAACGGCAATGTAGTTATTGCGGAATTTCTACGCAGAATAAAAACCTTAAGCGTTATAAGATGACTAAGGAGGAGATTATTCAAAGCGTAGAAGAAGCTGTAAATATTTATGGTTTTAAGGCTTTGGTTTTGCAAAGCGGAGAGAGTGACGCCTATGGTATTGAGGAATTAGTTGAGATTATCAGTCAGATAAAGAAAAGATTTGCGGTCTTAATTTTTATTAGCTTCGGCGAGATTGGGAAAGAAGGGTTAGCTAAATTGTATCAGGCTGGAGCTAGGGGCCTTTTGATGCGTTTTGAAACCAGCAATCCTGATTTGTATGAGAAGTTGCATCCTGGCGCATCTTTGGATGAGAGGTTATTACAGATTGATTACGCCTACAATTTAGGTTATTTGATCATTACCGGTGCGCTCATCGGTTTACCGGGTCAAACCGGTCAGGATATAATTAATGATATCCGGCTTGCCCGTAAGCTCCATGCTGAAATGTTTAGTTTCGGGCCGTTTATCAGGCACCCGGAGACTCCGCTGGCCAAAGCAGTGGAATCTAAAGAAGAAGATATCTTAAAGGTTTTAGCTTTGTGCCGATTATTGGCAGATGCGCAAACTAAGATTTTAGTAACTACGGGATTTGAGAGCATTAGTAACCAAGCCCGCGAAAAAGGCCTTGCTTGTGGAGGAAATTCGGTTATGCTGAATATAACGCCTTTAAAATTCCGCAGGCTGTATAATATTTATCCGAATCGGGCACATGAGCAGGAGACGATTGAAACTCAGATTAAGGATGTTTTGGATCTATTGAAAAGCATGGGCAGGGCGCCTACTGATTTAGGGGTAAGTGTTTAAAAAGTTAAAGGGAGGTTAAAAAGCTAATGAATATCTGGCAGTTGGTTAAAGTAGGCGGTTTTACTATGGTGCTGCTTTTATTGGCGTCAGTATTATCTCTGGCAATTATTCTGGAAAGAATTATTTCTTATCGTAATAAAACTAGAATAAAAAGAAAAGATTTTATGTTAAGAATACGTGAAGCATTAAAAAGGCAGGGAATAAAGCCGGCTATTGAGATCTGCAAAACTACCAACACTCCTTTTGCCCAGGTAGCTTACGCCGGTTTAAGTTTCTTTGATTGCAGTGAAAAAGAGATATCCAATAATATGGAGCGTCAGATCATAATCGAAACTACAATTCTTGAACGTTTTACTTCGATCATCGGTACAATCGGAAGTATCTCGGTTTACGTGGGGTTATTCGGAACAGTTTTAGGGATTATCCGGGCTTTTCATGATATATCAGTCAGTGGTTCCGGAGGAATCAGTGTAGTAATCAGCGGGATATCCGAAGCTTTGGCTTGCACTGCTGCCGGGCTTTGTGTTGCAGTTCCGGCGGTAATTGCCTATAACTATTTTATGAAGAAGATTGATGATTTCATTAAAGATATGGAACTGGTGGCTTCTGAGTCTATGGATTTAATCAGCGTAATAAAAAAATGAGACAGTTAGCCAGAAAACAGAAACTGATTGCTGAAATAAATATCACTCCGTTTACGGATGTTATTTTAGTTCTTTTGATTATTTTCATGATTACGACTCCGCTTATTTTGCAGTCAAATATCCGGGTCAATTTACCGACTGCGGCAACTGGAAAACCGATAGAACAGGCCGTAAAAATTAATATCATGATCACTAATGAGGGCCTGATCTATTTAGATAATAAGCAGGTTTTAAAAAAAACGCTTAAGTCTGAGGTTGCCAGGTTAAGGCAAGTTAACCCCGAGCTGGAAGTGATTTTATTCTCGGATAAAATGGTCAGGTTTAAGGATATCGTCAGTCTGTTGGATATCTTTAATGAGCTGGGAATAAAAAACTTAAATATTGCCACAAAAGTAGAATAAATTCTAAAGAATAATTGACAATCGGGAAATTTGTGCTACTATAATGATTGCTTATAAAAAAGCAGTTACACTTTTAACAGACGACTTAAATCCGATGGTGGATAGAAGGCGTCATTTTTTTTATCATAAGGGTTTATGTCAAAAGAAAATTTTTATAAGGGGATAAAGATCGTGGGTTTTGTTTCTTTTATTCCGTTTATTTTAGCGGCTGGCCCGCTTGCAGGTTATTTTACCGGTAATTTTTTACAAAAAAAATTAAATTTATCATCTTTGTGTGTATTTTTTGGTATTGCTTTCGGGTTTTTAATATCAATTACTGAAATAATTAAAATTATAAAAGCGGTAAATAGGATAAATAAAAATAAATAAACTTTAAATCATGAGTGTTCCAGAGCTTCCAGATATATTTGCAATTCTTGCAACTAAATTTCCCGAAAACAATTTTTTTAAATTTGTTTATCTTTGGGAAAATATTAGCTATTCTCTAGTCCTGGTTTTAATTTTAGGAGTTTTTGCTTTTTTTGCCTGCCGCAAAAAGAGTTTAATCCCAGGCCGCCTGCAAAATGTTGCTGAAGCTATTGTTGGTGGTTTAGATGATTTTGTCTGCGGGATTCTTGGGCCGAGCGGGAGGAGATATACCCCTTTTATCGGAACGTTATTTATCTACATTCTTTTTATGAACCTAGCCGGTTTAATTCCTTTTATTAAATCCCCGACTGCCAGTTGGTCGACGACATTGGCTTTGGCTTTGTGTGTATTTTTTTATGTGCAGTATGCGGCAATCAAAGAACTGGGTTTTCTGGGGTATTTAGATCATTTGGCGGGTAAGCCTCGCGGGGTTTTAGCTTTTACAATTATCATGCCGTTATTTATGTTTGTTCTACATATTGTTACTGAGTTGATCCGCCCGTTAAGTTTATCTTTACGTTTGCGCGGCAATATCTGGGGGGATGAAATTTTGCTAGGGTTACTTTCTGGTTTTGGTATCACGGGCTTACCGCTTTTATTTTTTAATATGCTTATGGCAACTTTAGCTGCAGTTGTCCAGGCTGCAGTTTTTTGTTTATTGACTACTATTTATTTTGCACTTGTTTTAAATCACGAAGAAGAAACTGTACACTAAAGGGAGGATGGAATGGATTATAAAACAGCTTTAGATTTTGGTGTTCCGTTAGCACTAGGCATAGCGGCGTTTGGTTCTGCAATTGGTTTGGGGATAGCAGTGTCTGCAGCTTTAACCGGTGTGAGCAGGCAGCCGGAAGCAAGCAATAAGATAATGACAATGTTGATTATTGGCTGCGCTTTTATTGAAGCAATTACTATTTATGTTTTGGTATTTGCTTTTATGTATGCCAGTAAATAATTTCCCCTTGTAAACTAGATACATAAAGGAAAGAGAAATTAGTATGGAAATTTTAAAGATGCTTAGCGCAAGTGAAATCTTTGCGCAGATAATAAGTTTTATTCTTTTGTTAGTTCTGTTGCGTTTATTCGCTTGGAAAAAAATCCTTCTGCTTTTAGACCAGCGTAAAGAAAAAATTAGTTCTGAGTTTAAGGGAATAGAGGATACTAAGCTTGAGCTTGCCCGGCTTAAAAGTGATTATGAGTTGAAGCTTTCAACTGTTGCCAGTCAGGCCCAGGCAAAAATTGACGAATCTATTGAGCAGGCTCGGAAAATAAATGAGCAGATGCGTAAGAAGGCTCATGAAGAGGCTCAGGATATTATTACTGATGCCCGTCTTCAGGTAAAATATGAGGTTTCCAAGGTTCAAGAGCAGATTAAAGAGAAAGTCGTTGATATTGCTTTGGGGGCCGCTAGATCAGTGATTCAGGAAAAACTTACTGAAGAGGGTGATCGTAAAATAGTTGAAGATTTTATTCGTCAACTGGATAAAACAGAATGATAAAGAATAAGGTTGTAGTCAGTAGGTATGCTGAGGCTTTAATAAACTTTGCCCGGGCTAATTGCGGGACGGATAAAGTTTTGGAAGATTTGATAACAATCAAGAATATCGTAAGGGATAATCCGGGTTTTAAAAATTTGATGGATAATCCTGAGATATCTTATCATGAAAAATGTTCGGTTATTGATGCGGTTATTGAAACCGATACCGCTAACGAAGTGAGTTATTTTTTAAAGCTGCTTATCGAGAAAAAACGTTTTGACATTTTTATGGATGTAGCTGAGTATCTGCGTACAAAATATAGCCATCATGGGCAGGTGGACGTATTACTTAAAACCGCTTTTCCTCTGGAGTTAGATTTAATTAAAAGAATTGAAGTTGCTTTGAAAGCTAAGTTTAAGCAGGATTTACGGTTTTATATAGATTTAGACGGGAGTTTATTGGGCGGGGTGCAGGTGATTATTGGCAATAAGATTATTGATGGTTCAGTGAGAAAGCGGTTGGAAGAATTAAGAGATAAACTAACTACAGTAAAGATGTATTGATTTTATCAAAAGTACTTTTGCTGTATTTTTAAAGAGAGGTTAAGATGGTTTTAAAACCGGAAGAAGTTACAGTGATAATCGAAAAAGAGCTTCAAAAATATCAATCTCGCCTTCGTACTGAATCAATCGGTACGGTAATCCAGGTAGGGGATACTATTGCCCGTATTTATGGCTTAGATGATGTAATGATGGGGGAACTGGTAGAGTTTTCGGATAATATTATGGGTATGGTCTTAAACTTGGAAGAAGATAGTGTCGGGGTAGTCATCTTCGGAACGGATAATCCGGATAAGAATATTCGTGAAGGTGATTTAGTTAAGCGTACCGGAAAAATTGTTCAGGTGCCCGTAGGCAATGCGCTAGTCGGCAGGGTAGTTAATGGTTTAGGCCGGCCGATTGATGGCAAGGGGCAGATTAATGCCCAGAAATTTAGGCCGATAGAATTCAGTGCTGCGAATGTGGTTGAACGGCAGCCGGTTAATCAACCATTGCAGACCGGAATTAAAGCGGTTGATGCCATGACTCCTATCGGCCGCGGCCAGCGCGAATTGATTATTGGCGATCGCCAGACCGGTAAAACTTCAATTGCTATTGATGCGATAATTAATCAAAAAGGAAAAGATGTTTATTGTATTTATTGTGCTATCGGCCAGAAATTATCCAGCGTGGTTGCGGTAAATGAAGTGCTGAAGAAGTATGGGGCGATGGAGTATACTACTATTGTCAGTGCTTCTAGCCGTGCCTCAGCAAGCTTGCAATACCTTGCTCCTTATGCTGCCACAGCTATGGCTGAAGAATTTATGTATTCCGGGAAACACGTTTTAGTGGTTTATGATGACTTATCCAAGCATGCTCAGGCTTATCGGCAGCTGTCTTTGCTGCTCAGGCGGCCCCCGGGCCGGGAAGCTTATCCGGGTGATATTTTTTATCTGCATTCTAGACTTCTCGAACGCAGCGCTAAATTGAATGATGCTTTGGGTGCTGGTTCAATAACTGCGATTCCGATTGTTGAAACTCAAGCCGGGGATATTTCTAGTTATATTCCGACGAATGTCATCTCAATTACTGATGGCCAGATTTATTTAGAGAGTGATTTGTTTTACGCCGGCGTGCGTCCGGCGGTAAATGTCGGTTTGTCTGTTTCCCGCGTGGGAGGAAAAGCACAAAGTAAATTAATGCGCCAGGTGGCTTCGAAATTGAGGCTGGATTTAGCCCAGTATCGTGAGCTGGTGGCCTTTACGCAGTTTGGAACAGACCTGGATAAGACGACTCAGGCGCAGTTAACTCGCGGTGAAAGAATGGTGGAAATATTAAAGCAAGTGCAGTATGAACCTTTGGATGTAACCAGGCAGATAATTGTTATTTATGCCGGGACCAATGGTTATTTGGACGATTTACCTGTTAATTCAATTAAAAAATTTGAAATCGAACTTTATAAATTTATCGATACTAAATATCCTGAAATTCAGGAGGAGTTGGCCGTAAAGAATAACCTGGATGCCGACCTTAAAAATAAATTGGATAGTTTAATTGTTGATTTTAAAAAAGAATTTTTAGCCATAGCTTAAAAAATATATGTCGCAATCTATAAGGCAGATTAAAAACCGTATTCGCAGCGTAGAGAATACCAAAAAGGTAACCGGGGCCATGCAGATGATTTCAGTCGCCAAATTGAACCGGGTTCAGAATCAGTTATTAGTTTTGCGGCCATATGCTTTAAGATTAGAGAATCTTATGCATAATCTCGCAGGTTCCTCTAGCAATAATTTATCTGAATATTTTAAAAAAGGTCCGGTTCAAGCGGACATTGTCCTATGTTTAATTACTGCGGATAACGGATTATGCGGAATGTATAATCAAAATATTATGCGCTTGGTGCAGGATTTTCTAGAAAAGAATAAATTGAACAAAATAAAATTAATTTTAGTAGGGCAGAAGGGGGCAAATTATTTTAGATCCAGAAATATCGAAATAATTAATTCCTACGTAGGTTTAAATGCCAAATTCAGCCAAGCTGTTTCTGACAAGATTATCGGCCAGTTAAGTCAGTTATTTCTAAGCGGCCAGGCGGGTTCGGTTTATTTAGCCTATACTTATTTTGAAAACTCACTTTTTCAGAAAGCAACTATTGAACAGTTATTGAGTATTCATCCCCGGGCCGTCAAGCCGGTAGAATATATAGCCGAGCCGGATTTAAAAAGTATAGCTGCGGATTTAATCCCACAGTATCTTAAAATTAAAATGCAGCTTGTTTTACTGGAGGCTTTTACTTCGGAACATGCAGCTAGGACGGTATCAATGAAAACGGCTACGGATAATGCCAAAGATCTTTTGGAAGGATTAGTGCTTTTTAGGAATAAAGTCAGGCAGGCAGGGATTACCCAGGATATTTTAGAGATTACTTCATCAGCTGAAGCATTGAGAGGATAAGAAAATGGCCGAAGGACAGATACTTCAAATTATTGGACCAAGCGTAGATATCAGGTTTCCTGAGAATCAGGGGCCGCAGCTTTTGAACGCAATTAAGATCAAAGAAAATGAAATCGATCTTACTTTAGAGGTTGCTCAGGATATTGGTAATAATACTGTGCGTTGTATTGCTTTGGGGTCTACGGATGGTTTAGTGCGTGGAATGAAGGCAATTGATACCGGCAGTCCGATTACGGTTCCGATAGGCAGGCAAACTTTAGGCCGCATATTTAACCTCTTAGGTGAAACGATTGACGGTAAGGGGGCATTGGATCATCCGGAGGCAAGGAATCCTATTCACCGGGCTTCGCCTAATTTTGAGGAACAACTGCCAATCGAAAATATTTTGGAAACCGGTTTAAAGGTAATTGATCTTTTAGCGCCGATACCTAAAGGCGGAAAAGTTGGTTTGTTTGGCGGAGCCGGGGTAGGCAAAACTGTTATTGTTATGGAGTTGATTCGTACTATTGCTGCAGAACACGGCGGGGTTTCAGTTTTTGCCGGTATTGGCGAGCGTACAAGAGAGGGGAATGAGCTTTGGCTGGAATTGAATGCTTCGGAGGTTATTAAAAACAGTGTTTTAGTTTTTGGCCAGATGAATGAGCCGCCGGGTGCACGTTTGCGTATCGGTTTATCGGCTTTAACCATGGCGGAGTATTTTCGTGATCAGGAAAGAAAAGACGTGTTGTTATTTATTGATAATGTTTACCGTTATATCCAAGCAGGCTCAGAAGTTTCAACGCTCTTAGGCAGGATGCCTTCAGCAGTTGGATACCAGCCGAATCTTTCAACTGAGGTTGCTCAGCTTGAGGAGAGGATTGCTTCAACCCGCGATGGTTCAATTACTTCGATTCAGGCGGTATATGTGCCGGCTGATGACTTAACTGATCCGGCTCCGGCGGCCGTGTTTTCGCATTTAGATGCCAAGATAGTTTTGTCGCGTCAGATTTCAGAGCTGGGTATTTATCCGGCGGTAGATCCTTTGGATTCCAACTCCAGGATTATGGACCCGCGGCTTTTGGGAGAAGAACATTATAATACCGCTTTGGCGGTTCAAAAAATTTTGCAGCGCTATAAAGACCTGCGTGATATTATTTCAATTTTAGGCGTTGATGAGTTATCCGATGAGGATAAGTTAACTGTGCAACGGGCGCGTAAAGTTCAGAGATTTTTTTCTCAGCCGTTTTTTGTAGCGGAAAATTTTACCGGAATGAAAGGTAAATACGTAAAATTAGAGGATACAGTTAAAGGGGTTAAAATGATTATTAGCGGTCAGCTTGATGATTTGCACGAGCAGGCATTTTATATGGTCGGTACAATTCAAGAAGCAATCGAGAAAAATAAGCAGTTATCAAATAATAAATAAAATGGCTAAGTCTTTTCATGTCGGTATTTATTCAAAAGACAAGATAGTGTATGAAGGTAAGGCAATTTATCTGGTTGCTCCTTCTGTAGAGGGTTCTCTGGGCATTTTAGCTGACCATGCTGCCATGGTTGTTAAATTATTAAACGGTAAAATTACTCTGCGCACCCCAGATGGAAATATTAGTTTAATTGATTCTTCAGGCAATGGATTCCTCGAAGTATTGCATAATCAAGTGACCTTGCTTTTATAAAATAATCGTCAAAAATACTCTTGACAAAATAAAGAGCAATGGTATATTATTTATGTTATTGTGAAAAATAGAACAATATGATTACAAATAAAAATTGCATCATTCGGCTTTCTCGATATAAAAATGCTCTTTATAGGCTGCAGGCCCTGGGTTTTGTGAAAGTTTTCTCAGATAACTTAGCCGATGCGGTAGGCGGCACTGCTTCTCAGGTCAGAAAAGATTTTTCCATTTTTGGTATCTCCGGAAATAAAAAAGGAGGTTACCAGATTGATTTCCTGCTGGAGAAGTTAAACAGTATTTTAGGTAAAGACCAGCTGCAGAAAGTTATTGTCGTGGGTGCAGGTCACATTGGCAGCGCACTTATGCGTTATCGGGGCTTTGAAAAAGAAGGTATCAAAATCGTTGCCGGCTTTGATATTGACCCGTCTAAGATTAATCGTTCTAATGCTGTTCCGATCTTACCCTTAGAGGAAGTTAAGGTTTTTATAAAATCTAACGGTATCCGTATAGCTGTTTTAGCCGTCCCGGATATTGCAGCCCAGCAGGCGGTAGATTTAATTTCTGCTGCGGGAATTAAGGGAATACTCAATTTTGCACCTTTAGGGCTTAAGGCCCCGGAAACTTGTATTATTAATAATGTAAATTTAGAAATTGAGCTTGAAAATTTGATTTATTTTGTGAACGTAGCCGAGAAAACTAAATTAAATTAAGGAAATCAAAATGGTTGAAGAAAAAAAGAGTATGCCGGAAGAAATCGCTGATTTGGTAAAAAAGTGGCAGGATAAAGAAGGTAATTTGATTATGATCCTGCATGAGCTGCAAAATTATTATGGTTATGTTCCCCGTCCAGCGGCTTTAGAATTGTCCCGGGTTTTGCGCACACCGTTAGCCAGGATCTATGAGGTAATTACTTTTTATAATTTTTTTAAGCTCGAACCTCCGGGGAAGCATATTATTTCTTTATGTTTAGGCACTGCCTGTTATTTGAAGGGTTCAGCTATTTTGCTTAATGAGATTAAAAGTTTATTAAATGTTGAGGAAGGGCAAACTACCAAAGATGGATTGTTCCAACTAGATGTCGTGCGCTGCCTGGGTTGTTGCGGGTTGGCTCCGGTAATTAAAATTGACGATAAAATTTATGGTAAGGTAGAGAAGAACCAGGTAATGGGTATCCTCTCCGGATATGGCGATCATAAAAAAGAGGAATAAAATGGCCAAGCTTACAAAACAGGATTTAGATCAAATAAAAGCAACACATCAGGATGACGGTAAGGATTGGATCAAGGTCGGGATGAGTACTTGCGGGATTGCCGCCGGAGCCGATAAAGTTTATGATTTCTTTGTCGACGAGATTAAGAAAAGAAAGCTGGATATCCAGGTTAAGAAATGCGGCTGCCAGGGGATGTGTTATTCTGAGCCTCTGGTGGAGGTTCGCGTGAAAGGTTTGCCGGATGTTATTTACGGAAGAGTTGATAAAGAAGGGGTAATGAAAATTTTAGATAAGCATGTTTGCGGTAACACGCTGGTTAAAGACTCTATTTACGAACTAAGGACAAAGAGGTAAGGATAAATGAACACAAAATTAGTTTTTATTAAGGATACCAATGTAACTGTTGATGCGACTAAAGATTTTTATGCTGACTTCTTAAATTTATTACGCGAAAATTCCCTTGAGGATCAAGTGCAAGTGGTTAGAGTCGCGGATATGGGAATTTATGGGCAAGGGTTGGTAGTTAAATTCCCTGAGGCAGATATAATTTATGCTAATTTGCAGGAAAATGATTTAAAAAATATTATTACTAAAACAATCAAAGAAGGCCAGGTGATTGATGAACTGTTATTTAAGACTGAGCCTAAGCAGTTAAGGATAGTTTTACGAAATTGCGGCGAGATAGATCCTGAGAATATTGATGAATATATCGCTTTAGACGGTTACCAGGCGTTAGTTAAAGCGATACTTGAATATAAGCCGGAACAGGTTATTGAGGAATTAAAAATTAGCGGGTTACGGGGTAGAGGCGGAGCAGGATTCCCTACCTGGCTTAAATGGAAGCTTACCCGTGAGACCTCCGAGGCGCAGAAATATGTTATTTGTAATGCCGATGAAGGTGACCCGGGCGCCTATATGGATAGAGGCGTGCTGGAGGGCGATCCGCATTCAGTTATCGAAGGGTTAATTTTGGCCGGATATGCTATCGGCGCATCCAAAGGATATTTTTATGTGCGCGCTGAATATCCTTTAGCCGTCGAAAGAGTTGAAAAGGCGATTAAGCAGTCGTACGATTATGGTTTCTTAGGGAAAAATATTTTAGGCAGTAATTTTAGTTTTGATATCGATATACGTTTAGGGGCCGGGGCGTTCGTTTGCGGCGAAGAGACAGCGTTGATTGCTTCAATTGAAGGCCGGCGGGGGACTCCGCGTCCACGTCCGCCGTACCCATCGGTGAAGGGTTTGTGGGATAAGCCTACGGCGATAAACAACGTTGAAACTTTGGCAAATATCGGGCCGATTATCTTAAGAGGCGGGAAGTGGTACGCTTCTATCGGTACAGAAAAGTCTAAGGGAACAAAGGTTTTTGCGCTTACCGGCAAGGTTAAGAATTCGGGCTTAGTCGAGGTACCGATGGGGATTACTTTAAGGGAAATTGTTTTTGATATCGGCGGAGGGATGCTTTCCAGTAAAGGGATTAAGGCAATCCAAACCGGCGGGCCTAGCGGTGGAGTTATTCCCAGGGAATTTTTAGATACCCCGGTAGATTATGAAAATTTGCAGAAATTAGGTTCAATCATGGGTTCCGGCGGTATGATCGTTATGGATGAAGATGACTGCATGGTTGATATCGCTAAATTTTATTTAGGTTTTTGTGTGGATGAGTCTTGTGGCAAATGCGTACCTTGCCGTATTGGCGGATACCAAATGCTTTCGGTATTAGATAAAATTACTGAAGGCAGCGGTAAAGTTGAAGATTTGGATAAATTAAAAAGAATCGCTTTGGCTATGCAGAAGGCTTCGCTTTGCGCTCTCGGCCAGACCGCAGCTAATCCGGTAATTTCGACTATCAGGTATTTTGAAGAAGAATATCAGGACCATATTGTGAATAAAAAATGCCGGTCGCATAAGTGTAAACACCTGCTTAACTATAATGTTATTCAGGATAAGTGTAAGCGTTGCCGGGTTTGCGTAATTAATTGCCCGGTTAATGCGATTAACGGTGATAAGGAAAAAGGATTTTTTGTTGACCCTAAGGTTTGTATTCGGTGCGGTAAATGCTATGAAGTTTGTAAATTTAATGCGATTGCTAAGGAGTAATTAAATGATTAAGGCTAAAATTAATAATTTACCGGTGGAGGTTGATAGCGGTACCTCTATCCTGGATGCGGCAAAAAAAGCTCAAATTAAAATTCCTACTCTTTGTAAGCACCCGGATCTTCCCCCCGGGGCCGGATGCGGGTTATGTATCGTTAGAATTAAGGGCACACCGAAGATGCTGCGGGCATGCTGTACTCCGCTTGAGAATGGCATGGAAATTACGACGCACGATCCGGAAATTGTCGCTGTGCGCCGCACAGTGCTGGAACTTATTCTTTCCAATCATCCGAATGATTGCTTACAGTGCGGTAGAAATAATAATTGTGAATTGCAAACTTTAGTTGCTGATTTTGGTATTCGGGACGAGTCTTTCCAGAAATTTCTTCCGGATGTGGCTAAGGATGATTCAACCCGGACTATTGTTTTAGATCCCCAGAAATGTATCCGTTGCGGCAGATGCGTAGAAGTTTGCCAGCATATGCAGAATGTTTGGGCACTTTCATTTCTAGAGCGGGGTTTTTGTACCAGAATTTCACCGGCCGGAGATATTAAGTTGGCGGATTCTCCTTGTATCCGTTGTGGCCAATGTTCTAACCATTGCCCAACCGGAGCAATTGTTGAATTAGACGAAACGGCTAAAGTTTGGGAGTTGTTGCAGAATCAGGAAAAATATTGTGTAGTTCAGATTGCTCCGGCAGTAAGGGTAGCAATTGGCGAAGCATTTGGTTATCCGATCGGCACAAATTTAACTAAAAAATTGTATGCTTTATTAAGAAGGCTAGGGTTTAAAGCCGTTTTTGATACAAATTTTGGTGCCGATGTCACAATTATGGAGGAAGGCAGTGAATTTCTGCAAAGATTTTTGTACGGCAAGGGGTCTTTACCGTTAATTACTTCCTGTTGTCCGGGTTGGGTAGATTTTATGGAGAAGTTCCATCCGGATATGATTGATCATTTCTCCAGCTGTAAATCTCCGCATGAAATTGTCGGAGTATTGTCTAAAACATATTATGCTGAAAAACAAAAAATCGATCCTAAAAATATTGCCGTAATTTCAATTATGCCTTGTACGGCTAAGAAGAATGAAATTATCCGTTCGGAAGAGATGCATGCTTCAGGCTGTCAGGATGTCGATGTAGTTTTAACCACCAGAGAATTAGCCCGGATGATTAAACAGGCTGGTATTGATTTTGTGAATTTACCTGATGAGGATCCGGATCATCTACTCGGCGATTATACCGGAGCCGGGGTAATTTTTGGGGCAACTGGTGGAGTTATGGAAGCGGCTTTAAGAACTGCTTATTTTCTGCTCAACGGTAAAAATATGGAAAAAGTGGAATTAAACCAGATTCGAGGTTTAGATGGGGTTAAGGTTGCTGAAATTCCGATTAACGGTAAGAAAATAAGAGTAGCTGTTGCGCATGGTTTAAATCACGTAGAGTATGTATTGGATAAAGTAAGGGAAGCTGAGAAAAATAACCAAGAGATGCCGTATCACTTTATTGAAGTTATGGCTTGTCTTGGGGGTTGTGTTGGCGGCGGCGGGCAGCCGTACGGAGTAACTGACGAGTTAAGGACCAAGCGCGCCGCAGGTATTTATCAGGATGATAAAGAGTCTAAGCTGCGTTGTTCTCACGAGAACCCTTCTGTGCAGCAGCTTTATAAAGAATTTTTAGGTAAACCGTTAAGCGGGAAATCTGAACATCTTTTGCATACGCATTATCAAGCGCGGCCGGTTTACGTCAAATAAGTTAATTTTTAAGTTCCTGCGGTAAGGAGTGGATTTAACTCTGAGTCCAAGGGGGAAGAATTTTAGATCCCAGCCTTTCTGCAGATTATATTCAAGCAGCAGGGTTGGGATTTTGTGTACATACGCAACACCCGCGCAACACCTTTCAGCGCGGGGTGTCTTGCTTAAAATGGAGGCAGCATGGAAAAGCGTTTAGGTTTTGTGGGAATAATTATTCATAACCGGAAGAAAACTGCACCGTTGGTTAATGCTATTTTGACAGAATTTGGCCAGTTAATTGTCGGGCGCATGGGCATTCCTCATGTTAAAAAAGAGTACAGTGTAATTGTGTTGATTGTTGATGCTAGTACTGATGATTTAGGGGCTTTAACCGGAAAATTAGGTAAAATTATCGGAATTTCAGTGAAGTCGGGTTTGAGTAAGGAAGGGTAGAAATCTATGCAATATATTGATGAAGAAAGAATTAATAATTTATTGACAGATGTATCCGGAATTAAAAAATCTAAATTAGACGCTATCTTAGTTAAGGCAAGATCACTTAAGCGTTTAAGCCTGGAAGAATCCGCAGCGCTGCTTTCAGTTAAAGATCCGGAGGATATAAAAAAAATATTTAATGCCGCAAGCTTTGTCAAAGATGCAATCTATGGCAGGCGGGTGGTACTTTTTGCCCCGCTTTACATTAGCAACTTTTGCGTGAATACTTGTCTTTACTGCGGTTTTAAATCAGATAACCATACGTTTAAGCGTAAAGCTTTAACTGTTTCGGAAATTGCCGGGCAAATCCAATGGCTTTTAAAACGCGGGCATAAAAGGATACTGGTAGTTTGTGGTGAGGCTGCTCCGGGTGGGCTGTCGAATGTGGATTATTATATTCAGGCGGTGAATGCTGTTTATTCTGCTGTATTCGGCAAAAATAAAATTAAAAGGGTCAATGTTAATTGCGCGCCGCTAAGCGTCAGTGATTTTAGAAAATTAAAAGCTTCCGGTATCGGAACTTTTCAAATATTTCAGGAAACTTATCATGATCAAACTTACCGCTCGATGCATTTGAGTGGCCCGAAGAGTGACCCGGATAACCGGATCAGTGCTCCGGACAGGGCATTTGAGGCGGGGATTGATGATATCGGAATCGGTGCGCTTTATGGTTTATACGATTGGAGGTTTGAGACACTGGGAATGCTTTCTCATGTAGAACATATGGAAAAGGAGCTTAACGTTGGGCCGCACACAATTTCTGTGCCGCGGATTGAGCCGGCAGAAGGCGCGGATGTGTCTTTTAATCCTCCTTACAAAGTTTCAGATGAGGATTTTAAAAAGATTGTTGCTGTTTTAAGGCTTTCAGTGCCCTATACGGGAATAATTATGTCTACGCGTGAGTCTGCGGATATGCGCAATACGTTGATTGGTCTGGGTGTTTCGCAGGTTAGCGCGGAATCGTCTGTTACCCCTGGAGGCTATGCGGATAATAAAGAAGAGCTTACCGCCAGTCAGTTTTCCCTTGGCGATCACCGTAGTTTAGATGAGATCGTCGGGTCTTTAATCAAGCATGACTATATCCCCAGTTTTTGTGCTGCTTGTTATCGCATGTCAAGGACTGGAGAAAATTTTATGCAGTTGGCCAAGCCCGGAACAATTAAGGGTAAGTGTAGCATGAATGCTTTAATTACTTTGCAGGAGTACCTGGATGATTTTGCCTCTGAGCCAGTTAAGGCTATAGGATATAAAATGATCAGCCGTTATTCTAAGCAGTTAGAGCCTGCTGATCAGGATAGGTTGAAACTTTTCTTTGCGCATGTAGCCCAAGGGGTAAGGGATGAATACGTCTAAAGTTAATGAAATTTTAGCTAGAATTTATACTGCTTTCTTGCCGGAAGTTAAAGATTTAGAACAAATTTTATCTTTAGAAAACCAGCAGGATTTGGATATTTTATTTAATTTCGCCGATTCGGTTAGGGAAGAGTTTTGTGGGGACGGAATTCTCCTGCGCGGGTTACTTGAGTTTTCTAATTTTTGTGATCGGCAGTGTTTTTACTGCGGGCTCAATAAATCCAACCATAAACTTACCCGTTATCGTATGGGGCAGGAAGAATTGTTTCAAAGCGTTGAATATTTAGTCTCCCGTAATATTAAGACGATAGTTTTACAGTCCGGAGAAGATCGGGCTTTAGATGTCGATCGGTTTGCGACACTAATCACTCAGATAAAATCCAGGTTTGATCTAGCGATTACTCTTTGCGTTGGAGAAAGGTGTTTTGATGATTATAAGCTTTGGTATCAAGCTGGTGCAGATAGATACTTGTTAAAAATAGAGACAGCGGACAAGGATTTATATGCCTCTATGCATCCGGGAATGAATTTTTTACAACGTTTGCAATGTTTGGATGTTTTACGTAAGTTAGGTTATCAGGTAGGCTCAGGGATTATTATCGGGCTTCCCGGGCAAAGTTTAAAAACCATTGCTCAGGACATCATTTTTTTTAAACAAAGAGATTTTGATATGATTGGTATTGGCCCGTTTATCCCGCATGCGGATTCACCATTTTGCAAAGAACAAAAGGGCGATTTCCTTTTAACTTTAAAAACTATTGCTTTAACGCGGATTGTTGCCAAGAATGCGCATATCCCTGCGACAACTGCTCTGGGTAGCTTAGATAAAGATTACCGGATGGAAGGTTTAAAATCCGGGGCAAATGTTTTAATGCCAAATTTTACTCCGCAGCCTTACCGTAAGCTCTATGAAATATATCCGGGGAAAAAATGTGTTGATGAACCGGTGGGCAATTGTAATTTTTGCATGGATGAAATGGCTAAAAGTTTGGGCAGATTCATTGATTATTCACAAGGTGATTCTTTGAAAGGTAGAGGTGTGAGTTATGTATAGGACCCCGGCAAGCAATAGATTGCATATCGGTATATTTGGCAAACGGAACTGCGGAAAATCCAGCTTAATTAATGCGATTACCGGGCAGGATGCGGCAATCGTTTCAGAACTTGCCGGGACAACAACCGATCCGGTGTATAAGGCTATGGAAATTCTTCCGATTGGGCCATGTATGTTAATTGATACTGCCGGTATTGATGACGAGGGGCTTTTGGGTGCCGAGCGGGTAAAGCGTACTCTGTTAGTTTTAAGAAAAACTGATATTGGGCTGATTGTTGTCCAGCCGGATACGGGAATTAACAATTTTGAGGAAGAGTTGGTTAGGGTATTTAAAAATAAAAACCTGCCGTTTTTGTTTATAATTAACAAATGTGAGCTGCCTGGAGATAAAGCGCGAAAGTATCTCGATGAAAAAGGCCTGCCGTATATTTTGGTCAGCTCTAAGACAATACAGGGTATCGGAGAACTTAAACAAAAAATTATGCAGCTGGCTCCTGGCCATTGGTCGCCGGTACCTTTAGTCGGTGATATTATCAGCCCCAAGGATGTTGTAATTTTAGTCTGCCCAATTGATAACGCAATGCCGCAAGGCCGCCTTATTTTGCCGCAGGTTCAAGTAATGCGCGATTGTTTAGATAATAATGCTGCTGCTTTTGTTACGAAAGATACCGAATTGCTGGATTGCCTTAAAGCATTAAAGGAAAAGCCCCGCCTGGTGATTACTGATTCTCAGGTATTTGAAGATGTCCGTGATATGCTGCCAAAGGATATTCCGTTAACTTCATTTTCAACAGTTTTTGCCAGGCATAAAGGGGATCTGAATGTCTATATTCAAGGTGTCTATGCTATCGATAGCCTGAAAGATGGTGACGAAATTCTTATTGCTGAGGCCTGCACGCACCATGTGCAAGCTGAGGATATCGCTCGCAGTAAGATTCCTACTTGGTTATTAAATTATACTAAAAAAGACTTACATTATGAGGTAACTTCCGGCGGGGATTTTCCGGAAGATTTAAGCCGCTATAAAATGATTATTGCTTGCGGCGGATGCATGGTTAATCGCCGGGAAATTATGCATCGCATCGAAAAAGCAATAGCTGCTAAAGTTGCAATTACTAATTATGGGATACTTATGGCTTATCTTTCCGGCATTCTCGAACGGATAATCGGCCCCTTTGAAGGCGGATTGGTAAAGTTAGATTTAAAGTTTGACAAGGCCAATAAAGCAAAATAGAATAATGCCAAGGAAGCAGCAATAGAATATTATGAAAATATTATCGAAAAAAATTATCGCGGATAGTTTTGGAATAAGGATTGTAAAGTTAACCTTAAGTTCTTTTGAGATAAGCCGTAAAGCCAGGGCCGGGCAGTTTGTTGTAGTTATGGTTAGTGAAAAAGGGGAGAGGGTTCCTCTTACTATTGTTGATTCCGATGCCCAGGCGGGGACTATTGAAATTATCTTTCAAGAAGCGGGGCTGACTACGAAAGTTTTAGGTTCGCTTGGCGCCGGAGATAATTTATATGCGTTGGTCGGGCCTTTAGGTAGGGCTACCGAGATAAAAGAATACGGTAACGTTATTTTAATCGGCGGAGGAGTGGGTATAGCTGAAATTTACCCGGTAGCAAAAAGTTTAAAACAAGCAGGCAATCATCTGACTGTAATTATTGGAGCTAAGACTAAAGAATTATTGATATTGGAGAATGAACTTAAGAGCCTGTCCGATAAAATTTACGTTATGACTGATGATGGTTCTTACGGGGAAAAAGGTTTTACTACTACAATCTTAGAGAGATTACTTACGCAAGATAAATATAATTTAGTTTATGCCGTTGGCCCGCTTCCGATGATGAAACGAGCCGCATTTGTTTGTCAGCCATTTAATATTAAAACAATTGTTTCTTTAAATGCACTTATGGTTGATGCTACCGGTATGTGCGGCTGCTGCCGGGTTACCGTTAAAGGTGAGATTAAATTTAGTTGCGTTGACGGGCCTGAATTTGAAGCTGATACGATAGATTGGCAAGAGTTGGAAAATAGGAACCGCATGTATTTAGATAAAGAGCAGCATGCCTGTAAATTGAATTTTCAAAGAGAATGATCAAAGAGCCTATAAAAGTAAAAGAGTTATCAGCGCAGGAGAGGGTAAATGGATTTGCCGAAGTAGTATCCGGATATTCAGAACAGGAGGCTCTAGCGGAAAGTTCTCGCTGCCTGCAATGTAAAAATCCTGCTTGTATCTCGGGTTGCCCGGTTAATATTAATATTAAAAAGTTTATTTTTCAGGTGACTAAGCAAGATTATGCCGGGGCATATTTTACTATCCGTAAGACAAATAATTTTCCATCGATTTGCGGGAGGGTTTGTCCTGCAGAGTATCAATGCCGCAAGGGTTGTGTATTAAATAAAAGCAAACTTGCGTATTGTAGTCCTGAAGCAATTAATATTCATTTTTTGGAGAGGTTTGTCGGCGACTATGGAATGCGTAACAATTTAGAAGTCGAAATAGAAAGAGCCGGGGAGCCGCCGGAGTCTAAGGTTGCGGTGGTTGGCAGCGGCCCGGCCGGATTATGTTGTGCCGGTGAATTAGTTAGAAAAGGAATAAAAGCAGTTGTTTTTGAAGGGTTGCAGAGCTGCGGTGGAGTTTTAAGATATGGCATCCCTGGTTTTCGTCTACCCCGTCAGGTTCTTGATTATGAAATTAGTTGTTTAATCCGCTCGGGGGTAGAATTTAGGACCAATACTATTGTAGGAAAAACTATTTTTCTAGATGATTTATTCCAGCAGGGGTTTGTCAAAATATTTTTGGGCCTGGGTGCCGGGGTGCCGTCATTTTTAGGGATAAAGGGAGAGAACTTTTGTAATGTTTATTCGGCTAATGAGTTTTTAACCCGCGTAAATCTTATGTCGGCTTATAAATTTCCTGAATATCATACTCCGGTTAATATCGGCAAGCACGTTTTGGTAATCGGTGGAGGCAATACCGCTATGGATGCTGCGCGTTGTGCTTTACGCCTGCAAAAGACTAGTGGCGTAAAACCCGATGTAAAGATTATTTATCGCCGCACCTTGGCCGAGATGCCTGCCCGCAGGCTGGAAATTGAGCATGCTCAACAGGAGGGTATAGAGTTTAAATTTTTGACTCAGCCAAAAGAATTTCGTTCTGATTCCGGAGGGTTTGTGCAAGAGCTTGCCTGTCTTGATTGTGAGCTTAAAGAAGCTGATGAATCCGGAAGGAGAAAAGCTGTAGCCAAAGACGGTAGCGATTTCAATATGCCCTGTGATTTAGCAATAATTGCCGTTGGTCTACAAGCCAATCAGGTTTTAACCAATGTTGTCCCTGATTTAAAAACTGATAAGTATAAAGATATTGTAATTAATTCGCAAACCATGGAAACTTCAATAAAAAATGTCTTTGCCGGTGGAGATATTGTCGGTGGAGAGGGTACGGTTATTGAAGCTATGGGTATGGCTAAGAAAGCTGCTTTAAGTATCCTGCAAAATTCTTGACAAAGATAATCTCTGTACTATTATATAGCTTAAATATTACGCCTTGGTTTTGCAGAGTAGCAAAGCCATAAACTATTAAGCTAGATTCAAATGACAAAGACGTCTATTAAATCTAAATAGGCGTTTTTTATTTAAACTCAGTTGCATTATTTTTAAGCAACTTCTGCCTAAAAATAAAGAAAGGGGAAATATCATGATTCAGTGGCCGAAAACAAATGATGCTTTAGGCACAGTAAATAGGGGTAATCCTTGTGAAAGCGGCTTGTGTACTCTTTGTCGTGTAGATTGTATGGGTAAATGCGAGACCTGGCTTTCCAGTTTAAAAGGAAGGAAGCTTTTGTATCCCAGAGATTATAGCTTTACTACTGCCGGAAGTTCGAATACAACTCATTTGGGAGTTTCTTATAATTCTTTACGTATTAACGGTTATAATTATGGCGCTTACGGGCTTCCTAAGGGGTTAACAAATTCTGAAGATGACTGTATTTTTCCGAATGTAAACATCGCAGGTGAATTTGGCCAGACAGTTAAAACTAAATTTAGGGTTCCAGTAATGACCGGTGCGTTAGGTTCGACTTTTGTAGCTGCTAAGTATTGGGAATCTTTTGCTACCGGAGCTGCCTTAGTCGGTGTACCGATTGTTGTGGGTGAGAATGTGGTTGGTATCGATAAACAGGCTGAAATTAGTAACGGTAAAATTATCAAGGCTCCGGAGTTAGACAGGCGTATTGAGACATTCTTGCGTTATTATGATGGCTACGGAGCTATTATTGTGCAGATGAATGTTGAAGATACGCGTAACGGGGTTGCTGAATATGTAATTGAAAAATACGGCGATAAAGTTATTATTGAATTGAAATGGGGCCAAGGAGCAAAATGTATCGGAGGAGAGATTCAGGTTAATAACCTTGAATATGCACAATTCTTGAAAAAACGCGGTTATGTGGTTGACCCGGACCCGACAATCCCTGAAGTCCAGAATGCTTTTAAAGCCGGAGCAATCAAATCTATTGCCCGCCATAGTCGTTTAGGTTATACTAGTTTATCTTCCGAAAGTCAGGTTGAAGCAAATTTCATGAAAGCAGTAAAGTATTTACGTAAAATCGGTTATAAGAGAATATCTTTAAAAACCGGTTCTTACGGGATGGAAGCATTGGCTATGTCTATAAAGTATGCTTCTGATGCCAAGCTTGATTTGTTGACTATTGACGGATCAGGCGGCGGCACAGGAATGAGCCCCTGGAATATGATGGAGACTTGGGGTGTTCCCTCAATATTACTGCATTCTAAAGCTTATGAATATGCAGAAATTTTACGTAAAAAAGGTAAAAAAGTTGTAGATCTGGCTTTTGCCGGAGGTTTGGCACGTGAGGATCATATTTTTAAAGCCTTAGCTTTAGGCGCACCTTATACAAAGTTAGTTTGTATGGGCCGTGCTTTAATGATTCCTGCCTACTTAGGTTCTAATATTCAAGGTGCCTTAGATCCGTCAGTGAAGGTAAAAGTTAGCGGAAGCTGGGATAAGCTTCCTGCTTCTGTTGCCGAGTTAGGTTCGACCTCTGAAGAGTTATTTGCCGGTTATTATGATCTTCAGAAAAAAGTTGGTAAGAATGAGATGAAGAATGTTCCATTAGGTGCGGTTGCCTTCTGGACCTTAGCGGATAAGCTGGCTGCCGGTATTCAGCAGTTAATGGCTGGTGCCAGGAGATTTACGCTTAAGTCAATTACGCGTAATGATATTTTTTCAGGCAATCGTGAAACGGAACAAGAAACAGGCGTGCCTTTTATTACCGATGCAGCCGACGATAAAGCTAAAAAAATAATGAGAAGTTGATTTAGCTAAAATAAGAAGAAATTCGGGGACGCTCCTATTTATTAAATATATCTTATAATAAATAGGAGCGTCCCCGATTTATTTAGTTGCGGTAGAGCTCTTTTAGTTGTAAAATAATATTTGTGAATAATGAAAAAATATTAGAAGAATTTTTCCAGGCCTTAAGAGTTACTCTTACTACTGCTTTCTCCTATTCGAAAGACCATCCGTACTTTATCAAATCCGTTGAAAATTTTAAGCTTAAAACTGAAGATACTCTGCTGGTTTTGAGTCCGCTAAAAGTCGGAATTACCAGTTCTGAGCTTATGGTTAACGGTGAGAGTTTAACTAAGGGTGGTTTTTATAATGAGCTGGCACACCTGTTGCATCAGCGAAAAATAAAAAGTATAGAAATTACCAGCGGCGCCAGTGTTGAAGAATTAGTCCAGTTTTTTTCGGTGATTTCTTTGCCGCAAAAAGAAATCCTCAAGGCTGGAGGGGTTAATGCTATTTTGGGTAAAGATAAAATTGCCAATATTGTAGTTGATGAATTAGATTATTCTGTATTTTTGCAAGGAGGAGGCAAGGAGTGTACTGATATTTGGGGGTATATGCTTAAGGATGCGGTACAGCGCAATGATTCAGTTAAGCTAAATGAAGTCGCTGATAATTTTGGTACTTTTATTGAACATTCCAATGAAAATGACATTGTTGGCGGAGAGGAAGTACCGGAGAGCATTAACGAATTTTTGACTTGTCTAAAAGATAAAAACAAAGAAAAATTTGATAAATGTTCTAGGGAAGTTTTTTTATGGCTCTTGCGTAATAAAAATTCTCTTGATGAAGAAAAATTATCAAAACTTAAGTTAGTTTTTAATAGTTTGGAGCATGAAGATTTTAGTACGCTGCTCTGGGATGGGTTAATTCATGAAGATAATTTTGATGCTATAAGTTTGCAGCTTTTTTCCAAAATTTCCGAACAAAAAAATGCTCCTAAAATTGCCGAAGGATTTTTTAATAAAATAAACCAATCGCAGAATTTAAAGGATAATCCTAATGTAGTAAAAAAAATACAGGATCTCTTGGGCGCAACCCAAGGCACTCAATTGTCGGCGGTCTACTATAATACCTTGAAATCTTTGATTAAGGGAATTTCCCCTTCTGGAGTCATGGCTTTTGATCAGGAGAAGCTTAAAGAGAATTACCGTTATATAGTTTTAAGCATGCTTTCATTTAATGACGATGAGGATAATCTGAAGTTAGCCGCAGGTATTATGGAATTAGAATTTGCCAGTGCACTTGAAGATAATGCTTTTGGTTTTTTGAAAGATTTGCACAGGCTTCTGCTGGAAAGAAAAAAAGAAGGAATAGCGGCCTGTATTGATCTTGAAAAAAAATTTTCAGCTTTTATTGAGGATATTGTATTGAATAAATCCTTGGCTGTTGAGCAGGAGTTTTTAATTGAAATGGTTTCTTCGCCTGCTCAAGAAATAGATGTTTACTTGGATAGGATATTTAATGATCCAGAAATTAATCGGCATGTTCTGATTTTGTTTTTTAGGTTGTTTCCAGAAAACTTGGAACTTTTTTACCAAAGATTGGCTCAAAAGTTGCAGGATATGGAATTTCTCCATAATTTTGTTTTAGTTCTGGGCCAGTTTGATGCCCCCATAAGTTTAGGTATATTAGAATATATTTATTCTTTGGCTAATGAATTGGTTAAACTTGAAGTCTTAAAAGTCATGCGTAAACTAGAAAAAATAGATAGCGTTTTTCTTGTTGGGCAATTAAATACGGATTCCTTTTTACTTAGGAAAAACCTTTGTTCGATTTTGTCCTTGGCTGCGCAGTCAAATGATGCTGTATTAAATTCTTTATTTGAAATTCGCAGCCCTTTTGGGAGAAAAAATGTGTTTTTGCTTGAAAATATGCAGATTGTTTTTGATTTGAAATTTATTGAGGCAGTAAAAAATCTCCGAAATTTAAGCCATCGCCGGTTTTTTTGGAATAGGAAATTACGCAATAGAGCAAAACAAATTTTAAAGGAGTGGAATGTTCTCTAAGGTTGAAGTCGCTTTCCGCAGTTTACTTAGTTGTTTGCAAGTTATCAAAATGTATGGTTCGTCCCATCCTATGTTTCAAAAATCGCTAGACAGTTTAGCTCTAGCTTTTGATGAAGCTTTAGCTCTCCATCCGGAGATAGTTATTGGTATTATCGGCGAAGAGTTGGCATTTGAAAAAGACATTCTTTTTGAGTTGGGAAAATTCCTAAGGCCGGCGATCCTTTATTTAAAAGACAGAAATATTGAGCGGTTTGCATTTTCCCGCGGGTTGAATAAGGAAGAGCTGCGTATATTTATAGATTTTCTTGCCCGGCCTAAAGAAGATTTTAAGGGTGATTCTCAAGTTTTGTTCAATCTTGCCGGGGTAGAACATATTAGCGTGGGTAAGCTTAAAATTGATGGAGAAACAGGCAGTAAAAATGTTTCTAAGGTTAAGAGGATTAATCTTTATGATTCTAGCGCTGAAAAAATCGGCTTGGCTTTAAATGGAGTACTTAATTCCGAGAAAATAGATCATTTAGCGCTTAAATTTTCTTTAAGTAATATTATGGAAAGTTTGAGCGTTCAACACCATGAGATGCTTAGGTTAGCTACGGTTAAAAGGTATGACGTGGAAACTTATGCCCATATGCTTAATGTTGCTATTTTTTCTATGTATTTTTCTTCGCGTTTAGGTTTCGATAAAGCAAATGTTTTAAATATTGGAATGGCTGCAATGTTTCATGATATCGGTAAATTATTTATTTCACGAAAACTATTGCATAAATCCGAAAAACTTACTGATCAGGAATTTGGGCGTATCAAAAGCCATACATTTTTAGGCGCGGAGATGATGCTTAGATATGTCGATACGCTGGGTATTTTACCGGTAGTAATTAGTTTCGAGCATCATTTAAAATATGATTCTACGGGTTATCCCCGTTTACCTTTACTAAGGAAACAGCATATTGCTTCATCAATTGTCGCAATCTGTGATGTTTATGATGCGCTTTCACAGCGTAGAGGTTATAAGCAGGATTATTCTCCGGATGTAGTTTATGGCATAATGGAAAAAGATAGGGGCACTGCTTTTGAACCAGAGTTATTTGATAGATTTTTTAGGTTTATAGGTTTTTGGCCAATTGGTGCGGTAGTTGCATTAAGCGATGGCAGTATCGCATTAGTTAGGGAGCAGAATGAATCTGAAATCCGCAGGCCGATAGTTGAAATAGTTTCGCCAATTGAAAAAAAGCGTAAAGTTGACTTGATTAAAGATTATAGTTTGAATATTGAGCGCTACCTTAACCCTTGGAAGGAAGGTAAAGAGTATCTTGCTCTGGAGCAATAAATACCTTTTTCTTAAGGTTCGGATCTTAGCAAAAAAAGCAGTGAGGGGCTAAAAATAAATTGACAATCCTAGGTACTATGGTATATTCATTTAAACAAAGGCGTTTAGGGGCCGGATAGCCGGCACCAAACGCCTTCTTTACGTAAAAACAATGGCCAAATACATATTTATAACTGGTGGTGTTATTTCAAGCTTAGGCAAGGGTATTGCTTCTGCTTCGATTGGTAAGATCCTGGAATCCCGGGGATTAAAGGTAGCATTAATGAAGTTAGATCCGTATATTAATGTTGACCCGGGGACAATGAATCCTTATCAGCATGGGGAGGTTTATGTTACTGATGACGGGGCGGAAACCGATTTAGATTTAGGCCACTACGAAAGATTTACCAAGGCGGTAATGACGAGGTTCAGTAATGCAACTACCGGGCAGGTTTATAATACTGTAATCTTGCGTGAGCGCCGAGGGGATTATTTAGGTAAAACTATTCAGGTTATTCCTCATATTACCGGTGAAATTAAAGATAGGATTAAAAAGGCAGCTTCAGTTAGTAACGCCGATATTGTCTTGATTGAAGTAGGGGGAACCGTTGGAGATATCGAAAGCCTTCCTTTCCTGGAGGCCGCGCGCCAGTTTGAATTGGATGCCGGAGAAAAAAATGTTCTTTATATCCATCTTACGTTAGTCCCCTATATCAAAGTTGCCGACGAAATAAAAACCAAGCCTACGCAGCACAGCGTGCAGACATTACGTGAGATTGGTATTCAGCCGGATATACTAATCTGCCGCACGGAAAAGCCGCTTTCTGATGATGTTAAAGAAAAGATATCTTTATTTTGCAATGTAAGAAAAGAAGCGGTTATTGAGTCGCGCGATGTGGAATCTATTTATCAGGTGCCGTTGGTTTTTAAGGCGCAGATTTTAGATGAGATAATCTTAAGCCATTTTGATCTTATCTCCAAGCCTTCGGATTTAAAAGATTGGCAAATGAATGTGGTCGAGCGTTTATTGTCTCCTAAGAAGACGGTTCGGGTGGCGGTAGTGGGTAAATATATCGGATTGCAGGATGCTTATAAATCCATTTATGAGGCAATTACGCATGGGGGAATCAGTAATCAGGTAAAAGTAGATGTTAATAAGATCGATTCCGAAGATATTGAAAAATATGGGGCTGAAAAATTACTCAAAGGAATGGATGCGATTTTAGTTCCCGGAGGTTTTGGCTGCCGAGGTATTGAAGGCAAGATTCAGGCGATCGGGTTTGCCCGTAAAAATAAGATTCCTTTTCTCGGGATTTGTTTAGGAATGCAGTGCGCGGTTATTGAATTTGCCCGTTCGCTTTGCGGTTTAAAAGATGCCAACTCTACTGAATTTAAGTCCAAGGTTAAAAGTCCGATAATCAGCCTTTTAACTGAACAGGAAAATATTAAAGATCTGGGCGGGACAATGCGCTTGGGTGCTTATCCCTGTAAAATAAAAAAGGGCACATTAGCCTCAAAAATTTATCAGAAGAGCCTAATTTCCGAGCGGCATCGCCACCGGTATGAATTTAATAATAAATTTCGTAAAAAACTTGAGTCTAAAGGTCTAATTTTCTCGGGTATTTACCAGAAGAAAAATTTAGTTGAAATTGTAGAGTTAAAAGATCATCCCTATTTCATCGCTGTGCAGTTTCATCCTGAATTTAAATCTAAGCCTGATGCGGCACATCCTCTGTTTGCCGGATTCATTCGTTCCTCAGTTGAGAAAAAATAATTATGCAAGCATATCTTGTTTTAGAAGATGGGACAATATTTAAAGGTAGCTCTTTTGGCTCAAACGGAGAAGTTACCGGAGAGGTTGTTTTTAATACAAGCATGAGCGGATATCAGGAAATTATTACTGATCCTTCTTATGCCGGTCAGATTGTGGCGATGACTTATCCTTTAATCGGTAATTATGGTATTAATCCAGAGGATATGGAAAGCCGGAAACCTTTTTTGCGCGGCCTGGTGATTAAGGAATATAGTAAACTGGCTAGCAACTGGAGGAAAGATCAGGAGCTGGGGGAATATTTAAAAGAAAATAATATTTTGGGAATTGAAGGAATCGACACCCGCCAATTAACTCTGCATATTAGAGAAAAAGGAGCGATGAAAGCGGTTTTATCTACCTTGGATTCTAATGAGCAGAGTTTGGTTAATAAGGCTAAAGAAAGCAGATCCTTGGTGGGGTTGGATTTAGTTAAAGATGTTACTACTGCTAAGCAATATGTTTTTGCCGAGAATAAGAAAAATAAATATAAGGTAATAGTTTTAGATTGCGGAGTGAAGTTTAACATATTAAGGGAGCTTGAGCTCCGTGAATGTAATGTTCTCGTTATGCCTGCCCAGTCAACTTCTGAGGAAATTCTAAAACTATCTCCCGATGGAGTTTTGCTTTCTAACGGCCCGGGAGATCCTGCGGCAGTAAATTATGTAGTTAAAACAGTTGCTGCGCTTATCGGTAAAGTGCCAATTTTTGGTATTTGTCTCGGGCATCAGATGCTAGGCCTTGCTTTAGGTGGCAAAACTTTCAAGCTTAAATTTGGCCATCATGGTGCCAATCACCCGGTCAAGGATTTAAGGACACAAAAAGTTTCTATAACCAGCCAGAATCACGGATTTTGTGTGGACATTGATTCTTTAAAACAAAACGATATCCAGTTAACCCATATTAATTTGAATGATGGTACTAGTGAGGGACTGCGCCATAAAAAACTGCCTTTATTTTCTGTGCAGTTCCATCCAGAAGCATCTCCGGGCCCGCATGATTCAGAATATCTTTTTACCGAGTTTGTCGAATTAATGTCTAAATTTAAGAAATCAAAGAAATCGAAGAAAAATGCCTAAAAGAACAGATATTAAAAAAATACTGATTATTGGATCCGGTCCGATTGTTATCGGGCAGGCTTGCGAATTTGATTATTCCGGCACCCAGGCTTGTAAGGTTTTAAGGCAAGAGGGTTATAAGGTGATTTTAGTAAATTCTAATCCGGCAACAATTATGACTGATCCTGAGGTTGCGGATCGGACTTATCTTGAGCCGATTACCGCGGAAATGGTTGAAGATATTATTGTCCGGGAAAGGCCGGATGCGTTATTGCCTACTCTTGGCGGTCAGACTGCGCTGAATACAACCGTGGAACTGGATAAAAAAGGGGTATTAAAAAAATATAAGGTCGAAACTATTGGAGCCAATATTAAGGCGATTAAAAAGGGAGAGGACCGTAAGCAGTTTAAAGCAGCAATGGAAAAAATTGGTTTAGGTTTGCCCAAAAGTGACCAGGCTTATAATTTGGAAGAAGCGATTACTGCTGCAAAAAAAATCGGGTTCCCGATAGTCATCCGGCCCAGTTTTACTATGGGGGGATCCGGTGGGGCAATTGCTTATAATCTGGAGGAATTTAAGGTCCTAGCTAAGCGTGGTTTAGAGTCAAGCATGATTAGTGAAATCTTGGTTGAGGAATCTGTAATCGGTTGGAAAGAATTTGAGTTGGAAGTTATGCGTGATTTGAAAGATAATGTAGTAATTATTTGTACGATTGAAAATTTTGATCCGATGGGGGTTCATACCGGAGACAGCATCACAGTTGCCCCGATCCAAACATTAACTGATCGGGAATATCAGATAATGCGTGATGCTGCGATTGCCTGTATTCGTGAGATTGGTGTTGAAACAGGTGGTTCGAATATCCAATTTGCCGTACATCCGGAGACTGGCCGAATGGTAGTTATTGAAATGAATCCGCGGGTTTCGCGTAGTTCGGCCCTGGCTTCCAAAGCTACAGGTTTTCCGATTGCTAAAATTGCGGCTAAGCTGGCTGTAGGGTACACTTTAGATGAGATTCCGAATGATATCACCCGCTCAACCTGCGCTTGTTTTGAGCCGGCGATTGATTATTGCGTAGTTAAGGTCCCACGTTTTACTTTTGAAAAATTTCCTTTAGCCGACAATACTTTAGGAATTTCCATGAAGTCGGTTGGCGAGGCCATGTCGATCGGCCGCACATTTAAAGAGGCGCTGCAGAAAGGCTTGCGCTCTTTAGAGATTAAAAAATTCGGGTTAGAAAGCATTATGTTCAATCCGGCAGAAAATAAAATTAATGATGAGGTTTTGTTGGATAAGATTTATCAGAAGTTAAAACAGCCTAACGCAGAAAGAATTTTTTATATCGGCGATGCTTTTCGGGCAAATGTTGATCTTGAGAAAATCCACGCATTAACCAAAATTGACCGTTGGTTTTTAAGTAATATTAAAGAAATTATCGATTGTGAAAAAAACATAATTGAAAATAAGAAGAGCTTATCCAAAGAACTGCTTAAAGAAGCTAAGGAATTTGGCTTTAGCGATAAGCAGTTAGGCAAACTTTTATCTTTGGAAGAGCTGGAGATTTATAATTTAAGAAAATCTTATGATATAAGCGCGGATTTTAAATTAGTTGATACTTGCGCAGCTGAGTTTATGGCGCATACCCCGTATTTTTATTCTACTTATGATAAATAGCTTGATTTATAAAACAGATTACTAAATTAGAAGAAGACGTTCTAAAAGTATACGCAGAGAACCTGGATTTAAAGGCCTGAATATGTCAATTAAAATAAAGTTTCTAGGGGGGGCAAAAACTGTTACCGGTTCAAGCCATTTAATCTCAGCCGGCAACACTGAGATCCTTCTTGATGGCGGGCTTTTTCAGGGTCATCGTGACGCTTTCTATAAGATAAATACCACTTTTCATTATAATCCGCGCACAATTAAAGCTATGGTTTTATCGCATGCACATGTTGACCATTGCGGTAATATCCCCAATTTAATTAAACAGGGGTTACGTTGTAAAATTTATACTACTTCGGCAACTAAGGATCTAGCTGACCTTATGTTGGTTGATTCGGGAAAAATCCAGGAAGAAGATGTACGTTATTTAAATAAAATTAACCGGCGGATGAATTTACCGCTGCGTAAAGCGTTATACACGGCAAAGGAAGCATCCCGTGCTACCAGAATTTTCCGTTCTATTTCTTATAACCAGAAGTTTTGTATCGCTAAAGATGTTTGCGCTACGATTCTTGACGCCGGGCATATTTTAGGTTCAGGCATAGTTGTTTTGGATATCAAGGATTCCGATAAAACCGTACGTTTGGGTTACGCTGTAGATTTGGGAAGGAAGCATTTGCCGCTTTTAGGCGACCCGGTAATTCCTAAAGGTTTGGACTATTTAATTTTAGAATCAACTTATGGCGGCAGGCTGCATCGGCCGATTGATGAAGCGCAATCGAAACTAAGGGAAGCAATTAATCGTGCTGTTAAGCGGGGAGGGAAAGTGCTTATTCCTTCTTTTACTCTTGAACGCACACAAGAGGTAATTTACTTTTTGAATGAGTTGCTTAAGGAAAAATTGATTCCATCCGTGCCGATTTATGTCGATAGCCCGTTAGCTACCAGCATTACTGATCTTTTTAAATATCACTTGAGCTTCTTAAATGAAAAAACCCAGGCTGCATTTGGCAGGGGGGATAACCCTTTTGAATTATTAAATTTACGTTTTATCCGCGAGCAGAAGGAATCTAAAGCCTTAAATACCGATAAGCGGCCGATGATAATTATTGCCGGCAGCGGCATGTGCGAATCCGGAAGGATGCTACATCACCTGCAGAATAATATCGAAGATACGCGCAACATGGTTTTAGTTGTTGGTTATATGGCGCAGGATACTCTAGGCAGGAAGATTGTCGAGAAAAATCCTTTTGTAAAAATCTTTGGAGTTGAATATGAGCTTAACGCCGAAGTGGTTGTGATCAATGCTTTTTCAGGCCATGCTGATCAGACGGAATTATTAGAATTTGTTTCAGGATGCCTGCCGCTTAAGCGTATTTTTCTGGTGCATGGGGAAATTGAACAGTCAGAAATCCTGGCTAATATTTTAATTCAAAAGGGTTTGGATGTGCATATCCCGGATAAAGACGAAGAGGTATTGCTTAATTAGTGGATTTATGGTAAAGTGTTAAATCAATAAAAAAGAAGGTTCCCGTTAGTTCTACTAGCGGGATTATATTGGATAAAACTCAAAAGGAGAAATTAAAATGATTGGTGGTTTTTCTACTCCTAAAAAAGACAAAGCATTAAAATCAAGCGGTGGTAAACTTGTTAAAACCGGAGCAATCCTTGTGCGCGGTGTTGATACTTACAAGGCCGGGGTAAATGTCCGAGGTTTGGGCACATTATTTGCCCTTTGTCCGGGTAAAGTTTATTTTACCCGCAAGAAGACTAGCCATGGAAAGGTGCGCACTTTTGTTAATGTTGCACCAGTGGTAAAGAAAACGGTAAAAAAATAAAATGGCTGGTTCAGCCAAGAGTTATTCTAATCAGAAGTATGTTTTAAGTATTATCGATATGATTTACAGTATTGCCCTGATTCTTGTTTTTTTAGGATCAGGGCTTTCTTTATCTTTAGAGAATTTACTTAGAAGCCTGAATCTGCCGAATTACCTTCTAATTTCTGTATTTATTTTAATCATTTCGTTTTTTTATTATTTGTTAAGCCTGCCGCTTAATTTCTATTCTGGTTTTATGCTGGAACATAAGTTCAATTTGACCAGGCAGAAGGCTTCTGCTTGGTGGTTTGATCAGTTAAAATCATCGGTTTTGGGATATGTAATTTCTTTGGTACTTATTTTAGCTTTTTATTGGATTTTAGGCCAATTTAACCAATGGTGGTTGGTAATTTCTGCTTTTTGGATAGTTTTTAGCATAGTTTTAGCCAAGTTAGCGCCAATTTTAATAATTCCATTATTTTTTAAATATAAAAAATTAGAAGACCAGGTTCTGCGCCAAAGAATTTTAAATTTAGCTTCAAAAATGCGGGTTAAATTATTGGATGTTTTTGAGATAGATTTTAGTAAAAAAACCTTGAAAGCGAACGCGGCTTTTACCGGGATGGGCAAAACCAGGCGTGTACTTTTAGCCGATACCTTAAAAGATAAATATAGCCATGATGAGATTGAAATAATTTTGGCACATGAATTTGCCCACTGCCAGTTGAAGCATATCACCAAGTTGATTGTTTTAAATTCTTTGGTAACTTTGGGGTTATTCTATCTTATATTCAGGACTAGCGTTTATACTTTGGGAATGTTTAAATTGGATTCGCTTGCGCAGTTAGCCAGTTTACCGTTGGTTTTTCTTTACTTTATATTTTTTGGGATTATAACGCAGCCTTTGGAAGCGTTTGTCAGCCGGGTTTTTGAAAGAGAGGCTGATAGATTAGCGCTTAAAACTACTTCTGCTAAAGAAGCATTTATTTCGCTGATGGATAAACTTGCCAACCAGAACCTCGCTGATAGAAATCCGCATCCGCTGATTAAGTTTTTTTTCTTTTCACATCCGCCGATTGACGAGCGGATAAAAATAGCCAAGACATATCAAGCCTAATAGAGCCAAAAGTTTTATTCCGGGTATTCTTTAGTTTAATTAATTTTTATTTTGGAGAAAACAAAGGATTTGTTTTGCTGCCCGCTGAGCTGCTCCGCCAGCACCCAGGCTTACTTTTACTGCCTTTAGGTCTTGCCGCATGCGGTTAGTTTGTTCGGGGCTTTGCAGAAGCCGGATAATTGCTTTAGCGATTATCTTTGGTTGAGCTTTAAATTGGATAAATTCCGGTACTATTTCTTTTTCTGCCACAATATTGACCATACCGATGTAGGGGATTTTTATCTGCGGGCGATAAAGTAAATAATTGAATAGATTAGTTTTATATACAATCACAAAGGGGTTTCCAATAATTGCTGCTTCCAGCGTTGCGGTTCCCGAACAGACTAAACTTGCTTCCGCGATATTCATACAATCGTGGCTTTGGCCATCAATAATATTTAATTCTAAATTAAATTTTGCGCATTCATCCAGATATATTTGTTTATCAAGATTGGGGGATTTGGCGATAATGAATTGAGTTTGCGGTATTGCTTTGTTGATTAGTTGTGCGGTTTGAAGCATTACCGGAAGAATTAACCTGACCTCTTGTTTGCGCGAGCCGGGAAGCAGGGTAATAATTTTTTTGCTGCCGGAAATATTAAAACGATTGAGCAGGGTTTGTTTTTCCGGATAGGGTTTCACTAGATCTATCAGGGGATGGCCTACGCAGGATACTTGAATGTTGCGTTCTTGATAGAATTTTTCTTCGAATTTAAAGAGAACAAATACTTTTGAAATAAATTTTCTTATAGCATTTATTCTGCCTTCTCTGGAAGCCCAAACCTGGGGGCTGACATAATAAATGCAAGGCAGGTGGTTGTTGATTGCTTTGGCCAGGCGCAGGTTAAAGCCTGAGAAATCTACTAAAATTATTGCATCGGGTTTATCCTGTTCGATTTTTTTTAAAATCAGCTTTTTTAATTTAAAGAATTTTGGGAGTTTTTTTAGTACATCAAAAAATCCCATGACCGAGAGCTCTTTTATATTACAGAAAATTTCCTCTGCGTTTTTAGCTAAGCATGTTCCTCCGACACCGGAGATTTTAATTCCAGGTTTAATAGTTATTATTTCTCCGGCCAGGTTTCCGGCTAAAAGATCTCCGGAATACTCTCCGCAGATAATAAAGATTTTTTTTATGTTTCGCAGGTTGGAATTGTTTTCAGCGGGAGGCGGGCAGGTTGCGGCTGCCGGAGTATTCCGCCTGCAGGATTTCCTGAAGAAAAGAGTTTTAAACAGGCTTATTTCTGCCATATTTGTTTTTGAATTTTTAGGGCAACTTCCAGTGCCTGCCTGGCTACCGGGCCGGAAACAAGAGGGGTAGTTTTATTGATTACGCAGCTAATAAATGCTTCCAGCTCCTTTTGTAGGGGTTGTTCTTTTTCTATCGGCAGGTTTTCTTTGGTTATTTGTGAGCTAACTTTCCGGTAAACGGATGCTTCAGCGTTTTTATAATCTAAAGATATGTAGGTGTCTTCTTGGAAAATGCGGATTTTACGCATTGTTTCGTCAGATACGCGTGAGGCAGTGAGATTGGCAATGCAGCCATTTTTAAAAGTTAAGCGGGCATTAGCGATATCTTCAAATTTAGTCAGGACATTAACTCCTACAGAATCAATTCTTTTTAGCGGAGAGTTCACCAGTCCTAAGACTATATCAATATCATGGATCATGACATCAAGTATCGCTCCGACATCAAGTGAGCGGTTAGGGAACATTGAAAGGCGATGGCATTCGATAAACTTTGGCATTTTAATAATTTTGAGGGTAGCGGCAAAAGCAGAATTAAATCTTTCGATATGTCCGACTTGTAGGGTAAGTTTGTTTTTACCGGCGATTTTAATTAAATCATCAGCTTCTTTTAGGGTTAAGGTGAAAGGTTTTTCAACTAAAACGTGTATGCCGGCTTTAAGGAATTCTGAGGCAATTTTATGGTGTAGTAAGGTGGGTACCGCAATGCTTACAGCGTCAACCTTGCCAAAAAGATCTTTGTGGTCAGCAAATCCTTTTACTCCTAAATTAGTGCTGATTCGGTTTAAACACTCCGGATTAGTATCACATATTCCTACAAGTTCGCAATTCGGGCTTTCCTTATATATCTTGGCATGGATGCTCCCCAAATGCCCAACGCCTACTACTCCGACTTTAAGTTTATTCATCTGATAATAATAGCAAACTGTTTGCCTTGTTTCAACTAAAATATAAATTATAGCTGATTTTGCTAAGATTGGCATTATTGTAAAAGTCAGGCAGAGCCAGTGATTGTTAAATGTCCTGAGCGGGTGGCGCGGGGAGAGATGCCTCGAGCCAGATTCGGCGAGAGGTGCTTCCCTGCGGCAGGATCCCCGCGTAAGTAGGCAAAATAAATGCAATAAAAAGGTTTGCCAGAGGTAAATTATGTGTTAAAATAATCAACTTAAAGAAAGGTGAGGATGAAGGATTATTTAAAGCTATTAAAATTTGTTTTGCCCTATAAATGGTCTTTTTTTATTGCCATAATTTGCATGGGATTCTCTGCGGTTTTTGACGGGGTGTCTTTGGCGATGATGGTTCCTTTGGCGGATAAGGTGCTGACTAACAAAAAAATCATTATTCCTACCAAATTACCTGATTTTTTAGCCAATTTTGTGGATAAAATAAACAATATCCCTCCGGAAGTCCTGCTTAAAAATATGGCTATTGTTGTTTTACTGCTTTTTCTGTTAAAAGGAATTTTTGGGTTTTACCAGAGTTATATCATGTCGGATATCGGGCAGCGCGTGATTAGAGACATAAAAAGTAAGCTTTACTCTAAAATTCAGTCATTATCTCTTAGTTATTTTACGCATAAGCGAGGCGGCGAACTGATGTCGCGCATTACTAATGACGTTAAACTTGTCGAGAATGCCGTATCTTATGGGTCAACGGACATAATTTATCAGGGTTTGCAGGTAGTTATTTTTGCGGTAGTCATTTTCTTCATTTATTTTAATATGGCATTAATTGCGGTTATTGCCCTTTTTCCCATGAGTTTTCTAATTATTAAGGTTGGCAAGGTCTTAAGAAAGCTCTCCAAGCGTTCTCAGGAGAATGTCGCGGATACAAACTCCTTGCTTTATGAGACGATTATGGGGGCCAGGGTTGTTAAGGCCTTTAATATGGAAGAATATGAAGTTAATAAATTCAATAAAGTTAATATGGTTTATTATAAGCTTTCGATGAAGTCAATTAAGCGTACGCTTTTACTTAATCCTTCTACGGAATTTTTAGGGGTGGTTATCGGTGTTTTGGTTTTTCTCTGGGGTGGCCGTGAAGTTATTGCCGGAAGATTGTCCTTTGGTGTTTTTGGCCTTTTTCTCGGGTCGTTGTTATCCTTAATTCGGCCGTTTAAAAAATTAAGCCAGGTTAATGCTCTTAATCAACAGGGTATGGCAGCTAGCGAGCGTATACATGAGGTGTTAGAGACAGAGGTCAGTGTAAAGGAAGCAGTATCGGCAAGGGTTTTAGAAAATTTTAGAAAGAGTGTTCAGTTCCGTAATGTTTGTTTTAGTTATGATAATACGGAAATTTTAAAAAGAATTAATTTAGATATTGAATATGGGCAAATGTTGGCAATTGTTGGGCCCAGCGGCTCAGGTAAAAGTACTTTAGTGGATTTAATTCCGCGTTTTTATGATCCTCAAGATGGTGCAGTATTCATTGACGGGGTAGATTTGCGGGAATTTACTTTGAAATCATTAAGAGATCAGGTTGGCATAGTTAATCAGGAAACTATGCTTTTTAATGATACAATTCGTGCTAATATTGCTTATGGTAAACCTGGCGCTTCTTTAAAAGAAATAGAAGAAGCGGCTAAATCAGCTCATGCGTACGATTTTATAATTAAATGCCCGCAAGGTTTTGATACGGTTATCGGTGACCGGGGGGTTAAGATCTCCGGCGGAGAGCGCCAGCGGATTGCTATTGCGCGCGCTTTGCTTAAAAATGCTCCAATATTAATATTGGATGAAGCAACTTCGCAGCTGGATTCTGAAAGCGAGCGTATTGTTCAAGCTGCTTTGGACCGTTTAGTTTATGGTCGTACGGTTTTTATGATCGCCCACCGGCTTTCGACAGTAAGAAATGCCGATAAAATCGTAGTTGTCGATAAGGGGATGATTATTGAGCAGGGTACGCATCTTCAGCTTTTGGAAAACAATGGTTTATATAAACGGCTGTATGAGGCTCAAGAGCTACAAAAATAGTTGCAAATAAGTAAAATTTTGCTATAATTACACAATTAACTTTCTGGTGCCCTTTAGGGGTATTAGAAAAACATATTAACCAACAAAAAATATAAAAGCAGGAAGAAGGGGGAGTAAGACCGTGCCATCAGACTTAATCAAACAACTTTTAGAAGCAGGTGTACATTTTGGGCATCAGACTAAGCGCTGGAATCCTAAAATGAAGAAATTTATTTTCGGGTCAAGAAGCGGTATTTATATCATTGACCTTGAAAAGACCGAGGAGTGTATTAATACTGCCCGGGATTTTTTAATGGATATAACTTCCAAAGGTGAATTTGTTCTTTTTGTGGGCACGAAAAAGCAGGCCCAGGATGTGATGAAGAACGAAGCTATCCGCAGTGGGATGTATTATGTTACCGATCGTTGGCCGGGCGGAATGCTTACTAACTTTGCTACAATTAAGAAAAGTATTAACCGTTTAAAAGATATTGAAAAGATGCGTACTGACGGTACGTTTGAGAAATTAACTAAAAAAGAAGTTGCCCGGCTTGAGAAAGAATTAGCTAAGTTAAATAAGAATTTCTCAGGGATTGTTCCGATGGAGCGTATGCCTAAGGCGGCATTTATTGTTGATACAAAAAAAGAGGATACTGCAGTGCGCGAGGCTAGGCGCTTGGGAATTCCGATTATCGGGTTAATTGATACTAATTCTAATCCTGATTTGGTTGATTATCCTATTCCTGGAAATGATGATGCTACTAAATCGATAAGCGCTGTGGCTACAATTATCGCCGATACTATTATTGAAGGAAGAAAGAAATTTTTATCTTATCTTTCTCAAGAAGGTGTTAAAATTGAAGAGGCTAAGCAAGATATTTCTCCCGAGGTTTTGCCGGAGGAAGAGATTAAAATTAAAGAGATCGAAGAGATTGTTGAAGATAGCCAGCCGCTTACTGATAGTGCTGCAGCTTTAAAAAGAGCACATGTTAAGCCGGTAGCCGATATAAAGCCAAAGTTAAGAAAGAAGGGGTAACTTTAGATGAAAAGTTCAGTTGAGGCAATTAAAGAATTGAGAGATTTGACCTGTTCGAGTGTTGCACATTGTAAAAAGGCGCTAGATGAGGCTAAGGGGGATATAAAGCAGGCAATAATTTTGTTACGTAAACAGGGTTTAGAGATTGCGGTTAAAAAACAGAGCCGGGCAGCTAAAGAAGGCAGAGTTGAATGCTATATACATCATGGTAACAAAATCGGAGTTTTGCTGGAAGTTGATTGTGAATCTGATTTTGTAGCCAGGAATGAAGAATTTATGAGGTTTACCAAAGATTTAGCTATGCAGATTGCCGCAAGCAATCCGGAGTATATTAAAAAAGAAGATGTTCCTGAAGAAGTTCTAAAGCATGAAAAAAACAAAGAAGATTTCTATAAGAATAATTGTTTACTAGAGCAGGTTTTTGTGAAAGAACCGAGTTTGACAATCAAAGATTATTTAGGCAGCATCGTAGCCAAAATCGGCGAAAATATAGTTATCCGTAGATTTGCCCGCTATAAGATCGGCGAATAAATGACTAAACCGGTTTACAAACGGATTGTTTTAAAAATTAGCGGAGAAGCGCTTGCGGGAAAGAATGCTCATGGTATTGACCCTGAGGTTCTTATCGGCATATCCTGTCAGATTAAAGAAATTAGAGATTTATCGGTAGATGTTGCGGTTGTTTTAGGCGCAGGGAATATTTTACGCGGACAGGAGAATACTGCTTGCCGGGGCCTGAATATGGACCGTAGTGTTGCTGATTATATGGGTATGTTGGCGACGGTAATTAATGGCCTTTCTCTGCAGGATGCGTTGGAGAAAACCGGTGTGCCGACCAGGGTTTTAACTGCTATCGAAATGCAAAGAATAGCTGAGCCGTATATTAGAAGAAGGGCTATACGGCATTTAGAAAAAGGCCGGGTGGTAATTTTTGTTGCCGGTACAGGAAACCCTTATTTTACTACGGATACGGCTGCAGCTTTGCGGGCTATGGAAATTGGCGCTGATGCTATTTTAAAAGCCACTAAAGTTGATGGTGTTTATTCTGCTGATCCGATGAAAGTAAAAAATGCTAAAAAGTTCAGCCAATTAAAATATATTGATGTCTTAAAAAAGGGCTTAAAAGTTATGGATGCAACAGCGGTTAGTTTATGTATGGATAATAAATTACCGATTGTTATTTTTAATCTTAACCGCCCGGGTAATATTAAGCGTGTAGTTTTGGGTGAGAAGATTGGTACAGTAGTCTGCTAATTGGAGGAAAAACATGTCAGTTAAAGAAACATTGCTTAATACCGAAGAAAAGATGAAAAAAGCTTTTGAGTCGATGAGCCGCCAGTTTCACGAGGTTAGAACCGGCAGGGCATCTCCGAGTTTAGTCGAAGGCTTGCATATTGATTATTATGGGACTCCAACAATGTTAAAGCAGTTGGCGGCCATATCTGCTCCGGATGCTCATTTGATTGTTATTCAGCCTTGGGATGTTACTGCGATTGTTGAGATTGAGAAGGCGATTTTAAAATCTAACATCGGAGTCAGTCCTTCCAATGATGGTAAAGTTATTAGAATTTCTGTCCCGCAGTTATCTAAAGAAAGGCGCCAGGAATTGGCTAAATTAGTCCATAAAATGTCTGAAGACGGCCGGGTATCTCTGCGGACGATTAGGAGAGATGCTAAAGAAGCGGTTGAAAAGCTGGAAAAAGATAAAATTGTTTCTGAAGACGAGAAGTTCCGCGGTATTGATGAATTACAGAAAATAGTTGATAGATATATTGCTAAGATCGATGAACTCTTGAAAAATAAAGAAAAAGAAATCTTAGAATTTTAAAAGTTGATTCGCATATAAACTTAAATTGTAGTGAGTAAAAACTAACATACTGTTTTAAGTTTAGTGCTTAAAAAATATCGGGCCTCTAGCTCATCAGGTAGAGCACCACACTTTTAATGTGGTTGTGCCGCGTTCGAGTCGCGGGAGGCTCAGTAAAATTTATCAGGAAAATGCCTGTTCTAAGGGCGGATGGCGAAATTGGCAGACGCGATAGCCTTAGGAGCTATTGGGGCAACCCTTGGAGGTTCAAATCCTCTTCCGCCCAAGAAAATAAGGCGAAAAATTTATTGCTTTACTTGCGGGAGTAGCTCAGCTGGCTAGAGCGCAACCTTGCCAAGGTTGATGTCGCGGGTTCGAATCCCGTCTCCCGCTTTAAATTTAGTTTGATAAATTTATCATTTGAAAGGAGCAGCAAATGCAAATAATGGATTTTCTTTCTAAAAAAGCAATTCTCACCGATATAAAATCCACAAGAAAAGAAGATGTAATTAAGGAAATGGTTGACCTTTTGATTGAGTCTGGAGATGTCGAAAAGCGCAATCGTAATAAGCTGATTGATGCGCTGATGTCCAGAGAAGCTTTAGGTTCTACCGCTATCGGCCAAGGCATAGCTATACCGCATGCAAAGTGTGATTGTGTGGATAAATTAGTTGGTTCTTTCGGCCTCTCTAAAAAAGGTGTTGATTTTGATTCTCTGGATGGAGAGTTAGCTTATATTTTCTTTTTACTTATTGCCCCGCAAGATTCCGCTGGACCTCATCTTAAGGCGTTAGCCAGAATTTCACGCCTCTTAAAAGATAAATATTTTCGCGATACCCTGCGTACTTGCACTGACGATAAATCTGTCATTAAGATTATCACGCAGGAAGACGAAAAAAAGATTTAATCTTTTAATTATAAAAAGTTTCACTTTATAAAATGAAGGCGACCTCTACTGGCATTTTAAAATGGTTTTATCCTGGGATAGGCCTTAAGCGCTGGGTGGCCTTAAGCGCTTTTGGGGTTGTTCTTTTAATTTTAGGAACGGCTAACCTGCGCAGCGAAGAATTCTGGCTGGTTCAATTTTTAGATGCTTTAGTTGTAATTTCAGGGATTATCCTTTTAATTTTAGGCATTAAGCGTTTAATGCGCTCTTTTATTGCCGCGTTTGTTCCGTCTTCAAAGGAGCATGAATTAATTGATATTTTATATCAAAAAAAGCAATTAAGCCGCGGGCCGCGTATTGTTACTGTCGGCGGGGGGACAGGTTTATCTGTTCTTTTAAGCGGGTTAAAAAATTATACTTCAAATATCTCGGCTATAGTTACGGTGGCTGATAATGGAGGTTCAAGCGGCAGGCTTAGGCAGCAATTTGATGTTTTACCTCCCGGAGATATACGCAACTGTTTAGTGGCCCTTGCTGATGCCCCGACGTTAATGCGTGATCTTTTTCAATTTAGGTTTGATAATAATTCAGAGTTTGCCGGCCATTCTTTTGGCAATCTTTTTCTTATGGTTATGTCCCGTTTGACTGGTGATTTTGAGAAGGCAATTAAAGAAACCAGCAAGGTTTTAGCTTTGCGCGGGCAGGTTATTCCTTCGACCCTAGGAGATGTAACATTGGTGGCCCATTTTTCTGATGGCTCAACAGTTAGAGGCGAAGAGCAGATTCCTAGAGCAAGAAAAATAATCAACCGGGTTAACCTTGATCCGGCATCAGCTGCAACTCCGGATGCGTTGAAAGCAATTAAAGAAGCGCAGATTATTGTTTTAGGTCCTGGTTCTTTGTATACGAGTATAATTCCTAATCTTTTGGTTAATGATATAGCCGCCGTTATTGCTGAATCTGAGGCAATAAAAGTTTATGTCTGTAATGTTATGACTCAGCCCGGGGAAACCGATAGTTATAGTGTTTCCGATCATGTTAAGGCTTTGGTAAAACATGGACATACACGTATTTTGGATTATTGCGTAGTTAATAATGGAGAGGTCCCCAATGATGTCTTGGGACGTTATTCTAAAGATAAATCGCTACTTGTAATTAATGATCGTAAGAAAGTCGAAGGGCTCGGTTATCGGGTAGTTGAGGAAGATTTTAGCATGATTACCGATGGGGTAATCCGGCATGATCCGGAAAAATTAGCCAAAATTATTTTGAGTTTTATCGAAGAGATTTAGATTCCCGCAAAAACATCGGGGATTAATTCGGCCAAACAACTTAGCTTTGCTTGAACTTGCTAGGCGGTGGCCTCATTAAGTATGAGTGTAATAAAAAAAGAACTAATCGTAAAAAATAAACAGGGATTGCATGCCCGGCCTGCGGCTATATTTGTGCAGGTGGCTAATAAATTCGACAGCCGTATTACGGTGAGGCGTGATGCTGAAGAAGTAAATGGAAAGTCGATTATGGGTATTCTTATGCTTGGTGCAGAAAAAGGCAGCTTGATCATTATTGAAGCGGACGGCCAAGATGCTTCGGAAGCATTGGCGGAGTTAGAAAAAATAATTAGTAGTGAGGACGATTTATGATTCAGTTAAAAGGAATTGCTGCTGCCGGTGGTATAAGTATCGGCCCGGCTTATAAGATAGGAAGCGAGGAGTTTGTTGTCTTGCGCCAGGCTATTGTTTGGGAAGATATTCCTTTGCAAATTCAGCTTTTCGAAGAAGCGTTAATTAAAACCCGCCGCGAAATTGTTGAGCTGCAAAAAAGAATTAGTTTGGATATGGGCCAAGAAGAAGCTCAGATTTTTGACGCTCACCTTTTAGTTTTAGAAGACCGTATGCTTATTGAGGAGGTTATTTCCCGCCTTAAAAAAGAGCAGCTTAATGTTGCGTATATATTTTCAGAAGTTTTAAAGAAATATATCAGTGTTTTTTCTAAAATTGAAGATGAATATCTTAAAGAGCGCTCGGCTGATATTAATGATGTCGGCAAGCGTATCCTGCGTAATCTTCTTGGCCGGGAAAAAAAGAGTTTGGGGGATATTAAAGAAAAGGCTATTATTGTTGCCCATGATTTATCTCCTTCAGACACTGCGGCAATGCATACTAAGAATGTCGCAGCCTTTATTACCGATATTGGAGGCAAGACTTCGCACACTGCAATTATGGCTAAGTCTCTTGAGATTCCTGCGGTTGTCGGCTTAGAGGCGATCACGAGTAAAGTGAATTCTGGAGATATTCTTATTGTCGATGGTAATGTGGGGATAGTAATTATTAACCCCGATGAAGAAACGCTTAAGGACTATCGGCAAAGATTTGAAACATTAAAAGGTATCGCCGAAAAATTCCTGTCGGTTAAAGATTTAATTGCCGTTACTACTGACGGCAGGCAGGTAATGATCAATGCGAATATTGAATTTCCTGATGAAGTTTCAAGTGTTAAATTACATGGTAGCCAGGGAATTGGCTTGTACCGTACGGAATTTTTTTATATGAATCGTAATGATTCTCCCAGCGAGGATGAACATTATCAGGCCTATAAATATGTTGCTGAAGAGATGAATCCTCATCCAGTGGTTGTCCGCACTCTGGATATCGGAGGGGATAAATTTTTATCACAATTTAGAATCCCGCATGAGATGCAGCCATTTTTAGGCTGGAGGGCAATCAGGTTTTGTTTGGCCCGGCCGGATATATTTAAATTACAGTTACGTGCTATTTTGCGGGCTTCAGTGCATGGGAATCTTAAGCTGATGTATCCGATGATTTCTGGTATAGAGGAATTGCGCCAAGCCAATCGTTTGCTTAGCGAGGCTAAAGAGGAGCTGCGTCAAAGCGGATTAAAGTTTAATGATAAAATCGAGGTAGGGGTGATGATCGAAGTACCCTCAGCAGCTGTGACTTCGGATATCTTAGCCAGAGAAGCAGATTTTTTTAGTATCGGAACGAATGACTTAATTCAATATTCTTTGGCAGTTGATCGGGCCAATGAAAAGGTTGCTTATCTATATGAGCCGGCACATCCAGCGGTTTTGAGGTTAGTTAGGGGCGTTATTGATGCGGCACATCAAGCTAAAATTAGAGTAGCTATGTGTGGAGAAATGGCCGGAGATCCGTCTTTGGCACTTATTCTTTTGGGGCTGGGCCTGGATGAATTTAGTATGCCGCCGCAGATTATCCCGGAATTAAAGTATATAATTCGCTCTATAGATTTTAAATTTGCTCAAGGGATTGCTAACGAAGCGATGAATCTTACAACCGGAACAGAGGTTGAGGAGTTCGCTCAAACAAAATTAGCGGAGATTTTAAGATAAGGTGAAAGCGTTAATTTTAGCTGCCGGATATGCGACCCGGCTTTATCCTCTAACTAAACAGTACCCTAAGCCGCTTTTAGCAGTAAAAGGCAAACCGATTATCAATTATATAATTGATAAACTAAAATCAATTTCGGTTGTTGATGAAGTTTATGTTGTAACTAATAGCAAATTTATTTTTGATTTTCGCCGGTGGGCTAAGCCGATTAAAATAGCCCAAAAGATTACCCTGGTGGATGATCTGACTAAAAATAATCGGGATAGGCTTGGAGCTATCGGGGATATAAATTTTGTAATTAAGAAAAAAAAGATTAAAGATGATCTTTTAGTAATTGGCGGCGACAACTTATTTAGCGGTTCGCTTAAAGGATTTTTGGATTTTTCGAAGGAAGTTAAGCCTGCGGCAAGTATTGGTTTATATAAATTAGAACAAAAAAAAGATTCCAGCAGGTATGGCGTAGTAAAATTGAACCGGCGCAAAAAAGTAATTAGTTTCCAAGAAAAGCCGAAGAAGCCGGATTCGGATATAGTGGCGATGTGCTTGTATTATATACCGCAAAATTATTTGTATCTGGTTGAGGAATATGTGCTAAGCCAGGATAAAAAAGTTGATGCTACTGGTAGTTTTATTGCTTGGCTTAAAGAAAAAAGAGATGTTTACGGATATGTATTTGAGGGGAAGTGGTTTGATATCGGGGACCATAAATATTTGAATGCGGCAAAAAGTAATTTTGCGCATTAACTAGTGGAGAGGCTCTTGTTTGTTTACGCTCACAAGGATTTCTCTGGATGAAAAATTAAGGAGGAAGTTATGTCAGCAAATAAGTTTTTCTTTACTTCAGAATCAGTGACCGAGGGGCATCCGGATAAATTATGTGATCAGATTTCAGACGGGGTTTTAGATGCTTGTTTAGAGGTTGATCCTTATTCCCGCGTTGCTTGCGAAACTTATGTAACCATGGGGCTTTTAATTGTCGGCGGGGAGATTACTACGCGCGGCTTTGTCCATGTTCATGATATAAGCCGGAAAATAATTGAAGAGATTGGGTATAATCATCCTAAATATGGTTTTGATTTTCATACCTGCGCCATACTTAATGCTATCCATTCTCAATCGCCGGATATCTCGCAAGGAGTTGATGTCGGGGGAGCCGGTGATCAGGGAATCATGTTTGGTTATGCTTGCAATGAGACAAAAGAGTTGATGCCGTTGGCTTTAATGCTGGCGCAGAAGCTTGCGATGCGCTTAACGCAAGTCCGTAAAAATAAAATTTTAAAATATCTTGGCCCGGATGGGAAAACCCAGGTAACTATTGAATATGATAATGGTAAGCCCGTACGGGTTGATTCTGTTGTTTTGGCTTCTCAGCACACTGAAGATATTCTAGATAAAAGCGGTAAGCGTATTACTGAGAAAGCGCGCCAGGAGATTATTCGTCAGGTTGCCGGGCCGATTCTTAAGGGCTGGGTGGATAAACAGACTAAGTATTATGTTAATCAGACTGGGAAATTTGTTGTTGGCGGTCCGCAGTCGGATACCGGCATGACCGGAAGAAAAATAATTGTCGATACTTACGGCGGGGCAGTTGCACATGGCGGAGGAGCATTCTCGGGCAAAGATCCGACTAAGGTTGACCGTTCAGCTGCGTATATGTGCCGTTATGTTGCTAAAAATATAGTTGCAGCCGGTTTGGCCGAAAAATGCCTTATCCAGCTTTCCTATGTCATTGGTCATGCTGAGCCTTTATCGGTTATGGTTAAGACCGAAGGTACGTCGGTTATTTCAGAAGAAGCGCTGGTGAAATTAGTCAGGCAGAATTTCCAGCTTAATCCTAAGGGAATTATCGAATCATTAAAGCTGCGCCGGCCAATATACAGGAAGACTGCCAGTTACGGCCATTTTGGTAGAACCGAGCCGGAGTTTCTCTGGGAAAAAACGGATAAGGCGGAAATATTAAAAAAGCAAGCTAGCCGTTTATAAATAACTTAGGAAAGGGAAAGATGAATTACGATATTAAAGATATAGGATTAGCGAAAAAAGGTGCTTTGAGAATTGAATGGGCGTCTAATAATATGCCCGTTTTAAGTTTAATTAAAAAAAGATTTAGTATCGAGAAACCCTTGAAAGGATTAAAGGTTGCCTGCTGTCTGCATGTTACTACCGAGACTGCGGTACTGGCGGATGTTTTAAAATCCGGCGGGGCAGATATCTATATCTGTGCATCTAATCCGCTTTCCACTCAGGATGATGTTGCTGCTTCTCTGGTTAAAGATTTAAAGGTGGGAGTTTTTGCAATTAAAGGTGAAGATACGAAAACTTATTATGCTCACATGAAATCCGCATTGGCAATTAAACCGGATATTACTATGGATGATGGTGCGGATTTGGTCAGCACTATTCACCAGCGCCCTGTTTCCGAACATGCCAATATTATCGGTGGCACAGAAGAAACAACTACGGGTGTAATCCGCTTGCGGGCTTTGGCTAAAGAAGGGAAATTACGTTATCCAATAATTGCGGTCAATGATGCTTTAACTAAGCATATGTTTGATAACCGTTATGGTACAGGCCAGTCTACACTTGATGGGATTATCCGCTCGACGAATAAATTAATTGCCGGGGCTTGGCTTGTAGTTTGCGGTTACGGTTGGTGCGGGAAAGGTGCATCCATGCGCGCCAAAGGCATGGGGGCAAAGGTTATTGTTGTCGAAGTTGATCCACTGCGGGCTTTGGAAGCGACTATGGATGGTTTCGATGTTATGCCAATCCGGCAGGCAGCTAAGCTCGGAGACATTTTTGTTACAGTTACCGGGGATATCAATGTTATACGCAGTGAGCATTTTAGTTTAATGAAAGATGGTGCGATTGTAGCTAATTCCGGGCATTTTAATGTTGAGATTGATATTCCAGGTTTAGAAAAATTAGCAAAATCTAAACGGGCGACCCGGGATTTTGTTGATGAGTATACTCTAAAAAATAATCGCAGGATTTATATTTTAGGCGAAGGGCGGTTAATTAATTTAGCCGCAGCCGAAGGTCATCCGGCAAGCGTTATGGACATGTCTTTTGCTAATCAGGCATTTAGTGCAGAGTACATGGCAAAAAATTATCGGAAGTTAAAGAAGCAAGTTTATACTGTGCCCGAGGATATTGATAAGAATATTGCCAAATTAAAGCTTAGGTCGATGGGGATTAAAATTGACGTTTTAACCACTGAGCAGAAAAAGTATTTGGCTAGTTGGGAGATGGGTACTTGATGAAAAAGATTGCGGTTTTAACTACTGGCGGTGATGCTCCGGGAATGAACCCGGCAATTCGCTCTGTGGTGCGTTATGGGATTAACCAGAAGCTGGAGGTAATGGGGGTTTTCCGTGGATGGTGGGGCCTGATTAACGAGGAATTAAAACTTTTAAATTCCCGGTCTGTCTCAGGGATTATTGGCCAGGGGGGTACGATTTTAAAAACCGCGCGCTGTTCAGAATTTAGGAGCGAAGAAGGGCAGAGGCGGGCATATGAAACAATCCAAAAAAATAATATCGATGGCCTGGTAATTATTGGCGGCAATGGTTCTTTTGCTGCTGCCAGAGAGTTTAATAAAACTTATAATGTTCCCTGTGTCGGCATAGCTGCTTCTATTGATAATGATATTAACGGCATAGATTACACTATTGGTGTAGATACTGCCGTTAATACTGTCTTGGAAGCTATTGATAAGATCCGTGATACGGCAACCAGCATGGAGCGGATCTTTGTAGTTGAAGTAATGGGCAGGGAATCCGGATTTATTGCTTTGACGGTTGCTCTTGCCGGAGGGTGTGAAGATGTACTTATTCCGGAGAGAGAAATAGACCTTAATCATGTTTGCCATGATATAGTCCACGGTAATCTGATTGGAAAAATGAGCTGGATTATTGTACTGGCTGAGGGTGCAGGCAAGGCCGATGATATTGCCAGGCAGATTACTGATATGACGGGGTTAGAGGCTCGAACAGTGGTTTTAGGCCACGTGCAAAGAGGGGGCAAGCCGACAGCTATTAGCCGGGATTTTGCTTTGAATCTTGGTAAAGCGGCAGTTGATTGTTTACTTGCCGGTAAAAAAGGTATTGCTTTAGGGCTAAACGGCGGTAAAATTGTTGAGGTTGATTTTGAGATTGCGATAAAGAAAAAAGAATTAAAGGTTGATAACTTTTATAAATTAATTAAGATACTAACTTAAACAAGATGCCCGGTGCTAGTTGGAACGATAAGCCGGTGTGCCCTTTTGGGCAAGGAGAACAGTAAAATGGGACGCAAGGCGCTTGAAATTGATAAGATTGTAATGGATTTAATTTTAACCGAAGATGTTTTGCTTAAAAAGAAGTTTGCCAAGAAAATTTCGGAGCTAGCTTATAAAAAAGGTATTTATTCATCAAGTATCCATGAGCTTTATATGGCTAGAGGTAAGGGGGAATTTACCGGTTTTACGGTTCCGGCGATGAACTTGCGTAGTATGACCTATGATTTAGCACGGGCGATATTTAGGACGGCAAAAAAGAATAATTCTGGAGCATTCATCTTTGAAATAGCTAAATCCGAAATGGGTTATACCGCTCAGCCTCCGGTTGAGTATACCGCAGTTATTTTAGCTGCGGCCATAAAAGAAGATTATTCCGGCCCGGTGTTTATTCAAGCAGACCATTGCCAGCTTAATGCTAAAAAATTCCAGGAAAATCCGGATAAAGAGTTAGAGGCATTACAAAATATGATCGGCGATAGTATTGCTGAAGGATTCTATAATATTGATATTGATTCTTCAACTTTGGTGGATTTATCCAAAAAAGAGATTAAGCAACAGCAGAAAGATAATTATGAAGTATGCGCAAAATTAACACAATTTATCCGTCGCGTTGAACCTAAGGGGATTACGGTTTCTGTGGGGGGCGAAATTGGCGAAGTTGGCCATCAGAATTCTACTCCTGAAGATTTACGTGCGTTTATGCAAGGGTATAGGGAAAGATTACGCAAAGGTTTAACCGGTATCAGCAAGATTTCTGTTCAAACCGGCACCTCACACGGGGGGGTAGTTAAGGCCGACGGAAGTATTGCTGAAGTTAAGCTTGATTTTGCGACCTTAAATACTCTTTCCGGAATCGCCCAAAAAGAATTTGGTATTGGCGGGGCAGTACAACATGGTGCTTCAACCTTGCCCGAGGAAATGTTTCACAAATTTCCTGAGAATAATACCCTGGAAGTGCATTTAGCTACCGGTTTTCAGAATATGATGTTTGATAGCAAATATTTCCCCGGTGATTTAAAAGCCAGAATTTATGACTGGTTAAAAGTTAACGCTGCCAATGAAAGAAAAGAAGGTGAGACCGAGGAGCAATTTTTTTATAAAGCCCGCAAAAAGGCATTAGGGCCGTTTAAAAAAGATATTATGAGCCTGCCGGTTGATGTGCGTGATAAAATAGCTTCAGAAATTGAAACCAAATTTGATTTTCTTTTTAAACAATTAGGTGCAATAAACAATCGTGCGCTGGTTGATAAATATGTTACTTTAAAAAGAGTGATCCTGCGCAAGCGCAAGAGTGGCCCGGATGTAGTTCATGACGGGGAAGGTGCTGATTAGTTTATAAAAAGGAGCAGCTTATTATGCGTTCAGACGAGATTAAAAAAGGTTTAGATAGAGTGCCGCATCGGGCGCTTTTACATGCAACCGGGTTATCGAGAAAGGATTTAGGCCGGCCGTTTATCGGCATAGCCTCGTCATTTACTGACCTGATTCCCGGGCATGTCGGAATGCGTGATCTGGAAAGATTCATTGAGCGTGGAGTTTGTTACGGGGGATGTGTTCCGTTTTTATTCGGAGTGCCGGGTATTTGCGACGGTATTGCCATGGGGCATCTGGGGATGTGTTATCCTCTAGCCTTACGTGAAATTGTTGCTGACATCATTGAAACAGTTTGTAATGCTCATCAATTAGACGGAATCATTTGCCTGACTAATTGCGATAAAATTACTCCCGGCATGATTATGGGGGTAACCCGCTTGAATATTCCGGCAATTATTGTTACTGCCGGGCCGATGCTCTCCGGGCGTTTTAACAAAAGAAAATTAGCTTTTGTCCATGATACTTATGAAGGAATGGGTAGAGCTAAAAAAGGCGATATTTCTCAAGCTGAACTTACATGTTTAGAGATGGAAGCTTGTCCTGGGCAGGGTTCCTGTCAGGGGCTGTATACTGCCAATACTATGGCCTGTTTAACCGAAACTATGGGGCTATCTCTTCCTGGCTGCGGTACAGCTTTAGCCGGATCGGCTAAAAAACGCAGAATTGCTCAGGCTAGCGGCGAGCGGATTGCGGAATTAGTCAAGCAAGATATTAGGCCCCGTGATATTATTACTAAAAAATCTTTAGAGAATGCGATTGTTGTCGACATGGCTCTAGGCGGTTCAAGTAATACGGTCCTGCATTTAATGAGTATTGCTCATGAGGCAGGTATTGATTTAGATCTAAAGACCTTTGACAAAATTAGCAAGAGCGTGCCGCATATTACGGCTATTGAGCCGGCAGGTGAATATTTTATGGAGGATGTTGAATACTCCGGGGGAATTCCTGCGGTATTAAAAAGATTAAAATCTAAATTAAATAATACTTTAAATGTCAATGGCCAAAAAACTTTTGAGATTGCCGATAGCGCTGTTATTTCTGATGAAGATGTGATTCGTCCATTTTCTCAAGCCTATCACAAGCAGGGAGGAATTGCAGTTCTTTATGGTAATCTTGCGCCAAATGGAGCGGTAGTCAAACAGTCCGGAGTGAATCAAAAAATGATGAAGTTTACCGGGCGAGCCCGTGTATTTAATCGCGAAGAAGAAGCGATGAGCGCAATTATGAACAGTAAGATTAAAAAAGGCGATTGTGTAGTTATCCGCTATGAGGGGCCTAGCGGCGGTCCGGGAATGCGTGAGATGTTAGCTCCTACTGCGGCAATTGTCGGTTTAGGTTTAGCTGATCAAGTAGCTTTGATTACCGATGGGCGTTTTTCAGGCGGAACCAAAGGGCCCTGTATCGGGCATATCTCTCCGGAAGCTTCAGCCGGCGGGCCGATCGCCATTATCAAAGACGGTGATATAATTGAAATTGACATAGTCAATCGTAAGCTTGAGGTTAAATTAAGTAAGGCTGAAATAGAGCAGAGATTTAAGAATTGGAAACCGGTTGAGCCAAAAATTAAGACCGGATACTTATCTCGTTATTCCAGGATGGTTAGTTCTGCAGATAAAGGGGCAGTGTTAAAATAAATGAAAATGACAGGTTCGCAAATACTTTTAGAATGCTTAAAGCGTGAAGGAGTTGAGGTAGTTTTTGGGTATCCCGGAGGGCAAATCCTTCCTACTTTTGATGCGCTTTATGGATACGAAGGATTTAAATTTATACTTACCCGGCACGAACAAGGGGCTGCACACGCCGCCGATGGTTATGCGCGGGTAACCGGTAAGGTAGGGGTATGTTTAGCAACTAGCGGCCCAGGAGCAACAAATCTGGTTACTGGGATTGCTAATGCTTATATGGATTCTATTCCGATGGTCGCGATTACCGGGCAGGTTCCTACTGCGCTTATTGGCAATGATGCTTTTCAGGAAGCAGATATTACCGGGATTACCCGCCCGGTTACTAAACATAATTATTTAGTTAAAGACATCAAGGATTTAGCCAGAATTATCAGGGAAGCTTTTTATATCGCCTCAACCGGCCGGCCGGGCCCGGTACTTATTGATTTGCCTAAGGATGTGCAAGTTGCTCAAACTGAATTTATTTGGCCTGAAGAAATAAAATTAAGGAGTTATAATCCGGTATTTTCCGGCCACCCTGGGCAGATTAGGCGCGCGGCAAAAATGATTATGGCTGCTAAAAAACCGATAATCTATATCGGGGGCGGGGTTATTATATCAGGGGCAGCACCGGAAGTGATGGAGTTGGCGGAAAGAACCGGTTGTCCGGTAACTTGGACATTAATGGGCATCGGAGGATTTCCTTCCAGGCATAAACAGTCTTTAGGCATGCTTGGTATGCACGGCACGGCATACGCTAATCACAGTATTATGGAATCTGATTTAATCATTGCTTTGGGTGCTCGTTTCGATGACCGGGTAACCGGAAGGTTAGATGTTTTTGCCCCAGATGCCGAGGTTATCCATGTTGATATTGATCCTTCGTCAATTAGTAAAAATGTGCGTGTTGATGTTCCGATAGTCGGTGATCTTAAGCAGGTTCTGCTTGAGCTTTTGCAGGAGATCAAACAGGCGCCGGTAATCGCAGATTGGTCCAAACATGTAGAGTCTTTAAAGAAAAAATTTCCGATGAGCCTTAAAGATAAAAGTAAAATTTTGCCGCAGTATGTTATTCAGCAGATTGAAGAAGCAACCGCTGGAGATGCGATTATTTGTACTGAAGTAGGCCAGCATCAGATGTGGGCTGCGCAGTGGTATAATTATAGTAAGGTGCGTACTTTTATTTCATCCGGAGGTTTAGGTACTATGGGGTTTGGTTTCCCGGCTTCGATTGGGGCTAAACTTGGAGCTCCTGAAAAGACAGTATTTAATATTGCCGGCGATGGCTCGATACAAATGAATATTCAGGAGTTGGGCACTTGCGTGGCAAATAAAATTAATGTCAAGGTTGCGATTTTAAATAATGGATACTTAGGCATGGTCCGTCAGTGGCAGGAGCTTTTCTATGATCGCCGTTATTCTTATACTCCGATATCCAGCCCTGATTTTGTAAAACTTGCCGAAAGTTACGGGGCAGTGGGGATCCGCGTTACTAAAAAAGAAGAGGTTCGGCCTGCTTTAGACCGCGCGATTAAAACAGATAACACTGTTTTTATTGATTTCCATGTTGAAGAAGAAGAGAATGTTTATCCGATGGTTCCGGCAGGGGAAGCGATCAATAATATCATCGGGGGGTTGGCATAATGAAACATACAATTTCAGTTTTAGTTGAAAATAAATTCGGGGTTTTGGCGCGGGTTGCCGGGTTATTTAGTGCTCGAGGTTATAATATTGCGTCTTTGGCTGTGAGCCAGACTCTTGATCCGGAAGTATCCTACATGAGTATTGTGGTTGAGGCCAAAGATGAGAAGGTCCTAGAACAGATCAATAAGCAGTTAAATAAATTAATTGACGTAATCACGGTTACTGATTTTACCAAGAAAGAATATGTTGACCGCGAGCTGGTTCTGGCAAAAATAAATTATACGCCAAAAAATAAATCTAAGCTTGAGGCGGTATTTGAAAAGTTCGTCGGTAAAATTGTTGTACACAAGGATGATACTGCGATTATTGAAGCAGTGGGCGATCAGGAGCAGATAAAAGTTCTCCTGGAAGAATTAAATAAATTTGGAATTAAGGAATTAGTCAGGACAGGGAAATTAGCAATTAGTAATTAATAAAACCACCCGCGTTAAAGATACTCGACGTAATAAGAATTACGCCGGGTGCGTGCAAGTCAGCACGAGATTGCGCGGGTCTAGCCTTTAAGGGCAAGGAGGATTAGAGAATGGCAAAGATTTATTATGACAAAGATGCAGATTTAAATTTATTAAAAGATAAGACTATTGCGATAATTGGCTATGGTATTCAGGGCCGCGGGCAGTCTTTATGTTTGCGCGATTCAGGAATCAGGGTGGTGGTTTCCGAAATGGAAGGCACTCCTAATTTTGAATTGGCAAAAAAAGATGGTTTTACTCCGGTCAGTGCTGCTGAAGCTGCCAAAGCTGCAGATATCATCCAGATACTTACTCAGGATCATACGCAGGCCAAAGTTTATCTTGAATCCATTAAGCCGAATTTGAAAAAAGGTAAAGCACTTTGTTTCTCGCATGGGTTTAATATTCGCTTCAAACAAATTAAGCCTCCAAAAAATGTGGATGTATTCATGGTTGCCCCAAAAGGCCCCGGAGCTTTAGTTAGAAAAATGTATGAAGAGGGTAAAGGCGTGCCATCATTGATTGCAATTTATCAGGATGCAACCGGACAGGCAAAAGCATTAGCTTTAGCTTATGCTAAAGGGCTTAAGGCAACTACTGCCGGAGTAATTGAAACAACATTCGATGAAGAGACTGAGACTGATCTTTTCGGAGAGCAGGCAGTGCTTTGCGGCGGAGTCAGTGAATTAATCAAAGCCGGTTTTGATACTTTGATCGAGGCAGGTTATCAGCCGGAGATTGCCTATTTTGAAGTTTTACATGAATTAAAGTTAATTACCGATCTTATCCAGGAGCGTGGTATTTCCGGAATGCGTAGAGGTGTATCGAATACCGCCTGCTACGGTGATTTAACTCGCGGCCCAAGGTTGATCAATCAGAAAACACGCAAAGAAATGCAGAAGATCCTTAAAGAAATCAAATCCGGAAAATTCGCTAAAGAGTGGATTAAAGAAAATGAAACCGGACGTAAGAATTTTGATAGTTTAATTAAAGCCGGGGATGATCACTTAATTGAAAAAGTTGGAAAGCAATTAAGAGAGATGATGCCTTGGATGAAGAAATAAGAAGTTACAAGTTAGAGATTATGTTTTGGCGGGTCCTGTTTTGGGTATTTTCTTGCGCTGACGCGCTTCGAAAATACCCAAGCCTCCCGCCAATATTAAGTTATTAATTTATAGGTTTAAGATAGGGGTAAGTTTGGTGGAGAAGTTAATAATTTTTGATACAACCTTAAGAGATGGGGAGCAGGCGCCAGGAGCTTCTTTGAATCATAAAGAGAAGCTTGAGGTGGCACTCTTTCTGCAAGATTTGGGAGTTAATGTTATTGAGGCAGGATTTCCTATTTCCTCGAAGGGGGATTTTGCGGCGACTCAAGAGGTTGCGAAAATTATTAAATCATCAATTGTTTGTGGTTTGGCCCGGGCAATAAAAAAAGATATAGATGCTGCAGCCCAGGCAACAAAACTAGCTAAAAGGCCGCGCATTCATGTATTTTTGGCAACATCAAAAATACATATGCAGTATAAGCTAAAAAAAGCTGAAGGTGAAATTTTGCGCTTGGCGGTTGAAGCAGTAAGCTATGCTAAAAAATTCTGCCCGGATGTGGAATTCTCACCGGAAGATGCTAGCCGTACCGAGCGGGATTTTCTGTTTCAGGTAGTTGAGGCGGTAATAAAAGCCGGCGCGACTACAGTTAATATTCCGGATACGGTTGGTTATACTGAGCCGGAAGAATATGGCGCACTGATTAGGGCAATTAAAGAGAATGTCCCGAATATTGATCAAGCGGTTATATCTGTGCATTGCCATAATGATTTAGGTTTGGCAGTAGCTAATTCTTTAGCGGCGATAAAGAATGGCGCGCGCCAGGTTGAATGTACTATTAATGGTATCGGAGAGCGTGCCGGTAATGCGTCACTTGAAGAAATAGTGATGAACATCGATACGCGCAAAGATATATATCCTGCCCTTAAGACCGATATAGTTAAAAAAAATCTTTATCAAGCCAGCCGCCTGGTTAGTAAGCTCACTGGTTTTGTGGTTGCTCCGAATAAAGCTATTGTCGGTGGGAATGCTTTTAGGCATGAATCCGGAATTCATCAGGATGGCCTGCTAAAGGAGCGTTCAACTTATGAAATTATCCGCGGCGAGGATGTCGGCTTTCAAATTGAAGGTTTGGTTTTAGGTAAACATTCCGGCCGGCATGCTTTTAATGAAAGGTTAATTAAGCTGGGTTTCCATTTAAATGAGATTCATATAAATAAAGCTTTTGAGCGCTTCAAGGATCTATGTGATAAAAAGAAGGATATCTACGATGATGATTTAAGAGCCATTGTTGAGGATGAAATCCGCATCATTAAGCCTCTCTGGAAGCTGGATAGTTTTGAAATCAGTTCCGGGACTAAAATTGAATCTAAAGCTAAGGTTGTGCTGATTAAAAACAGTAAAACTATATTTTCGATTTCTTCAGGCGACGGTCCGGTAGATGCTTGTTTTAAAGCTATAGATAAAATTACCGGCTATAAAGCTAAGCTTGAAGATTTTCGTCTCGAAGCAGTTACTTCAGGTAAGGATGCTTTAGGCCAGGTTAGCCTTAAACTTAAAATTAAGGATCAAATTATTAGCGGGCGCGGAGCAAGTACAGATATTGTCGAAGCTGCAGTTAAAGCCTACATTGATGCGGCTAACAAATTAGAAAATAAATGACCTTAAAGCCAAAACTCTACGGTTTAGTAGGTTTCCCTATCAAGCATAGCCTCTCACCTTGCATGCACAATGCAGCATTTGCCAAGCTTAAAATTAAAGCAAAATATAAATTATTTGAATTAAAGCCTGAGGAGTTTAAAGGGTTTCTACAGAACCTAAAGAAAAAAAATATCTCCGGTTTTAATGTTACCTATCCCTATAAAGAGCAGGTTCTTGAATTTTTGAATAGTAAATCTCCCGGGGTAAAAGAAATCGGTGCAGCTAATACCGTATTGGTAAAAAATGGCAAGCTAAAAGGTTTTAATACCGATTATTTGGGGTTTAGTGCGCACCTTAAGGAATTGAAAGTTAAACCTAAAAAAGTAGCAGTAATCGGCGCCGGAGGGGCAGCTAAGGCAGTTTGTTTAGCTTTGGTTAAAATGAAAATTAACGAACTTTGTATTTATGATATTGATAAATTTAAAAGTTTAAGCCTTTTTAAAAAATTAAATGCTAATTTCCCAAAAATACGATTTAATGTTGCTAGTCGTATTGAAGATTTGGAAATATCCAATAAGGATTTTCTGGTTAATGCTTCTCCGGTTGGCATGCGGGAGCAGGATCCGTGTTTGTTTAAGCCCCAGGATTTGCATGATAATTTGTTTGTTTACGATTTAATTTACAAGCCGGATGAAACAAAATTAATTTCTTTAGCTAAAGAATGTAACCTGAATTTTTCTAATGGGCTGGGGATGCTTTTATACCAGGGAGTTTTTGCCTTTAAATATTTTTCCGGTAGAATCCCTCCGGTTGAGACTATGAGAGAAGCGCTTTTGAAAGGAGTAAAGAGGAGATGATTGCCCGCATAGTTGTTTTTATTTTTGGTTCTCTCGTTGGAAGCTTCTTAAATGTATGCATCCATCGTATGCCTAAAGAAGAATCCGTTGTTTGGCCGCGCTCACATTGTCCGAAATGCCAAAAAAGAATTCCCGGTTATGATAATATCCCTTTTTTAAGTTTTATTCTTTTAAGGGGTAAATGCCGCTTTTGCCGGGAGAAAATTTCCTGGCGTTACCCGTTAGTTGAGTTGCTAACCGCAATTCTTATGGTTGCGCTTTTTAATCGCTTTGGTTTGAATTATCCCTTTTTTCTATATATGGTTATGATTTGGGGTTTAATTATTGCGACCTTTGTGGATATTGATTACCGTATTATTCCGGACGAGATATCTGTGGGGGGTATGATTATAGGTTTTATTATGGTTGCTATAACCGGTTTTGCAATCAGCCCGTTAAAATTTACCTTTTTCCCGATGCTGCGGTCTCTAGCTGGTATAATCATTGGCGGCGGGATTATCTATTTGACCGGAGTGTTCTTTGATTTGGTTTATTTTAAACTGCTTAAGCATCCGCCAATTAATGGAGAAACCGAATCCATGGGTGGAGGAGATGTTAAGCTTCTGGCTATGATTGGTGCGTTTATGGGTTGGAAATTAGCTTTACTTACTTTTTTTCTTGCTCCATTTTTAGGTATAGTTATTGGTATCATAAACCTGGTTTCAAAAAAGGATCATACGATTCCTTACGGCCCGTTTCTTTCCCTTGCGGCTTTAGTATCTTTATTCTGGGGAAACCGGATCATTCAGTTACTCTTCCTAAGGTAAACGAAAAATATGCCCGGATTAAATCTTAAAAATCTCCTTGCTCAAAGTAATTGGAATAATCTTGGGCTTAAAAAACGCGCCGGGGTATTATTCCCCTTATTTACTTCTTATTCTAAAGATAGTTTTGGGATCGGGGATTTGGGTGATTTGAAGCTGATTATTGATTGGGCAAAATTGACTGCGAATTCTATCATCCAGCTTTTGCCGATGAATGAAGTTGGTTCGATGTTTTGCCCCTACGATGCTTTAAGCTCCTTTGCGCTTGAACCTGCTTATATTTGTTTAAAGGATTTTCCAGAATTATCCGGGGAAAAGTTTATTTCTGATTCTCTGGATTCCGGTTATGTTGATTATGCGCTAAAAGATAAGAAATTGCAGCTGCTTTGGAATATTTTCTTAACGCAAGATTTGAGCGAAGCTTTTGATTTTGAAGAATTCCAGTGTAAAAATGCTTATTGGCTGCAGGATTTTGCGCTTTTTAAAGTTTTAAAAGAACATTATCAAGGTAAGCCTTGGTATGAGTGGGACGAGAAATTCAAGAATCGTTCTCTAGATCAATTGCAGGAATTTAAGCAGGATAATATTGAGAAGGTTACTTTTCAAATGTGGCTGCAGTGGACCCTTTTTAAGCAGTTTAAAGCGGCAAACAATCATGCTCTAAAAAATAATATTTTTATTAAAGGCGATTTACCGGTTTTAGTTTCCCGGGATAGCGCAGATGTTTGGAGTCATCCTCAATTTTTTAAACTAGAATTTGCAGCCGGAGCCCCACCGGACATGTACTGCTGCCTGGGGCAGCGTTGGGGTATGCCGACTTATAATTGGGAAAATATCTCCAAGGATAATTATCGCTACATAAAAGAAAAATTAAAATACGCTGAAGAATTCTATAATATTTTACGCATTGATCATGTGGTTGGCTTATTCCGTATCTGGAGCATTCCTTATAATGACCCGGAAGAGAATCACGGGTTAAACGGAGTTTTTGATCCATTTGATGAGCAGCTTTGGTGCCAGCATGGTAAAGGTATTTTAAACATCCTTGTGCAGAATACAAGGATGCTGCTTTGTGCAGAAGATTTAGGGGTAATACCTAAATGCTGTACTGATACTTTGCTTGAATTTGGTATTCCCGGGAATGATGTCCAGCGCTGGGTAAAAGATTGGAACAGCCGGCACGATTTTCTTATGCCGGATGAATACCGTAAGCTGGCAGTAGCGATGCTTTCGACACATGATACAACCAGTTGGAGGGCTTATTGGCAATATGAAGCCGGCACGATTGACGAAGGTTTGTTTATTAGAAAATGTAATGACCGTAAAATAGATTTTGCTAAAGTTAGTTTAAAACTTTTTGATATCAACCTTTCTTTTTATGGCCGTTTGCGTTGGAAAAAAGAAATCGACTCCGCAGATAAACTGCTTTGGGAATTAGGCAGGAGCAAGGAGGAAGTGGGCGATTTTGTCGAGCTTTATCAAAATACTTACGCCGAAAAAGAGAAGCTTTGGAAAATACTTAATTGTTCCGGGCCGATGACCGAAGAGGCAAGTGCGGAGTTATTGGCTAAAATGATCGAATTTATTTTAAGTTCCAGAGCGGTATTTTGTATTAATTCAATCAGGGACTATTTGAGTATTGCAAATATTTTTAAGGGTGATCCTTATCAATACCGCGTAAATGTCCCCGGGACAATCAGTTTGAAAAACTGGTCGCTTAAGCTGCCGCTTAGCCTTGAAGAATTATTGGCTCATCCGGTAAATTCGCAAATCCGCAAGATGATCGTCGATTCTGGAAGAATTTAATTTTACAAGATAATAAACTGATGGGAATGTTAAGGGGTACTGAATATTATATTTCAAAAGGCATGGGCCGGGCGATCATGGACTATAAGATGCTTGCTGCCGGGGATAAGATCGCTGTTGCTGTTTCGGGAGGCAAAGACAGCCTGACTTTATTGCGTTTATTGCTTGACCGTAAGGCGTTTGTGCCCATAAACTATGAGGTTATCGCGCTGCATGTTGATATGGGGTATCCTAAATCAATATCGGGTAAGCTTGAGAAATATTTTAAGAAATTAAAAGTCGACTATCGAATTATAAAATCCGATGTGCTTAAAAAGACGGATAAGAATAAAATTAATTGTTTTTGGTGTTCCTGGAACAGGAGAAAAGAATTATTTATTGTCGCTGATAAGTTAGGTTGTACAAAAATAGCTTTGGGCCACCATTTGGACGATATAACTGAAACAATATTGATGAATTTATTTTTTCAGGGTGAGATTTCAAGTATGGTGCCAAAACAAGAGCTGTTTAAGGGCAAGATTACGCTTATTCGCCCCCTGGCGTATGTTGAAGAGCATTTAATAAAGCGTTTTGCTAAAGAAACTAAGTTAGGGCATGACACTTGTGTCTGTCCGCATTCAATTACCTCTAGCCGCAACTTGGTAGGTAAAATTATCCGTAATCTTGAGAAGACTTGCCCGGATGTAAAAAAGAACATTTTCCGTTCCTTAAAAAGAGTAAAAAAAGATTATTTGCTTTAACCGCAAAGCTTACGGTGGTATAATAATTTTATGATAATACTTATTGCTGCATTATTTTTAATTCTGGCCGCTTTTATCGTAATCGTTGTCCTTAAAATTTCCTCTCAGGTTAATGAGCGTTTGAATCAGATGAATCAATCTCTTCAGGATGCCAATAAAATTATTGGCCAGAATTTAGGTTCGGCGACAACTGCTTTCGGGAACGTGAGAGAACAATTGGGCAAGCTGGAGGAAACTAATAAGCAAATTATTGCCATCAGCCGTGATATTTCCAGCCTTCAGGAGTTACTGCGTGCCCCGAAATTCCGCGGGGCCATGGGGGAGACTTTATTGGAAAATTTACTTTCCCAGGTTTTACCTAAAGAGCATTATCATACGCAATACCGTTTTAAAAGCGCCGATGCAGTGGATGCGGTGATTTGTTTAGGTGACCGGCTGGTTCCGGTTGATGCGAAGTTCAGCTTAGAGAATTTTCAGAAGATGCTGGATGCCCCTGATGAGGCAGGAAAAGAATCTTTCCGCAAAAAATTTATCCAGGATGTAAAAAACCGCATCAATGAGATATCTGCGAAGTATATAATGCCAGCAGAAAATACCTACGATTTTGCTTTAATGTATATTCCCGCCGAAAATGTTTATTATGAGGTCATCACCAAAGAAGACATTTTTTCTTATAGTATGTTAAAAAAAGTTATCCCTGTTTCGCCGAATACTTTTTATGCCTATTTACAGGTAATTTGTATGGGGTTACGCGGTCTTAAAGTTGAAGAAAACGCTAAAGTGATTTTAAAAAGTTTAGGTGCACTTTCTATCGAGACTACTAAATTTAAAGAGGATTTTGATATTTTGGGTAATCATTTGCAGAATGCTGCTACTAAGTATGCTGATTCACAGAAGCGGTTTGAAAAAGTAAACGAGCGCCTGATTAATATTCAAGACAATAAACAAGAACTTTAAATATCGATAAATGATTATTAATGTCCGCGTTAGCCCTGGTGCAAGCCGTAATAAAATTCTGGAAGATGGTAATAATTTGAAAGTGTATCTGACTAAGCCTGCTGTAGGTGGATTGGCTAACCAACAATTGATTGAGTTATTAAGCAGGTATTTTAAGATTAAGAAGTATCAGATTGAAATTAAAAGCGGTGAAAAATCACGTAATAAATTAATCCAAATCGATGACCAATGCCGTATAACCCTTTTGAAAAATTTGGTATAAGTGTTGTTACTGCTTTTTTTAGCCAGAGGCAGGATGGAAATATGTCTCTGACTTATGGAAATACTAAAGATGTATCAGGTAACCGGAAAAAATTCCTTGCCTCCCTGGGTATTGATTATTGTAATTTAGTTTGCGCTAAACAGGTCCATGGGAAAAATGTTGTATATGTAAAGGAGAGTAATATCGGCAGCGGTGCTTTAAATTATGAAAGTTCTATTGCTGCCACCGATGGTTTTATTACTGATAAGAAAGGCATTCCTCTTGCCATATTGACTGCGGATTGTTTGTCGGTTTTTGTTTACGATCCTGCCCGTCCGGCGGTGATGTTATTGCATGCCGGTTGGCGAGGTACCCAGCAGAATATTGCTGCCGAAGGAATCAGAATGTTACAGGAAAGATTCGGCAGTTCACCTCAAAGGCTTCTAGTAGGTTTTGGCCCGTCTATCCGTTCATGTTGTTTTGAAGTGGATAAGGATTTTAAGAATAGTTTTCCCTTCGGCATGGTTAATCGGGAGGGGCGTAATTTTATGGATATTGCTTTGATAAATCAACAACAACTAATTAATTGCGGAGTTAAAGAAAAGAATATTTATGACCCAGGATTTTGTACATTTTCAAATAATCAGGATTATTTTTCTTATCGCAAAGAAGCTGATAAGGCCGGCAGAATGATTTCAGTTATTATGCTTAATCATAAGCAGCTTTAAGCGAAGTATAAAGTTTGTTAAGGCCAATGATTACTAAATACGATTTAGAGTTTATTTTGCATGCTAAAGATAGTTCCCCAAAGATAATTAAAAGTTCTCTGGAAGAATTCGGCAACAATCTGGCGGTTAGCCTGCTTGAAGATAACCAGGAAAGCTGCAATTATAAAATAAATATGATTACTGAAGATCCTACTTTAGTTTTTGACCTTTGTTCGCAGTTTGGCAGGATTAGGTCTGTTAAAGTCGGCCAAAGCATGGTATGATTGCTCCTATGTTTGTTGTTATTTTTGTAACCGCAGGTAATAAAAAAGAAGCTCGAGAAATCGCCCAGACATTAATCAGGCAGAAGTTAGCTGCTTGCGTTAATATCCTGGGAAAAGTTGAATCTTTGTTTTTTTGGGAATCAAAAATTGACCACGCTCAAGAGTATCTGTTAGTTATAAAATCAAAAAAAGATAAGCTGCCTAAGATTATTAAGCTAGTTGAAGCAATTCATAGCTATGAAGTTCCGGAGATTATTGCTCTTCCGATAATTGCCGGCAGCAAAGCATATTTAAGGTGGATTAATGCATCTCTCAGGTAGCCCGTTTGATTTTCTTATCGCATTTTTTGGAGGATTACTTTCCAGCCTTACTCCTTGTGTTTATCCGCTTATTCCAATTAGTGTCAGCTACATAGTTGGTAACGCGCAGAATTCAAAAATTAAGGGGTTGTTTTTAAGTTTGTCTTATGTTGCCGGAATTTCAGTTACTTATTCTTCTTTAGGAATTTTAGCTGTATTAAGCGGTAGTATTTTTGGGAGATTTAGTTCGCACCCGGTAGTTAATCTCATCGCCGGTGTTCTAATTTTAGTTTTTGGGCTGGCGATGTTTGATTTGTTTCATTTTAATTTCAACCTGAACTTAAAGCTTCCTGCGCACATCAAGGGTAATTATTTTTCCGCTTTTTTATTGGGCCTTGTTTCCGGACTGATAATTTCGCCCTGTCTGACCCCGATTTTGGGTTCAATCTTGGCATACCTGTCGATTACCAAAAATATATTTTATGGAGGATTTTTACTTTTTAGTTTTTCTTGCGGGATGGGTTTAATTTTTATCATAATCGGAACCTTTGGTGCCGGGCTTAGCGGATTGCCTAAACCCGGAAGATGGATGGAAATTTTGAGAAAAAGCTGTGGTGCGTTGATTATTTTATCAGGTGCATATTTTATTTTTATAGCCCTAAGGAGGTTCTAGTGTTATTTCTCAGAAAAATCCGGATGTTTTTGCCTATATTTCTATTTTTTCTATTTTTAGGTTTTAACGAAATAGCTATAGCTGAGGATCTTATATTAAAAGACTTAAACGGCGTTTCGGTCAATCTTTCTAATCATAAAGGTAAACCGGCTATTCTTTTTTTCTGGACCACTTGGTGTCATTTTTGCCGTAATGAGATAAAAGCTTTGAATCAAAATTATAACCAGTTAGAAAAAGAGGGAATAGCTGTTTTTGCCATTGATATCGGTGAACCAGATTACCGGGTTCAGAAATTTTTTAAAGAGAATGGGCTTAGCTTTAGGGTTCTTTTAGACAGGGAAGGTTTGGTTTCGGATAAGTATAATGTTATCGGTGTGCCTACCTATATACTTCTGGATCAATCGGGGAGGGTGGTTTCAGCTGAGAATAGATTGCCTGCAGATTATAAAAGTTTATTTTTAAAATAGGTTTTAGTCTGATGAATAAATTCCATGATTTAGTTGAGGAAATTTGCGAAGAGGATAAAAGGTATAGGCCGGATGCTTATGAATTTATCCTGCAGGGTTTAAATTTTACACAGGATAAGCTTCAGAAACATTCTCATGTTTCCGGTTCGCAGCTTGCTTTTGGGCTGCGCGATTTTGCAATTAAAGAATATGGTGCTTTGGCCGGCAGGGTTTTGTCGTACTGGGGAATAAACCAGACGCAGGATTTTGGCAACATAGTCTTTAAGATGATTGAGAAAAAACTTTTAGCTAAGTCTGAGGAAGACAATTTGGCTGATTTTAACCATGTTTATGAATTTGAAACGGTTTTCGCTAATGTTTTGTCCGATTGTGTAATTGAGGGGCTAAAAACAGAAAAATGATTAATAAAGCGATAAGAGAACTTATTGAATCAAGGGAATTCATCAGTGTTTCTACCTGTGATTTCGACGGCAGGCCGAATGCCGCTCCTAAATTTTTATTAAAGACCGAAGGCAACTATGTTTATTTAATTGATTATGTTATCGGCAGGACCTTCCGGAATATGAAGATTAACCCGCGTGTTTCACTTTCTTTCTTGGACAGTAATAGCCTTACCGGTTACCAGATCAATGGGAGTGTTGAGATTATTGATCGCGCCGAAGAACATGCTGAGGCTCTTAAGGAGTTGCGGCGTAAAGAAATTGATTTATCAACAACCAGGATTATCGAAGGTGTTATTAAAGGCAAAGCTCACCGTGCTTATGAAATAGCCGCTACTGAACAGTTTATAGTTTTAAAAATCAAAGTAGAGGAAATAGTTGAGATGCAGCCTAGTGGACAGCTGAAGAGAGAGAGCGTAAAGTGAATTTAAAAGGTTTGGCAACCGGTGTTGGCAGCCTTCCTTTGGTTGATGCTCAGGAAGCGGTGGATTTAATTTTGCGCTCTGTTCCCGGGGCGCCTTTTTGGCCTCAGCTGCCCAAAATCGACCCGCGCGAGGGAATGATTGTGCAATTTAGCGAGCATTTACCAGGCCTTCAAGTAGATGCTCGCGGCCTGTATTTTGCTGCTCAGGATAAAGAAAAAGCATTAGAATTGTTTTATGAAAAATTTATTGCTTTGGATTTGGATTATTTTAAAATAACTCCTCAATTTTCCCGTGGTTTATACGCTTTTTACCAGCGTTTGCAGAATACAAATTTAGCGGATATGGAGTTTATTAAATGCCAGGTTACCGGTCCTTTTACTTTTTGCGCCGGAATAAATGATTCGGAAGGCAAAGCTATCCTGCATGATGAAGTATTGATGCAGGCAATGGTTAAAGGCTTGAGCATGAAGGCGCTTTGGCAGCTTGATTTGTTTAAAAAGTTCGGCAAGAAGATAATTATGTTTTTTGATGAACCGTATTTATCAGCTGTGGGTTCAGCTTATACCCCGGTAAATCGAAATGATGTAATTGATATTTTCTCTGAGCTTACTGATAGCCTGAAAAGTCAAGGTTGCTTGATTGGCATACATTGCTGCGGCAATACGGATTGGTCAATGTTGACCGAAGCAGAAGGTGTGGATATAATTAATTTTGATGCTTTTAATTTTCAAGAGAGATTTGTGCTTTACGCTGATAACTTGAATAATTTTCTTAAGCGGGGCGGGATTATTTGTTGGGGGATTGTTCCAACTCAGGAGGATGACAGAATTCAAACTCCGGAATTATTGGCTCAGAAAATAAGGTCTGGATTAGATATTCTAGCTAAGAAGGGTATTGACCGCGGCCTCCTATTAGAAAGGCTTTTGATTAGTCCTGCCTGCGGCTTGGGAACTCTGGATGTGCAGAAAGCCAAAGATATTTTGAGTTTACTTAATCGAACTTCTATTTTTATCCGCAAGGACTTTTGAGCCTTTGTCTTGTAAATTCGGCAGCCTTTTGCGCTTCGCGCAAGGCTTTTACCTGATAAAGACTAAGTACCTAAAAATAAACTATTTGACAAATCCAGCTTAAGTTATATAATCAAGAAAATCAGTTTAGTGAATTTTCCAGCAAAATATAAAAGTATATTTTAAGGACACTATGAAAGAAATCAGAATTCATGCCCGCGCAGGCCAGGGGGCAATTACAACCGCAGCTTTATTAGGGTTTAGTTATTTTAATGAGGGTAAGTATCCTTATGCTTTCCCTAACTTTGGAGCAGCAAGAATGGGTGCTCCGATGAATGCTTTTGTGCGCGTTGACAGCGACCCGGTACGTTTGCGCAGCCAAATTTATGAACCTAATTATGTAATTATCGTTGATCCTACGTTGATGCGCGGATTTAACTGTTTTTCAGGATTAAAAGAGGATGGTTTGGCGATTATTAACGGCAAGGATGATATGGAACTGCCTAAATTAAAAGCCAAGCAAAAGGTTTTTATTGTTCCGGCTAATGAGATTGCCATGAAAAATATCGGCCGTCCCTTAGGAAACACAGCCTTAATTGGTGCTTTTGCTGCTGCTACCGGTGAATTAAGGCTGGACAATCTTATTGAAGTAGTTAAGAAACGTTTTAACGGTAAAGCTCAGGAAGGCAATATCCAGGCAGTTAAAGAAGGTTTTGAATTTGTTCAAGCTAAGTTGAAGGGATAAAATGTTTGGGCCATTGAATGTAGATCCATTAAAAAGTAAAGGTGTTAAAACCGGCAGCTGGAGAACTTTATTGCGTCCACATTATCTGCATAAAGAGTGTATTGCTTGCAGGATGTGTTTAATGATCTGTCCGGAAGGCTGTGTGCATGGAAAAGAGAAAAATGCTTTTTGGGCGGATTATAATTTTTGTAAGGGCTGCGGAGTATGTGCGGATATCTGTCCGAAAAAAGATATTGTTATGGTTGTTGAAGAATCAAAAGGCGAGGAGAAATGAGTAGCGCTAAGGTTTTATCCAGCGAAATTCTTCGCTTCCGATTAAATAAATGAAGGTGCCGGTTTAAGCTAGTTCATAAAAGGAGAAGTTAAAGGGTGAAAGAATTTGTAGAAGGTTCACATGCAATAGCTGAAATTATAAAAACCTGCCAGCCGGGAGTAATTTCGGCTTATCCGATTACGCCTCAGACGCATATTGTTGAAGACCTTGCGCAGTTGGTGGCAAATAGAGAGCTTAATTCTCAATTTGTTAATGTCGAAAGCGAGCATTCTGCAGCTAGCGTAGTTTTAGGTGCATCGGCTACCGGTGTACGCGTTTATACTGCGACAAGTTCTCAAGGTTTATTCTATATGCAAGAGGTAGTATTTAATATTGCCGGGATGCGTTTGCCGGTGGTCATGACTTGCGCCAACCGGGCGATAAGTGCTCCAATAAATATTTGGAATGACCAGCAGGATTCTATATCATTGCGCGATGCAGGTTGGATTCAGATTTATGCCGAGGATAATCAAGAAGCAGTGGATTTTCATCTTCTTGCCTATCGTTTAGCTGAAGATAAAAGAGTAATGCTGCCGGTAATGGTTTGTATGGACGGTTTTATTCTGACCCATGGCATGGAGACAATCGATATGCCGGAACAGGCAAAAGTAGATAAATTTTTACCAAAATATCAACCTTTGTATAAATTAGACCCGGTTCATCCGGTTTCTATGGGCCTTTTAGCTGATCCTGATTATTATATGGAAGCACGTTTTGCGATTCAGGAAACAATGAAAGAGTCAATCAGCTACTTATCTGAAATAAGCAGTGAATTTAATGCTGTTTTTGGCAGAGATTATAAGGATTTGCTAGTCGAGGAATATTATACTAAAGATGCCGATAAAGTCATTGTTGCTATGGGTTCAGTTTGCGGGACAATTAAGGAAGTGGTTGATGAACAACGCGCTAAAGGTAAAAAAGTCGGGTTATTACGTATTATTTCTTTCCGTCCCTTTCCTTATGCCCGGATTTATGAAGCTTTAAAAGACATCCCCAAGGTAGCAGTTTTAGATAAGTCAGTTTCTCTCGGTGCTTATGCGCCGATTGCAGTTGAAATAAAAGCGGCATTTTACGGTAAGAAGAAGGGTCCGAAAGTAATCAGCAGTTTTGTCGCCGGCCTTGGAGGGAGAGATATAACATTAGACTCAGTGCATGAGGTATTTAGAAGATTAAATGCTAAGGAAGTTAATTCTAATTTCATAGATTTAAAGCCAGAGTTACTCAAGGAAGAATATGGAGAATAACCCTTTATTTAGATCAGGCCACACAGCTTGTGCCGGATGCGGCCAGGCAATTGCTGCGCGTTTAGTCATTGAAGCAGCCGGAGCAAATACTATTGTTGCTAATAATACCGGTTGTCTTGAGGTGTTTACTACTAAGTATCCTGATAGCGCTTGGGGTGTTCCGTGGATCCATTCTTTGTTTGAAAATTCTGCTGCCGTAGCATCAGGCATTGAAGCAGCGTTGACTTATTTAGGCAAGAAAGATTCGATTAATGTTATCGCTCAAGGCGGGGATGGTTCAACCGGCGATATAGGCTTACAGGCTTTAAGCGGCATGCTTGAACGCGGTCATGATATTTTATATATTTGTTATGATAATGAAGCTTATATGAATACCGGGGTACAAAGAAGCGGGCTTACGCCGTTTGATACTAATACCACAACCAGCCCATCGGGGGCAAGTTCTTCGGGAAACCTTCGTCCGAAAAAACCTGTACCGGAGATCTGTAATGCTCACGGAATTCCTTATGTAGCTACGGCTTCGGCAGGATTCCCGCAGGATTTAACGCGTAAGGTGAAAAAGGCAATTTCGATAAAAGGCCCTAAATATATCCAGGTGCATGTGCCTTGTCCTTTAGGCTGGCGCCATGAATCAAATCAAATGTTGTCTGTAGCCAAGCTAGCTGTAGATACCGGGCTCTATCCGTTATTCGAATATGAAAATGGTGTTTTGGCTAATCGCCGGCAGATTACACCTAAACCGGTGGAAGAGTATTTAAAAGCACAGGGAAGATTCAAACATCTCCTCAATAATCCTGAAGAGATAAAAAAGATTCAGGCAATTGCGGATAATAATATAAAAAAGTACAATTTGCGGTTAGAAGCTTAAAGAACAAAGGGGGAGAGAATGGGAAAACAAGCAAGAGCAATTGTTGATTTAAGCTTAAAAGATTTAATTAAAGATTTAAATAAAGCGTATTGCGACGAATGGCTGGCATTTTATCTTTATTGGTATATGTCTCAGACCGTTTCCGGGCGTGCTTATGAAGATATACAAGAAATGTTAGCAAAGTTAGCCAAAGAAGAATTAGAGCATGCTACAGAGCTTGCTGATTTAATTACAAAATTAGGCGATGTTCCGCCGGCTAATCCTATGGATTTAGAAAAAGGCGCCAATGCTCCGTATTTAATGCCGCCTAAGAATACCGCAGATATTAATCGGATTATTCGTATCGTAGCTGAGGCCGAAGCAGGTGCAATAGAAACTTACAACAAGATTGCCAAGAAAACATTAGGTAAAGATAATGTTACCTATCAGTTGGTTACGCACATATTGAGTGAAGAAGTAAATCACGAAGAGATATTTGAAAATCTTTTGGAAAGATAATAAGGGGGAGATATGTCAAAAATAACTGTCGATGCCAGTACGTGTGTAGGTTGCGGGTTATGCGAGCAGTCATGCCCGGATGTATTTCAGGTACAGGGTGATGGGGTTGCTCATGTTAAAGCCCAAAGCAGCGCAACTTGTAATTTACAAGAAGTTGCTGATTCTTGCCCGGTTAATTCAATAAAAATAAGTTAAAATAAGTAAATAGAGCAATTATAAAAAAAGAGCCAGTATTAATACTGGCTCTTTTTTTATTTGTATTTTGTTTATTGTGCCTTTTTCTTTAAAGCAGCGGTAAAATCAGCAAAAACCTTGCTCTTTTTTTCAGTTAATAACTTTTGGCCGAATTCTGCCTTTTCTTTAGTAAATTTGGCTTCATCAGTCGGTTTAATTGATTTAAGCTTGATAATGTAATAGCCTAATTCATTAGAAAATATTTTGCTTGGCTCATTTGTTTTGAGTTTTATGGCATTATCCCAGAAGATTTTTGCCGCCCCTAAATCTTTAATCTGGTCGCTGGATTTGAAGAAAATCGTTGTTTTTTCTTTTATCTTACAGGTTTTAGGCGATTTCGCACATTCATTAATCACGTTTTCAGCCATTTTCCTGGATCCTTCTTTGATTAACATGTCTTTAATCTGATCTTTTACTTGTATTAACTCTGGGATATAGGCTTCTTTATCCTTGCTCGCAGGCACCTTAAACATGGTTTTATTTTTTTTGAAAAATTCTGAAATTTCTTTTTCGCCGGGCTTAATCTTCTTAGTAAAATCAGAGGAGAAACTGGCAAAATAGTCAATGTTTAGTTCCTGATTAAGCTTTAAATATTCCTGCCGGATTTGTTCGTCGCTTATTTTTACTTCTGCGGTTACCTGTTGGTAGAGTTTAGAAAGAATCAAGCTTTGGCGCATCTGTTCTTCAAAGGTGCGCGGCTGCAGGCGGAAGGCATAGCGCAGAGTCTCTGTGTAAATTTTATTATTGAAACCGGATTTATCCTGGAAATAGGGCGTGTTTTGAATTAACTCAATAGTTTCTTTGTCAGTTACGTTAATTTTGCGGTTTTTTGCTTCATAAAGAAGGATTAATCTCTCCCAGGCCTGGGCAGGTAAATTTAAATATTTTTCAATTTCCGGCAGCTTATCGCCGAATTGCATAATTGCCGAGGTTTTTACTGCCGCCAGGGATTCTTTATATTCTAAATTTGAGATTTTTTTACCGAATATTTTTCCAATGGCTGCATTTTCCTGTTTGTTGCGCGTTCCTTCTCCAAAGCCCCAGAGTGTAAATGCCGGGACAATAATTATGGCCAGAGCTATCCAGATTTTTCTTGCTGTTTTCTTATTGCGTAAGATCTTTAACATTTTTTCCTCCAATTATATTTATTAATTATAAGGCAAAATTTTAAGATTGCAACACAGTTTTGTCTTAAAAATAATCCGGTTAGATTCTAGTTTTTCTTGCGTCTATTATTAAGGAGGAGTGCTCTATGGCTATAAACAATTGGCCGCAGGAAGACCGGCCCAGGGAAAAACTGTTAAAAAACGGCGAGCATACTTTGAGTAATTCTGAATTGCTGGCGATTATTATAAGGACAGGAGTAAAAGGCCAAAGCGCCCTGGATTTAGCCAGAAGAATTTTGCAGAAATTTAAAAGCTTTCGCCAGATGGGAAAACAGGATTTAGCTTGCTGGAGGCAATTAAAAGGCCTGGGGCAGGCTAAGATTAGCCAGATAAAAGCTGTCATTGAGATAGCCAGAAGGTTTAGTGAGGAGAAAATAAATGAAAAACGTGTAAGAATAAAATCTTCGCAGGACGTTGCCAGGATTATTATGCCAAGGATGCAGGATTTAAGAAAAGAGGTATTTAAAGCGCTGTTTTTAAACTCTCAACATAGAATCATAGGCTTAATCGAAATAGATGAGGGGTCTGTGGATCAGGTCAGGCCGATAATCCGGGAAATTTATCAGAAGGCATTATTGGAATTCGCATCTTTTATAATTTGTGTGCACAATCACCCTTCGGGTAGTCCTTGCCCAAGCCCGCAGGATCGGCAGTTTACGCAGGAATTAGTCATTGCCGGGGAGAGCTTGTCTATAAAATGCCTCGACCATATAATTATTGGAAACGGGAAGTATTTTAGCTTTTCCGATGAGGGAATTATTCGATAAAATAGCGAAGATTCTTTTTGTAGGCTGCTGCTAGTTCGTTTAACTGTACGATATCTAATCGGCGCTGCCCGGCTTCGATTTTGGAGATGTAAGATTGAGTCCGCCTGAGCGCTTTAGCTACATCTGACTGTTTAAGTTTAAGTGCCTTGCGGGCTTTAATTAATTTGGCAACTAAATCTTTGTGGGATTTTGTAAAGATAGTCTTATCCATATACTTGACACCTCTAAGTTGTTATGTCACACTTTTTCTATAGATATTCCAAAATGGAATATCTGATTTGGGTGAGATATTGGAGGTAAACTATGGGAATGTCAAGATTTTTTGTTTTTTTGGTTTTGTTTTTTTGTCCGGTTTTTGTTTTCGCTGAAGAGATTACAATTACTTCTTATTATCCTTCACCTTATGGGTTGTATAATGAGTTGGAGACTAACAGGTTAGCAGTGGGGGATACGAATAACAATGGTACTTTAGATGCCGCGGATCAACCGAACAGAGATGGAGACATCCGGCTTAAGGCGCAAACAGGTAATCCGACAAGTTGGCCTGCCGGCACTACAGGTCAATTTGCCTATTCAAGTACTTGAGATTTACTGTATCATTATAACGGTTCTGCGTGGGTATCAAGCGGAGCTTTTAGTTATACTTACTATTGTTTTACTAGCACTACCTATGGCACTCCTGTATGCACCAATGCCGGCGGCACTCAAGGATATTGTCCTTCAGGATATACCCAGAAATCTGCTCTTGGCTCGTGGGGTCAGTGCGCCATCGGCTGCGGCTACTCCGCTGCACCTCCGCCTACTTCTATTTGCTCCCGCCCGGAGGCAATTGTGGTACTGGCTACTCCACCACTTGGGTTGTTGGTAACGCATATGTCTGCTCCCAGTAGTTAATCTTTTTCTGGGAAGATTTGTAGACAGTTTACATAACTCCATATTCTCCAGTAATATCTGTAAGAAATATCTAAGAAATAAGGGCAGCTTTATTTTATAAAATTCCAAGTTAGATTTGTTTTTTTGCGTCTCTTGTGGTAGAAGTGATGATTGAAACTGGATGCAATCATACTTGATGGCAGTATAAGATTAAAGAATTTTATAAAAAACCGTTTTCCCGCGTTTGGGGATACGGTTTTCTTGTTTTTAACTTATTGCTTAACGTTTATCTATAGCCGGCAATGCATAACTTTTCATTTGCTAAACGGCGTTTTTTTGGTATAATTAGTCTCTCAAATACAGGAGGAAGCTCTGCAATGATTGAACGTTACAGCCTACCGCAAATGAAGAGTATCTGGCAGGAAGAGTTTAAGTTTAA
>Ga0172381_10000123_pt1 | contig 87575 bp, 69 predicted proteins | sample Leawel6488metaG_FD_119754 | JGI IMG/M metagenome (GOLD analysis project Ga0172381, IMG submission 119754) | Leachate microbial communities from a municipal landfill in Southern Ontario, Canada - Leachate well 64-88 metaG | ecosystem: Engineered > Solid waste > Landfill > Unclassified | place...
TGAAAGAAACTGACTGATCAGGTAACCATGACCTGCATGAACTTCTACTGCATCGAATCCGGATTCACGGGCAGTGTTTACCGCAATCCCGAAATCGCGGATGATGGATTTTATCTCTTCCACCGTAAGGGTTCTTGACCAGGTAGGTCCGAACAGGTTAAAACGTCCGGTTGGGGCAAGACAAACACCGCCCGAGACAGCTTTTTTCGCCATCAGTCCGCAATGGCCAAGCTGAATAGCCACGGCAGCTCCTTCCTTGTGAACCGCATCGGTGAGAACACGCAATGCCGGCACCTCCTCTTTTCTGAGCCAGAGTTGATGCTCGAACGACAATCCGCTTTTTGAAACAGCAGAATAGGCTACTGTTGTCATTCCGATACCACCGGCAGCAACCGCCGTATGGTAAGCCACAAGCTCAGGGGAAACATGGTTCCCGGGGCACATTCCTTCAAAAGCAGCAGATCGGATTGAGCGGTTTCGTAAGGTAAGATTGCCAAGTTTTGAAGAAGTAAACAGCAAGTTGGTCATAAAAATAATTTGCAGGAATGAAATAATTTAGGATATTTGGTATCATCATAACCGACACAAATTTACGAGGAAATTTCATGAATTAAAAACTTACACTATGAACACAAGAACGAATTGGTTTATCATTCAGGCAAGTTGGATACTTCTTTCATTCTTTCTGTATATCCCTTCTGAAGCGCAGGATACAAAAGAAAATCCCTATCATTTGACGTTAGTCAGCAGTGTTAACGAATATTCCGGGATGGTTGCCAAAGACAGCCTTCAAAAGTTAGTTGATCTTAAAAAAACCATTCCTGGAATCCAGTTGGATATTCGCTATGCGACCAGTAATAATTTTACGCATAAAAAAATCTATAGCGAGCCCATGGCTTTTCTTAGAGAACCTGCAGCACGGGCGTTGAAAGGAGTTCAAGGGGAACTTAAAAAAAAGGGGATTGGCTTGAAAATCTATGATGCATACCGACCATACGCAGCCACATTGCTATTTTGGGAAATCGCAAAAGATACGCTTTTTGTCGCCGCTCCATGGCAGGGATCAAGGCATAACCGGGGATGTGCTGTGGACCTTGGACTGATTGACCTGAAAACAGGAAAAGATTTGGAAATGCCTACACCGTTTGATGATTTTACGAAAAAAGCCAGTCCCCAATACACTGATCTTCCTCAAAAAGCCATTGAGAATCGTACGCTGTTAATTCAAATCATGAACAAGTATGGATTCACTGTTTTTCCGAGTGAATGGTGGCATTTTGATTTCAAAGGTTGGGAAAGATATCCGCTTATGGATGTATCGTTTGAAGAGTTGAAAGGGAAATAGCCAACTGGCTGTTTTCAAGCAAAAAACATCTGAAATGAATGGTTATTTCATGTTGCGTTGCTTTTTAATCTCCTCATAGGCAGCACTGATTTTTTGAAATTTCTCAGTAGCAGCTCTTTTAACATCTTCTCCAAGATTGGCAACTTTATCAGGATGATGTTTTTTTGCCATTTCCCGGTAAGCTTTTTTCACTTCTTCATCGGTTGCTGAAGGAACTATCTCAAGAACATCATAAGCCCAGCTTGTACTTTTCACAAACATTGCTTTGATGGAGGAAAAATCGGCAGAAGGAATTCCCATATACCCCGAGATCGTTCCGATCATTTCAACCTCATCCGGATGATAAATACCGTCGGCAGCAGCAATACCGAACAGATAATGGAGAAGTTGCAGTTTCAAAGAATGGTCGGTATATTGGCCAATCTGAACACTGATATCCTGAACATTAATATCCTGCTTTAATATTTCCCGCAGCATCAGGATCAACCGGGTTCCTTCTTCCTCTCCGAACTGTTGAATAAAAAAACTTCTTACATATTCCAATTCGTATTTTGAAACTTTTTGATCTGCTTTCATCACTGCAGCCGACAGTACCAGTAAGCTCATTGCAAAATCACCCCGGGGAGTTCCACGGTAAGCAGATGTACTGACACTCATTCCATCAAACATCGAACCGAGTGCAACACCCAGAATGGCTCCGATGGGACCACCAAAAACCCATCCCAATCCCCCTCCTACCCATTTGGCATAACCCGATCTTTTTTTAAATCCGGAATTTGATTGATAGGATGGGTTTGCATCGGTGGAATCATTAGGCCGCTGATCATGACCAGGGGAAGTGGAAGAACCAGAGCCCCGTTCCGATGGTTTTTTTCGCATACTGAAAACAGAAAACAACACAATCGCAATAATCACGACTATAATGATTCCACCGATACCCATAATAAAATCAATTAGGAATTAGGAATTAAGAATTAAAAATTAAAAATTAAAAATTAAAAATAAGGGAGTATAAAACCTTGTTTTTATTTTATCATCTCGGTCAGTGGAAGTCCGTATTCTTCAGTCATTTTGATTCCTAATTTTTCGAGCTGGTCCAGCACCGGATTATAAATTTCCGGTACAACAGGTACGTGGACTCCTTTAATTTTAATTTGTCCATTCAGGATTAATTCCACGCCGATAGCAGCAGGTAAAGCAACGGTACGGGCAATGGAAGTGTCGGTGGCCAAGGTTCCAAAATCCAACATACGGGAGCGTATCACCTCTTTTTTCCCATCCGGATAGGCAGCCAGGAATAGATGTTGCATTACGACCATGTCGCGTTCATGTAAGCCCAGACCCATTTTTTCGATCATGAGATCGGAGGTTATTTCAAAAGTAGAATCTACTTTGCGATTCATGGGTTTATCTTCAAATAATCCGAGCCATTCAAGCGCTTTGACAGCGTATGCATCTACGGGAATTTTTAAGTAATCCGAAACAGCTTTTTTAATATTGGATGAGGTTTTAGCTCCAATTTGGCGTGCTATTAAACCAGCATAAGTCAAACCATCCAAATTAACTTTATCGTAAGAAATGAGGTTCAGACGTTTTATCACATCCAGTGTTTCGCACCAACCTGGGTAGCGGAAAGTACCTCTGAAGATGGTATTGACTTCAGGGATTCCGTAAATTTCACGGTAGGCAATAGAATCGCGATTGGGGTATACATCAAGTATGCCGACCTGTGGGAAATCAACTTGAAAAGGATTTTTGAATAGATTCGCTGTGGGGATTTCGATAACTTTGCCATGTTTCATAAAACGGGCATCATTATTTCCAGCCATCACCACACCTTTAGGACTCCATGAAAATTTATATTTGAATGGATTATCGGTAGCTTCGGGGGCAGGTAAAGCACCACACAAGGAATAAAATTCCTGGATTGCTCCTCCTTTATCATGAACATGATGAATAATACGCATGGCCGACATGTGATCGATTCCGGGATCAAGTCCCATTTCGTTTGAAATGATAATTCCAGCTGCTTTGGCTTCTGCATCAAGAGCACGCATTTCCGGCTTTGCATAGGAAGTCGTCACCATATTTTTTTTATTCTTTATGCAATGTTTGGCAACCATAACATGATGAACATAGGGAAGGAGGCTTACAGTAAGATCGTGTTCTGAGATCATTTTATCCAATCCGGTTTGATCCTCTACCGTCCAGGCCACCGCTTTTCCATTGACGTGTCCATTGATCATTTCATCTGCTTTTGATTTTGTACGGGTAGCAACCGTTACCTGAATTCCTTTACTCAGCAAGTGGGTAACAATTGGTTTAACCACCATTCCTGCTCCAAGAATTAAAACTTTTTTCATATTATCTGATTTTTAGTTTGATTATAGATATTGTTCAATGTATTTGAATTCAGGAGTCAATTCTCCTTTATGTAGAATGAGTCCTTTTTTAATTGGACGAGGCAAATCGAGGTCGTCGAAATGAGCGGAGAAATCAGCATCTGCGATCGGTTTAACGAAATTCACCAGTACATCTCCAAATCCATTTGATGAATCGCGCGGTATTTCAGCCGGTAAAATATCGACTGCCATAACCAACATTCCTTTACCTTGATGCCCGTTAGCAATGGTTTCCGTATCGGGATTATAGACGAATAAAGGTTCTTCAATTTTTGCAGGTTTCATGGTACATTCAATAGAACCTTCTACATCACAACTGATGTCGCCGATTACCTTCAGTCGTGGGTTTTCTTTATTATATAACTTTTTCAGGTATGATTTTGTGACCAGTCTTGGATAACGTTCATCCCAATAGATGCAATTGATCAGCATGGATAAGTGGGGAATGTACTTCTCAAATTTGCTGCGGTATTTATGGGGATTGGCATAATAATCATGAAGATCGAATGGTTCTCCATCAATATGTTCAACCAGGTCTTCTTCTTTAAAAACCACTTTATAAACCAGGTTGTCTGGTAATTTTTTACGTTGATGGAGTGCAATAAATTTTTCAGGGGATATTTCCTTAATCGGGAGGAAACCGCAGATTTCCTGGGCTCCCTGCGAAACATTCCCATATCCAGCAAAACCGATTACAAATGGGCGTAATTCGTGGGGAATTCCATTTTCAGCAATTAACTGACCGATTGCAGAGATATCATCTTTTGCTTCTTTAAGCGAGTGATAATGACACGCTTGTTTGATTCGTGCCAGGTTGGTAGGATAGCCGTCCTCTTTCAAGCGTAAACCCAGCGCCCAAAGGGAATTAATCATTCCAGCCATTCCCGCATAACGGCCAAAAAATATCAGCCTTTTCCCTTGTTCATCAACAACACGTTCATAGTCGATCAGATTGCATTTTAGTTCCATCATGTGTCGGAGCATGGGCATATTATATTTCTGTCCTTTTATCACATGAGAAAAAAACACATACGTTTTTTCCGGTTCAAAACTTGGAATTGGGATTTCTTTAACACCAAAGATGACCGAACATTTTTTCAGGTTATCCGATATTTCGGCACCAGCCTGGGCATATTCTTCATCTTTGAAAACGCGCTTCTCAGATGATTCGACAACGATATCCAGTTTTTTTTGTTTGATCAGTCGGGAAACATGCGCCGGAGTTAGCGGAGCTCTTCTTTCCATTTCATATTTATCTTCGATTCTGATTCCAATGTAGTTGCTCATGGGGGGAAGTGTTAGTTAATTAGAGTGAGGCAAAATTAAGAATTTTTCCTACATTTGGAAAGCGTTTGAACTGATTATTAACGATGAAGAATTTCCTCAAGGGTTGTGGAAAATTTTTAAAATATTTTCTGATCCTGTTTTTCGGGTCCACCCTGTTATTTGTTGTCCTTTACCGGTTTGTGAATCCACCGGTTACTCCTCTAATGTTGATCCGGGTTATTGAGCAAGCCACGGATGGACAAACTTTAAGATTACAGAAGCGATGGGTTTCTCTTGACAAAATATCCCCGAATCTACCGATTGCAGTTATTTCTTCAGAGGATAACCGATTTTTGAATCATCACGGGTTTGACATGGAAGCGATTGAGAAAGCCAAAGAATTCAACGATAGAAAAAAGGGGACAAAGGTTCGGGGAGCGAGTACAATTTCCCAGCAAACTGCCAAGAATGTTTTCTTATGGCCGCAACGGTCGTGGTTTAGAAAAGGATTAGAAGTTTATTTCACCGGTCTGATAGAAACAGTTTGGGGTAAAAAACGGATTATGGAAGTATATCTCAATGTGATTGAGACAGGAAAAGGGGTTTATGGGGCAGAATCAGCAGCCCGGACCTATTTCGGAAAATCCGCCTCTCAACTCTCGCGAGGGGAAGCAGCTTTGATTGCTGCAATCCTTCCAAATCCATTAAAATGGAATCCTGCAAACCCCACACCCTATATTCGCGACCGTCAGGAATGGATCCTATGGAACATGAATAATATTGGCCCGATAAAGTATTAAATTATCTAAAAATTAACCGGTTAAAAATTGTTCGTGGTAAAATTTCTTGTAATTTTGCAGGCTTAAATTTTTTTACAAACGAAAATACTGAAAACCATGGCAAATCAAGCTAAAGACAAAAAGTACGTATACTTTTTTGGTGGTAAAAAAGCAGAAGGAAAAGCCGATATGAAAAACCTGTTGGGTGGCAAAGGTGCCAACCTGGCAGAGATGGTTAACATTGGGCTTCCTGTTCCTGCAGGTTTTACAATTACAACAGAAGTATGTACTTACTACCAACAGAACAAAAAGAGCTATCCTAAGGAATTAAAAAAACTGGTAACAGATTGCCTGAAGAGAACTGAAAAAGAGATGGGTGCCATTTTCGGCGACAAAAACAATCCTTTACTTGTTTCGGTACGTTCCGGTGCAAGAGCATCCATGCCGGGCATGATGGAAACTGTTTTGAATGTAGGTTTGAATGATACCACCCGCGAAGGGCTGATCAAAAAAACAAAAAATCCAAGATTTGTCTATGATTCTCAACGCCGGTTGATCCAAATGTACTCCGATGTAGTTATGGAAAAAGCTGCCGGTATTGAGCCGAAAGAAGGCATGGGTGTCCGTGTACAGCTCGAACGCGAGCTTCATAAAATGAAAGAATCCAAAGGCTATTTCTCCGATACGCAGCTCACAGCTGAAGATCTGAAAAGTCTTATCGAAATCTATAAAAAAGTCGTTAAAAAAGCGCTTGGAACAGCCTTCCCTGAAGATCCCATGGAGCAACTCTGGGGTGCTATAGGTGCTGTTTTCCAAAGCTGGAATGGCAAACGTGCCATCTCTTATCGCCGTTTCGAAGGCATTCCTGATGAATGGGGAACAGCCGTCAACATTCAAACCATGGTATTCGGCAACATGGGCGATACCTCCGCTACCGGCGTAGCATTTACCCGCAACCCGGCTACCGGCGAAAACTATTTTTATGGTGAATGGTTGGCCAATGCTCAGGGCGAAGATGTGGTAGCCGGTATCCGTACCCCTAACCCCATCAACGAAATCGGCAAGAGCGAGCACACCAAAAAACTTCAGTCGCTGGAAACCGCCATGCCTAAGGTATATAAAGAATTGCACAACATAGAGCTCAAACTGGAAAAGCATTATCACAACATGCTTGATATTGAGTTCACCATTCAGGATGGAAAGCTCTATATGCTTCAATGCCGGGTTGGAAAACGCAATGGTCCCGCTGCTGTAAAAATGGCACTCGACATGTATCATGAAAAACTCATTACTGTTGAAGAAGCTGTTTCCCGGGTAGAACCATCTCAATTGGATGAACTTCTCCACCCGATTCTTGATCCCAAGGCAGAAAAAAACACCAAACCGTTGGCTAAGGGCTTACCCGCCGGTCCTGGTGGTGCAACCGGACAAATTGTATTTACTCCTCAGGATGCTGTGGCCTGGGCCAAGAAAGGCAAAACCGTGATCCTTGTTCGGGAAGAAACAAATCCCGAAGATATCGAAGGAATGCGTTCAGCAGAAGCTATTTTAACCGCCCGTGGAGGGATGACCTCACATGCAGCCCTCGTGGCACGCGGCTGGGGAAAATGCTGTATCGTCGGTGCAGGAACTCTGAAAATCGATGCTTCCAAAAAAACCATGAAAGCTGATGATATTACGCTGAAAGAAGGAGATTATATCTCCCTGAATGGAACAAAAGGATGTGTTTATGGCGAAAAGATCCCCATGATCAAAGCTGCCGAAGAAAATCCCGATTTCCAGGCTTTCATGAAATTATGCGATGCCGTCCGTACCATGAAAATCCGCACCAATGCCGATACTCCCGAAGATGCTGCCAAAGCACGGGCTTTCGGAGCTGAAGGGATCGGACTTTTCCGTACCGAACACATGTTTTATGGCAAAAACGCCGAAAAACCACTGTTCATCCTTCGTAAAATGATCGTTTCTAAAACTGTTGAAGAACGGCGGAAGGCTTTACAAGAACTTTATCCTTACGTAAAAGAAAATATCAAACAGACCCTTTCTGCAATGGATGGATACCCTGTAACCATCCGCACCCTCGACCCTCCCTTACACGAATTCATTCCCAAGAATGAAGAAGGTCGGAAAAAAATTGCCGAAAGTCTGAATATTTCCATGCAGGAATTTGATCGTCGCGCCGATGCACTGCATGAAACCAACCCAATGATGGGTCACCGTGGTGTTCGTTTGGGAATTACCTATCCCGAAATCACCGAAATGCAGGTACGTGCTATCTTCGAAGCCACTGCCGAACTGTTGAAAGACAAAAAGAAGGTATTCCCCGAAATCATGATCCCGGTTACTTGTACCGACAAGGAGCTGAAACACCAATATCTGATCATCAACGAGGTTTATGCTGATGTTTGCAAAAAATTCAAGATTAAAGAGATCCCACATCTGGTTGGTACCATGATTGAGATTCCACGCGCAGCCCTTACAGCAAATAAAATCGCTGAGACTGCTCAATTTTTCTCATTTGGAACCAACGACCTCACACAAATGACCTTTGGATTCTCCCGTGATGACATCGGCGCTTTCATGCCCGATTATCTCGAACAGAATATCCTTCCGGTTGACCCATTCCAGGTAATCGATTTTGAAGGAGTAGGACAATTAATGGGTATTGCTGTGGAAAAAGGACGTTCAACCCGGAAAGACCTGAAGATCGGTATCTGTGGCGAACATGGTGGCGACCCCGCTTCCGTTGAATTTTGCCATTCACTTGGATTCAACTATGTAAGTTGTTCTCCATTCCGCGTACCCATCGCCCGTTTGGCCGCTGCTCACGCTGTGATTAAACAGAAAAAAGCGGCTCCTAAAAAAGCGGTGAAAAAAGTAGCTAAGAAAAAATAAACTTTAGACTACCAGAATAAAAAAGGCCAATCCGGAAACAGGTTGGTCTTTTTTATTGCCCCTCAGAATAACTTTTTAGCCGTTCTACTTCCTGACTTTGACACTTCAAAACAAGTGTTTTTATATATAACGCATAATCAGTATTGTATAAAACTTCGTCTCCAATTTGGGTGGCGCAAGTCGGGTAAATGTATAAATTTGTGCATGTTTGTGCGCAAGAAGAAGAACCTCGGGTACTACAAGTGTGGTAGTTGTAGAAAAGCGCAATGGCATTTACCACGAATCTACTATAAATAAGATGTTTCATCGTATTCAATCAGGATTGTTGCTGTTATCGGTACTTCTTACTGCTGGGTGTTCGAAGATGTCAGATTCGTCAGGAGGATCGTTGAGTCTTTCGGCAAAAAAAGAGTTATTTGACTCTCTTACTATCATTGAATCGAAAGTTAACCTTTTCCGGAATATTGATTCCAGAAAAAGTATACTATTTGCAAAAAGAGGTCTTTCCCTCAAGAGAATAAATGAATACCCACAAGCATTCATCAGAGCAAATATTATCCTTGGATCGGCGTTCATATCGGAGAAAACCGATTCGGGCTTTTTTTATCTTGAAGAAGCAATGAAAGCTTCGGATATATTTGGAATCAATAAATTCAAGCAAGAAATATACTACAATCTATCAAAAATCTATTCAGAGTCTATGGATTATAAGATGGCAATAATTTATCTGGATTCTGTATTACGCACCCCTATTACTTCACCAAATTATGAACTTGTTGCAAACACGTATAATGACCTGGGGGTAATTAAATTCAACCTGCATGATTATAACGATGCCAAAAGATTATTTGATACTTCATTTCGAATAGCGACATCTCACTCGCTTAATAAACAAATCGGAGTAGCACTTGGTAATTTGGCAAGATTTGAAAAAAATTCGCTGATTGCAATCAATACGTTGAAAAAAGCATTAAGTTTTTTTCAAAAGACCATCGGGGCTGAAGAAGCTATTGCTCAGCTAAAGATAAATATTGGAAACAGATGCGTAGATTCGGATAGCGCAATATTATATTATAAATCAGCAATCAACTCTGTAGATAGCGGGTCATCTAACGAAGTTCTGTTAATTGCTTATAATAACTTAACGTATGGATATATCGACAGAAAAGAGTTTGATATTGCAGAAAACTGTTTGGTGCGTAAGGCAATCCCATTAGCTGAAAAATGGAATAATTTTGATTGGCTCGCTACATTATATGATACTTATTCAGATCTTCTATTATCCGAAAATAAAGCTAAGGAGGCGGCAATAGCGGAGAAAAAGGCATACAAGTTTAGGGAAACAGCTTATGATCTGAAAGTTACCGGGCAACTCAGATTGCTGGCACTTTTATTGGATGTAAAAAACAAAGAACTCCATATTCAATCTGAAGACCAGGTAATTCAAAGTAAATCAACTCGGATAAGATTTCTTTTGGTAATCGTAGGATTATTCCCCGTTGTACTTGGTCTTTTATGGATATGGGGACATCAACGAAATAAATTGTTGATAGAGCGTCAAAGATTGTCATCTGCAAATAAAATTCTTAAGCTCGATGAAACATTCCGCAGCAGAATGGCTATGGAACTTCATGATATGACAAGCCCGGCATACACGAGCATGCTTAGGCAGATCGAGGATATGATTATTTCGGAGCCGAATATTAAGGATGAACTTATTAAGAACCTTAAAGAATTGTCCGAGAAAATCCGTAATATTTCGCATAAAATGGCCGGAAGTTTTTTTGAGAATCTTTCAATTGGACAGTTGGTAGAAGGTCTGTGTCATGAGATGCAATACAGAACAGAAGCCCAGATACAGCTCCAAATGGAAAAAGAAACAATTCCGATTTCCGGCGAAAGAACACATCACGTTATAAGGATTATTCAGGAACTTTTATCCAATGGCGTAAAATATGTTAAACAGGGTGAGATACGTTTGATACTCTCTGTAGAACTCAATAATCTGAATATCATATATCATGACAACGGAACCGGTTTCTCTCCTGACAGGGTGCAAGGGAGTGGACTTGGATTAATAAGCATTGTTGAACGGGCAAATTTAATTCAGGGTAAAGCTTTTCTTAGATCGGAACAAGGAAAGGGAACGCACTGGACAATTCGAATACCCTTGGATTAAAATGGTAGATACATCAAGAATTAGGAAATGATTCATTTATATGTTATTGAAGATCACGAATCCATTATCGTTTCAGGCTTGAAAAGAATGTTTTATTCAAGCAGGGATGGGATCGAAGTCGTGGGTTCTTCAAAATCAGTTGAAGATACAATTAAATATGCAAGACCGGAAAATTTTGATATCTTCATACTTGATCTTTGGTTGGAAACAAGAACTCCGTTACAAGACTTGAGATCCCTTAAACAAGTTTTCCCGAATAAACATGTAATGATTTATACATCTGAGACAGCAGTTGCGTGGAAAATCAGGATGTTCGAGGAAGGTGCTCTGGCATTTATTACAAAGACAGCCGATCGTGCTGAAATTAAAACGGCAATTCAATATGTTGCAGAAGGGAGAGCATTTTATCCTATCAACGTTGAAGATTCTAATTATAGAAAGGCCCTAATTACAATTGATAGTCAAGAACAGATTCTGTCTCCGATTCAAATGGAAATCATCAATATGCTTGCAAATGGTTACAGTCATCAGGAAATAGCAGACATTATCGGTAAGAGCAGATCAGGACTTGAGAATATTTTGAAAGATTTGCGAAAGAAATTCAATGCTAAAAATAATACCGAACTCGTTGCCAAAGTGAATAAACTTTCCTGAGTTTCACGGGTTTAAGTCTCGCTAAAAATCTCTGAATAATTCCATTCCCTTCCATATAATTTATTTGAATCTGAAAATTCCGGTGCACCGAGTTGTGCACCGGAATTTTCAGATACTTATTCTTCCATGTTGAATTTGTGAGTGTTGGATGTGATCATAGAATCTTTTTCCATAGACATTTGTCTAAAATAATTGGTTAAAAAAGATTTGCGAATCTATTTTTTTTTATATTCTTTTACAACCTTTTTAAATATTGAAAATCGTTGATCCTGACAAAGAAAAAAGTCGTAGAGAAAAGCTAACCGTTGGCTTAAACATATTAACTGGTATACTCTCTTCCAGCAGAATAATAAGAGAGTTAATATTAAAAATCTGTAACTTATGAAAAGAATCTACATCTTAATCTTCTTTTTGGCGCAATTGGTACATTTTGCCAGTGCCGAAACACCTGGAAATAGCGTGAAGGTCGATCCTTCCATTACTCCAAGTTGTTCTCCTCTAGCCCTTGTTGATGTCACGGTCACAAACAAACCAATTATCAGTGTTTGTGATGATTGTGATACATGGTATCTTTCTCTTTGGGAGTGGGATGGTAGTACGGGTTACAATCAACTTGGCAGCGCTATACCTTTTGACAATGGTCCTGTATATTCTTGGACTGGTGTAAATTGGGATTTTGCCACCTATCCCTGCCTTGTTCTTATATGGCACTATGTTGATACTGGAGGCGCAGCATGCAACTGTCCCATTCCGGATAAAGTTATAACCAATTGCCCACCATCTGCAGGAAATTGGCCAGTTCCCAATTTTTACCCTAGTAATTGATCTAAACTGTAAAATGTACTACACGAAGAATTCCGGGATCCGGGAAATTTTAGAAATTTCCCGGATCCCGGTAATTCTTTTTTATACTTAAATCCATCACAATCTGGTTCAATTATGAAACATCGTATCTTTGTATAATCACAAATACATTATGGGTGATGGGTGACTCAGTGTCAAAAAACATATCAAAAAAATTACTCCAATTCCTTTTAACACTAGGCATATTATTTATATCGGATAAATTGGTTATTGGTCAATCCGACTATGAATTTTGGTTTGCAGCGCCGCCCATTACATATCAATTTATTCCACCTAGTTCTGTATTATACCAAAATCTTAATAGACCAGTTAGAATTTATTTTACAACTGCAGAAGGACCCGCCAACGTTACAATTGAACAACCTGCTAATCCTTCATTTACACCAATATCAGTAGTTGTCAACAATTCAACAACAACCTGGATTGATCTTACGAATTATCTTGATATAATTGAAACAAAACCTGCCGATTCTGTTCTCAATTGTGGCCTGCATATTATCTCCAAAAAACGGATAACAGCACAATATGAAGTTCAATCACCGCATAATGCAGAAACATTTACATTATTGGGGAAGAATGGTTTAGGCTATGAATTTCTTGTGCCTTCTCAGCATCATTATTCGAACTATCTTTATACAAATCCGGCTGCTCTGAATACCTTTGAGATTGTTGCAACTGAAGATTCGACCACGGTTAAGATCGTTCCGAAAGTAGCAATTGTAGGTCATCCACCCAACGATACTGTTATAATATTATTGAATCGCGGACAAACTTGGAATGGTAGCGCGGTTTCAGGAGATTCCTCTGCCCATATCGGAGGCTCTTTTGTTTTTGCAAATAAACCGATTGCTGTAACAACATCCGATGATGCTCTAAATATTCCTGATGCCTCTTCCAATACTCAGGATCTTGCCGGAGCTCAAATTCCACCAAGAAACTTATCGGGAACTGAATATGCATTTAGCCTTATTTCAGGATTTCATCATTATACAAAGTTTTATATCTATGCGTATGAGAATTTCACCTCTATTATTTATAATGATAGTACAACCAAAATCACAAAAACCATCAATAGGGGCGATTCCATAGAAATCAGATGGCATCCACCAGGTGTTTCAATTGGAGGTTGTTACATAACATCAAATAAGCCAATATTGGTTGTGGAATATAGCTTCCAAGATAATATCTATCCACTCGGATGGACATCACCACAAGCATCAATGACAATACCTGCGCCATTCAATTGTACCGGTTCAAAACGGGTTGTATTTGTGTTAACTCCTCCCAGAGGTAAAGAACAAGTCTTTGATATAAGTGTAACCGCGAAAAGGGCAATTCTTTCTTCGTTCTCATTCCAGCCGCAATTTGGGTTGGATACAAATTCATTTAGCCTAATTCCGGGAACTCAAGGAACTATCGTCTCATTTAGATGTACTTATGGCGCCTGGCCACTTTATACTACTGAAATTATCTCCAATTCAAAAGGAAGATTTCATGTTATGCTTGGTACCTATTGTCATGCAACCGATACAGCTGATTATTCTAAGACAGCTTTTGTATCTGATTATAGTTCTTTATATCTTGGACCAGACAGAAGTTTTTGCCCAGGTGACAGCATAATTCTGGATGCAGGTTTCGGTCGAGATGCGTATCTATGGAATACAGGTGATACGACTGCAACGATAAGGGTCAACACCCCAGGTATTTATTGGGTGACAACGACTGAAGAAGGAAATTGTACTCTTTCAGATACCATTGTTATTTCTTATTATTCATATTCGCCAATAAATCTTGGACCTAACCGTCAAATATGTCAAAATGACAGTACTCTTCTTAATGCTGGTTCCGGAAGAAATTGGTATTTTTGGAATACGGGTGCAACTACACAGTCTATATGGGTAAAGGATACAGGATATTATTGGGTTAGGGTACCCGATATACATTGCATCATTTCAGATACCATTCATATCTCTACTACACAAGCGCCTCAGGTAACAAACAACCCCCTCTACGATACGATCTGTTCCGGGCAATCCACGAATATCTCGCTGACCTCAAATGTGGCGGGAACTAACTTTCATTGGACAGCTACTCTTACCTTTGGAAACATCACAGGGTTCAGCGCCGATTCGGGATTGGTTATCAACCAGGTTTTAACCAATACCCTGCCAACATCCGGGATCGTCACTTATCACATTACTCCCAAAATCGGAAGCTGCCCAGGCAGTACAGTGGATTTTCCGGTCACGGTGGTTCCAGGGGATTCGGTCAAGATCACGATTTCAGCATCTGCAAACAACATCTGCACCGGGACTCAGGTCACTTTCACCGCAGTACCAACCAACCCTGGGACAACACCTGTTTACCAGTGGAAAGTGAACGGATCGAATGCAGGCAACAACAGCTCGGTATTCACCTATACCCCTGTCAATGGCGACCAGGTACAATGCATCCTGACATCTTCACTTACCGTTTGCATTTCAAACAATCCCGCAACGTCCAATGGGATCACCATGACAGTTAATCCAAACCTTACGGTTAGCATAACAGTGACTCCAACCCAAAATCCAGTTTGTTCAGGAACATCCGTGACTTTTACGGCCCATCCTTTGAACGAAGGAACAGTACCGTCCTATCAATGGAAGGTCAACGGGAACCCTGTGGGAGCTAATCTGCCAACTTACACCTACATTCCTTTGAACGGTGATGTTGTTACCTGCGTTTTGAATTCAAACATTGCATGTCCGATTGGTAATCCTGCAACATCGAACACGATTCCGATGATGGTCAATTCAAACCTTCCTGCATCGGTATCCATCACAGCCAATCCAAATCCTTTTTGCGCAGGAAGTTCAGTCACATTTACAGCAACCCCGAACAACGGGGGTACACCGCCTTCCTATCAATGGAAGGTCAACGGGACAAATGTCGGGACCAACTCAAATACCTATTCATATAACCCGACAAATGGAGACAGCGTTCGCTGCGTGATGACATCCAATCTGGCTTGTGTTACCAATAATCCTGCAAGCTCTGCAGAGATCATCATGAACGGCACCCTGACACCGACAGTTACCTTCACATCCTGCTTTGACACGATCACATCCGTGAATGCAAAACCAATCAAATTGAAGGGCGGAATTCCGTTGAATGGTGTTTATTCAGGCCCCGGTGTTTCAGCAGGCATCTTCAACCCCGCTGTCGCAGGTATCGGGACTAAGTCTATCACCTACACTTATACGAATGTATTCCTGTGCAGCGCAAGCAAATCTAGGAATATAGCAGTACAATCCACATTCGTCTTTGTGTGTGGTAATAACCTGACAGATATCCGCGATAATAAAGTATATCCAACAGTTCAAATCGGCTCACAATGCTGGATGGCAAAAAATTTAGATTATGGAATAACTGTCTTATCTTCATTGGTACAAAATGATAATTGCATCTCAGAAAAATATTGTTATAATGATTTAGCCGGTAATTGCTCCAACTTTGGCGGACTTTACCAGTGGGACGAAATGATGAAGTATGATGACACTCAGGCCGGGCAGGGATTTTGTCCTCCAGGGTGGCATGTGCCAACCGAAAATGAATGGCAAACGTTATTTAATTTTTACCAGGGGAATGGACTTGCAGGAAAACCGCTTCAGGACAGCATTATTTCAGGATTCAATGCATCGAGAAGCGGCGTTTTCTATTTGAATTCAAGCATGAGTTTTAATGGATTCGCAACCCTTTTTTGGTCTTCAACATCATGGGGTCAGTATAAAGCATTATCACACGGAATGAACACATACAACTATTCTGTTTCTTTATATCCTTCAAGCAGGGCAAATGCATTTCCGGTCAGATGCCTTCATGAATAGCCATTCTGGGAATCCAAATGCTTTCTTCTTTATATGAAATCAAGTCCTTTCACGTTTTTTTATTAACTACTACGTGCCAATATCCAGGTTCGGGATTAAAATAAGATTGCCAATCAGTGAAAATACGCAGACAAAAACCATGCTCCTGACAAAAAACCACAAATCAATAGCAACACCATTTGATGAAACTTTCCGGAAAAAATTTTAAGGTGGCGTATTGTCAAAGTCAGGAAATTGGTCTTTTTTATTGCCCCTCAGAATAACTTTTTAGCCGTTCTATTTGTTCCCCCACAAGAGCATCCACAACAGTTGCCAGTTTATTCAATCCTTCCGGTGAATAGCCATTTACCGTATAGGTCACAAAAATCCGGGTTGTTGCCCCATCCGGCATCAGCAAAAAAGTCATTATTGCATTGACAGCCATCGACTGGAGCGGTCCAATCGCACCCTGTAATCGCAATGTCTTTGGCGGGTCATAATATATTACCGTCATGTGCTTTACACTCCCTCCGTTTTCCAGTCGTTCACAAAAACATCCATTAGCCCTTGGCTGAATAGAAAGATTAGCGGAAGATCCTGAAAAAGTATGTTCCGGATTCCACCATTTACCAATATTGACTAATGCCTTAAACAAAGTATCGGGAGGAGTATTGACCACAATCTGGTGGCGTATTGTGAAGCCATAAAAACTACTGTCGATTATGGCAGCCCTGCTACCAAAGCAAAGGAACAGGAAAAAGAAAGAAAGAAAAAGAATATTGTATTTTTTCATGTGTTATCTGTTCAGGCAATGATCAATGTTTCTTAGCATCCTTCTTACAACATGCCGGTAATTTATCGTAAGCAGCCTTGACAGCCGGAACATCATCGGCATCGTATCCCAGATTTGAGATTTTTTTCCGTAACTCCTCAGGGGTTGTTGCTTTTGTGTTGTATTTTATTGTAACGATTTTAGTTTCAACATCAAGAGAAACATCTTTCACCCCTTTTTCATACGCTAACCCAGTTTCAATTCGATCCTTACACTGGTTACATACCGCAGATGTTTTGATTTTAATCGTATCGTTTTTTTTATTCTGCGCCATTCCTGTCGACGTAAAAACTAATAAAAACAATACAAGCCATACAATCCCAAAAACTCGTATTTCTCTCTTCATGATATTGTGTTTATGTTTCCTGATTCCAATTCATTATTTCTCAATTAATCGTTATCCTTACTCCTGCATATACCGTCAATCCAACAATCGGGCCCCATCCCATCGATCCGTCAAAATGCGTATGGTAAGGTTTCCAGTATTCAACAATCGGGTCATTTTGGGTAAAATTAGAAAGATTTTCACCGCCAAGATATAGGTCCACATATTTAAATTTCCTGGTGATCTGCCCCAACAACTGAAAATAAGCAGGAGAATATTCAGGTTGTTGCAGGGAAACCGGCATTTTCCGGGTATCCGGAAGCCGCTGAGGACCATTCATCTGTCCGGTAAGATCAAATTTCCACTTCGCCCACTTGGTGGCATAACTCAACGTTAACAGGCCTTTGTAGGAGTTCACAAAGGGTTTTATCCTGAGTTCTCCATTTTCCGTGATTTTTACATCATTCACACGAAAAGCAGCGGTGACAGAGAACCGGGATAATGGCTCAAAAGTAAACTGTGCCTGAATGCTGTTGGCATAAGATCTTCCATGAAGGTTAGAAAAAAAGACGGCAGTAGGCAAACTATCCACATCCACGATAACCTGGTTCACAAAACTGGTACGATAAGCATCGATGCTGAACTCCGCTTTGTTGTTAAATAATTTGAAATCTTTGGTAAAATTGATTCCAAAATTCCAGGCCTCTTCCTGATTTAAATTTTCAAGAAAAAGCAAAGATCGTTGACTCACAAATATGCCAGTATTCTCGGCAAAAACATTAACGGTACGATATCCCTTACCGGCAGAAGCACGAAGAACAGTTGATTCATTAAATTTATATTTCAGATGAAGCCGCGGGGTAAAACACCAACCATATAAACTATTATAATCGATCCGTGCTCCAATGATCATGGCAAATTTTTCCTTCACATTCAAGGTATATTCAAAAAATGCGCCAGGCACCCATTCCGTTCGGTTTCTAATATAATTCACAAGGGTATCATTGTAAAGTTTAAAAAGGCTGCTATCGGGATAGATTTGGTATAAATAGGTTAACTGATTCTGGTCATAATTTTCTCTGAAATCATCTAATAAACAGCTAAAACCCGCAGAAATCTTATGATTCTGACTTTTCACATCTGAGGTAAAAATAAGATTGGCATAAAGACTACGTTCATGTCCGTTATATTTATTGATTCCATAAAATGCATCTTGTTCATGATTGATTCCGGATAGGATCAGACCAAAACTACTGGTGGGATGGTTTTTTATAAAGAAGCCATTTTTCCAGAAGGCTTCCAATCGCCTGGTATGAACCCCGATTCCATATTTTTTCGAATCGTTACTGATGCCCGTTGTATCGGTATTCCAAGTACGCTTATCAAACTCCATCTGCCCTCCGGACCGATTTTCATCAAGGTATTTAATCCCGAATTTCGAAACCCATTTCCCCGGATTGATATAATCCCATCGGTTGAAAATATTGTAGGTCGTCAGCATGGGGGCATCCATAAATCCGTCATGATTCCGGTCGAATTTATATCGAGAATCATCCACATGAACAAACAACATGGTGCTTAATTTATCATTAAATTGAATAGATCCATTGGCATTGGCTTCAAAGCGCAAGTTACTATTACCAAAAAAATTGAGATGCAATTTTTCACTATGTTCGGGTTTTTTATATTCCACGTTGATTTGCCCGGTAATAGATTCATAACCATTTACAACAGATGCGGCACCTTTACTAACCTGTATTGATTCCATCCAGGGGCCGGGGATATAATTCAATCCGAATGAAGAAGCCAGCCCCCTGAGCATGGGGATACTTTCGGTCATTACCTGGCTATAGATTCCGGAAAGACCGAGCAATTGGATCTGTTTGGCTCCGGTAACAGCATCGCTGTATGAAACATCTACCGAGGGATTGGTTTCAAAACTTTCGGCCAGGTTGCAGCAGGCAGCACGTTGTAACTCCCCGATATTGATTACCTGAGTTTGTTGGGCTTTTAATTTAGAGATAAAAGAGTCATCCTGTTTCCCCTTGATTTCCACTTCCATAAGATTCTGATTATCGGGAATCATACGGTAATCAATTTTTGTCTTCACTTTTTCTACTATCAGGGTATCTTTTTTGTAGCCTATGAAACTAACAACGATTCTATAATCCTGAATTCCTTTTTTTGACAATTCAAATTTTCCGGAGGCATCGGAAAATGTACCTTTCGATGTTCCGATCCAAGAAACATTTACTCCAGGAAAACCTATTTTATGACCCTGCTGATCATACTCATAAATAACACCATGCACAGATTGAGCACCGGCATCTAATCCGCATAAACAAGTCAAAATAAATAAGATGAAAAGTATATATTGAGTTTCCTTCACTACGTTTAGAAATAAAATTTTTGCGAAGGTACTTCAATTTTCATAACCCGTTATGGGTTACACCTGGCTGATAGCGTATTTGAGCGCGTTTTGAACCATATCAGGAGGAGGATTTTTGATGAATCCATTATCCATAAGAGAGCGGGTGAGGGAACGTGCATGATCGATGTCGTTTTTAGCCTTTTGGAAAGCATCTTCCCTGGTAATTTTGATACGAGCCACCCCGTCTTTGATTGCCTGCATGGCAACATCGGCTGCTTCATGAGGGAATACAGAAGCCTCTTCCATATTGGGAACAATATTATCGGGATTGATTCCGCGTTTTTCGGCATAATCGGCAAGAGAATGAGCAGCGGCAATAGCCATATTATCGGTAATTTTCTTAGCCCGAACCATGAGGGCACCTTTTAAGATACCGGGGAATCCGATGGAATTATTGACCTGGTTGGGGAAATCGCCACGTCCGGTAGCAACTACAAAAGCGCCTTCTTCTTTGGCAGCATAAGGATAAATTTCGGGGACCGGGTTAGCGCAGGCAAACACAATTGATTTTGGAGCCATGCTGCGTATCCAGGCACGTTTGATTACATCCGGGCCGGGTGTGGATAAAGTGATCAGCACATCAGCTCCTTTCATTGCTTCTTCAATGGTAAGTATGTGGTTCGGGTTGGTAGCCTGGCACACTTCCCATTTGCGGTAAAATCGAGGATCATTCTGAATGTCGGTTCGTCCGGCATGAAGAGAACCCTTGGTATCAAACATGATCATTTTAGCCGGGTCTGCTCCGTCGGTCACAAGCAACCGTGCGATGGTAGTATTTGCAGCGCCGGCACCATTCATTACAATTGTTACATCATGAATGTTTTTTCCGGCTAATTTCAAAGCATTGATCAAGCCTGCCAGGGTCACACAAGCAGTGCCCTGAGCATCATCATGCCACACCGGGATGTTACAACTTTCACGGAGCACATCTAAAACCTTATAGCAGTTCGGCTGAGAGATATCTTCGAGGTTAACGGCACCGAAACTGGGCTGTACCATTTTAACAAATTCGATTATTTTTTCAGGGTCATTTTTACCATCTTTTCCTTTGCTATCGATACATAAAGCAACTGCATCAACACCTCCCAGATATTTCATCAGGAAAGCCTTTCCCTCCATAACGCCAAGCCCTCCGGAAGGTGTACAGTCCCCATCTCCCAACACACGGGTGGAATCACTCACGACAGCCACAAGGTTTCCCCGGTTTGTAAGATCAAAAGAACTGTCATTATTATCCCTGATCATGGTGGAAACTTTTGAAACACCAGGTGTATACCAAACATTGAACCAATTGAATCCCACGACAGGAGCTTTGGGAACGGTTTGGATTTTACCTTGATAAAAAGCATGTGCTTCCTCAGATAATTTTTTTAAAAATATGGTTTTTGCTTTGGCAAGTTGTTCCTGTGTAAACGATGAAGGAAATGCTTCATCAAGATTCTCAAGGGTTAAAGAGAGTTCTTTCATGGTGTGTGTTTTTTTGTAAAGTTATAGAATTTAATCTGATCATCCGAAATTAGCAGGGTAAAAAAATAAATTGAAATTTTTGATTTTTATAATTTTATTGTACATTCGCATTAGTAATTCAACTTAATTATAATTGTTATGTCAACAGGTAAAGTAAAATTTTTCAACGAAAGAAAAGGTTTTGGGTTCATCATCGATGATGAGGGCCAACAGGAAATTTTTGTTCATGTAAGCGGTTTGGTGGACAAGATCCGTGAAAACGACCAGGTTTCTTATGACATCACCGAAGACAATCGTGGAAAGAAAGCGATCAACGTCCGAAAAGGATAATTTCTTTTCTCTTTTGATTAAAAAAAAAGCGGAGCAACACTCCGCTTTTTTTGTTTAAATAGCTTCAAGATGTAAGGTCATTTGCGAATCGAGGTACATTCCGATCCAGTTATAGGGAACCGTTCCATTCAGAACCGCATATATGCGCAGGTAGAATCCTGTAGATCCAAAATATGGCTGGATGTTGGTGTTATTCATAACAAAAATGATGGTTTTGGCCAGTGGATTGCTGTTCGTAACCGTACCAATCACAACGGGTGAATTAAAGGTACCAGACGAAGAAATAACAACACGGGCCGATTGCAACCATCCAAAATTAGCCGTATCAGGAGATTGGATGGTAATTGAAACAGCGTTAAATGTAGCCCTGCCAATCGTGCCAGTAGAAATTCCATTGGCACTTAAAAGAGAATCAACATTCACATGAACATGTCCTTCATAAAGCACTACCTCCGTTCCAGATCCTTTTAGGGTGGCTGGGGTATATACAAAGGACACGCGTGGAACATTGTAGTTCACATCAACGGATGCAAGATCTTTAATTTTCGAACAAGAAGTAAAAAATAGCACAGGAATCACAGCAACCGTTAGCATTACAAAAATCAATCGTGTTTTCATAAGCGAGGTTTTAAGTGAATACTCAGAGATAAAAAAACATCTTACTTATTGAGCATTACCGGCATCACCAGCATGAGGATATCTTCCTCTTTATTTTCATTATTAACAGGGGTGAGTATCCCAGCACGGTTAGGGGCTGACATTTCAAGGCGGATTTCATCGGTATCGATGTTATTAAGCATCTCCAATAAAAATTTCGAATTAAAACCAATTTCCATATCTTCCCCTTCATAAGCGCAACTTAACCGCTCCCTGGCTTCATTGGAGAAATCAACATCTTCAGCACTAAGCAACAACTCCTGACCGGTTACTTTAAAACGGATCTGATGGGTTGATTGGTTGGCAAAAATAGAAACCCGGCGAATGGTGGTAAGCAAAGCATGACGGTCGATGACAAGGATATTGGGATTTTCTTTTGGGATCACGGCATCATAGTTGGGATATTTTCCATCGATCAGCCGGCAGATAAGGTGAATGTTCGAAAACGAGAAAAATGCATTGGTTTTATTATACTCGATGGTTACCGGAATCTCCATTCCCGACAAAATATTTTTAAGAAGGTTCATTGGCTTTTTGGGGAGAATGAAAGAGGCCGAATCGTTCGATTTCAAATCTGTTCGTTTATAACGAACCAGTTTATGGGCATCAGTAGCCACAAAAGTAACATCCTCGGGGGATAATTCACAGAAGATTCCCGAAAGTACGAGGCGGAGTTCATCATTTCCGGTTGCAAACAGTGTTTTATTAATTGCCTGTGCCATCATTTTTGAATCCAGGTGAATGGAGGTAGTTTCCTCCAATGTCGGAGTCCGAGGATATTCATCCCCTTTGTGCCCGGAAAGTTTGTATTTTCCTTCACCAGCAGATATTTCAATCATCAAAGTTTCAGGATCTATGGTGAAAGAAATAGGAATATCAGCAAAAGTTTTCAAGGTATCAACCAGAATTTTTGCCGGGATGGCCACACTTCCCTGTTCTTCAGATTTATCCAGCTTCAAATTGACCCTCATGGTTGTTTCAAGGTCGGAGGAAGTTATGATTAAAACATCTTCTTTCAGCTCGAACAGAAAATCATCAAGAATAGGGAGGGTATTATTAGAATTGATAACACCCTGAATAGATTGAAGGTTTTTAAGTAAAATTGAACTAGAAATGATAAATTTCATGGTAGTAGTTTTTATGAAAATTGTTCAAATGTATAAAATTTAATTTGCTTTTACAACATTTTTCGTACCCATTTTATTACAAATCCGGATGTTCAGGGAGTGCTTTTTTTCTTGAATTCAAATTTTCGTTCTTCTCCTTTTAATAAACGTCTGATGTTTTTTCGATGGGTTATGGGAATAAAAATCGCAGTTAAAATTGCAAGTCCAATCAACCCAGGGTGTCTTATTCCACAAACAAAATAAACGACAAATGGGAATAAAAAAGCTGCCGTTACGGAGGAGAGTGAAACAAAATGAGTGAATATCAGCACAATGATGAATACCCCTAAAACAATCAGGACGGCGAGGGGAAACAGGGCAAAACCAACTCCGGCAATCGTTCCTACTCCTTTTCCTCCACGGAAACTGGCAAACACCGGAAAAACATGACCCATTACCACAGCTACCCCTGCTCCTATTTTAAGATAGATCAGGGCCTCTGGCGTTAATCCGGAAATTGTCACCCAACTCACCAGCTGAACGGCAATCCAACCTTTAAAAATATCAAACAGCATAACCGGGAGGCCCGCCTTGTAACCGAGTACCCGGATCACATTGGTTGCCCCTGCATTTCCACTTCCATGCTCCCTGACATCCACACCATAGAGCAACTTCCCAAACCAAACAGCAGAAGAAACCGAACCGATCAGATAGGCAGCCAAAATTTCCAGAATAATGTATATTGATATCATCGTAAAAAAATGAAGTGCAAAGTAACGGAATTATGGAGTTTCTTCAGTCTGAAATTTTCTGAGAAAATCGCGTTTTTTTCGATCTGTCGAAATGGAATACCGGTATCCCCTGGCTTCCTTTCCCACCCTGTTCATCTCTGTTCTTGATTTGGCAGCAGTTGTGATAAGGTCATTAAAATTCAAATCGGAAGAGATGGCTTGCATGAGATTTGAACGGAAATTGAAAAAATACCAATCATCATTGGTCAGTTGCAGGTACAGGGTAAAATCGTCATCCCGCTTTTTCTTCGAAAATTCAACGATTCCGTTAACATAGCGGTTGATCTGTGTTTTTCCGATATTGCCAATGCCGATCGGTCCATACGAAATATAAGAATGGGTGGCGGTATCCCATTTCATCCAGATATCTGCCAAAACAAGCGTACGGACTAAGGATTCAGGAAATTTTTTAACCCGTCCCACCAATTCAACCTCCGTTTTTATGCGGTTGAAATCTTGTTTTTCCAGCAAAGACTCCATGGCCATTGCAAAGGGTGTGCGCATAATGTTGACACCACTCAGATTAACCGATTCAAGCTGGGCGCTGAATCGCTGCATGGCTTCATCCGAAAAAGGAAAATTCAGCGTAATTGTTAAATGCAATCTGGTGGAATCCGGAATAATAAAATAATCCAGGGTCCCGAATGATTCCATTTTCATATTTCCTGAATTCAGGCCCAACTTCAGTTTTCCCTCTCCTCTAATCATGCAGTGTGTGGTATTTAGGGAGACAAAATTACCGTTTGCTCCAAGGTCTTTCAGCTTCGCTTCGCTGGCGATCCGGAATTCGGTGGTTGGAACATTATACTCGATCAATCCTTCCGTAGTGATCATAATCGAATCACTGAAGGAATTTTTACGCTTGAAAAAGGTTGGGCTGATGGTCTCTTCCGTATTATAAAACATCAAACCGAGATTTACCGTTTCATTCAGTGTATTTTTAACAGGATTAGAAACTGGGATCTGAAGATGTTGCGGATCGAGGGTGCTGGTAAATTTAACCCATTCAGGATTGTACTTCAGGCAATCGGTAATAGTTTTAAATTCCCCGTCAAACCTAAGGTTTCGTTCGCTGGCGAACAAGGTCGTGTTTCCCTTAAATCCAAATTCAGGGCTCAGGTGAAATTTAATGGAATCGACCAGGGTCCCCTGGGCAACAGTTTGATCTGCAGAATCTACCCGGATCGAAGAAAAATGAATTGGCTGATGTGCTTCAGTCCGGTCAACATAATCATAGTCAGCAGAACCCGAATAATTTTTCCGGGAAGTTATTTCCACCTCAGCATTGTAAAACTGATGAAATCTGGATTTCACGTTGGCAATAATTATGGCCCTGTGGAGCGGAAGCATCTGGGCATTTTTGAGAATCATTATCTTTCCGGAATCGGGATAGATGGCAGCATCCGCCACTTTTACAATCTTCACTTCACGGGCATTGATCACATTGGTCCGGAGGTTATAGGTTGCCCTTGCAGCAAAGAACTTCAGTGAATCCTGTTTGGGATGAACAGAGATGAATTCAGAACCGGTATATGCAACATCAATCAATTGTTTCAGACTCAGAGAATCGGAGATGTTTGGTTTACTCTGCTCGTTTGAAAGAAGGATCTCATCACTGTCGATCAGCCAATCAAACCGGTCCATGGAGCAAATATATTTATTGAACGGGAATTCCACTTTTGATATTCCGACATTGGATTTAAATTCGCCTTTTCGGGCATCCAGGTCAAAATGGGTTTGATAGTTTTTAGTAGAGATGGTCAGATCAGCCAGATCATAGGATTTGATCCGGAAATTAGCAATCAGGGCATCAAAAGTCCGGCGTTTAAAGCCAAATCCTTTGGAATCCATTTCGGCATCCTTGATCTTTACCGTACCATTCCCGATTAAAGCATGGGGAGTCAATGACAATGTTCCGTTAAAATTGGATTGATCATTGTACATAGCCATATCTTTTCTGAGGCTTGTGACGATGAGAGAATCCCGGTATGGGAGCCAGAACTCTTTCACAGAATCACCTTTTACCGAAGGATATTCTACAGGTTCTACGACTTCGGTCATTTGTACCCCCCGGGCAATGGTCTTCATCGAATCAGGCAGAAAAACGAAATCAGGAGAAGTAGACACTGAATTCAGGTAAGTCAGGGTGCCGTCGCCCCGTAAACCACGGTCACTTAAATCAATTCTGGAAACGAAGGTTCCCTTGCCACCATAAACAGGCGATCCTTCCGGTTTCGTTGTAGTTTCGAGTCCCAACGAAAAATCGGGACGTACTTTCAATGGTTCTTCGATTTTCGGGAAGATTCCTGCCGAAGTAAGAGCACCAGTAAAATGCAGGCTATCTGTAGCCACAACATCTAAGCTGTTGATCGTAAATGGTTGCACTTCGAAAAAAAAGTTCTCCTTTTTATATACTCCTTTCTGAATATTTCCTTTATTCCAAAATACCATAGAGTTATTCCGGTTGGTAAAAATCGGATACTTCACAATGGCTTTTAATCCTGATTTATTATCTGGTTCATCGATGAGTAATTCCCCGCTTAGTGAGGTAATCGCAGTCTTGACTTTTACAAGGGGATAGGTCCCTGTTTTGGGATCCCAGGTTTTACTTTTAACATAAAACAACAGGGAATCAACCATTGGCAAATTGATCCTGAATTTGTTATACTCAAACGAGCCATCCCGAACATAAAAGTCAAAGAGCCCGGCTTCGAGTTTTCCGCTAAAAACAAAGTCCATATCCTTTTTCAGGATAATCTCGGCATTTTTAGGGTATACATGAACAATTTGTGAATCGCTTAATACTACTACCGGAACACCCTGAAGTTTCAGGTCGAAGGTCTCAAGATTTAAAATACCATTACTGGTGTTGGTCACATCAGAATTGAAATAGATGACATCATAATCGGCTTTTGCACCCCTCGCTGCTACATAATTTTTTAATTTGTCCTTTATTTTGGCGACTTTGTCTTCATAATCATACACCAGAAATCCACGGTTGGCCAGAACCAATAAAATACCTTCGACCTGTTCGATGGGTTTGTTCATAAACCGGGTCAATTCATCCAGGGTGATTTCCTGCGACTTTTTTTTATCGCAATATTGTTTTATCAGGTTAAGGGGATTGATCTCATCAATACCCTGCAATTTTTCATAGCGGTGCTGAGAGTAATAATTACTCGATTCAAAAACAGCTTTGCTTTGCTTGCTGGGGCCAAGCATCATTTCGAAATTAATTTTCGGTTCTCCCACTTTGTAATACAAGGCTTCACAATAGATTTCAATTTTATGGAAAGAATCAAACCAGGGGCTAATGGTTGAAATTCTTTCATCCTTACTAAAAGAAAGCTCTTTTTTTTCATTGATGTATTTCAGTTGTAATCCAGGATGAAAGATAGAATCATGATCATGGTAAATCGTAACCGAAGCCATACTTGAGTTGATTTTGTCGGGCCGGATAATAAAAGCCTTGGAACGGGCAATAACAAAATCCTTTCCATCTTTTTTAAAGAAAATCCGGGCATCTAATGCTTTATCTCCCAATCCGATAATCCTTGATCCTTCTAAAGAGAAACCACCCAGATAATCAATATTTGGGAAAAGATTGGAAATTCCTATCATCTTGTCGTAAGAGGTAAACCTTGGGTAGGAGGCTTTTTCTTCGGTCACATCGGCTTGCACTTTATCCGTATATTTTCCTAAAATTGAATGGGGAAAGTAGCTTTTGTGGGTAAACGAGACCGAATCGGCAGAAAATTTCGAATAGCGTAATTGAACGATATAATTTTCTAAATCTGCAAATACCCGCTGGGGATCTGCCCCCGCTCTTGACCAGTCGACATGTCCTCCCGTTCCCCTCCATTCGTTGGTTAAAGGATAATATTTCCCTTTGGTGGAATGAATTATCAGGCTGTCGCCGTTGGCATAGCACACCAGGTCGGAAGGGGAAAAGAAGAGTACCGGGACGGTATCCTGAAAAAAATAATAATCCGGAGTAGCAATTTTCCAAAGGGTTGAGGAGGATTTATAAATGAGATTTTCTCCAAAGAGGTTCATTGTTGATTCCAGAAACGATAAAAATTTCCGGCTGTTTTTATCTATAATCAAACGTTTCAACATTTCGGACCATGGCTGGAAATGGCCTTCAGGCTGATGGCTGTTGATAAAAACATTGAGCGCTTTGATATAATTAAAGAAATCGGGAAACGGTCTGATTTTTTTTCTCACCATTTCATTACAGATCTCATAAATAATCTTTTTTCGGGAAGGGGAAAATTGCTCCTGATTCCATTTCTGAACGAAATCCTCCATAACCGGAGCAACAATTTTTTTTTCATTATCGGTGAGGTTAAAAAAAATGGAATTCAATGCCCCGATAAATTGCGTTGAATCATTTGAAAAGCGTTGTCCCTTCTGAGCATGCAAGCTACAGCAACAACACATCAACAGCCCAAGTAACCCAAATCGAATAAAAAAAACGGGATAAGCCTTTTTCATCGGATAAATTTCACCCCCATCCAGTTGTTTTTAATGGTATGATTAACATAGCGAAGGCCGGCAGTTTCACACACAGGTTGGAGGTAAGGCAAGTCTTCTTCAAAGCAACCACTCATCAACAAGATGCCATTTTCAGCCAGATGATTGGCATAGACCGGAATATCATGAAGAAGCACATTCCGGTTGATATTGGCAACAATGAGATTGAAATGTAGCGGAGGAATATTTGTAGCCTCCCCCTGAATAACTGTAATGGAAGCCGAATTATTGGTTAAAATATTATCGCAGGCATTGGCATAAGCCCAATCATCATTATCCAAAGCAACCACATCGGCAGCGCCCATTTTATATGCTAAGATAGCCAGAACTCCTGTACCGCATCCCATATCGAGTACTTTTTTCCCGGTAAGATTTTCCTCCATTAAATAATGGATCATCAAGGCAGTGGTTTCGTGATGAGCTGTACCAAACGACATTTTTGGTTCGATCACTAAGTCATACAGAAATCCGGGAATCAGATCATGAAAAGGGGCTCGAATCCTACATTTTCCATCCACTGTAACGGGTTCATACTGACTTTCCCAGATTGCATTCCAATTCCGGGAAATGATTTTTTCGGCTTTGTAACGGATTCGTTGTGAACTATGCAGGTGATCGAGAAAATCGCGGATCACATCAGCGTCACATACATCTTCCCGAATATATCCCAGAAAACCATCCGGAGTTTCAGAAAAGCTTTCAAAACCAAGTTCAGCTAACTGAGCCATCACGATTTCTGCCTCATATTCCGCAAACCCGGTAACAGTATATTCAAAATAGTCCATGGATTATAGCGCTGAAATGATCAGTAAAAAATCTTTTGCTTTAAGGGATGCGCCTCCGATCAAACCACCATCCACATCCGGATTGGAGAATAATTCGCTGGCATTTTTGCCATTGCAACTCCCTCCGTACAAAATGGTCGTCAATTTGGCAACTTCAGCGCCGTACTGTTTGGCAATAAGCTCCCGGATATATGCATGCATCTCCTGTGCCTGACCGGAAGTTGCATTCACGCCGGTGCCAATGGCCCAAACTGGTTCATACGCAATAACGATTTTTTTAAATCCTTTTTCATCCAGATGAAAAACCGACTCCTCCAGTTGCTTTTTCACCACTTCAAAATGTTGATTGGCTTCCCGTTCCGGGAGGATCTCACCGCAACAAAAAATGGGATGAATATCGTGTTTCAGCAAGGCATCCACTTTCTGTGACAGGAAATCATTTTGTTCATGGAAATATTTGCGTCTTTCCGAGTGACCGATGATACAATAATCGACTTTGAGCGCTTTGAGCATCAGCGGACTTATTTCTCCGGTAAAAGCCCCTTCATCCAACGGATAGATGTTCTGAGCCCCGACTTTAAAGTTAGACTCATACGCTACGTCGGTAGCCATCTCAAGGTAGATTGATGGTGGGCAAAGCACGACCTCAGCACCTTTCAGATCGACTTCATCCAGGGCATCAGCAATTTCCGTGATCAGTTTCTCGGCTTCCTCGAAGGTTTTGTTCATCTTCCAGTTACCTGCAACCATCTTTTTTCTTATCTCTTTTTTCATGGTTCAATTGGTATTATTAACAATCTAAAATATCAGTTATTGTAGCCTGACCCGCGGATCAAGCAATCCATATAAAATATCAACGAAAATATTTATCAAAATTAAAATGATGGAAATAAACAGAACCGCACCCATCACCACCGGGAAATCATATTTGTCGAGAGCATTTACAATCACCACCCCGATTCCTTTCCAGTCGAAGATAAACTCAACAAAAACGGCACCGGCCAGCAGGGAAGCCATCCAACCCGAAATGGCTGTTACAACAGGGTTCATGGCGTTTTTCAGAGCATGTTTAAAAATGATTCGTGATTTGCTCAATCCCTTGGCTTTAGCGGTACGGATATAATCCTGGGTAAGAACATCCAGCAGCGCGTTCCGGGTAAGTTCCACAATGATGGCAAGTGGCCGGATACCTAAAGTTATGGCAGGCAAAATCAGGTTTTTCAGATCCAGATATTCACCCGAACCAAAATCATCAACAGTAAAAAGACTTCCAGTCATATTGAGGCCAGTAAATTTAGCAAGTACAAAAGCAAATATCCAGGCATTCAGGATCGCAACGAAAAATGAGGGTAACGACATTCCGAGAACTGAAAATACCAGTGATAGCCGATCAATAAAACTATTTTTATAAAGAGCACATACAATACCGGTTCCGATTCCAAGAATAATGGCAAAGGTCATTGCAACCAAAGCCAGGATAGCGGTATTGATAAAACCCTCGATGAGAATTTCCGAAACATTCCGTTTCGATTGGTACGACCTTCTGAGATAAGGTTCCTTTAAGAGAAGAGAATGACTGCTTCCTATGGGCAAGAGCTGTATTGTTTTTCCATATTTGCTGTTGTCGGCATACCAGAAACTGGATTGATCCTTAGTATTATGCACCGAAATTGGCAAGAGATCATTCAAATAATTTCCGAATTGTACTAAAATCGGTTTATTTCTCCCCAGGTCTTTATTGATGGTTTCTACAGATGCCATATCAGCCCGTTGTCCCAACATCATCCGGGCAGGATCACCCGGAAGGATATTAAACAGAAAAAAAACCACGGCAACCACTCCGAAAAGAACCAGTACCCCATACCAAAGCCGTTTCAGGATAAAATTCATCATGGGAATCGGGTAGAAATTTCTTCCCGGTCAGGGAATTTACGCCAGGACCACTTTTCGACTACCACCCCATTTTTCAATAGTAACAGGCCGGGATTCGACCGCACCATCGTTTTCAGTACCACATCATCAGAATTGTAGAAATCGAATCCCAACCCATGAGCAATTTTAAATTTTCTGATTTCCTCTGGAAGTGAGTTGGTAAGGCATACAAAGGAAAGTCCTTTTTTTACAGCCTGATTATAAACGGGGAGAATTTTGTTAAATCCCGGAATGTAGGCATCCGAGAGATTATATGAAACGAGAATAAATTGGTAATCAGGATTATTTAAAATTCCAGAGGTATAATCATTTCCCATTGCGTCTTCTGCCCGCAATACCAATCCCTGGTTTTTATTGGGATCTACCACACGTTGGCCTTTAAAGATCCATTTGGATAGCCACACCGAATCGTTCCAGGGATAGTTGGGAGCAATATATTCCTTTTCTTCCCCAGTATTTTTGTTCTTATAAGTAACATAAAACTGAACGGGTAAAGTCTTGGTATCATTGACCCGGTTTCCGACTTTCCACGCCATGAAATCGATCAGAGGCAAATGGGTATAGCAGTATATGGAAAGGCTGGCAAAAGTGAATACGGCAAGTAAGAGGATTCCGACTTCTCCAACCTGAGGTAAAAGACTTCGGAATTTCTTGCGCCAGATAAAAACGGGAATGACCAGACCGATCAGGACAAGGTTTTTGATAAAAGTCTGAAGATTGGTGAGTTTCAATGCATCTCCAAAGCATCCGCAATCGGGTACGATGTTATAAAACGCATCAAAAAAAGTAAGGATAGTGAAGAACACCATCATCGGAAGAAGTATCCATGCGGTTTTCCGGATCCACAAATTAAAAAGCAAACTAACCCCCAGGATAAATTCCAGTGTACATAAAAAAATGGTCAGATACAGACTGAAAGCTGAAGCCCAGGGCAGGTTGAAAGCAAGAAAGTAATCATCCATCCGGTAAACGGTTCCCAGCGGGTCAATTCCTTTAACAAAACCGGAAAAGACAAATACCAGGCCGACCAGAATCCGGAAAAAGTTTCTAAGTATTTTCATAGTTCATTTTGATCAAAGCAAAAATGGCATAGTTAATGATATCGTAATAATTCGCATCAACTCCTTCAGAAATAAAAGTTTTCCCCTTATTATCTTCAATTTGTTTAATCCGCATCAGTTTCATCAGAATGATGTCGGTTAAAGAGCTCAATCGCATGTTCCGCCAGGCTTCGCCATAATCATGATTTTTATCAAGCATCAGGTCGCGGGCAGCATAGATGTATTTGTCATATAAAAGGGCTGCTGCTTCTATCTGAAGGTCGTGTTGGCCTTCGCTCCCCAATTCAAGCTGGATCAAAGCGATCACCGCATAATTGATGATGCCGATGAATTCAGGCCGGATCCCTTCGCTGATCTTTTGCACCCCTTTGTCGTCGATACTCCGAATCCTTTGTGCTTTGATATAGATCTGATCGGTGATTGAAGAAGTTCGTAATATCCTCCAGGCAGCGCCATAATCCTTCATTTTCGTCAGGAAGATATCCCGACACTGACCGATTATTGTTTCAAATTGCTGACTGGTATCGTGATTGACATTCATACGTTGGAAATTATTCAATTTTCTGTGGATAAAATTAGCAAGATTTTGCGTTTTGATAGTACTTTTGACATTCCTTTTTTAAAGAAAAAATCAATTTATGCCATATTGTTGCGGAAGAGCGTTGGATTTATCCACTCCGGTTATCATGGGAATCTTAAATATCACACCCGATTCTTTTTTTGACGGAGGGAATTATCTGACCCAAGAGACCCAGTTGAAACAGGTGGAAAAAATGTTGGAGGAAGGAGCTTCCATCATTGATTTGGGGGCTGTTTCTACCCGTCCCGGAGCACAGGAAGTTAGTCAAACAGACGAACTTGATCTCTTGCTTCCTGTGGTAAAAAACCTCCGGCAGCACTTTCCCGATTCAATCATTTCGATAGACACCTTCCGTCCGGTGGTTGCAAGGGCCGTGGTTGAACAAGGTGCAGATATAATCAACGACATTTATGGAGGTCGGTTTGAGCAAGGGATGCTGGAGGTGGTTTCGATGCTTAAAGTTCCTTACATTCTTATGCACATGAAAGGAGATCCAATTACGATGCAAGTAAAACCGGAATATTCGGACGTAATGGCGGAGATCACTTACTTTTTCGAACAGCAATTGGCAAAATGTCGTAATCAAGGCATCACCCAGGTACTTCTTGATCCCGGATTCGGATTTGGAAAATCAGTAGCACACAATTTTACGATCCTGTCGCATTTAACATCGCTCCGGTCACTTGGAGCCCCATTAGTGGTAGGTCTTTCCCGCAAATCAATGATCAACAAAGTGTTACAAACAAAACCAACCACTGCGCTGAACGGTACCACCGTATTAAACACCATTGCATTAATAAAAGGGGCTGACATCTTGCGAGTTCATGATGTAAAAGAAGCAATGGAAGCCATTCGTTTGGTGAATATGCTTCATGCCTCTTAATTTACTAACTTTGCCGCACAGGAAAAATTAAGATATGTTGTTAGTTGGATTATTCAGCGTTAGGATTGTCGATATCATTGATATCATTCTTTTTGCTATTATCCTCTACGAAATTTACAACCTGGTTAAGGGAACCGCAGCCATCCGTATTTTCATCGGCATCATTGCCATTTATCTGTTGTGGAAAATTGTTAAAGCATTGCAAATGCAATTGCTCACCGAAATATTAGGCCAGGTTATTTCCGTTGGGGTAATTGCGTTGATTGTTGTATTTCAACCTGAAATCAGGCAGTTTTTAGTGATGGTCGGCAACACCAAAATCATAAAAAACCAGCGAAAAAGATTTTTATTCTGGAAATTTAAAATCGACAATCCGGTCAATCAAAAAATCGACAATATTGTAAAAGCCTGTCAGAAGATGGCGGAAACCAAAACGGGTGCCTTGATCGTTATTACACGCCAGAATGAACTGTCGCAGTTTGTTGCAACCGGACAAACGGTTGATGCAAAAATTTCAGAAGTTCTTCTGGAAACGATTTTTTTCAAGAACAGTCCTTTGCACGATGGAGCAGTGATTATCATCGGAAACAATATCCGCGCTGCCCGTTGCATATTACCGGTATCGAAAAAATCCGATATTCCTACTTTTTACGGACTTCGTCACAGAGCGGCTGTCGGAATCACAGAAAAATCAGATGCTGTGGCTCTTATTGTTTCCGAAGAGCGAGGTAATATTTCTTACAGTTTTGAGGGGAACTTGACAACAGATGTCTCCCCTGCCGTTCTTTCTACATTTCTGAAAAATCTCTTCCGGTAAATCTCGCGCTGCTATTTCCTCTTTTTATTCCCTTTTTTCAAGGCAGCAATTGAATCGGCACGGCGGGTGCTATCAGCTTTTTGGCGAACTTCAAACTCCCTGACCATTTGATCCGGTGTTTTCCCAAGATTCTGTAATGCCAACTTTGCATCATCGGTAAAATCATCGTTGGGATATTTTTCAATAAACAGAAGATAAGTTTCACGGGCATTGTCAAGATTATCTAACAAATTTTCATAGACAAATGCTTTAAAAAACAGGCAAAGTGATGCTTTGGGCTGATCGGGATAGTTTTTCAGGTACTGATCAAACAGGGCAATGGCTTTGGTTCCCTTTCCTGCATTCATATTGATGTTGGCAGCTTTGAAAAGGAATCCCGGTGCCAGTGAGTCTTTGGGGTGATCTTTTATAAAATCTTCATATAGAACCAGTAAACTATCGGCTTTTGTTTTATCGAAACTGACTACTTCCGGTGAAAACAAACGGTTTTCCAGGCCACGAATTTGTTGTACGGTTTTTTCACGGGAAGGGCCGCAGCCAGTGAACATCGATGACAATACCAGCAGCATCAGCATGGTTAATTTTCTTCCTTTTTTTATCATGGGAAAAATCATTTTATATGCGACATCAACATTTCCTTTTGAAATGTCGGTTAATTTCCGTTTTAACAACATTCTTTTCAAACTGGGTATCCGGTCAACGAAAACGATGCCATCCGTATGATCATATTCGTGTTGGATAACCCGTGCTAAAACCCCATCGAAACGCTCGTCGTGCGGATTAAAATTTTCATCGAAATATTTGATATAGATGATAGGTTTTCGTAAGATATCCTCACGGATCCCCGGAAAGCTCAAACATCCTTCATCAAAAAGAACCTCGTCACCCTCCTTACGGTAAATATTTGCATTGATAAAAGCTTTTTTAACACCGGCAACTTCCGGGTACTTTGCAGCAAAAGGGGAAGCATCGATCACAAAAACCCGGATTGACCGGTTAACCTGGGGAGCGGCAAGGCCGACTCCCTCCGATTGATACATGGTGTCCCACATATTTTCTATTAAAACCTTCAAATCGGGGTAATCGGGAGTGATTTCGACTCCCATTTTTTTCAATACCGGATGACCGTATGCAACGACTGGTAAAATCATAAACAATAAGAATTAGAAATTGAAAAATCGATCATTGGCAGTTTTTTGTTTCCATATAGGATTGCAGGATCAATGTGGCGCTTACCGTATCGATCAAAGCCTTATCCTGACGGTCCTTTTTCTTTGCTCCTGCATCCCGGATGGCTTTTACAGCCATCATGGAGGTAAATCGTTCATCAATTCGTTCGACCCGGATTGCCGGGTACAGGGATTTTAATTTTTTTACGAAAGGATCGATATAAACGGCAGATTCCGATGGCAGATTATTCATTTGCCGTGGTTCTCCCACTACAAAACAATCCACTTTGTTTTTTGTGGTATAATCCTTCAAAAAATCAAGCAGATCAAGGGTTCGTACCGTTGTCAAGCCTGTTGCGATGATTTGCATTTCATCGGTCACAGCAATACCGGTGCGTTTACGTCCATAATCCAATGCCAGAATTCTTCCCATATCAACAAATTCAGTGCAAAGTTACAAAGATTTGAATTTTTATCTAATTTTGGAGCTATAACCGAAAGATATGCCAATAAAAAACCTCCTTAAAGAGATTATTGAACACGCCTGGGATGACAGGAATTTATTGAAACAGCCTGATACCCGGGAAGCTATTCTTGAGGTTATAGAAAAACTCGACAACGGGGAATTACGGGTTGCATCCCCTTGCGAAACCGGTTGGATAACGCACGAGTGGATCAAGAAAGCAGTGATTTTATATTTTCCGCTTCAAAAGATGGAGGTTACTGAAGTAGGGCCCTTCCAGTATTATGATAAAATTCCCTTAAAAAAGAATTATGAAGCATTGGGGATCCGGGTTGTTCCTCCTGCCACTGCTCGCTTTGGCTCCTTTATTGCACGGGGGACAGTACTGATGCCCTCCTATGTGAATATCGGTGCCTACGTTGATTCCGGGACGATGGTTGACACCTGGGCCACAGTAGGATCCTGCGCCCAGATCGGAAAGAATGTTCATCTCAGTGGTGGAGTAGGAATCGGCGGGGTTCTTGAACCATTGATGGCAGCTCCGGTTATCATTGAGGATCATTGCTTTCTCGGCTCCCGCTGCATCGTTGTGGAAGGGGTACACTTAGGCTACGAATCCGTTTTGGGAGCCAATGTGGTTATCACCGGAACAACCCGTATTCTTGATGTTTCCGGAGAAAAAGTCAGGGAATATAAAGGATATATACCTCCCCGTTCGGTTGTGATTCCCGGCAATTTTCCAAAGGAATTTCCTGCCGGCACATACCAGGTTCCCTGTGCCCTAATCATTGGGCAACGTAAGAAATCCACCGACTTGAAGACATCCTTGAACCAGGTTTTACATGATTTTGAGGTGGCAGTATAGATGAAAAAAATCCTGATTATTCAAACCGCATCCATCGGGGATGTCATCCTGGCTACACCCATAATAGAAAAACTGCATCACCATTTTCCGGAAGCCGACATCGATTTTTTACTTAAAAAAGGCAATGAATCGCTGTTCCGCAACCATCCGTTTTTACATGAGTTGATTATCTGGGATAAAAAAAACGGGAAATATCTCAATTTTGACAAGATTCTCCATACGGTTTGGTTCACGCATTATGACCTGGTCATCAACCTCCAACGGTTTTTCCTTACCGGGGTGATGACAGCTTTTTCAAGGGCAGGGATGAAAATCGGCTTTGACAAGAATCCGCTTTCTTTTCTCTTTACAAAAAAAATTCCACACCACATCGGACAAGGAGAACATGAGGTCGACCGGAATCTTTTGCTGATCAAGGATTTTACTGATTCCTCAAGGTTTTTACCCAAACTCTATCCTTCACCTGAGGATGAGCAAGCGGTTCAATCCTTTCAACATGGGATCTATTACACCATTTCTCCGGCATCCTTATGGTTTACCAAACAATATCCGGTTGAAAAATGGAAGTCGTTGCTCATCCGGATTCCAAACGATCGAACCGTGTATCTTTTGGGCGGCCAGGCAGATTTCATTCTGTGTGAAGAGTTGAAATGCAGTGGCGGTCATCTTCACACCGTTAATCTTGCTGGCCGGCTTACCTTCCTTCAATCGGCTGCACTGATGAAGGAGGCCCGGATGAATTTCACCAACGACTCGGCCCCCATGCACCTTGCCTCTTCGGTGAATGCTCCGTTAACTGCCATTTTTTGCTCTACGGTTCCACGTTTTGGATTCGGACCGTTATCCGAAAATTCAATAATTGCAGAGATTCAGGAGCGATTAGCTTGCCGTCCCTGCGGCCTCCACGGGTTTCAAAAATGTCCGGAAAAACACTTCAAATGCGCTCTGGAAATCCCGGATGAACTGCTCTCAAACCGGCTTTGACCAAGGAATTCCGGAATTATAATAAGGCTTTTCCATAAAGCAAATTTTTAGTACCTTTGCGAGTTATTTAAATGAGCTGGAAATATTTTTCTAAGTCAGATGGAAAGTGAAATACGCCATTGTTTAAAAGTTTTAAAAGCGGGAGGCACTTTGCTTTATCCCACCGATACCATCTGGGGGATCGGATGCGACGCAACCAATTTTCACGCCGTTGAAAAGGTATACCGTCTAAAAAAAAGGATGGAAAGTAAAAGCCTGATTATTTTATTGGATGATGTTGCAAAACTTACCGATTATGTAGTTGATGTACCGGATATTGCATGGGATCTGCTCAAAAGTGTCGATTCGCCATTGACCATCATTTACGCTCAATCAAAAAATCTGGCATCCAATGTTGTGGCAAAAGACCAGTCGATTGCCATCCGGATTGTAAAAAATGAATTTTGCCGCTTGCTGATCGAATCGTTTGGCAAACCCATCGTTTCAACATCAGCAAATATTTCAGGGGAGCGTCCTCCTCTGGGATATAAAAACATCGATGAGGAAATAATAAAAGGTGTTGATTACGCAGTTGATCCATCCATCGGAGTATTACAGCAAATTAAACCATCAAGGATTATCCGTTTAGGCAACAACGGCGAATTTCAAATCATCAGAAAATAACGACAAAAGAAAACCCGAAATGAGTGTTTTCTTCCCTGAACTCTTCGAGCAAGAGCTCTTCCTCTTCGATGAGTGAGGACTTACTTTGATAAAATTGCACAAACTACCCGATTTTTATACCTTTGTTAAGAAGTTCAATGGATGTTTATTTCTATAATTGTTTGTTATGTATTCAGATCTGACTGCTATTTCGCCGGTTGACGGCCGTTATCGCAAACATACCGATCCCTTATCGGCATATTTTTCGGAATCCGCCATTATCCGGTACAGGATATTGGTAGAGGTTGAGTATTTCATTGCCCTTTGCAAACTCCCGCTTCCGCAACTCAAAGCGGTGGATAAAAAGCTCTTCCCAAAATTGCGTAACCTTTATGGCAAATTTTCTCCGGAAATGGCGGAAAGAGTTAAAGCGATTGAGAAAGAGACCAATCACGATGTTAAAGCGATAGAGTATTTCGTGAAGGAGAAGTTTGATGAAATCGGATTGAAAAAATTCAGAGAATTCGTTCATTTCGGTCTTACTTCCCAGGACATCAACAACACGGCTTTCCCATTGGCTTTGCGTGATTCTTACAGGGACATTGTTGAACCAATGATCGAAAATGTTTTCGGGGATCTGTTGGCTCGCAGTCGTCAGTGGAAAGATATCCCCATGCTGGCTCATACTCATGGGCAACCAGCCTCTCCGACTACCGTTGGAAAAGAACTTTATGTATTTGTGGAAAGGCTTGGAATGCAGCTTGCGCTACTGGAAACTGTTCCCATATCGGCCAAATTTGGCGGAGCTACCGGCAATTTCAATGCCCATCTTGCGGCTTATCCATCCATTAACTGGGTTAAATTTGCCAATAAATTTGTGAATGAAACTTTAGGTCTGGAACGTTGTCAAACCACCACCCAGATTGAACATTACGACAATCTTGCCGCTTTCTTCGACAATCTCAAACGCATCAATACCATCCTGATTGATCTTGATCGTGATATATGGAGCTATATATCGATGGATTATTTTAAACAGAAAGTGAAAAAAACGGAAACCGGATCTTCCACAATGCCTCATAAAGTGAATCCCATCGACTTTGAAAATTCGGAGGGGAACCTGGGTCTGGCCAATGCCATTTTTGAGCATCTGTCGGCGAAACTTCCCATTTCCAGACTTCAGCGCGACCTTACCGATTCAACGGTAATCCGGAACATGGGAGTACCCCTTGCCCATTCGTTAATTGCCTATAAATCGTTATTGAAAGGTCTCGATAAATTAATCCTGAATGATACAAAAATAAAAAAAGAACTGGAAGCAAATTGGGCGGTTGTTTCTGAGGCGATCCAAACCATCCTGCGACGTGAAAACTATCCCGATCCTTACGAAGCTTTAAAAGCGCTTACCCGTGGAGAATCCGGGATTACCAAAGCAACGATCCATTCTTTCATCGATCAGTTAAAGGTTTCGAAAAAAATAAAGGACGAGCTCAAATCCATTACCCCCGAAAATTACATTGGGATCATTGATTTCTAAAAATTTCATCCAGCACCTTCATACAGTATGAAAGTAAGCGGTTTCACCTTTGTCCGAAATGCCATCAAATATGATTATCCGGTGGTGGAGTCCATCACTTCCATCTTACCAATATGCGATGAATTCATTGTTGCCGTAGGAAGCTCCGACGATGGTACCCGGGAGCTCGTGTCGGGTATCGCTTCAAATAAAATACAGATCATTGACACCATTTGGGATGAAACTTTACGGAAGGACGGACAGGTGCTGGCATTGGAGACGGACAAGGCGCTGGCAGCCGTATCTCCGGAAAGTACCTGGGCTTTTTATTTACAGGCCGATGAAGTAGTTCACGAAAAATACCTGCCCGGAATCAAAACTGCAATGGAAAAATGGGAGATGTACCCGGAAATTGAAGGGTTGGTGTTCCGGTATGCTCATTTCTGGGGATCGTATGAATATGTCGGTGATTCCCGAAAATGGTACCGGAATGAAGTTCGGGTTATTAGAAATGACCCGCAGATCCACTCCTATCTCGACGCACAGGGATTCCGAAAAAACGGGGAAAAGCTGAAAGTAGCCCCGGTTGAAGCCACCATTTACCATTATGGTTGGGTAAAACCACCCGAAAATCAGCAAGCCAAGCAGGAAAACTTCCACCGTTACTGGCATAGCGATCGCTGGATAAAAAATAAAGTTACAAAAGACAGTAGATTTGACTATACCGGGATTGATTCTCTGGTACCATTCAGCGAAACTCATCCTGCCGTGATGAAGGAGCATCTTGGAAGGCAAAACTGGGAATTTCATTACCTTCCATCCCATACCCATTCATCATTAAAAAACAGAATTCTTCATTGGATAGAAAAGAAAACCGGGTGGAGGATCGGAGAATACAGAAATTACAGACTTTTGAACAAATAGAAATTTCATATTTTTTAATACTTTTGCATAAAATAAAATGGATATGGATTTAACAAAGATCTTGTCAATAGCTGGTAAAAGCGGATTATTCAAAGTTGTATCACAAGCAAAAAGTGCTATGATTGTGGAATCGCTCGTTGACAACAAACGTTTTCCGGCATTCGGGCACGAAAAGATCAGTTCGCTGGAGGAAATCAGCGTTTTTACTACCGGGGAAGATATGTCTTTAAAAGAGGTTTTTAAAGCATTTTATAAAAAGACAGAGGGGAAACCTGCAATTGATCACAAATCGGATATTGCCGTATTAAAGAAGTTTTTCCTGGAAGCGGTACCCAACTATGATCAGGACAAAGTTTACATATCCGATATCAAGAAAATGATTAGCTGGTATAATCTGCTTACAGAAAGATCACTACTTGATTTTAGCGAGCCGGAAGAAGAAAAAATTGAAGAGAAAAAAGTTGATCAAGAAGATCAAACAGAAGAAAAATAATTATCCTTTTACATGGATGTAAGAAAACTCGTTCAGGATCTGCACGTAGTTAAAAATATCCGGTTGAACGACCGGCATTTTCTTCTGGAACTTGTGGCTCCTGAAACGTTTCCGATGCTTCTTCCCGGGCAGTTTGTTCAGGCATTGGTAAAAGATTCCCCATCCACATTTCTGCGCCGTCCATTCTCCATTCATTCGGTTGATTATGTAAATAATACGCTCCGGCTTCTCATTCAGTTGAAGGGAGCCGGAACGCATCATCTGAGCCTGCTCAGGGAGGGAGAACCGCTCAACCTGATCTATCCGCTTGGAAATTCATTTTCATTTCCGCAAACCAACGATGTTCTATTGATTGGCGGCGGATGTGGGGTTGCCCCACTCCTGTTTCTTTCCCAGTTCCTGCGTCAGCAGCATCAGATTCATCCTACGATGCTTCTGGGTTTTAAAACGAAGGAGGAAGTTACGGAAATCGAAGAATATTCCAGATTTGGAAATGTTCATGTGATCACCGATGATGGAACTGAAGGAGAAAAAGGTTTGGTCGTGGACCATTCACTCATTCGGGATGGAATAAATCAGTTTAAAAAGATTTACGCTTGTGGTCCTGAACCCATGCTGAGAGCCATTGCTAAAATTGCAGGAATACACCATATTGATTGTGAGGTTTCGCTGGAAAACACCATGGCTTGCGGATTTGGCGTATGCCTGTGCTGTGTAACCGCTACCCAAACCGGAAATGAACGTGTGTGCGTTGAAGGACCGGTATTTAACACCAGAAAACTGAAATGGAATTAACACGTAACACTCTTTTTTTTGATTGATTTAAGCGTAAATATTGCCGGGCTGATTTTTAAAAATCCTGTGACTACTGCTTCAGGGACTTTTGGTTATGGTGATGAATTCCGTGACTTTATTGATCTGGGGCAGCTTGGAGGAGTTTTTGTAAAAGCGGTGACTGGAAAAAACCGCGATGGAAACGCCTATCCCCGCATGTCAGAAACGCCGTCGGGGATGCTCAATTCAGTTGGTCTTCAAAACAGAGGTGTTGATTATTTTTGTCGTGAAATCTATCCAAAAATAAAAGATTTTAATACGAATGTCATTGTCAATGTCTCCGGATCTACATTAGAAGAATATGTTGAAGTGGCGGGGCGAATCAATGAATTGGCAAAAATTCCCGCAATTGAACTGAACATTTCCTGTCCCAATGTAAAATTGGGAGGAATGGCATTCGGAACAGTCCCTTCGATGGCCGCTGATGTCACTTCCGCCGTTCGGAAAGTGTATAAAAAAGTATTGATGGTCAAACTCTCCCCCAATGTCACCAGCATTGCCGAAATAGCCAAGGCCGTGGTAGACGGAGGCGCTGATGTCATCACTCTGATCAACACACTATTAGGAATGGCTATTGACGCTGAACAACGTCGTCCGGTCCTTTCCACCATTACAGGGGGACTTTCAGGACCCGCAATCAAACCGGTGGCTCTTCGCATGGTCTGGCAGGTACACAAAGCCGTTCCAGTGCCAATTATCGGGTTGGGAGGAATCATGAATGCCACCGATGCCATTGAATTTTTTCTCGCCGGAGCTACAGCCATTCAGGTAGGAACAGCCAACTTTATCGACCCACAGGTTTCAGTAAAAATAGTTGCCGGGATTGAAGAATATCTTGTTCGCCACCATCTCGACTCGGTGAACAGTCTTATCGGAGCTTTGCGAACAGATTAACCCAATCCTTTTTCAAATAACGTTGACTTCCATCTCTAAGTGAATTCCGAATTCTTCCTGAACAGATTCAATCATTTTGTTCGCCAGATCGAGAATTTGAATACCTGAAGCATTCCCATAATTTACCAGGACAAGCGGTTGATCAGGATAAACCCCGGCATCACCTATGCGATACCCTTTCCATCCGCATTGTTCCAACAACCAGGCAGCCGGAATTTTAATCCTTCCTGAATCCATTTTAAAACCAGGTATTGATGGAAATTTCATTTTCAACGATTCCCATAACTCAACGAAGATCATCGGATTCTTAAAAAAACTGCCGGCATTTCCAATCTTTGCCGGATCAGGGAGTTTACGTAACCGGATATTGCTTACGGCTGTACGAACATCATTCAACGTGGGTGTTTCCACCTGCATAAGGGTTAGCTCATTCCGGATATTTCCGTAATCGAGTTTAAAAGCAGCTTTTTTATTCAGTTTAAAAGTCACATCCATTAAAATGACTTTTCCCCTGAGGGTTTGCTTAAAAATACTGTCACGATAGCCAAAACAGCAGTCCTTCCCATCAATATGGTGTTGTTTTCCCGAATCAATTTCCACATAATGTATTGCATCAATCACTTCTTTTACTTCCACACCATAAGCTCCGATATTTTGAACAGGAGCCCCTCCTACCGTGCCGGGTATCAAGGAAAGGTTTTCCACCCCCGGCCAGCCCTTGTCGACGCAGAATTGAACAAAAGTATCCCAGATCTCGCCCGCCTGAACTCTAATCCACACACTATTCTGATCTTCTTTCATTACCTCAATACCTTTTACATTGATCCGGATTACGATACCAGGAAAATCGCGGGTAAAAAGGATGTTACTTCCTCCTCCTAAAAAAAGGATCGGCATCCGGATCATCTTCCGGTAATTCAGCAAAGTGAGAATCTCCTCGGGCGTTTTTGCCTCGACGAAATATTTTGCCTCCACATCCATTCCAAAGGTGTGAAGGGTTTTCAGGGAAACATTTTGATCCAGATGCATAGTAAAAAGTAAAAGTCAAATTTAAACCATTTGGTTATAAAGTCGGATGAAAAGGTTTATTTTTGTTGTACCTGAAGAGGAAATATTAATCGATAGCCCCCGGAATTTGGAACAAAAACTGCATGTATCTGTATCGGTGACGAATGATCTTACTACAGACCAGCGGGTTGATCGTACCTGCCGTACCCTGGAAAAAATGGGGTTTGATGTTTTGCTGATCGGAAGGCATCGTACTACCAGCAAAACACTGCTGCCCCGTTCATACAAGATGCACCGGATGCGCCTTTTATTCGATAAAGGTCCCTGGTTTTATGCGGAATATAATTTCCGTTTGTTTTTTTTCCTCCTCACACACAAATCCGACATGCTGGTTTCTAATGACCTCGATACCCTACCTGCCACTTTTTTAGCCTGGAAAACATTTTGGATCACCGGTAAGCGAAAAAATTTCATGATTCACGACTGTCATGAATATTTCAGAGGAGTTCCGGAATTGGTCGGACGGAAGCGGGTGACCGCAACATGGAAATGGTTGGAGGATAGAATTTTCCCCAGGTTAAAGAATATAGTAGCGGTAAATCAATCCGTTGCCGATCTCTATTTCAGAGAATATGGTCTCCCGATCACCATTTTACGGAATGTTCCTTTCAGAAAAACTTTAGAAGGAAAAAGAGACAAGACACAATTCGGGATCCGTCCGGATCAGAAAGTCATTCTCTACCAGGGGGCCGTCAACGTTGATCGCGGTTTGGAAGAGGCCATTTTGGCCATGAAACATTTAAAAACCGATGCTGTACTTGTCATCGCCGGAACCGGAGATATTTTAATCCAGCTTCAGAATTTTGCGGCCACGGAAAAAATCATATCTAAAGTGCGGTTCCTGGGGCAGGTGCCTTTTCAGGAGTTACACAGTATAACGCTGATGGCGGATGTGGGTTTGTCGATTGAGAAAGACATCGGGGTAAATTATCATTTTGCTTTGCCCAATAAATTAATGGATTACATTCAGGCACGTGTTCCGGTACTTGTATCACCCTTTCCTGAAATGAAGTCAATCGTTGACCAATTTCAGATCGGAGAATTTGTCCATAGTCATGATCCAACCACCCTGGCCCGGCAACTGGACCACATTTTAAACGATCAGGATCAATGTATGATTTACAAAAAAAACACAGCGAAAGCGGCGGATGTTTTGTGTTGGGAAAACGAGGAAAAATCGCTGATTGAACTGGTTGGAAAGGCTATTGAATGATCACGCATCTTCACATCGTATCGTTCGACATTCCCTATCCTCCGAATTATGGAGGAATCATCGATGTTTTCTATAAAATCAAAGCGCTTCACACGGCTGGTATTAAAATCCATTTACATTGTTTTGAGTATGATCGTAAACCGGCACCTCAATTGGATTTTTATTGTGAAAGTATCGATTATTATCCACGCAGGACAGGATTTTCCGCCAACCTTGCGCTCACACCCTATATCGTAGCCAGCAGACAGTCGGAGAAACTTCTTCAAAACCTGCTCCAGGATGATCATCCAATAATTTTTGAAGGATTGCATACCTGCGGCTTTCTTTCCGATAACCGATTGCAGAACCGTTTGCTGATTTATCGTGAAAGCAATATTGAGCATCATTACTACTATTATCTCAGCAAAGCGGAAAAAAACTGGGGAAAGAAAATGTTTTTCCTTGTGGAAAGTCTCCGCTTGAAAGTTTTTCAGCAAACCTTGCAACATGCATCGGTCATGTTGACAGTTTCGGAGGAGGACACCCGTTATCTGGCTACTCATTTCCCCGGCAGGAAGGTTGTTTACCTTCCCAGCTTTCACGGAAATGACCGGGTAACAGCACGATCTGGAAAAGGGACTTATGCTTTGTACCAGGGAAAACTTTCGGTTCCGGAAAACACGGTAGCTGCTGAATTTCTGATTACGAAAGTTTGGGAAGACTCATTCCCGGAACTGATCCTTGCAGGATTAAACCCTCCAGAGCACCTGGTAAAATTAGCCGGTCAGAGGTCTAATATCCGCGTGGTTGTGAGCCCTGGCGAGGAAGAGATGAATGATCTGGTAGCAAATGCTCATATCAATATTTTAGTTACTTTTCAAGCCACCGGATTGAAGTTAAAACTATTAAATGCTTTATTTAACGGACGTTTTTGCCTTGTTAATCCGGCAATCGTTCACGGAACCCAGTTAGGAGAATTATGTACAATAGCCAACACATCGTTGGAATTCAAGAATGAAATTTCAACTCTTTTTTCGAAGGAATTCTCCGAATCACTGATTCAGCAAAGGAAAGATGCACTAATAGAACGATATTCCAACCAAAATAATTGCAAATTATTCCTGAATATATTAAATTTGTCTTAATGTTTCGATTACCTTTAACCGTTTAAATCATATTGTATGAAAAAAATCCTTGTACCCGTTGATTTTTCAAGTCACACGGATATTACTTGTAAATACGCTCTTGAATTTGCCCGGGTCTACGGGGCCGAAATAAAACTTTTCCATACTTATTTCGATCAGGTCATCATTGCCGACACCAGTTTCCCCGACACACTGGATATGAGTACTATTTACAATGAAGAGCTTATGAAGGAGATTCATCATCAAGCGGAACGGAATATGGAGGAATTGGTTCAGAAAGTCACTTTGATGATAGAAAAGGAGAAAATTCAGAATGTTACGCTTGATTTTCTTGTGCTGGGGGGCGAAATTGAACATGAACTCCGGGATCTTTGCAAAGAATTTCATCCGGATCTGGTGATTATGGGAACCACCGGGAAGGGAAACAACATCAATGTTTGGGGAAAAGTTTCGACATTTATCATTGATCATGCCAAAGTACCCGTGATAACGGTGCCGGAGTTAAAGGATTACCGGGAATTTAAAACAATCATGTTCTCAGCCGATTTATCTGCATCCAATGCGGAATCAATTTCAGGGATTTTAAATCTTTTTTCGGTGTTTTCGGTTAATCTTCAGGTGGTTCATTTTCTTAAAAAGTCAAAGGTAGCAACGAACGCTTATGACCGGATGAAAGCTTTACAGCTCAAATTCGGCAAAGAAGAAAAGTCCGAAATCATCAAATTTGAGGTGATTGAAATAGCTGAAGACAATCAGAAATCAGTCGACCAGTATGTTCGTGACAAGGGAATCGACCTGATTGCATTTCAACCCCATAAACGGAGTTTGCTTTACATGTTTTTTACCAAAAACATTACCAAGAAAAATCTATTTGCAACCAATATCCCGTTGTTAGCCATGCCGGCTATTGAACCTTAATTGGCGCTGACCAACTTATAATTTTCGTATTTATAAATTTCCCAGCGTTGGTTTTCAAATCCATTTCCTTTTGATTTTTGGAAATTATACTGATTTTGAAGCGTTTGGATTTTAAATTCACCAAGGCACCGCTGGAAATTTGTTCCATAGGTTTTCATAGCGGAAAGAAAATACCAGGCAACGTCAAAGCCCTGGAAGGCAAGAATCTCCGGATCGGCATTATAGGTTTTCTGGTATTGCCCAACAAATTGCTTCACAAAACCATTTTCATAATCAATAAATGAGGTGGCAACCTGGTGGGTTTTGAGGCCGACCAGATATTCGGTTTCCAATCCTACAAGTTTTGACCAATCGGGAAGGCCCAAAAGGGTAATATCGTATTCGTTCTTTAATTCATATAAACGACGGGTAAGATCAACAGCAAAAGCGGCATTACTTGTAAAAACCACGAGGTAATTATGCTTCTCCTTCGACAACTTGCCGGCAATTGACACCTGCCCATCAATTATCTGTGTATTCAATTGATGTTCCTGACATTCTTTTTTCAGGTTTTCAAATGCCTCCCGATCTTGATATTGGTTATTCTTTAAAATCAGCACGTGTCCAGAAGAAAATTTATGTGCCATAAAGTCTGAAACTCCACCGATCAGCGTTTTTTTAGAAGGGATGGTTTTAAATATAAATGGATTTCCTTGAATAATTTGAGATCTTTCGGAAATTGGATTTACGAGAACAATCTTGTTTTTTTTAGCGAAATCAGCTACTATTTGAAAATTATGATGATAGAGTACCCCTACAATCAGGTCCATTTTCTTTAATTCCGGGTTCTTCAGGATCTGTCGTGTTTTTACGGTATCCTTGTCCATATCGTAAACCCAAAGCCGGACCCTGATGCCTTTTTTTTCCAGTGTATCCAAAGCCAGGCGAAATCCTTCGTAAAATGGAAGGAATTGGAATGATTTACACGACTCTAATAATCCAGGATCATCATTTCCGGCTTCGATCTGATCAAATTCATTCAGATAAAGGGGTATCATCAGAGCCACTGAGTATACTGTTTTTTTTGATGTACTGTCAAGCCCGCAAGGCAACTCCGGATGGGGAATGGTATCTGTGGCAAGACGAGAAGGTTTAGCCGGGGTTAGTTTTTCTTTTACCGGGGCAACTTCAATTTTTGAACCTTCTTTGGGAATTCTTATCTTCTGATCTGCCTTAATCCCTTCTTTGACAACCGGATTTTCACGAATGATATCGTTTACATCCACTCCGTATGCCTTTGAGATCATGTACAGAGTTTGCCCTCGTTTGATGGTATGAATGTAATAGTCTTTGCCATCGATCTTTTCAATCACGGAAGAATGGATTTTTTTCAACTGCTCCTGAGGTGTTTGTGCAAAAACACCGTTGCATAATAAAAGGAATAAGAAAAATATAAATATAATTTTCTTCATATCACCATGTAATTAATTGTCTGTTGTCAATTAATTTTTACTCCCATTCTATTGTTGCCGGCGGTTTTGAACTGATATCATAAACCACCCTGTTTACTCCTTTCACTTTGTTGATGATGTCGTTGCTTACCTTAGCCAGAAAATCATAGGGCAGATGAGCCCAATCGGCAGTCATTCCATCAGTAGAGGTTACGGCACGTAATCCCACAACATTTTCATAAGTACGCTCATCGCCCATCACGCCTACCGACAGAACCGGAAGCAATACGGCAAAAGCCTGCCAAACGGAGTGGTAGAGGTTGGCGGAGCGTAAACCTTCAATAAAAATATCGTCCACCTCCTGTAGTAGTCTAACCTTTTCAGCATCAACATCGCTGAGAATTCTCACTGCCAATCCGGGTCCGGGAAATGGATGACGATCAACAAAGTCGGCATCCAATCCCAAGGTGCGGCCGACTTTGCGAACTTCATCTTTAAACAGGCTTTTCAGCGGTTCTACGATCTTCAATTTGAGGTGTTCCGGTAATCCGCCTACATTGTGATGCGATTTGATGGTGGCAGAGGGACCTTTTACCGAGTGTGATTCAATCACATCGGGATAGATGGTTCCCTGGGCAAGCCATTTGATTTCTCTGATGTTGTTTGCCTCTGCTTCAAAAACATCAATAAAAGTTTTTCCGATGATTTTGCGTTTTTTCTCCGGCTCTACAACGTCCTTTAATGCATGAATAAACAAACTGCATGCATCCACTTTCAGGATATTCAAATGTAGCGATTGATAACGCTCCATGACCTTCCGGGATTCATTTTTACGAAGGAGACCGTTATCCACGAAGATGCAATAAAGATTATTACCGATGGCTTTATGGAGCAACATGGCTGTTACCGATGAATCGACACCACCCGACAAACCCAAAACCACTTTATCATTTCCCAATTGCTTTTTGAGTTCCGCAACAGTGCTTTCAACAAAAGAATCGGGAGTCCAGGTTTGCCGACAACCACAGATGCCGACCACAAAATTTCGCAAAAGGTCCAACCCTTGTGTAGTGTGATATACTTCCGGATGGAACTGAATTCCATACGTTTTTTCTCCTTCTATTCGGAAACCGGCAAAAGCCACCTCCGGAGTACTGGCAATGGTAGTGAATTCCTTGGGCATTTCAAGGATGGTATCGGCATGCGACATCCAAACCTGGGTTCCCGGGATCATTCCTTTTAGGAGTTCATTGGAAGCATCGATGGTCACCAGGTTTGCCCGGCCATATTCACGGATCTTTGAAGCAGCCACCGTTCCTCCCGATGATTGTGCCAGAAATTGTGCGCCGTAACAAACTCCAAGCAATGGCCGCTTCCCTTTGATGTTCGACAAATCGGGGAACGGAGCATGTTCGTCCCTCACTGAAAACGGGCTTCCCGACAGAATCACTCCTTTGATATGTTCATCCGGAACCGGGAAAGTATGATAGGGATGAATTTCACAATACACATTGAGTTCCCTTATCCGCCGTGCAATAAGTTGCGTATATTGGGAACCGAAATCGAGAATGAGAATGGTCTCTTGCATTTCACAAATATAGAAAAAAAATTAGCGGATCAATGTGGCTTCATACCGGGATGTATTTCCTACAGCATCAGATACAGTAAGCACAAATTGGTTGGATCCGGACCGGATAAGATCATCAAAAGTATATGTAAGCAGATTACTTTTTAAGTCGTAATCCATTAATATCCATTTTCCATTCAACCTGCCTTCATAAGATTTTATTCCCGACAGATTATCAGAGATTTTAATCAGGATTGATGATTGCTTGGTGATTTTTTTGTTATTGAAAATATTGACAGGCCGTATGATGGGAGGTGATGTATCAACTGTAATGGTAAAGTTTCCGAATTCTCTGATTTGAGTAGTAACCCATCCATGGTCATATTTTCCACCCCGACTGACGAAGCGGTTGTTTGGTCCAACGGAAACAATAAGGGCTTTCGAGGTAAGGTCAGCCGGCAGGTTATTGGCTTTGATCGACAGGGTACAGAACGTGAAAAGCGGCGTTAACTCGTTATGCAGATCATAAACATCGGCATAACAGCCGGGATGTGGAGCTCCCAATCTAAAAGTAAAATTAAACTCTTCATATACCGCTTCTTTTGGAACATCGAACTTGAGTCCGGGTTGTTCAAAGTGGTTATCTGCTTTATAAGTAAAAAGCTGGGATCCGGCAGGAACATTCTCTTTGGAGGCCGTCCGATTACTCTTTGGCGGATTACTTTTCACCCAAAACACAAGTACGGCAGCATTTCCGAAAGCATCTTTGACCGTATATTGGATCTTATGTTTCCGTGAATCGGAAAAAGTAACGATCCCGCGGTTTTTGACATCTTTATAAACGCTTAGTTTATTGTTGGGAGCGACATAAGAACGCTGTAGCTTGTGGTTACTCCGGATCAATGCGGGATAGTCAATCAAGCTGTTGATATACCGTGTTTCGGAAAAAGCGAAACGGTCAACGTTTTGAGAGAAGATCCGCAACCCATCAATACTCAGATCGATGGCGTGAACACCTGTTTTAAGACCACCTTCAGCATTGTCGGACGTTTCGATTCCGAAAATTATTTTTCCGGAAAGAATAATGGTATCATGTTTTTTTAGGTGATAGAGACCTTTGGAACCGGCAACAGGAATCAACAAAGCATCCGGTAACCGGTTAACGCTGGCATTTTCATCCATCGGATAAATTTTAATCCATGAAATTTTCGGTTCGATGCCATCAGATTTCATAAATCCGAAATCAAGGGGATCGATGATTTCCTGCGATTTTGTTTCCCGGATCTCGAAATGAAGATGAGGCCCACCGGAAGCTCCAGAATTTCCGGAATAAGCAATGATCTCCCCTTTTTTGACTTTAATCAAACCAGCAGGTAGCTCCATATCAAGTGCGAAAGACTCTTTTTTATATTGCTGAGCTCTTACATAGGTAGCTGTAGCGCCGGCATAGGATTTCAAATGGCCATAGAGTGAAGTATACCCATTGGGATGGGCAATATAGAGCGCTTTTCCGAAGCCGCCCGGTGAAACATTAACTCTGGCAACATATCCATCAGCAACAGCAAAAACAGGTTTCCCCTGCACACCCTGGGTACGGATATCAATACCGGAATGAAAATGATTTTTCCGTATTTCGCCAAACGATCCGGATAAGGAAACCGGAAAATTGACGGGCGAGCGGAACATGTTTTTTTGCTCCTGTGAATGACCCGGCAATGTTATCAGCATGGACAACAAAAAAACGGCAGAAACTACGATAACCCTTCTTGTCATGTTGTTACCGGGCTGGAAGGAAGGAATACTTCTGAGAATAGAAAAGCATTTGCTTGGTAAAATTATCCGGGTAGGTGATCTTGATATCTGAAATGGTTTTTCCATTCATCACCGGAGTATAAACCGGGTTGATAAATCCGGCGTACGGAGCAAGGTTCAACTTTGCATAACGTTCCAGAACTTCCTTGTGAAGTGCCGGATCAACTTTTACGCCATACTTCTCAATAATTTCCTGTGCCGCATTATAATCTCCTTCGGAGGTGATCTGTTGAATGATCTTCAGCAATTCACCAAATTGGAAATGTAATGCATCATAATCATTGATTTTAACATAGGTTTTTCCATCGCGGATCCCCATTTCAATAATGTTTTTATCCTTACTGTTTTCATATACCCAATGGGCAATCAGGGAACGGTCGCGCATGTGAGACTCTTCGATGGTTTTTCCCGGATGGATACGGACCAACTGGGTCATCAATCCATTGCGGATGAAATTATCGTATTCGGTTTTAGCGACTTCATCATTGGGAACCAGTCCAAATCTGATCAAGGCAGGATCTTTGATATAATACAAGGCGAAGAGATCGGCGCGGGCCTCTTCGATAGTAGAATGATAATTTTTTAACGACTCGGCCGTTACGCCGGCATTCAGTTGCCCTGAACCATGTCCCAAACATTCGTGGATATCGGTGGTCAGGTTACCCGCCAGATGACCATACTCCCTTGCCCTTTCAATCTCTTCCTTGGAATAAGCAAATTCTTCCAGAAATCCATTCCCCTGGGCATCCTGATCGTATGACAAGGTGATGTTGTCCATGGTAACTGACTTGGAACCATGTTCCTTCCGTATCCAATTGGCATTGGGGAGGTTGATACCGATAGGGGTGGTAGGATCACATTCGCCGCCCAACTGGGCCACGGTGATCACCTTAGCAGAAACCCCTTTCACATTTTTCTTTTTATATTCCGGAGCGATGGGGGAATTATCTTCGAAAAACTGAGCATTATCGCTTAATACCTGAGTTCGTTTGGTAGCTTCCACATCCTTAAAATTCACCACCGACTCCCAGGTTGCTTTCATGGCAACAGGATCGCTGTATACTTCAATAAAACCATTCACAAAATCAATGGGCGATTTTAAATCCTTTACCCAGGCAATACAGTATTCATCCCAGGCAACTAAGTCCCCGGTAAGATAATAGGTAATCAATTTCTCAATCGTTTCTTTTTGCTGCGGTGATTCTGCAACGGTGAGTGCCTGTTCGAGCCAGTATACGATCTTCTCAATGGCAGGAGAATACAAGCCGCCCACTTTATAAACCTGCTCGGTAACCTTTCCGTTTACTTTCACCAAACGTGAATTCAATCCATAGGATATTAAAGTATCCTTTTTATTTTGCTTATCCTGGGCTTTCATTGAGGAATAGAAATCCTCTACCTCTTTCTGTGTGACACCCTGATAGAAATTGGAGGCTGAATTGACGACCAGATCTTTTGAAGGATCAAGGCATACCCTTTTTGAATCAACATCCGGATCAAAGATCAAAGAAGTGATTTCTGGAATAAACTGATCCAGTGTCATTCCTTTAGCCAATGGAAGACTTTTCGGATTGGTAGCTTTGAGTAAGGTTGTAAAATATAGTTTCGAAAATTCAGGAAAAAATTTATCCGTTGAATAATGATGATGGATTCCGTTGGAAAACCATACGCGTTTCAGGTAGGTAGTAAACTGTTTGAATTCAGGGCTCGTTTTATTCCCTTTATAATCGGTATAAATGGCTTCCAGTGTCTTTCGGATCAGCAAGTTGTGCTTACAATTCTGGTCGTACGTAATATCGCGTCCACAAAGTGCAGCCTGGCTTAAATAATAAATCAGTGTTTTTTGTTTCAGGCTTAATTTTTCAAAACCCGGAACCTGGTAACGCAGGATTTTTGCATCGGCGAATTGCTCCGTAAACACTTTAAATTCCTTCGTATCATTCTTCTTCACTCCCTTTCCCGATTGAGCAAAGGACATGGTACTAAACACAATCGATGTCATAATAATAATTCCTAATGATTTCATTTTAAATTAATAATTACAATTAGTAATGAATAAAATATCCTTCGAAATGATAAAGCAAAGATACAACTTTGCGGGTTATACTATGGGAGTATTGATAAAGTATGGCAGTCGGATGCCGGAAGAGAACAGGTTAGGACTTAGGGATGAGATGTTTGGAATCATTTCTGATCTCCCCATTAAAAAATACCGGCACTACTGAAGCAGTGTTAAGTGTAAAGGAATATGGAATGATATCATCGAGACCCAATCGTTTGAGCCGATGCCGGTGGGCAGCTTTTTCGATATAACTGAGCAAATTGGGCTTGGCAGTATTCCAGAGATCGAGCGCGGCGGCGGCAGAGTCGCAATGGGTACGAAAATCGCCTGAAGCGAGAAGGCTTTCAGTAATTGCTCCTGCAAAGATGGCATCTTCGAGACAGAATTTATTTTTCCAGCCGGAACAGAGTACGACTACATTTTTCTTTTCAAGGATTAACCAGCGGGTAAGAACATCCAGGTTGATGAATGAGCCCATTGCAATTTTCTCAGAGCCCTGTGCAATTGCCAGGGCCCTGGTTCCATTAGTAGTGCAATATACCAGCGTTTTTCCGCCCACATTTTCTCTGGAAAAATTAAAAGCAGAATTGCCGAAATCGGCAAAATCGAGTTTTTTCCCATCCTGCTCTGAGGCCACCAGATACCCCTGCGCTTTCAATGCCTTCGCTTCTTCCAGCGTTGCTACCGGAATGATCGATTTTACACCATTCTGAAAAGCCGCACAAATGGAGGTGGTGGCGCGAAGAATATCGACCAGAACCACTACAAAATCTTCTTGAGTCAGAATATTGGAGAAAAGTTTGGGAGAAAAACAAACCTCAATACCGTATTTGGTTTCATTAGAATTTTCCATGGATCAATAAAAAACAATTTCACATTTTGGGTACAGTGCCTTGAGCTTTTCAACTTTTTTGGCCGAGACCTTGGTATTGAACATCTTTACAGATTCGAGCCGTGGTAATTCCTCCAAAACATCAATATTGCTGACCCGGGTATTGAAAAATTCAAGCACTCTTAAATTCGTCAGCTTTTGAAGATATTTCAGATTTTTGATCGGAGTTCCGCTGAATTTCAGGATCTCCATTTTCATCATATTTTGAAGCGCCATAAGATCTTCGACCTGAGTATTTGAAAAATCAAGTTCTTTCAGGTTGGGTAATCCAGTAACGGGGGCAAGATCATTTACCGGATTCTTAGGACAGCGAATGGCAACTAAGGAGGTTATCTGGGTTACCGGATCCAACTTATTGACTGCTGTTCCCGAAAACTGCAATTCCTTGAGCCTCGACAGATGTTGCACCGGCGTAAGGTCAGAGATCGAAGCATTTTCAGCTACTTCAAACTTTTCCAGATCGGAAATTTGCTGTAACTGAATTTTATCGGGAGTTCCCTTGAAACTGAGTTGTTGCAGCAGAACATCCTTCCAGGGTTGACTCAGATTTTTCCACCAATTGGTATTTTCATACGTTTGAAACACAACCAGGCACCCCGGAGTTTTATCAAGGAATCGATTTGCTTCATTCAAGGTAATTTGAGCATTATCGCCCCATATCATTTTCAGATTGGGCAAGCCATCCAAAGGCCTGAGATCTGACACCAAAGTATTGTCGAGCTGTAAAAATTCCAGTTTATTAAGTTTTGAAAGCGGGGTTAACGAAGTAATTTTTGTATTGGAACCATTCAACACCTTCAATTCCGACAATTCCGATATCGGGCCAAGATCCACAACACCGGTAGATTGGCATTGAAGTGTCCGCAACATGCTCAGTGCTCTCAGGGGTACGAGTGAGTTCACCGTAGCCCGTCCATTCAGGTTGATGCTGTCGGTGAGAGCCAGTTTATGAAGTTGTTCCGTGGTAGGAGGATCAGACAGTGTTGTATAAAAATTAAAGATTTTTTGCCAATCCGGAGAAAGCGTCGACCACCATTTTATCAGGAAGGTAGACTGATATACAACGGAGACATTGGGCCGTTTTTGCAAAAAGCGAACCACTTCCATAGAGGTGACTTTCGACTGATCACAAAAAACACGTTGCAGTCCTTCTAATCCATAAAGTGGGGAAAGATCCCTGACATTGGTACTATCGAATTGAAGAATGCTCAATTTCATCATATTTTTCAATGGATCGAGCGACGATAACGGGGTATTCGAAAAATTAAGCAATTCGAGGTTTGTTAATACCGCGATGGGAGTCAGATTGGCGATGGATGTGCTTTTTAAGCGAAGTTCTTTAAGGGAAGCGACATCTTGAAGCGGGGTAAGATCGGCGACTTTAGTGTTGCTAATATCCAACGCTTCCAAAGCAGGAAATCCGGGAAGAATGGCTAAATCGGTGATCTGTGTGGCTTTCATGCGCAATTCCCTCAGCCGGGTACAATACCGGAGCGGTTCAAGACTACTTACTGCGGTATTAGATAAATCCAGAACTTCGAGTTTGTTCAGATTTCGCAAAGGCATTAAATCGCTTACAGAGGTTCCGGAAATATTAACATCCGTGAGATCGGAAAGTTTAATCAGGGGTTCAAGATTGGATATATCGGTGGTTCCTGAAAGATCAATAGAAGTGGAATGTACGATTTGGTTAAGTGATTGATAAAACAGTCCCCCATCAATGAACTTTTTTTGTCCCCCGATCAAGGCCATGGTATCATTATAGGTTTCCACCTGTGCCAGTTTCAGGTTATCTCCAACCATCATATCCTGTGCGAGGCTTTCCTTCCATCCCTGTGAAAGTCCATTCCACCAACGCCGGAGATCATCCTTTTCATTCAACTTAGTAGTATATACACTAACAATTTTCAGATCTTGCTTAACCGAATCATAATTCAATTCTATATAGCGAACCTTATTGGAGTGTATAGAATCCCCATTCAAAGTCAACCCGACTAAGCTCCGGTTGGCAGTCACTTTGAAATAGGTCAGCCCTTGTTGGTTTGCCAGTACACTTACATCCTGCACTACATATTTAAACTTTGCACCTTTGAAAAAGAAGTCCACATCGGTAAGGTAGGCAGGCATGTCTTTGTATAATGGAACCAATCGGTTGTCATCAAGATCATCCTCTACCTGTACATTTTCATCCCAGCAGAATTTCAGGTAACTTTGCGTAATGATGACCTGTTTTTCATTAACGGGATTCCGTTTATCGGCTAAAAAATTGAGGGTACTCTCATAAAATTTCACAATGGGGATAACCTGTAATTTGAAGGTATCCACTTTATTTGCCGGAATCATACCAGCTTTGACCTTCGAAGGCTGTGTTTTTTGAGCAGAAGTTCCCTTTCGGCTAACAGGAGCCGGTTTCTTTTTTATTGCAGTAGTAGATTGTTTTTTCTGAGTAGCTTTTTTCTGTTGGGCCAGAACGGGTGCCAGGCACAATGGAGCCACCAGCAGCAGCAAGGTAAAAATCTTTCTCATACCGGTTTAATTAACGTGGGTGTAATGCCTCAGCAAGTCTTTCTTTTCCCGGGGAGTAAGGCGAAGCAGGTTTGAGATCAGCCAGCCGGAATTCATTTCATTGCGGTTGAAATAAGAAACCTCGAAATACCAGTTCGGTACCTGAAAAACATGAAATTTGACATTATTAACCGATACAAAGCTAAGGTTTCCATTTTTCATTTCCATCACGAATAATGCCAGCATATCGGGTTCATAATTTCGTTCCAGGTAAAAATCAAGATTTACGGGATCTTTGAACACCTTATGAAGATTCATAAAATCGAGTTCGTGGCTCATCGGATGAATGAAATATTTCACATTGACTGTATCGTTGACATTGGTAAACCACGATTCGAACCGATCGAAATAAACATTGGAGAACATCCATTTGTATCCCCCGTTTTGGCGTTCAAGTCGCAGATATAAGATGAGGTTCACTTTTTCCTTTTTATAGAGGAAGGAAGCTGCCACTTCAGCAAACCACCCGTTGCTGTGAAAATCGAGAAACACCGGATTCTTTTTGTTCAGTGTTTCGTCAATAAACACAAATTTCGTATCGTTGCTGATCGCAGGGTTAGACAAGTCAAAGAGCATATTCAGATACTTCTTTCTTGCTTTCGGATCTCTATAGTTCGGATCGCCCGGATAGAGTTGCTTTCCCTGAATTGTCTCCTCTCCATTGAACCGTTGAAAAAACTGGTTCATCTGCTTAGTCTGGGCATAAAAAACAGTTTCATCCCCATTCCATGATCCAATCGACCCTTGTGACTGTGCAAATACCGGCAGCACAAGGAAAAGCAACCAACAATATTTTCGCATAATGGTTTGAATGGTTAACGGAAACTACTTGGAAGTTTCCTTTACACGGATATCACCCAACATCACATCCCAGAAACCGATCATACGTCCGCCAATCTGGGTCTCTTTGCGTTTTACATAAACGGTAATATCCTTTTTGGTGGTATCTTCATACACCAATCCTTTTTCCTTGTCAAAGCCCTGAAAACGCTGATAAATTGTGATCACCCCCACGTATGTTCCATCGGGCTGACGTTCCAGGTCACTCACATACTGGATCTTGTACCAGTCGATTGTTACTTTGTCGTAATTCAACTGCATCAAGCGATCGAAATATTCCCGGACCTTATAGTAGTTTACATCCTGTTTGTTGAGGGAGGAGACCCCGATCTCACTATTTTCCATAAAAAGTTCGGTAGCTCGTTCAATTACACGCTGAGCATCCGACCAGGGTGTTTGTTTATCGCCAATGATGCTGATATATTTGCTAAGGTCGCGTACTTTTTCAAGGGCCAGGCTATCAATGGCCTGTTTGCGTTGCGGGGATAAGTTGTCCTGTGCGATGCCCCTGTTTGACACGGCAAAAAGGGAGACCAATATCATCAATGAAAGAATTCTTCTCATGGGAGTTATTTTTTAATTAGATCGAGTTCTTTAATTTTTCCGTTGGAGTCAACCATAATGGCATCAATTGCATTCAGGTTGGTTTTCCTGTCTTTGAGGAACTCCAGATATTTGCGAATGGTAGTGGGCTTGTCATAATCCACCATAGAGCCTTCGCGGCTTATAATAACAAGAACCGGGGCATTATCGGCAGAGAACAACTGGAGGGTATTGTTAATGGTATTATCCGCCATTGACAGGTTTCCCGTTTTTGCAGAGTTGACAATGGTATTAAAAGCATTTTCCAGTTGAGTCTTTACAGGAAGATTAGCGCCGGAGCCATTGGCGCGCATTTCCTGGATTTTCTTTTCCACACGGCCAATCAGTTCGGTGATTTCATCGTCGCTCAGATTCTGAGCTTTAATTGCAGAAAGGGCAGCAGCCAGCTCATCGGCAGTTTTATTGTCCTTATTTAATAGAAGATCATACAACGCAGCCCGGGCTACATCTACTTTTTGAGCTTTGGCTTTTTCCTGATCGGCATACGCTTTTTTCACCTTCTGTGATGCCTGTAACAGCATAGAATTGAGCGTAGGATCGTTGTAATTTTTATTGGTCAGCTCGGAGATCAGTCGTCCCTGTTCATCCAGCGAAAGTGTGGAAGTGCCATCGATGATGGGTTGTAACTGTTTTTTTGCATATTCAATCTGAGCTTTTCTTTCCTTCTTTGAAAGTTTGCCGGTTGTTTTACATCCATCGGTTCCAACAGCAACCATAGCGATCAACATAATGAAGACCAGGTGCTGCCACCGGATATTTTTAACTTTATTAATAATTTCTGTCATATTTTAACATTTTAAAAGTTCATTGTTATCCTTTATAAAAAGGTAATTTAACCACTTTTGCACGAAGGATCTTCTCCCTGATTTTAATATGAATTTCGCTTCCCTCTTTTGATAAAGCAACGGGGACATATCCCATGCCGATGGGAATTTTCACAGATGGGCCCATGGTTCCTGAAGTCACTTCGCCAATTTTCCTTCCCTGGGCATCGGTAATTTCGTATTCGTGCCGTGGAATCCCTTTATCGACCATTTCAAAACCCACCAATCGCCGGGTTATTCCTTCTTGCTTTTGTTTAAGCAAAGCAGCTTTATTGATAAATGATTTGCTTTCTGTAAATTTCGTGATCCATCCCAATCCAGCTTCAATGGGGGAAGTAGTATCATTGATGTCGTTTCCATAAAGACAGAAACCCATCTCCAGGCGCAAGGTATCGCGAGCGCCCAAACCGATTGGTTTTATTCCGAATTCCTTACCCGCTTCAAAAACGGCATTCCATATTTTTGAAGCATCTTTATTGGCCATATAAATTTCACATCCGCCTGAACCGGTATAACCTGTGGTTGCAAAAATCACATCCGGAATACCAGCAAAGGTCAATTTCTTAAAAGTGTAGTATTCCATATCGGTAACCGGAGTATCGGTCAATTTTTGCATGGCTTTGAGTGCCAGGGGGCCCTGAACAGCCAATTGCGAAATTTCATCGGAAGCATTATACAACACAGCTCCCATTTTATTGTGACTGTTACACCAAGCCCAGTCTTTTTCAATGTTAGAAGCATTTACAACCAGAAGATACGTAAGATCATCTACTTTGTAAACCAGGAGATCGTCAACAATACCGCCAGTTTCATTCGGAAAGCATGAGTATTGTACTTTCCCGGGAACCAATTTGGAAGCATCGTTGGAAGTAACGAACTGGATAAAGTCAAGCGCTTTGGGACCTTTTACCCAGAATTCCCCCATGTGGGAAACATCAAAAACGCCCACTGCTTTACGAACTGTTTCATGTTCGATATTAACTCCTTCATACTGAACAGGCATGTTATAACCTGCAAATGGCACCATTTTGGCACCCATAGCCTCATGAAATTTAGTAAATGCTGTATTTTTCATTTTGATAAATTTTTCAAACAAGTAATGGGAAGAACCCGGCAACTGTTAACGGAGCAAAAGTAGGAAAAATTGTATGGAAATTAGTTGAATGTTCATATATTTTTTACTTTTGGCCCATGTTTCTGACCCGGGAAAATACGCCACGTTGGCTGATTTTCGTTATCGATGTTGTGATTGCCATTTCTTCGGTGATACTGGCATACTTGCTTAGATTTAATTTTTCCATCCCCGCTTCTGAACTAAAACCGCTCCCACAGATTTTATTCTATATGGTGCTGGTTCGTTCGATAAGTTTTGTTATTGCCCGTTCGTATGCGGGTATCATACGATATACCAGTACCGGGGATGTATTGCGTGTTTTTGCTACGGTTCTGTCAGGAAGTTTGGTATTTGTTTTGACCAACCTGATTACTTTCTTTATCATCGATCACTTTTTCTTCATCCCCTTTTCCATCATCATCATCGATTTTCTGGCTACTTCCTTCGGGATGCTCACCTTCCGCCTGATTGTAAAACTGGCTTTCCTGGAATTCCAACATCCGGAAAGGGCCAAGGTCAATGTGGTAATTTATGGAGCCGGTGAAGCAGGGATTATATCCAAACGCACCCTCGACCGCGATGCTGGCACCAAATATAAAGTTCTCGCTTTTTTAGATGATAATCCAAGTAAACAGGGGAAAAAGCTGGAAGGAGTTGACATCCTTTCCCCCAAAAAGATAGACAATCTGTTGGCCACCAACACAATCAGCCAGATCATTCTCTCCATTCAGCATTTCGACTCTGCCAGGAAACAAGCGTTGGTCGATAAATGCCTCAATTTCAAAACCAAGGTCCTTACTGTTCCTCCAATGATCAAATGGATCAATGGCGAGTTAAGTTTCAAACAAATCCGGAAAATCAATATTGAAGAGTTATTAGAACGGGAAGAGATCAAGTTGGATGAACATCGTATTTCGAAAGAACTTACCGGGAAAGTCATCCTCATTACCGGAGCTTCGGGCTCAATTGGCAGTGAAATGGTGCGTCAGATAGCACGGTTTGCCCCCAAGCAACTCATTCTGATTGATCAGGCTGAAACCCCGCTCCATTATCTTGAACTCGAATACCCGGAATATAACCAGGGCGCTTCTGTTGAAATCATCTTATGTGATATTTGCAACGAAACCCGGATGCAGAAAATCTTTCAGACCTTCCGACCGGAAATTGTATACCACGCAGCTGCCTACAAGCACGTTCCCATGATGGAGAACAATCCGGCAGAAGCGGTTCTTACCAATGTAAAAGGGACCAAGATCGTAGCGGATCTGGCCATTGCCTTTGGGGTCAGAAAATTCATCATGATCTCTACCGATAAAGCTGTGAATCCTACCAATGTAATGGGTGCCTCAAAACGGATTGCAGAGATCTATACGCAAGCGCTGAATGTAAAAAACCGTACCCGGTTTATTACCACCCGATTTGGTAATGTACTTGGTTCCAATGGCTCTGTAATTCCTCTCTTTCGTAGTCAAATCGAGAAAGGTGGTCCGATAACGATCACCCATCCGGAAGTAACCCGTTTCTTTATGACGATTCCCGAATCCTGCCGGTTGGTATTAGAGGCCAGCGCCATCGGCCATGGTGGTGAAATATTTATTTTCGACATGGGAAATTCTGTCAAAATCCTCGACCTGGCAAAAAAAATGATCCAGCTTTCCGGATTAACCCTTGGCAAAGACATCCAGATCAAATATACGGGTTTGCGACCTGGTGAAAAATTGTATGAAGAGCTTCTTAATGTTGCCGAAAATACGTTACCTACCCCCCACCCGCTCATCACTATTGCCAAAGTAAGGGAATACAGTCTGGATGATGTGATCTCCAACATCAATGAACTTACCGGTTTGATTACTTCCCATTCGAATTTCGACATCGTACGTAAAATGAAACAAATGGTGCCGGAATACAAAAGTCAGAATTCTATTTATGAAACCCTGGACTCCGACCTGTCGCAGTCATCTCCTTGCCCATGATGCTTACGATCCTTGGCCCCACTGCATCCGGTAAGACCCTGCTCGCGGCCCACCTTGCAAGCCGGTTCAATGGAGAAGTGATCAGTGCGGATTCCCGTCAGGTATATCGCGATATGACAATCGGAACAGGAAAGGATTATGCCGACTACATAGTCAATGGAACACGCGTTCCCTATCACCTCATCGATATTGTGGAACCCGGAACAGAATACAACATCTTCCGGTATCAACAGGATTTTTCAACCATCTACAAGGAGCTTCTCAGGCAAGGGAAAAGGCCCATTCTGTGCGGAGGGTCAGGAATGTATCTGGAAGTGGTGCTGAAAGGCTACCGGTTGCCAGTTGCTTCAGATGACCCTGCTTTTCTTTCCAACCTGGAGGGTAAAACGGAGGATGAGCTAACCGACCTTTTAAAAAGCGTTAAAACTTTACATAATATAACCGATGTTGAGGACCGGGAACGAATGATCAAAGCACTTTTAATAGAACATCAATCCCGGAATTCTTATTCATCCTTTGCTCCTGTTCCATCTGTGATTTTTGGTATTTCCTGGCCACGGGGTTTGTTGCGGCATCGGATAACACAACGCCTGGAGCAACGTATGCAAGGAGGATTGATTGAAGAAACTGCTCAGTTGTTAACTCGGGGAATAACCCCGGAAAGACTTATGAAATATGGGCTGGAGTATAAATTTACCACTTTGTTTTTAAATGGGAAAATATCGAAAGAACAACTTTTTTCCGGACTCAACACCGCCATCCATCAGTTTGCCAAACGTCAGATGACCTGGTTCCGGAGGATGGAGCGTCAGGGATTTAAGATTCATTGGATTGATGGACGATTACCCTTGAATGATAAAATGGCTTTGGCAACCGATATCGTAAAAAATATGGAATAACGCAAAGGCCTCCCAGGTTGTGAAAACCCGGGAGGCCTTTGCGTTACGTTCGGTTTAAAAGTGATTGAAAGGATAACAATCTAAAAATCCAATTACTTCGTTTTATCCGGAAATGGCGGCATTCCCGGCAATTCTTTGGGCCAGTTTTTCAATTCATCCTTCATTACTTCAATAGCTTTATTAAGCTGTTGATCTTCCCCTACATATTCTTTTGCCGGATCGTTGTCAATCTCAATATCCGGATCTACTCCATGACCTTCGATGATCCAATTTTTACCGTCTGTATCATACGGAGCAAATTCAGGCCGCATCAGTGATCCACCATCAATGAATGGCAAGGAGCCACGAATTCCGACTACCCCTCCCCAGGTCCGTTTCCCGATAGCCTTTCCGATTTTCAGCTTTTTGAACTGGTATGGGAATAAATCGCCATCGGAAGCTGAGTACCCATCGATCAGGATGCACTTAGGCCCCCATTGCATTTCCAGGCGACCCGGAGCACCTTCAGTATTTCTGCTCATATTGATCATGGTCATCGCTCTGTTTAACCTTTCAATGATCATGGGAGAAACATTGCCGCCGCCATTGCCACGGTCGTCGATGATCAGCGCCCTTTTGTTCAACTGAGGATAAAAATGTTTCACGAACTCATTCAGCCCTTCCACTCCCATATCCGGAATATGGATATAACCAACTTCTCCATTGGTGGCATCGCTCACTTTTTTAATATTGTTTTGTACCCAGTTATAATAAATTAACCCGGCTTCATCGTCGGTGGGGACAACGAGTACTTTTCGTGTACCCGCATCCGTTGGAGTTCCATTAACAGTAATTTCCACCTGTATTCCGGCTTTATTTACCAATGCTTCATTAATATCATTCATCTCCTTAGTGGATTTCCCGTTTATTGCAATGATAAAATCGCCCTCTTTGACATCCACACCAAGTTCGGTAAGTGGGGAACGGGTTCCCTGTGTCCAGTTCTCACCTTTCAGGATATTTTCAATTTTGTAATATCCCGAAGCATCCCGGGTGATCCTGGCACCCAACAATCCCATTTTAATGCGTTTGGGTTCCGGTTTATCACCTCCGCCCACATAAGAATGCCCGATGCTGATTTCGCCAATCATTTCCCCGATCACATAGTTTAAATCGTTACGGTTGTTGATATACGGTAATAGTACTGCATATTTTTTCTGGATGGCAGGCCAATCGAGGCCCTGCATGTTCGGTGCATATAAAAAATACTTCATCTGCCGCCAGGATTCATGATATATCTGCGACCATTCTGCCTTCAGATCAACCATGAGTTTCATGTTCGAAAGATCAACCCAATCTTTAACATCGATCTTTCCACCCTTGGGGAGGTCAACAATGCCATATTTTCCATGGTCAACCACTAACATTTTTTTAGTGTCAGCCGAAATTTCATAGGTTCCGAAATCGCCAAGGTTTGATTCCTTGCTATCTTTCAGGTCAAAAGTCATAAGGCCGGTTTTACTGCCGCGTCCTCCTGCCTTGATATAATAAACATTTTCGCCAACACAATTCACGTTATAATACGATCCGGCTTCAATGGGAAGCGCTTCGATACGATCGATGATGCCATCAAAATCAACAGTAACGGTAACCGTTGCAGGAGTATCTCCTGATTTTTTATCCTCTTTTTTCTCCCCTTTATTATCGTCTTTCTTTTCCTCCTTTTTAACTGCAACCTGATCGTTTTCAGGGGCAAATGGGTTCGGAGTAGCTTTGGCTAAGGTCAGAAAATATACCTTCGTCATATCTGAGTAGCTGTGATTCCATTCGGTCCAGCTATATGTTGGGTTGAAATCGCGGTTGGAAGTAAAAAACAGATATTTGCCATCGTTGCTAAAGCTGGCATCACCAACGTCATACCAGGTATCTGTGACTGGATTTTTTGTTTTCGAAGCAAGGTTATAAAGAAAAATGCGGGAGGTGACCCGGCGGTTGGGAGCGGTATAGGCAATCCATTTACTATCGGGTGACCAGGAAAAATTAGTAAACTCCCAGTTTTTCGATTCATCAACGAGTGTTACAGCTTTGGTGTCTATATCAACATATTGCAGTCGTAACAATTTATCAGCCCACAGCATTTTTTTACTGTCGGGCGACCAAATCATACCATATTTGTAAGTATCGGCATTTTTGGTGATCTGTTCCGGTTGGGATGATCCATCCTGTTTCTGGATATAAATTTCATCCTCCCCAGTTTGATCGGAGATGTAAGCGATATATTGACCGTCGGGCGACCAGGCCACATCGCGGTCATGAACGCCGGGGGTACTGGTAAGATTCAGCGTAATTCCCGATTTCGCCGGAACCGTCCAGATATCGCCACGGGCTCCTAAGGCAAGTCGTTTGCCATCGGGAGACAGGGAGAAGGTATTGATGAACTTGCTGGCATCTTTCATCTGATTACGGCCGGTAATAAAATCATCGGCAATACGAACCACTACCTTCGATGTTTTTTGGGTAGCCAGATCAAAACAATAGATAAATCCTCCATTTTCAAAAACTATGGCTTGATCTCCCAGCGATGGAAATTTAATATCGTATTCCTTAAAATCGGTAACTTTTTTTGTCTCCTTTGATTTCAGATCATAGCAGTAAAGGTTAACCGGACGTTCACGTTCAGAAACGAAATAGATTTTATCGCCCGTCCACATGGGGAATATATCCTGCGTAGGGCTATTGGTGATATTTTCGGTTTGTTTGGTTTTAAAATCATAGATCCAGATATCATCGGCCATTCCACCTTTATAATATTTCCAGGTTCTGAATTCACGAAAAACGCGGTTATAGGCCAACTTTGATAAATCCGGAGAATAGGAACAAAATCCGCCACAGGGAAGGGGCAATTCTTCTGGTAAACCGCCATGGATATTGGCTAAAAAGAGCTGGCCTTTGAAATCGTTAAAGGTCTGTTTCCTCGACCGGAACACGATGTTGTTGTTATCTTTCCAGGTCATTACGATGTTATTCGGCCCCATCCGGTCTGAAATATCATCGCGGCCCAGGGTGGCGGTATAAGTAAGTCGTTTGGGTTCTCCCCCATTGGCAGGCATGAGATACACCTCTGTATTCCCATCATATTGGGCAGTAAATGCAATTTGTTTCCCATCGGGTGAAAAGCGGGCAAACATTTCATAACCGCTTTCATCGTTGGTGAGTTTTCGCGCAACTCCACCGGTTTTGTCAACCGTGTAAAGATCGCCCGCATAGGTAAAGACAATTTGATTTCCGTGAATTGCCGGGAACCTTAACAAACGTCCTTCATCCTGAGCTTGAAGCGCTCCAAATAAAAAGAGCGAAATGCAAATCAGCAATATTTTTTTCATGAAATTTAAGATTAGATGATGATAGACTTGTAAAAAAAAGAATTGTTACTTTTCAGGTTAAGAATAGTAACAGCAAATTTATTCAGAAAAAGGAAAAGCCACATCACTTTTTGATTTCTATTGCGATTTTCTCGATGAAATGGCCAAATGGAGGGCAAATAATTCGTATTTTTGCAGGGCTGTTAGGAACAGATTTCAAGTCCTGATTTAAAAAAACGACTATGGAAATACAAGTTTTTTATGATGGGGGGAAAAAAGTCAGTGCCCTTCTGGATGGTTTCACAGTACATACGGACCAACCTGTAAAGGCAGGAGGCGATGCTTCCGCACCGACACCCTTCTATTTGTTTCTTGCCAGCCTGGGAACTTGTGCTGGTTTTTACGTAAAAGAATTTTGCGATCAACGGAGTATTCCAACCGACAAGATTCATCTCAATATGGATTATGAATATGACCCGTTAAATAATATGATTGCTAAATTCATCATCCACATCCATGTTCCGCAGGATTTTCCTGCACAATATGACAATGCGCTCATCAAAACAGCCTCTTTGTGTGCCGTTAAACGCCATCTGAACGCTGATATAGAGAATGAAATCACGGTTGTAAGATCTTGAAATAATTAAAACTTTAGATATTAAATATGAAAAACAAACCTTCTGGATTTAACTCCACCCTGGTACACGGAACAGGTGACAAAGACCCGTTGGGAAGTGTTATCACTCCCATTTATCAAACTTCCACTTTTGCATTTAAAAATGCCGATCATGGCGCTGCCTGTTTTGCAGGAGAAAGCGACGGATTTATTTACACCCGCATTGCCAACCCTACCGTTCGCGATCTGGAAAAGACCATTGCCGCTCTGGAGCATGGATTTGATGGCATCGGTTGCTCTTCCGGTATGGGCGCGGTAAGCACCGTATATATGGCTTACCTGGGTGCCGGGAAACATATTTTGAGTCATAACGCAGTTTATGGACCCAGCCGCGGGATCATCGAAAACACCTTCTCCAAGTTTGGTGTGGAATCTACCTATGTCGACACCACCGATCTGGAACAGGTAAAAGCAGCAATTCGTCCCAATACGGCGCTCATCTATCTGGAAACTCCCGCAAATCCAACCATCGGAATATCCGATATCCCCGCCATCTGCAAATTGGCCCATCAGCATAACATTCCGGTATGTGTAGATAATACCTTCTGCAGTCCTTACCTCCAAAACCCGCTCGATTTGGGCGCTGATGTCGTATTGCACTCTATGACCAAATTCATCAATGGTCATGCCGATATTGTTGGAGGTATTATTGTTGCTAAAACCGAAGCCGAATACAAAAAGATCAGATCGGTGATGGTGATGATGGGTTGCAACATGGATCCCCACCAGGCTTTCCTTACGCGGCGTGGTTTGAAGACACTGGGACTCCGAATTGAACGGGCTCAGGAAAATTCCATCAAGATAGCCCACTACCTTGAAAACCATCCCAAAGTTGCCTGGGTTATGTATCCCGGATTGACTTCCCATCCTCAATATGAATTGGGGAAAAAGCTGATGCGCGGCCCTGGTGCTATGATCAGCTTCGGACTTAAAGGCGGATTAGAAGCCGGCAAAAAAATGATGGACAATGTCCATCTTTGTGCGCTTGCTGTTTCGCTTGGAGGAATTGAAACCTTAATTCAGCATCCTGCTTCCATGACCCATAGTAAACTATCCAAGGCCGCCAAAAAAGAGGGCGGAATCACCGACGAACTGGTACGCTTTTCTGTGGGTATTGAAGATGTGGAAGATATCATTGCCGATCTGGACCAGGCGTTGTCGAAAATTTAATGAGGATTCTGGAATGAGCTATTAAAAACGAGGAACTAAGAAGTCAAAATGAAGAAGTCAATCTCTTCGGTTCATTTGTTATTTTTCTTCCTCGTTTTTACCTCGGTTTTTTCTATTCATTCTGTTTCAGCCCAACGAGTTGCGTTGGTTCTTTCAGGCGGAGCAGCTAAAGGTGGCGCTCACATCGGTGTTATCAGAGCCCTGGAAGAAAATCACATACCCATTACTTATATTGCAGGTACTTCCATCGGAGCGATTATCGGAGCTTTATATGCCAGCGGATATACACCGGACGAGATGGAAAAACTGTTGAATTCGGAGGAATTCCAGCGTTGGATATCCGGAGTTATGGACGAAAAGTACATCTATTACTACCGGAAAGAAGATCCTAATTCATCGTGGGTAACCACCAATTTTGATCTGAACAAAAAGATCAGTTCAATTCTTCCCACCCAACTGATCAAGACCCATGAAATTGATCTCAAATTATTAGAGTTATTAGCCCCGGCAACGGCAGCGTGTAACCGGGATTTCAACCAACTCATGGTTCCCTTTCGCTGTGTGGTTTCTGATATTGACTCAACGGAAGCCATCGTTTTGAGCAAGGGAGATTTAAGTACCGCTGTTCGTGGGTCTATGAGCCTCCCATTGGTATTCAATCCGATTACCATCGATAAAAAACTGGTGTTTGACGGCGGGATGTATAACAATTTCCCTGCAGATGTAGCCATCCATGATTTTCACCCGGATGTGATCATCGGAAGCAGGGTAGCACAACGGTATGATAAACCCAACCGGGATGATATTATCTCCCAGTTTTTGACCATGCTCATGGAGCGGCAAAGTGACACAATCTTATACCCCCATAGTGTTATGATTGTACCTAAAATCCCTCCGATTTCTTTACTTGATTTTTCCAAAACCAGCATTCTTGCCGACAGTGGTTACGCTGCCACAATTCGAAAACTACCCGATATCAGAAAACTTGTTCATGACCGTATTTCCTCTGATTCCATTGCAAAAAAAAGGTTGGCTTTTAACCAAAAGAAACCGGAACTTTGTTTTGATTCTATTCATGTTGCTGGATTGAATAAAATACAGGAGGTTTATGTACAGAGAATTCTGAAACATGGAAAAGCCATCATCAACCTGGAAGATCTGAAAAGTGAATACTTCAGACTGATTGATGAAGGAACCGCAAAGACCATTTATCCTCAAGCCATTTTCGATACTCAGGCAGGTGTTTATGATCTTTCACTCGACATCCGGAGAACTAACAATTTCGGGGCGCAGTTCGGGGGCAACTTTTCCCTTGGCAATATCAATGAAGCCTTTCTGGAATTAACATACAGGTATTTGAGGACCAATGACCTTCATTTTAATTTGAATGGATATTTTGGAAGATTTTATAGTTCTGCAAAATTCGGAACCAGAATTGATTTCAGATCAAAAAAACTTTTTTTTGCCGAACTGAATTATACCTATAACCATTTCAATTATTTCCGGAACTCAGTTTTTTTCTTCGACGACAGAACTCCAAATTATGTTATCGAAAGAGAATATTTCGGAGATCTCAAAGTAGGTTTTCCGGTTACCAATAAAGGGAAGCTCTCGTTCATCATGACGTATGCCTTTACCAACGACAAGTATTATCAATCGAATGTGTTTTCACGGTACGACACCGCCGATCAGACCAGTTTCAATTTTTTTGCTCCGGGAGTCACTTTTGAGTTGAACAGTTTGAACCGGAAACAATTTTCGAATGCAGGAGCCCGGCTTCTCATGTCGGTTGCGTATATTAATGGGAAGGAAGACATGTTGCCTGGTTCCACATCCATTTCCAAGATCCCGGTTACACAGCACCAGGACTGGCTAAAATTCAGGTTGCTCTATGATAACTATTTCGAATCGTGGGGACCGGTAAAATTCGGATTTTACGGAGAGGTAGTAATTTCCAACCAGCCTTTATTTTCAAATTACACATCCAGTGTACTGTATTCGCCGGCTTTCCAGCCTTTACCCGAAAGCCAGGGCTATTTTATGCCAGCTTTCCGCGCCCCTAATTTTGCCGGAGCCGGGTTGAAGGTAATACTCAAGATATATAAGAAAATCGAATACCGGTTGGAGGGCTATATTTTTCAACCTTATCAACAAATATATGAAAACCTGAATGATAACACAGCCTACTATGGACCAAAACTGTTTGACCGTGCTTTTATGGCATCTACTTCGCTGGTATATAACAGCATTCTGGGCCCGATTAGCCTGGGTGTGAATTATTATGATAAACAGCCAGATACCTTCACGCTAAACTTCAACTTTGGATATATCATTTTCAACCGGAGAGCTTTGCCGTAACTAATTAAAAAAATTGTACTTTTGTCCCCAGAGAAAACCTCAAACCGGCATAAGTCGGACACTATCAATTTATTTATTAATAGATGATTAATGCTAATGGAAAATTCTGAAAACACCTCCGCTCAGGAGGAACCTGTAACCGGAGTTGAAACAACAATGGATCAAACCGAAAAATTAGAACCACTCGAGGAATCCCTTGAAACTACGCTGGTCGACAATCTTGAAGAACATTCCGACGAACACCTTGAATCCCTTAGTGAAGCTGCCATTGAGCAGATCACTCCCGAAGGAGAGGTTAACTATGAAACCTTTTCCCGTCCTGAGTTGGTCGACATGCTCGAAAAGGCTGTTGCGGAAACAGATTTCAACGCGATAAAGACAAAAATCGCACTCATCAAGGTAGCCTATCTGAAAAAGAAAAAGGAAGAGAGTCTTAAAAAATACGAAACAGTTGCGGAAGAAGGAGGTTCCAAAGAGGATTTAGCTCCAGAACCCGATGCCATCGACATTCGTTTTAATGATCTGTTTTCAATTTACAAAACCAATAAAGCCAAGCATCTTGAGGAACAGGAAAAAATAAAACAGGAAAACCTGAAAAAGAAATTCCTCATTCTTGATGAATTAAAAACACTCATCAATAGTGAAGAAACCCTCAAGAAGACTTATGACGAATTTAAAACCTTACAGGAACGCTGGAAAGAGGTAGGAATGGTTCCACGCACTGAGATCAATAACCTCTGGCAGAATTACCATTTCCTGGTTGAGAAATTTTTTGAAAAAGTTAAACTCAACAAAGAGCTCAAAGATCTTGACCTGAGGAAAAACCTCGAAGCCAAGATGTCGCTTTGTGAAAAGACCGAAGAATTGTTGCTGGAAACTTCAGTCATAAAATCATTCAAGAAACTTCAGAAATTCCATGAAGAATGGAAAGAAATAGGCCCAGTACCTGCTGATAAAAAAGATGAGATCTGGGAACGATTCAAAACCGCAACCGATAAAATCAATGATCGGCGTAGAGAACATTATTCTCTAATTGAGGGAGACCAGTTAAAAAACCTGGAAACAAAAACAGCCCTTTGTGAACAAGCTGAAGAAACCCTGAATCTTCCGAACGAAACCATTAAATCCTGGCAGGAAAACACCAACAAAATAAACGACCTTCTCAAAATATGGAAAACCATCGGACCGGTTCCCCAACAGGTCAATGCCGAAATCTGGGACCGTTTCAAATCCAGCTTGGATTCTTTCTTTTCCATTAAAAAGGAGTATTTTGATAAACTTAAAGAACAACAGCTTCACAACTATAATCTGAAAGTGGAATTGTGCATGCAAGCAGAGGCGCTTAAAAGCAGTTCCGACTGGAAGAAAACCACCAATGAGTTGATCCGTTTACAAGGTGAATGGAAAAAGATTGGCCCCGTACCCAAAAAACACAGCGATAAAATATGGAAACGCTTTCGGGCTGCATGTGATGATTTCTTCAATGCCAAACAAGCGTACTTTACCAATATTCAAGCCAACGAAGGGGATAATCTGAATAAAAAGCTCGAATTGATGAACCGCCTTAAGGAGTACCAGTTCGGAGAAGATAAATCTGCCAATCTTGAAGTACTGAAAAATTTCCAACGGGAATGGACCGAAATAGGCCATGTTCCGATGAAAGATAAAGACAAACTTCAGAATGAATTCCGTACCTTGGTGAATGAACATCTCGACAAGCTGAAAATCAGTGAAGTGGAGTTGAGTACAATCAATTTCCAGGCGAAATTTGACCATCTGAAAAATGATCCCAATGCCCGCCGGACTATCAGTAAAGAGCGTGAGTTCCTCTTCAACAAGATCTCTAAGATGAAAGAAGAAATCACCTTGTGGGAAAACAATATCGGTTTCTTTGCCAAATCAAAAAGCGCTGCTCTGGTGAAAGAAGAATTCGAAAACAAGATCAATAAAGCAAAAAGTGAACTGAAAGTGCTCGAAGCGAAGATGAAGATCCTGAAGCAACAAGGAGCATGATATGCCGGGAAATTCTATTGGAAAAACGTTGATACTAACCACTTTCGGTGAATCTCACGGGGCTGCTGTGGGAGGGGTACTCGACGGATTTCCATCCAATATTTCCATTGATCTGAATTTCATCCAAACAGAGGTAAACCGGCGACGACCGGGACTTGCATTTTATTCTTCTCCCCGTAAGGAGGAAGATCAGGTTGAAATCCTGTCGGGACTTTATGCGGGAAAATCAACAGGAGCCCCCATTGCTTTTCTTGTTCATAACAGAGATCACCATCCGGCCGATTATGATTCGCTGTCGGAACTCTATCGTCCTTCCCATGCAGATTTCACCTACCAGCAAAAATATGGGATTCGAGATCCACGAGGCGGAGGCCGGGCTTCTGCGCGTGAAACTGTAGCCCGCGTTATCGGAGGCGCTTTTGCAAAGATCCTTTTGCAAAAAGACAACATCCTGATCCGCTCCCGGATCAGTCAAATCGGACCTTATGCTATTATTGCCCCTGAACACCCCGGCAATGATCCATCGGAAATCGACCTTCCCGCCGAAGTGATTGATTTTCTGAATCAACTCAAGACTACCGGCGATACTACCGGAGGAATTATCACCGGCAGCATTACCGGAGTTCCGGCAGGTCTCGGAGAACCTGTTTTTGACAAACTCCAGGCTGACCTGGCCAAAGCCATGCTGAGCATCAACTCCGTGAAGGGGTTTGATTTTGGTTCAGGCTTTCAGTCCACAATGCTTCGCGGATCAGAGCACAATGACACCTTCATTGTCAAAGAGGGAAAAATAGCTACCCGCACCAACCACTCCGGAGGAATCCAGGGTGGAATTTCCAATGGGGAAGAAATTTATTTCAGGGTAGCATTTAAACCGGTATCCACCTTGATGATGGAGCAGGAAACCCTGACGAATGATGGTAAACCGATCACCTTCAGCGGAACCGGACGGCACGACATCTGTGTGGTACCCCGCGCCCTCCCCATTGTTGAAGCCATGGCCGCACTTACCATCGCAGACCATCTGATCAGAAAAAATCAGGAATCCAAAATCACATCAGCACCTTAGCACATCATTTCCGGCTCTTGTTGCGAAAGGCAATGAATGGATCCAAGCCCCCAGATGATCTCTACCGAATCGATTCCAACGATGGTTCGTTCGGGAAAGCACGCTTCCAATATCCGCATTGCCTGATCATCTTCTTTACACCGGTAGTTCGGAACAATAACAGATTTATTGGCAATATAAAAATTGGCATAGGAGGCAGGAAGCCGCTGGTTTTCATATACCACGGGACGGGGCATCGGAATCTCGGCGATATCCAGTTGTCTTCCACCGGAAAGCCGCATGCTTTTCAGCTTCTTTAAATTCGCCGCTAAAATTTTATGATTTTCATCCGATGAATGAGGCTCCACCATGGTTATCACTGCATCTTCCCGGAAAAAACGGGTAATATCATCAATATGCCCATTGGTATCATCCCCGGCAATTCCCTCTTCCAGCCACAGGATTTGTTCAACTCCGTAAAAATTGCGGATATACTCCTCAATTTCATGCATGAAAAGTTCCGGGTTTCGATTTTCGTGCAATAAACATTGGCTGGTAGTAAGTAACGTGCCATTCCCATTGAAATCAACAGCTCCCCCTTCCATCACGATACCCGGGTAATAGACCGGTAATCCCAGATATTTCCCAATCAACCCCGGAATCTGTTCATCCAGATCGTGATCATACTTGTTACCCCAGGCATTATACTTCCAGCTTACAATTACTTTAGGGATTTCCGACCCCGGGCGAACCAGAAATGCCGGACCATGATCGCGGCACCAGGCATCATTGGTAGGATGTAGCAACAACCTGATCCTGCTCATATCCGTGCCATTTTTTGAAAGGTCGCGGATCACCTGATCCTGCAGCACTTCATCTCTTACATTGATACACACCTCCTCCCCTTTCGCCAATTCCCTGATGAATTGATTGTAGAATGGGAAGATCCGTTCAAGTGTTCCGGGCCAGGAATAAGAGTGGCTATGAGGATAGCTCAACCACGTGGCACGGTGGGGTTCCCATTCGGCAGGAAACCGGTAACCCTGTTCTTTGGGTGTAGGATGCAAAACAGTATTCATCATGCCCCTATTCCTTTTTATCGAGATAACGGGTTAACACCGGGCCATAACTATCGATACGACGGTCGCGTAAAAATGGCCAATGAACCCGTATTTCATCAATTTTTGTAAGGTCAAGATGCGCAACATGGATATCTTCTTCTTCATGAGGAGCCTGATAGAGTAGCTCGCCAAAAGGACCGGACACAAACGATCCGCCCCAGAAATTCATGGCACCCTCTTTACCAGTGCGATTTACACTGACTACGTAAACCCCGTTGGCAATAGCATGGCTCCGCTGTATTATCTGCCACGCTTCATATTGTTCTTTATTCAAGGTTTCTTTTTGTGATGCCGACCATCCGATGGCAGTGGGGTAAAAAAGAATCTGAGCGCCCAATAAGCTGGTAATCCGGGCAGCTTCCGGGTACCATTGATCCCAGCAAATAAGAGTTCCGATCCGGGCATACTGTGTTTCAAATACCCGATAATCCAAATCGCCGGGAGTAAAATAGAACTTCTCATAATAACCGGGATCATCCGGGATATGTTGCTTTCGGTATTTTCCGAGATACCGTCCATCGGCATCAATTACCGCTACCGTATTGTGATAAACTCCGGGTGCCCGCTTCTCAAAAAGGGATGCCACCAGAACGACTTCCAACTCTTTGGCAAGATCACTGAATAACCGGGTAACAGGCCCCGGAATGGGTTCTGATAAATTGAAATGGTCGTAGTTTTCCTCCCAGCAAAAATAGAGGGAGGCAAACAACTCCTGCAAGCAAATAACCCTGGCTCCCATAAGGGCAGCCGCACGAATACGGGCAACAGCCTTATCGAGGTTTTCCTGCTTGTTTAAACTACAGGTCATCTGTATAAGCCCTACATCAACCGAAGAATGAATCATATTTACGCTATTCATTAATTCTCCAGAAAATATTTTTTCGTTAACCGGTCCTGTCCATGAAGGATTTCAAGAATATAAACCCCTTGAACCAGATCACTATATGGAATAATCTGCCGATGGGCTTCGTTTGATCTGTTAGAAGATGAAACAACTTCCTGACCCAACATATTAAAAAGTCTGACCGAAACATCATTCTCCGGATCAAAATCATAAAATAAAATCAATCGTTTTGTTTCCCGGTCATTATAAATATGCACCTTATCCGACAGGTTTTGTTCTACCGTACCCACGGTATAATCGAGATACAAGTCATCAACATATAATATCGTACCAGGTGTAGCAACTTCCTGTGCAGTAGAAAAAGCATATACCTGCATGGTATCCGGATTTATGACCTGATAATATTCAATCCAGGAAGAAAAATAGGTCCAATCGGGAACGGTATCCTTAGTTGAAAATTCAGTATGAGCAATTGTATCCCGGATCCCGGCCGTAGTTTTGTATAATCCGATCCCGATAACACAGGAATCGCCGCCCTTGGGACTGTATTTATAGAAACCTTTCAGATGTGTAGGTTGATCATTGATCGGCACCCCTCCGGTTACGGTATAAGTCTGCGTGGTAAAATTCACGGTAAGATTGGCCGTGATCATAGCTCCGGGCACATCCAGCGGGGGAAGTGTAAGATGTTTGGTCTCTAATTTGGCCGAAAAATTTCCACTATTATGATCGGTGCTTTGGGTCACTACCGAAAATCCAAAAAACGGAATGGCCATCAACTCCTCATTCGGAGTATCCCAGCCGGTTGGATTGGAATAATTTCCAAATGAAGTCCAGTCTTCAAAACCTGCATTTGGAATCAGCGTCTGAGCAAACAGGTTTCCTGTTGCGATTATACTGATCATACAAACAAGTAAGATGTTCTTTTTCATTCGGTAAAAATAAGATTTTTAACCATATCTTTGAAAAAATTATCCCCATGAGATCCGGTATCACCTTGTTTCTCTGTCTCGTTCTGGGTTGGGGCCTTTTTTCACCCATCACCAACGGTCTGACTTTCAAAACTGCTGATTCCTGCAAAATTACGCTAAATAAAAAAACGGATAAAAACTACCATGACGGGATAGAATTTTTAAAACGAAAAAATTACAGTTTGGCTCAACAAATGATGCAATCGGTAATCAGAGATGAACCCGGCTGCGTGGATGCCTATTTCGTAATGGGTTTGATCAATTTCAAAAAAGCAGAAAACAATTTCAGCAAAGCGGAAAAAAACTTCCTCAAAGTTCTTGAATTATGCCCCACGTATGACCCTTATACCTACTATTATCTTGGGGAAATTTGTTATGGTCGGGAGCATTATGAAGAAGCATCCAAATACCTTACTGAATTTCTGAAAGAGGTAGATAAAATTAAGACTGATGAGGATTATAACCGGGCGGTTGAATTATTGAATTATTCGAAATTTTACCAGGAAATGCTCAATCATCCGGTACCATTTAAACCATTGGTAGTACAAGGAATCTCCACACCCGAAAATGAATACCTCCCGATTCTCTCCCCCGACAACCAGATGGCACTGTTTACACGTGAGATCAAGCTCCCGGTCAACAGAAACAACCTGGTACCTACTGCCCAGATGAAAGAAAAATTCATGTATAGTGAACGTCATGATGACGGGACTTTTACCCAGGGAGAAGAGATGCCGGAACCTTTCAACGTCAATGATAATGAAGGAGGGGCGACCCTGACGGCCGACAACAACACCCTTTACTATACGGTATGCAAGTTCGACAATGTTAAAAAATATCTCAATTGTGATATTTATTTTTCCGAGAATATAAATGGGCAATGGTCGCCAATCAAGAGCATCAGCAATAAAATCAATCTTCCGGCCTCCTGGGAATCGCAGCCCAGCATATCGGCCGATGGAAATATCCTTTATTTTGTGAGTGACCGTACCGGAGGATATGGCGGTTACGACATTTACCGGGCCATTAAAGGGCAAAATGGGGAATGGGGAACGCCGATCAACCTGGGACCCCTCATTAATTCTACCGGCAATGAGAAATCACCTTTTATTCATCCCGATGGAAAAACCCTCTATTTTTCTTCAGATGGATGGATGGGATTGGGGGGATATGACATCTTTTTCTCGAAACAAAAAGACAACAACACCTGGTCGAAACCGGTAAATATCGGCTATCCCATAAACTCTCCCGAAGACGAAGTCGGTTTTTTTGTCAGTACCGATGGAACGCAGGGCTATTTCGCCTCCAACAAATTCAATGGCAAGGGAGGATGGGATCTTTATTCCTTTGATCTTTATGACGCAGCCCGTCCTGAAAAAGTATTGTTTATCAAAGGAAATGTTAAATCGGAATCTTCCGATGAACCCATAAAGGCCCGCATCGAATTGAAGAATATTGAGACCCTGAAAATTTCTGAAATCCCGATGGATAGTGTAACAGGTGACTATGTTGCCATTGCGCCTTTTAACAGCGACTATATCATGACGGTAAAAAAAGAGGGATTTGTATTTGAATCAAAATACATCGGCAAGGTAGACAGTTCGTTCCGGCTTCCAGCCAAGGTGGATATAGAAATTAAACCAATCGAATTGAACAAATCGTATCGCATCAATGATATATATTTCCCTTTCAATTCAAGTGACCTTACCGCCGAATCAAAAGTAGTGCTTGATCAATTGATTGAATTCCTGGTTGAAAACCGTTCTATTTGCATTGAGATCCAGGGACATACCGATAATATTGGAAATGACATTGCCAATTTGAAATTATCTGAAAACCGTGCTCATTCCGTTTACAAGTATCTCATTGAGAAGAAGATTCCTGAAAACAGACTGACCTACAAGGGATTTGGAAAATCGGTTCCGGTGGAGACCAACGACACAGAAGAAGGGCGAGCTAAAAATCGCCGAACCGTATTTGTGATCACTCGGAAATAGAGGGAATTACATTGGCCATTTCGATGGCAGCCAGGGCTGCATCAAATCCCTTGTTCCCGCCTTTGGTCCCTGCCCGTTCAATGGCCTGTTCCAGATTATCGGTGGTTAACACTCCAAAAATCACGGGAACTCCTGTTTCAAGACTTACCTGTGCCACGCCCTTTGATACTTCTGCAGCTACATAATCAAAATGGGGAGTTGCACCGCGAATTACGGCTCCCAGACAAATTACCGCATCATATTTTTTAGTTCCGGCCATTTTTTTTGCAAGCAAAGGAATCTCAAAAGATCCCGGAGACCAAACCACCGTAATTCCATTTTCATCGGCACCGTGACGTTTCAAACCGTCGAGACACCCGGAGAGGAGTTTCCCACTGATAAATTCATTGAACCGGGCGATAACAATCCCGAATTTTAAACTTGTAGCATCCAGTTTACCTTCAATTGTCTTCATAGTCGCTATTTTTTTTCTATTTCCTCGTTAAAATTAAGCAAATGTCCCAATTTCTCTTTTTTTGTTTTCAGATATCTGATATTTCGTGCATTACTTTGAATCTGGATGGGTACACGCTGGACAAGCTCCAACCCGAAACCCTCCAGTCCCGAAATCTTCATGGGGTTGTTGGTCAGTAACAACATTTTCTTTATCCCCAGGTCAACAAGGATCTCCGCCCCAGTGCCATAATCTCTCAGGTCGGCTTCAAACCCCAGCGCGTTGTTGGCCTCTACGGTATCCATACCCTGATCCTGAAGTGAATAGGCTTTCATTTTGTTGGAAAATCCGATTCCCCGACCTTCCTGACGCATATACAGCACTACTCCCCTACCCTCCTGAGCAATTTTTTTAAGTGCAAAATCAAGCTGAGCGCCGCAGTCACAACGCAATGAACCAAATACATCTCCGGTGAGACATTCAGAATGAACCCTGACAAGTACCGGATTCCCATCCGCGATATCTCCCTTGACCAGCGCCAGATGATTTTCTCTGGTGATTTTGCTGATATAGCTGTAAGCAGTGAAATCGCCATACCGAGTCGGCATATCCACTACGGCTGCCCGTTCAATCAGTATTTCCGTTTTCCTGCGGTAATCAATCAAGGCAGCGATGGTGATGATCTTCAGTTTATGGATTTTAACATACTCCATCAATTCGGGTACGCGAGCCATGGTTCCATCCTCATTCATAATTTCACAAAGCACCCCAGCCGGATATAGCCCCGCCATCTTGGCCAGATCCACAGAAGCCTCCGTATGTCCTGCCCGGATCAATACCCCTCCTTCTTTATATTCGATGGGAAAAATATGCCCGGGCCTCGTAAAATCACGCGCTTTACTTTGATTATCAATTAACCGTTTGATGGTTAGACAACGTTCATAAGCGGAAATGCCGGTGGTACATCCAATGGCATCTACAGAAACGGTGAAAGCAGTCCTCCTTGGATCTGTGTTATTTAAAACCATTCTATCAATGTTCAGCTCTTCCAACCGGTCGCGGACAATGGGTAAACAAACCAATCCCCCGCCATGCTTCGCCATGAAATTGATGATGGCCGGAGTTGCTTTTTCAGCAGCCACAACCAAATCCCCTTCATTTTCACGGTCCTCATCATCTACTACCACGATCATTTTTCCCTTACGGACATCTTCAATCGCTTCTTCAATCGTGTTAAATTTAAATGTTTCCATGTATATTCAGGTTTAATTAAAATCCGTATTTGTTCAGAAAATCACTGTCGATCCTGGAACCGTTAGGATCAGTTTGAAAGAGTTTTTCAAGGTATTTGGCCAGGATGTCACATTCAATGTTGACACTGTCGCCCATCTTTTTTCCGGGCAGCGTAGTGATATCGCGGGTATGGGGGATCACCGACACACTAAAAGACCGCTGATCCACCTTAACTACGGTCAAACTGATTCCATCAAGAGCCACAGAGCCTTTTTCAACAACATATCGTAAAAGTTCCGGAGCGGTCATAATGGATAACCAAACAGCATTCCCCTCCTGCCATCTTTTTTGAATCTTCCCGGTTCCGTCAATGTGACCGCTAACCCAATGTCCTCCCAACCGGTCGCTCAATCGCAAAGCCCGTTCCAAATTTACTTCACTGTTGATTTTCAGTTCCTGAAAATTAGATCTCCGGAGGGTTTCAGGCATAACATCCACTGTAAAACCACCCGTTTCTATTGATATTACGGTAAGGCATACCCCGTTGGTATTGATGCTGTCGCCCACTTTCACATCTTCCATTATTGCTTTGGCTCCAATCACCAACTGCAGCGATTCCGCCGACATCCGGATCTCCCTCACGGTACCCGTTTCTTCAACAATCCCGGTAAACATCTTTTTTAATTTATGAATGATAAATTACCTTATGATCATGAACAAAATCAATCAATCCTATAATCATCACATCCTGTCCGATTTTTTTAATCCTGATATTTTTCAGGGGGATGGCTTCATCCATTTTTTCAAACCCAGCGCCACCCACAGCAGTTGGAGCATCAGCGCCCCCTAATATTTTAGGCGCAATAAAACTAATGACTTTATCTACAATACCCTCCTGAAATGCAGAAAAGGCTAGGGTACTTCCTCCTTCAATCATCACGCTGTCAATATCCATAGCTCCCAGCGACTGCATCAAAAATCCAAGATCCACCCGGTTGTGTTTGACCGGGCAGAGGAGTACCTGTGCGCCCAACCGTTCAATACTTTTCAATTTTTCAGTATTTGCCAGTGCGGTAGTAGCCAGCACCGTCAATTGAGGGTCATTGGAAAGTACCTTTGCTTCCAAGGGTATCCGGCCATGAGTATCCACAATGATCTTTAATGGATTTTTCCATCCTTGGGCGGTAATTTTGTTCAAGCGGATGTTCAGGATCGGATCATCAAATTTTACGGTATTCACCCCAACCATGACCGCACTTAATTGCTGGCGCATTTGATGAACCAGCTTACGGGAAGGTTCCCCGGTGATCCATCGGGATGCATTGGTAACAGTGGCAATTTTCCCATCAAGAGTCATGGCCGATTTCAGCACTACAAACGGTAGTTTTGTGGTAATATACTTAACAAAGATTTCATTTTGAGTACGGATTTCTTTTTCAAGGCAGCCAACCTCAACAGCAATTCCGTGGGCTTGCAGGCTTTTTATTCCTTTTCCATTCACTATTGGATTTGGATCAGTCATACCAATCACAACATGTCGGATTCCTTTATCTACAATCAGATCGGTGCAAGGTGGGGTTTTACCCTGGTGGGAACAAGGTTCGAGCGTGACATATAAAGTGGAATCAGCAAGCAGGGATTTGTTTTCAGGAAGAACAGACCCGATGGCATTTACTTCGGCATGAGGGCCTCCAAAAAATTCATGATATCCTTCGCCGATGATATGTCCATTGTTCACGATCAAAGCACCCACTAAAGGATTTGGATTTACCCAACCCATCCCCTTTTTTGCCAGGGCAGCTGCCCGTTTCATGAATTTTTCGTCGTCGCTCATAAAAAAAGCCCCAATGCATGATCATCAGGGCTATATCCTATTCAATTGAACAACGTTCAACTTAAATACGATTCTTCTTTCATCCAGACTTTACTGTCGGTGCCGTAATTTCAACGGTTCGGTTCCTGTTTCACAGGTGTCGCGGACTTTACCGCCGATCGGGAATTTCACCCTGCCCTGAAGAATCTATTGCTATATATCAGCAAAGATATAAAAAATTGTTATTGTATAATCAAACGTTCGGTCTTTAACAAACCGTCGGTTTTAAACTGAACGAAATAGGCACCCTTAGCATAACCCGATAAATCCACCTGTTTCGATATTTTCAATACCGAGGAAGCCACTGGGGAGGAATAGATTATACGGCCATCCATGGCAGTGATGGTAAGAACTCCGGATTTCCGGCTTACCCCGTCAAGGGTTATCACAACTGAGCCATGAGTTGGGTTGGGATGAACCGTAAGGCTGACCTCTTTTAAGGCAGGGTCGGATATTCCGGTACATTCATCAAAAACCACATGTCGGGTACTTGTAACATTTCCAACACATGGGGCATTTGGAATAGCAACCAGCGACAGGTCAACGGAACCGGCCAGTTTTTCAGTAAGCGTTGGCAGGTAAGAGGTGATCAGGTTAGAAGGATCAGTAAAAGACCCATTGCCGGAAGTGACCCATCCGATAGCTTTATAATTTGAAGCAGTACCTTCAATTCCGATGGTGGTCACATACCAGCAAACAGTAGTATCAGCGCCGGCTGAAACAACCGGGATTGGCATTACATCAACTTTTACGGTATCGTTGCGGGTAAGGGAACCATCGCTGGTAGTGACAATATATTTGGTGTTTTCGATGGGAGCAACCTTTGGATTTTTCAAGGTAGAGGTAAATCCGGCAGGAATGGAGTTCCATAAATAGGTATAGGAACCGGATCCACCCGAAGGTTGAACATTTAATTGAGAAGAATCTCCAATACAAACCAACGAAGGAGTAGCAGTAGCAGTGGCTGAAAGTACACTTCCGAAAGTGAAGGAAGCGATCCGTGTTTTCCAGTTTGATGCAGAGTTTGTTGCGAAATATTCCTGGGTATACCAGAATGTTGTTGGGTTTGAAGGATCTACCCTCATGGAGCTATAATCACCCCACCGGCTATCCATCCCGGCGATTTGGGAGCCAACACCATTGAAAATGCCCCGTTCGGCAATGGTTAACTGATTCAAAGGGTCATTTTTCATTCTCCCGGAATAACGGATACCCGGAAACATGGAGCTGCTCGAAATGGAATAACCCAGTGCAATATTTCCAGCGGTATCCATTGCCATACTTCCCATCCAGCGACTATTGCCGTCGGCCGGGGCATACGTTGATTGCTGATAAACCGTCCATCCGGATCCGGTATTGCGCAATTCGTACCAGCGTATTCCAGCCTGTCCTGATCCGGCGTTTACCGTATGATTGACAACCATGGCTGAATAGCCATTGAAAGTACGATACTGTAAGCGGTACATCAAGCGGTCGGTAATGGCATCCACCAAATTTGTTGTTCCCTTCTGCGGAATTCCCGAGATGGTGGCGTTAAAGGTAGTAACTGGTAAATCAAGTCGGTTGGAAAAAGTGGAATTTGCAGGGGTGACAAAATCGGAATGGAATTCATAAATGGTTAACCTGCGAACCCCGGAGGTTTTAATATAGGTAAAATAATTGGGGGTACCAACAGCAGGGAAAGGTCCATCGCAATCGGAAGGGATCATGGTTACAAAACCATCGGTACTCATCGAAGTAGTGAAAGAGATGCGTTGGGCATTGGGATCACCGGCTAACATGGCGGTACGGTCATACGAATACACTCCATTGCCCTGGGCGCTAAGCATACCGGAGCTGAAACGGTTAGCCGCCATATAGTAAGCATCCGGCCAGATTCCGAATTTCGGATAGTCGGGCATATCGCTGAATTGATAAACCCAGCGGTACCACGATCCGGTGGGATCGGGTGTTTGGGAAACGGCAATCATCTGAAAAAACGGTCCACTTGGATAAGAGGGTAATGAGAACTGACTAAAAAGCCAACGATCGGCATGTTCATCATATAAAATGATGGCATCCCCATCGTTATGATTATTGGGCATACCATTCCAAACAGAACTGTTGGATAGAGGTCCGAGCAATTTTGTGCCTGTTTTATTAAATATGGCATAAGAACAATTTACGACCTGGAAATAATGGTTTGGGCCCACATCGCCATCCGTATCGGGAGGATTGTATCCTGAAACATTGTTAACACCGTCAAAATTCTGAAGGGTGGTATCGGTTACACTTCTTCCCAGATAATCCTGTAATCCCGCATCTAAAAAATTCGGAATTGCGGATTCGCGGACATCCAGATTGAATTTATTTTTTACGATTCCGTCTTTCCAGGTACGATCGGCCTTAGCAATTGGGAAGGTCGCCATATCACGAAGCGGCGGTGAAACATCGAAATATACTGGCCGGTCAACCGTTGGTTTCAGAACATCATTTTGTGCGATTAAAAAATTGATGCTCATCAATGGAAGCAATAAGATCAGTTGTGTTTTTTTCATAACATTACATGGTTTTGATTGTTGTCCTTTGCGGCACTGATTTTTTTTTACAAAGATCGGAATAAAATCGAGTTATATAGATAATTTACTATCTTTATAATCACATTTTAAGGATTCGCTATTGAAGTATCCCATGGATACCTCCGAAAGGCATATATTTCAACGAAAATCAAAATAAAAAATCAACACGATGAATATTATAATAACCGGTGCAAGTAAAGGGATCGGATATGAACTTGTTAAAGTACTTTCCAAACACAAATTGAATCACATTATAGCCATTTCGAGAAACGGAAAAGCATTGAAAGAGTTGGTAGGCGAGTGTGTAAAGCTCTTTCCTGAGGCGAAGGTCACTCCGTATGAATTCAATCTTAACCAGTTTGAGTTTTATCCTTTTATCGTCCAGCGGTTGGAAACCATTATCCACCATTGTGATATTTTGATTAACAATGCCGGCAAGCTGGTGAGCAAACCCTTTGACAAGTTTGAGCCCACCGATTTCGATGAAATCTTCAACATCAACATCAAAAGTCCGTTTTTCCTTATCCAGGCCTTATTACCCATCATGAGCAAAGGAGGTCATATTGTGAACATCAGCAGTATTACCGGGTGTATGGGAGGGCAAAAGTATCCCGGACTATCGGCATACAATGCAAGCAATGGTGCATTAAATGTGATGACTGAAGCGCTTGCTGAAGAATTGAAAGAGCGGGAAATCCGGATCAATTGTCTGGCTTTGGGAGCCGTTCAAACGGAAATGTTCACCAAGGCCTTTCCGGGAGCCAAAGCCTTGCAAACGCCATCACAGATCGCCCATTTTATAGCCGATTTCGCTGTAACCGGGCATCGGTATTTCAACGGAAAAGTAATACCGGTTTCAATTTCGATACCATAACCCCCCATTCTGCTGATTAATTTCTTAACAGAAAACATTTTATCCCTCCCAGGGGATTAAAATTTATCAACACAACACAAACATAATGAAATATTTTATATTTTTACAGTTGCGCAACTTTTTACAAAAAAAATCGGTCTATACAAATAATTGATCAATTGATCAGACATTAGCCATGGCAAAAAATCCGTGTCCCGGAAAGAATCGCAAAAAGAACCTTTACCATCCAGCGCCAATCATGCACCTCCTCTAAGCCTTGTCTATGTCTTGTCTGGGGCTTAGTTCCTTTTTTCTAACCCTCCTTCAAGCCTTCTTCAAGCCTCCTTCAACACCCCTTCGAGGCTTCTTCAATCATCATTCAATCCGCATTCAATCCACGTATAATCCTCCTTCAATCATCCATCAATCCGACAAAGGAGTAATTCGGTGTCATGACCAAAGGAGGCCCGGCTCCAAAGTCTTAGTCAAAAATTTTTCCTGTAAAACATAAATAATTGGCTTTGTGATATTACCTTTCAGGATAAAGGGCGATTAAGCCTTATTCAGATATTCACGATAAAGGATTGTAAAACGACATTCTATGTTGCGGGTTATTTCCTTTATCAATCATTAACA
>Ga0172381_10000124_pt1 | contig 87345 bp, 154 predicted proteins | sample Leawel6488metaG_FD_119754 | JGI IMG/M metagenome (GOLD analysis project Ga0172381, IMG submission 119754) | Leachate microbial communities from a municipal landfill in Southern Ontario, Canada - Leachate well 64-88 metaG | ecosystem: Engineered > Solid waste > Landfill > Unclassified | place...
AATATAATCAGCATCACCACCTGCATTTGTTCCAGCCGAAGTGCGACCTGCACCACCACCACCTGAACCACCGTCAGCCCCCGCACCACCATTTAAAACCTTACCTGCACCACCACCTATTGCAGTAAGTCCATCAAAACTAGAATTATTACCATTACTACCAGCAGCGCAGGCAGCACCAACTACAATACTATAAGCCTGCACTGTAATAGCATGAGAAGCTTCGTGAATAACACCTCCACCACCACCACCGCTAGTATAATCAATAGAACCTGCACCACCACCGCCAGCAACTATCAAGACTTCGACATTACCAGCTTTTAGAGGAGTAAAAGTTCCACTAGATAGGAATTTATGTACTGTGTATAATCCATCGGTAGTGATTACCCCACCAGTAGGAAGAGTGGGATTTGTGACATAGGCAGCATTTGCTGCTGCATCTGTAGGATATTCAAAATAATCTATTTCAGTAGCCATCTTAACACTCCAATTTTCAGTGTAGTATAAAACATTATAAACTTTTTATAAACTTAAAAGTCAGGGTATTCACTTTTAAATCTTCATTAGACTGGGAAAAAGAATCCAAATAACAATTAGTAAGCGTTAAAGTCCCATTTGTATCAGAAATAACTAATGAACCCTCGGTATTTAAAGTTAATGCTGCATCTAAACCAGAAACATAGGCCTCTAAAGCTGACCTACTGGCCTTTGAAACTAGAATAGATACATTAATATTTAAAAGTCCACCACCCATTTCAGTAGTAGAACGAATTTTTACACCTTTTGCTCTAGGAATAATTGTAACATCAGTATTACCCTGGTAATCAAAAGTGACAAATCCGTAATCACCAAGTGTAATACCTTTCCATGCAACTCTTTTAGGAGCATTAACCGTACTCATATAGAATCCTATCTCTTAACCTTACTATTACCTTGGAATACTTGGCGAGCAATTTGACCGCCCAAACCTAAACTCTTTTTAGCTTTCTTATTAGCTTCAATAATAGAAACACCAAAAGTTTTTGCGGTCTTCTCCATATCATCGAATGATTCACCAAGCCCTTTACCACCCTCTCTTAAAGCTGTAAGGTCTGGCATCATGGTTCCACCCGCTATACCCATCCAATCCGTAGCTGTCATACCAGAAGCCCCACGTTTTTCTTGGGATGTATAATCAGTCATCTTAGAGGCTGTTCCTAAGCCCATCCATAAAGGAGCAATTTTCCCAATTAACCCAGACAGACCACCTGGTTCATTATTTTCTCCAGCACTGGGTAATCTTGTGGGAACATCCATACCAACGATAGGCCCACCAATACGAATCTTCTTTGGAACACCTAAACCCTCCATAATTGTATTAAAAGAACTTTTAATACGTGGTAATTCAGCAATAAAAGCATCTAAAAAACCTTTAACCATTGCCCCACCAACCAATACTCCGATACTCTCCCATAAAGCAGCGTTAGCTTTCGCATAAGTTCCAAAAGCATCTGCCATAATCTTAGAGAATTCTATAAACTGAGGCATTAATAATTGTAAACCTGCACGTAAACCCTCAACAAAAAGAGAACCTATTGACTGCATTAAGCCTCTAAATTTTTCCGCTGTAGTTCCTTTAAATACCGTATCTTCAGAGGTTAATTTTCCCTCCTGTGCAGTAAAAATAGGAAGAGTAACAGAACGGCCCTCAGTGAATACATCTGTTAATGTCGCTCCAACTTTTTTAAGTTGTTTACCGAACTCTACAGAAATAGGCTTTATCAGGTCGGCCATACCCTTAAATATTTTTCTAAAGCTGTCTTTATTATTCTGTATATCCTGGAACAAATTTGATAAAGCTTCTTGAATAGGGTCTAAAACAGGCCCCATCGCCTCAAAAATGGCATCTGCAATAACACTAAAAATTCCCATAACACTATTTTTCATTCGTTGCCACTTAATTAAAACAGAGTCTAAAAACTTGTTAAAAATATCTTCTGTAATACTCTTGCCTTTTTCAGAAGCGGTAGCATACTCTTCCAAGGTAGCTTTGTATTTATTAAATTTATCCAAATTATTTAATAAACGCATAACACCCTCACCACCCCTAATACCAAAAGCCTTACCTATAACCTCTGTCGGAGCAGCAGCACGAATCTCATTTAAAATTGTAGCAAAAGATTTTAATTTACCTCCGGCATTTGTAAAATTATCATAAACATCATCTAAACCACTCTGGAGTTGATTTAAGGAACCACTTGTAGTATCAATATCCTCTTGTAAGGTTTGAAAACTTCCCTGTGACCCAACCTCGTAAGCAGAACCAGAAGATAACATTGCATCACGTTTTTCTTTTAGTGATTGAACCTGTGCTAAATTATTTCTAACATATTCACCACCACGTGCAATAGCATCTCTATATTGTTTATCTACTTGCTGATAAGTGGAGGTAAACATTTTACCAGAAGAGACTAATGCAAACTGAGCATTTTTTAATTCATTTAATCTATCGGAATATCCCGCAAAAGCTTTTTGACCTTTAATTAATGTACCTAAATATTTTTGACTAGCTCCATCGGCCTTAAATAAATTTACACCATATTTAGCAAAAGCTGTAGTGGTTTGATTTGTACCCCCCATTAATTTTTGCATTGTGGCTCTTAATCGTGTTCCGGCTTTTGAGCCCTCCACCCCAGCGTCATTTAAAACCATTAAGGCAGCAGCCGAATCAATAAAGGTTTCTGTACTCTCACCAAAAGCTGTAGAAGCTATGCTAGAAACATCACTTAACCCAGCGAATAAATCATTAAGGGTAGCTTTGGATTTCACCATAGCGGTAGTTAAAACATCTGCAAACTTCGGTATCTCCGACATCTCAACACCAAAAGCACGAGTAATACCAATTAAACTATTTAAAGTTTCCTGAAAATCAACAGACTCTAAAGTAGCTAACTTCATAGCTGCGCCAGTAACTTTCATAGAATCTCCTAAGTTTAAACCTGCCTGAGCAGCAGTATATAAACCTTCTTGAATTTGTAAAGCAGAATAGCCCACTTGAGTAGACATATTACGAGCTGCATTAGTGGCCTCATCAAATGCTTTTTGAAAACCACTACCACCCTCACTAATAATAGCAGCTGTTTTTATAGCAGCTAAATTAAGAGTGGCAAACTCCCCTGTTAATTGAGAAACAGAATTTTGTAGCCCTTGTAAAACCTGGAATCCAACACGGAGAGCCCCAAAAAATCCGGCTACAACAGCAGTACGAAAAACAGCACGTAAAGAAGACTTTAATAGATTAAAACGACCACTAAGCCCGCCAATTGCTTGCTGTACCTGTTGTAAACCAATTCTAATATTAACTGCAAGATTTCTTACTGCCATAGTTTGCCTACATTTCTATTCTTTCGTCTGTTGCCCACTTCTGCTCAAACTCTTCAGCATTTCTACCTAAGCGTAACCAAAGTCCTTTTAATTGTGCTTTCCAGGATTCTCGGTCTAATTCTTGATTTGGAACCTCAGGAGAATCGCCAAAAATCTTATCCAACTTATCTATCTTACCAGAAAAACCAGCACCAACAGCTGCCCCTATCAACTTTACCCATAATTTTGCATGGGCTAACTGACGAGCATTAATTGTTTTGTACAGGTCTACAATAACATCACCTGGCAAAGCTAAACAATACTCCAAAGTCCAGCCGTATTCAGACATTAAAACATCTAATAAGGGTAATATATTTCGTCTGAATTCTGTATTCATTATGACCCCTTATGCGAGCATATTTCCAAAAGAACCCAAAGCTGTCTGCATAACCTTTACGCCAGCCTCTACGGTAAGTGCCTTTTTTAAATCGGCCTTTTTGATTTCATTATCATCCTTGATTAAATCATAAACTACATCAAGGAATAAATCCATCTGTTTTTTAATATCTGTACTTTTTGAGAGCTTATTCATCTCGTCTAACTGAGGAGCTAATGAAGACAAGACTTCAATTGAGGCGGGATAAACTTTTAGAGTTACATTTCCTCTTAACAAAAACTCTGTTGCTTCTGTTAAATTAACTTTTTCTGACATTTTACTTTCCTCCTGTTTGTTAGGTCAATTTACCTAATATTGTTAGTTTTCAATTTATACTATACAGACTCATCTAAAAGATATTCATATTCTAAGGCTAGGTAAACCTCACCAGCATCTTTGTCTACCATTGGCCCCTTAGAAGGTGACCCTAATCTTTTTAGATGAATTATTTTCCAACCAGTCGTACTCAATGATGCCTCACCTTTATTTAAAAGAGTATCTACTCTAGAAGCAATATCTATACAAATACCAAAAGCTCCAGCCACATTTCTACTAACAGCAACCTCTAAAGTAAAAGTACCTGTTTGTCCAGGTAAATTATTCATGTCTTCCCCAGGCTCTACAGGGATAGCAACATACTTAGCTTTTCGTCTATCTAATTCTTGTAATCCCATAGCAAAAATATTATCTGAAGAACCTAATAAAGTTCTTAGAGTTACATCTGCTTTTAAATAAGCAATTATACGCTCTGCTATCAACTGCATCTTTAACTCCTAGATAAAATTATGGAATCTCCAATTTCACTAACTATTTTCTGTTCATTCGCTCTATAATAAAGACTTAAACTCTCAAAAGCTTTACGAGTAAAATGTTTGCCTTTATAACGTCCACGTAAAACTTGAGCAAAAACATAATAACCTCTATTTGGTTCTACAACTATTCCCCGTCTTGCTCTCTTCCAGGCATCAACAGTGAATGTCATTAAAGGGCTACCACGAATTACGGTACGTCTACTAACACCCTCTTCTGCTGCATGTTGATATGTAATACTCTCTGGAACAAAAACTGTACCCTCGATTGACTGACCAGTTAATGTATACTTAGAAGTAATACTAGAAGACAGCTTTCCAGTTGACCTGGGCGACCTAGACTGTGAAAAAGAACGCATCTTTTTATGGGTATAATTTGTTAATGTCTTTACCCATTTAGCACTAACTGTAGCTACTCGTTGTTTAGCTCCAGCTATATCTCGAATAAAAATAGATAACTGTGCATCATCAATTATAAAGTCAGACATATCAATTCTCCAGACTAACCAAGCCACACTCTAAATGATGTGCTTGACCAGCTGCGTCTGATACCGAAACCACGCTATACTCATGTCCATTAAAAACTACCACATCATCCTCTAGAATTCCGGCATCAATTTTAAAAAATGCAATATGTCTAGAAATGAGTTTAGCCCCCCTGCGAGTAAACTCCACATCTTCATTTCTCTGCTGAATTAAACAAGAAACGTTCGAAGATAACGTAGCAATGGTCTCTGTAGCATCGCCCCATCTACCAATCGCAGTTGTTGTAGTACTTCTACGTTTTATAGTACAAATATGCGTTAATAAACTATCAAAAGCAGCGTCAGCCATTTAAACTCCTTATAAAATAAACTCAGAAGACATCTTACCGTCATCACCATTAATCATAGCAATAACCTTAGCAACCTCTGCGTCTAATGTAGATTGATACTCCTCTAAATTACTGGCAGAGCTACCATACTGCTTTTGAAAATTTCCAATCTTAATCATCTTAACCTGAGATATTTTATCAGGTGTAAATAAAGTCAAAGCTTTGGCAACTAAAAGGGAAACTAAATAATCGTGTATATCAGTGGTAGTATAGCCATTAATCGTATACGTAAGTTCAACTAACTGTCCACCACCAAATCCAGAAGCATACCAAACAAGACCAGTATCAGGATTAAATTTTAAATCAGTATAAAGCGTAAAAGCCTGAGTTACATTATCCACCTTTATACTATCAATACTTTTTATATTCGTATATGGCAGTTTAATAACCAATGAAGAAGATTGCATCAAACTTCTGAATGTTTTTTGAACATCTGCCGATTGCAAACCTGTCAAAATAAAAAACTGTTTAGTGGCCCAGGTATAAACAGAATCAGAAATATCAGATACAGTTACCCCTAGAACAGTCGCTACTCCAGCTTTTGTTATCATTGCCATAATAAACTCCTTAGCCTACCTAACGTGATTTATAAAATAGTATCGCCAATCATCCGAAGGAACCGAACGAAAAATCCCTGACATGGTTTGCTTATCTTGACCTAAATTTAATAGATACTGCTTAGGTATGTATAAGATACCTGCAAAAGTATAGGCTTTATTCGTCGTAATTCTCTCCAATTTAAAATTAGGCTCAAAGAAAAAGGTTGCAAAAGTTTTAACTTTACGAATAACCACCAAGGGTTTAGTGCAATCCTTTTTTATATAGCTTAAAACCTTGTCTAAATCAATCTGAAATAGACTAGGATTTGTAACTATAATTAAATTGTGCTCTTCAGGAACTATACGAGATAAATCAACCTTTTCACCCAAATACTCGCAACCCTCAAGCGCTTTTTGAAAATAAGAGGCTATTACCTTATCCCCTATTGTATATTTTCCGAATAAATAACTCTTCATTAAGGAGCCCTCCTAATAGTAAATACAATTAAGCCTGTTAAGAAACTGAGCCTTTTTAGTCAAATTTAGTAAATAATTTACCTATTATCAAACCACTGCTTTATAGTTTTAACTAAATCTGGTAACCACTCTAGCGTAATATCCTTAAAATCATATGTAGGAATATTATTTTCATTAGCAAAAGCGGTATATTTTAAGTCTGCTGTCAAACAAGCCAAACCTATCTTTTCCTTACTCATCCTATTGCAAACCATACCTAAAACCATACCATGAAAACGCATTGTAAGAATAAAATCCATCTGATTATACTGTTCTAATAACTTAGTTGGCGTTCCGGCCCAAGGTTCAATAATAACCTGGGTGGGTCTATGTGCCTGAACAAATAAATATTCTGCTGCTAAACAATCATTAGCCCCAAAACCAGTAAAATGACGCACATGTGGAATTAAATGAACAATACCTATTTGTGTAAGTTCCTGTACTATTTTAGCTAATCTTTCCATCTCCGGCTGATTTGAAAATGGCGCAGTGATTACCAAACCAATATGCCTACCCCTATGTTCTCGCATCTTAGGAGAAACTAGGTTAAAACCAAAATCAGCAGTATACTTAGCAGAAACTCCAATAGAAGCCAATAACTCTAAAGACTTCTTACTCCTGACTGTTATTGCTCGCATACATTGAGCAAAATTTCTTATGCTATCTTTATCCTCTTCCCAAACAGTTCCTTCAATACCCACACCATGACACTCTACAATAGCCCCCCGTTCCAGACAGGTTTTAGCTAAAGTTTCCATCTCTTTAACCGCTGCACTACTATAAAATAAACCACCCCCACCAAAAATTACAAAATCACCAGCAGAAACTAAAGTTAAAAAATTTTCCATATCTATAGACGGCAAAGATATAGCCTCGGGATGAGAACAAACAGCAATTAAATCTTTACCATATACTCTCCGCATCCCCTCTAGGATAGCGTCATCGCCCAAGTTTCCAGTCCCATAAGCACCAAAAGCAAATTTATTCATGTTTTTTCATTCTATCAAAATACTCATTAATGGACTTAATACAATCTGCTCGTAAATTATTTAACTTAACAATATCTTCACATAGCCTACCCTTAGTTACCATATCAATAGTACAATCTAAAAGCTGCTCTTCTATATGCCACATTTTTAGATTTGTAATACAAAGTCTATCAATTAATTCACCAAGGGTATATTCCATCATTTGCTAATACCAACCTTCTTAAACACAATAAAAAAACAATAGTCACCATGCTTTTCTATTGAATATATTTCTTTTACAGGAAACTGTTTTGCAATATCTCTAACAGTACCAATATTAAAAGAGGCATCTTTATGAGCTAGATTTGGAACAGCTCCATGTGCAGCACTATATGCTCTGTATACCTGCTCATCAGGTAGATATAAAACTAGAAGTCCACCTATTTTAATAACACGTAACCACTCCCTAAAAGTACCCGCTTTTTGCTCGGGTAAAATATCCTCATAACAATGACTACTAAATACATAGTCTAAACAATTATCTTTAAACCAGTATAAATTTCTAGCGTCGCCTTTTAAATTTACCAAATCGGAATACTGCCCAGGATAATTAAAATCAATAGAAACAGATTGCAATAATAAAGGCATCCCACCACTACCAATATCAATCCCATTCATATCGGGTGTGATAAATTTTTTAGCCTCTGCTTCAATTTTTCCAATCTCTCCCACATGCTTAATATTAATAATAATTGTCCTAGGATTCATGCCTACCCCCATAGTAATTTACCTTTTTAGAATAACTCTTCTGACCTAAACTTACATCAATAATATCCCTTAAATCATTTCTATCGCTGTTTAAAATCCGAGCGGATAAAAACAACCTAGCCTTTTCTGCTAGCGGAATATTTGCCCCGTTACGAACCAATGTATCTTTATGCCAAATTGCAATATTTGTCCGTATTAAATTTTGAACTAAACTACCAAGATTCATTTAGCTCTCCTATAAATCATATTTCCATATACCCGCTTTACTAAAGTATAACCGTAAAAATTTAAAAGTTTTTCAAATTGTTCTGGGCCTGGATGCTGAATTTCGTGCATAATAATGTAAGGACGAAATAAACTCTCAATAAATAAATTCTCTAAAATCCTATAATCAAAACCCTCTGCATCAATCTTTAAAAAATCAAAATCCAAGGGAATATTCTGCTCCGCTAAAATCTTACCCAACTTCACAACCTCAATTTGAATCCGCTCTAACTTTGTATCGGTCTTATACCAGGTAGTATTAGCCTCTAGAGAACTTAATGTGGGCTCTGGATGAAGCAAAAATTCAAGTTTACCTTCTATATTTGATACAGCTTTATTTAAAATAATCACCGCTTTATTATTTTTATAGGTTTCAACTAATCTATTATATGACCTAGGGTCTGGTTCAAATAATAAACCCTGCCAGTTTTCGTTTAGTGTTAATAAAGAAGCAGCTGAATAATTACCAGAAGCACCAACATCTATAACTAGTTTATACTTTGCCGGAGCTTTCTGAAATTCCTCTTTAATAATTGCTAAATTATCATATTCCATATTAACCCCGTTCTCCTGTCTCATATTCACATTGACCAGACCCCCAGTTATCAGGAAGAATAACATCTTCTGGTTTACGCCAAACCCAGGGCTCTACTGATTCCTTATCTAATACATGTAATAAAACACCCATCTTTTCATACTTCCGTGCATCGATAACTCGGTCTTTTTTTGGTTGTAAATAACCATAATGAAAAACATTAAACCAAGTACACAAATGCTGCCAAGGAAAAACAGTGACATCATCAAGATATTTTAAATTACCCGCCTCATCATAATCAACCATTCGCTCATGTGCTGGCTGTACCCACTTATGAAATCTGGCCTCATTTCGATGCAATCTTTTATGCCAATCAGGAAACCAATTGTGTGTCTGAGCCCCCACCTTGTAATGCTTATCATCAAGAAAGAAATTAACAGTAGGAAACCAAAATATTTTTACTCCTGGAAACATCTCTTCACTATAATCAACAAGTAATCTTAATTTTTTTAAATCTTCATTACAGAGAGTTTCATCTGCATCTAATCTAAAAATCCAATCACCAGTGCATTTACTGAAAGAGAAACTTCTTAATTTAGCAGAACAGGGACGACCAATTCTGCTTAAATCAATATTATTCTCCTTACAATAATTGCAATAAGAAGGACATGGTATATCTTCCATAGTGAAGACTTTTACTTTAGAAAACTTTTTTAAAATCTCCCTAGTCTTATCTGTAGAATCATCAACTACAATAATTTCATCAGCTATATCATAAATTCTTTTAATACAGCCCTCAATCATATCCTCCTCATTATGTGTCATCATAGCAAAGGATAATTTGGGTCTATACTGTATACTCTTTAAGGATAATTTATTAAGTGACATCAAAATTTTAGTAAAAACTTTTTGTGGTGAGTGAACAAACATACATAAAGCAGATTGTCCATCAGCCTCTAATTTACCGCAAACTTGCATACCCCCGTGTAACCAAAGAGCATCATTACAAGGACAATAACTATTTCCAAAAATTCCAGCTGGATATAACTCATCAACTGTCTCATAATACAATATTCTAGCTTTGGGCTGAATGTTACCAAATAAGACCACAGTATTCTTATTTAATGCAGCTGCTAAATGATAATAACCGCTATCTACTGCTAAAAGTAAATCTGACTCATTGATAATTGCAGCGGTCTCTCTTAAAGATAATCCAGTTAAATTAACTAAACCAGGTTTATTTATTGCACTATAGGCTAGTTTATTTCCTACACCCTGCTTAGACCCCACTAAAACTGTAGTTATTCCGGCCTTAAATAAAAGAGTTTGTAACTCATAAAAATATTCAATGGGGTAGTTTCTTACCACACCATTACTTGCTATGTGCATTGTTATAATTTTACCTGTATGTGGATATTGCGATAATAATGTCTTCGCTTGCTTTTTCTCCGATGGAGTAATAAAATAAATGGGCCGTCTATCAATAGCTGGAATCTTCAGCATATCTTTATATAATAAATCTATCCTGCCCTCTCCTTTTGATATGGCTTCAGTTTGAGGATAGTGTTCGTGTTCAAAAAATCTAGTACAATCAAATATATAATCATAATCCTTCTTTTGAATTAAACTTTGATTCGTTATAATAGCAGCCACATAAGGATTATTCTTAAATAAATCCGCATACTGTGGAAGACAGGCAACAGTGATAGAACAATCAGGATAATAAGCATTTAAAGATTTTAAACCAGCGGTCAAAATTAACCAATCGCCAAGTCCTTCATCCCATCTCGCATAAAGTATTTTTTTATTCTTTGTAATAACTTCTGGAATTGTAATAGACTCACTAATCTCAGGCTCTAAAGGTATAGGTTCCACAACCGTAGAAATAACCTCTGTGACTTTAGAGGCTTTTTCAAATTTAAAATCATAAATATCAGAAATAATCTTATCCCAATCAAAATATTCGTAACAAGATGTCTTGTGACATTGCCATTCACTCGCAGCAACAAATTGGCGGGCAACACAGTTGTGTACAGCATACCCCATCACACAATAAGAATTATCTTGTAATACCTCTAAATTGTAAACATTACCCGAATAAATCTTTTTATTTAGGGCCTCTATTTCATAATCACCCTGTCTATGATAGTATAGTTGTTTACTATTATAAAAACTTCGCTTAGAAATAACGATTTTATATAGCCACCAAGACATTTTATGAAAAGGGTTGGGTTTTTGGATTCTTTTCGTGTATGCACAACTCAAACCAAGTTGTGTAGATAAGGCATACAAATCATCTGCCAGAGTTTCCTCACAAATGCCTATAACAAAACTGCTTTTATCTGTTTTTTGTGCGTCGCCGTTAATAAAACCCTGTAACAACGCCCTCTGTGTATTCTGGGATGACTTCCATATTTCAGGGGGTAAATGTTTTATCTTAACTTTAAGACTGTTTCTGCCACAAAGAGACCCAAAAAAATTAGATAAAATCACAGAAGAAAAAGCTAACTGAATAGACTTATCTGTGAGTGCTTTATACTGACTCCCAGAAATACCAAAAATAGTTTTCATTAATTTAAAAACATCACGAATATACTTTGTCTCATTCTGATGAAATGTAAACCTAACAACAGCATCCTTTAAACTTCCCTCAGATAAATAATAACCAATTAACCTAGCCAGAGAAGCGTCTAATGGTATAAAGCGTGATAATTTGTGTAATCTTGAATTATTTAGTTTAACACTAGAGACTTGGCGAATATACTTACTGTCGAATTCAACTTTTAAATTATTGGAATAATTTTTTAAATCGTAAGTATGTATAATAGAATCGCCTAAATATTTTGGCCTAACTAAATGTTCCTTAATTGTTAAATCATTCGCCTCAACCCAACGCTTTCTATCAAAAGAATAATAAGGATGTTCTGGTGTGCTATAAATGCTATCGCCCCAGCCCTTAGACTTAATACCTATTAACTCACCCTCGAAAGGTTTTTTAAAAGTTTTTATGACAGGAAGAAAATTACCCTTATGTGTTAAAACCCTTTCGCCAATAACAACATCCTGAATCTTTTTTAAACCAAATTCTGTATTTACTAAAGTGTTTTCTGGAAAACAGGGATAGCAAGAAACATTGGGCGTATAAACAGAGGTGTTTAGATATGTACCACAACGCCAGTCTGATTTAAAATAATTAATTAAAGCAAATGTTTTTTTATTAAAAGCTCCGGCTATATGCAAAAAAGCAGTATCTACAGTTAACACACAGTCCATTAAAGAAATAATAGCAAATAATTCTCTCACGGATAACTTTTTATTCAAATCAATACAATTCTCATGGACATCTCTACGAATAGAGGATGAAAAAACTGTAAAACCTTTAGCCTTTAAAAGATTGATTTTTTCTTGAACTAGACTCGAAGATAATTTTGCGTCTATTCTTGCACTATCACCACCGAAAAAAAGTTTATTAGAATAAGAACCATACTTTCTTTGAGCATTATTTATCTCATCCGCAGTTAAAATAATCTCAGGCCTATCAATTACCAAATCTTCTTTTCTTAATCCGCATAATTCAGCAACAGCATAAATTCTATTTTGTTTATTTAATTCTAATCTATAATCATTTAGTTGCTGACCAAAATGTAGATAAAATAATTTATGAAATTTAGAAACATCAATATCTCGACGAGAAGTGTACATTGTTTTAACATATGGAAGATTCTGATAACATGGATTTCTATGTGCCTCGCATAAAACAGAAACTAAAAATCCTTGAGCAGCTAAAGTCTTAATTGTAGGTATTACTAATAAGTGGTCACCAAGTCCACCCGTAACCTCAATTAAAATACTTTTTGTAAAATCTTTAGAGTTTTTAATAATGGTATCAAATTCTTTCTGCGTCTTAACCAAAGGAATATGATAACCTGTAAATTCAGAAAAAGCTTGGGCTAATCTTAAACCACCATTATCTGAGAATATACAAGAAAAACGAAGAGGGTTAATAAAAAGAGTATGAATAAACCAACGAGTAGGTGCTTCGATATAAACAATATGTGGGTCAATAATTGGCTGTATGGGAAGCTGACCACAAACATAAATAATACCAAAATTATTTTTAATAGCTGTTTCAACTAAGGACTGAAGAGAAGAAATTGAATCTTTATTGGAGGCAAAACAAACAACTAATCTTGAACCTTCTGGGGGTGGAATAATATAAGTTTTTTGACTAATTAGTTTATCCTTGTCTGGGCTACAAGAATAAATCATTAACTCATCAGTAATCAAACGTAAAGCAGCTGCCATTTCTTCTCCACAATTTTATAGAGTTAACACTGTATATATTAGTATAACATATTTAATACTACATAGTCAAGTAAAATAAAGGTTGCGGGTAGCCGAATTGCACGGCTTCTAAGTGGGTATGAGCCACCTGTGACTAACTGTTACACCCACCCGCAAATTACTAGCGCCTGGCTACAGTTTTAATACAACTGTGGAAGAGCCAAAGCCCTTACAAGCGCATAAAGCAAAAAGAGGCAGAGGTTATTTAAAACCCCTGCCCCTGCATAATCAATATAACTTACGTACTGGCTTTTTCGATGGTGACTAAACCTTCACTCTTGTTAGAGCTATTGTTATAGGCCCAAACGAAATCAAACCAATAGGTGACAACCAAAAGGTTAGCTCTACGGCCAGCTTTATGCTCAATATCAACTTCGATATTGCCATAATACCCAGCAAATGCACCCTTCATATTTGCCAAGATAGCTTTTTCACCAGTGATATTCAAACGACGAATCACAGGAATACCGTGAACATGAACAACCTGCTTTAAACCAAGAGCGGGGACATCCATGATTTCGTAACCAACCATGTTCTTATCTGCGGATTTCTTCGCAGCAGTAACAAAGTCAGAAGAAGCAAAAATCACGAGGTCTTCGATTGATTCATCTGCCCCATATGCACCTAAATCATTTTGTGCTTCGGCAACGGCATCCAAAACATTTTGTGAATTTGAGGTGGAATATGTAACAGGCGCATTAGCGCAATTAGCAGTTAAAGCTAACTTTTCGATACCATCAGAAATACCTAACGGATTAGTCGCTCCAACAGTGTCATCATCACCTTTTAAGGCGATTTTATCAGCTGTACGGGCAATTGCACGACTAATTTTATTACGGAAAAGTTGGTCTAACTTTAACTCAGGATATTGTGCAATCTGTTTTTGCTTCAAATAGATGTACGTCCCAAGTTCCACAGGTTCCAAATCCGGCGATTTAATATCAAAAGCCATTTCAGATAATGTGGTAATATCAGCCGTATTATCAATGCGGTAGACTTTATCCAAATCTTCCTCACCAATAACAGGGATTGTACCTTCATTAGCAATTTCAATCAATTGGTCACGAGCATCAACCAATTTAAGAACTAACGATTTTTCAACAGCATCTTCAACAATTTTTTGAACCAATTCTTTTGGAAGATTGGTTGCACTACCAGCGGGAATTACGAAATCCATATTACTGCCTCCTTGTTTAACCTTTAAAGGTTTTTGTTACTTTTGCTTTAAAAAATTACTAAAAAACTTATCAGGATTCTTACCCAGATTTTTCTGAGAAATAGCTCTGACTCTATCTATATTATCAACATCTAGAGTTTTTTTAAGTTCAGATAATGACAACTCCAACTTAATAACTCTGTCAGATAATTCCTGATTCTTCTGTTTGAGCTCGAGAACCTCAACTGAAGGTTTATCTTCAGCCTTGGGCGCTATGGTCTCAGCGACAGGAACCACAGGAGCAGCAGGAACTTCCTCTGTTGGTTTAATAGGTGTTTTATCTTCTTTGGCTTCCTCAACCTTTTCTGTATTTTCAACAGGTAGGGTTTTTGATTCCTCAGAAGTTTTAACTGATTCAGCCACAGGAACGATTTCTTTTGCAGCTTCCTCAGGAATTTTCTTTGCTTCCTCAGTTTTCTCAACTGGAGCAGCTTCCGCAGGTTGTTTTTCTGTAACAGGTACATCAGCCTTAGCTTTTTCCTGTCTTGCTAACAACTCACGAAAATTAATTTTACCAACATCTTTCTCATCTACTAAACCACGAGTAACTAATTCCCTAGTAAAAATTTCTTCACTAGCATCTTTAGTTAGGGCATCTGGATTACCAGGAACAGGAACCGCTGAATATTCAAGTAACTCCCATTCATAAATAACCCATAAACCCCAGGCTTGATTAGCTTCAAATTCCTCTTGAGAAATAATTAAATTCTGAAGATTATATTTTTTCTTAATCTCTTCAAAATTAACAGGCGTTATCTCTTCAAAACACTTAGGTATAAAACCTATTGACCAAGCGTGTAAAAAATTATCTTTATAAGCCTGGAAAATTCTTAAAGCTAATGGGTCATTTTTATTAAACTCTGTGGTAACAACAATTTCCTCTTCACGTATATCCAACTCTGCACAACGAGCAATCGGAATACCAGGAAGAGCCATATCAGAGTTATGTAACCAAAGAACAACTGGATTCAACATAAACTTCTCTACATTAGCCCCTTTAGGTAATACAACTGTCCCATATCTATCCAAGGTTTTTGTATTTACGCTATGGGTAATTTTAAGGGTCTCTTCATCCACTTTTCGGATGTTAATAGAGAGGGGGATGCTTCTTGTCTTTTTTCCCTGTATCATTTTGTTTCCTCCTCGATTATTTTCCGAATTATGTATCAGATTGTTTACTTAAAATAACTCTAGCTTTAACAACATCGCCCTGACGAGATGTAATGGTATACTGCACAACAACGCAATTCGTATAAGTAGCAGCCGGAATACCTCCACCACGATAACCCGCTAACAACTCAACTGTAACCGCAGTCCCATTTTGAGCAATTGTATCAATAGCATAAGTGCTATCAGCTTTATACTCAGCACAATCAACCGTAATAGTTAACTCAGAATTACCATGAGCAACATAAATCGGATATTGTCTATCAGCTGCAAAATGCTTAATAGGGTTAAAATCATAATCAACTTCAATACCCTCGCAATTCGCAATTTCTTTTGCGCCTACGAGAATACGTCCCACATTTGCTTTCAAATCTGCCATATCCTTACCCTCCTTGGGTTCTTATAATAGTAAATACAATTAAGCCTGTTAAGAAAAATGAGGTTTTTACCAAGAAAATCAATAAAATTTCAGTCCGTCGCTACTGATTTTTTATCCAATTTTCGTACATTTAACAACCATATTTTTCTAGGCTAATACTCTGGGCCCAATCTACTGAGCCATAAACAATTAAAATCTATCTAGTCTCTATTTGATTAGAGTTAATATTATTTGTGGGGTATCTTTTAATCGCCTCTTTATAACCACAAGAACAAACGTATAAAGGCTCCCCCGCCTTAGAAACCTTTCCCAATTTTCTATTACATATAGGACAACGCTTTTTACCAGATACAGCACTAATTTTAAAATCCATTATTTTTTTACTTTCTTTGCTTTATACTTGCGAGTAGGCCTAACAGATAAACAATCAGCACTATCACAACGCCCACGAATATAAGATACATTAGAAGTTAAAGCTAATACATTTTTATTGGTCTCGCATAAAGCTTTTGTTAGCTCATCAAACTTAGTACCAAAATTTTTTAAATCGTTCATTGTTATTTGTCTAAAAGCAATCCAACCACCGACTGCTACAACCACCATAATAACAAAATTTAGAATCGTTATTACTCCACCACTAATTTTAAAAAATTCTGTAACCCACATTTAACCCTCCACATATAGTTGTTAAAAAGTACTGTCTAAGGTCAATATCCTAGTACTCGTCATACTGAATTATATAATCTACGTCATGGTTTCCAGTATTAGCTGTGGCCAAAACTTCCAATTGAAAAACTAACCAAGAAGTATAATCATTAATATTTATAAGAGTTCCATCTAAAGCGATAGAGTTAAGTTCAGAGTTTTTTGTAGTAAAATCTATACGAGTACCACGAGTGGAGAGTAAATCAACAGGCGCAGCATAAGTACTAATAATGCCGGAATTAACTGTAATTGTATACCCTGGCGTAGGCAGACCACTAACATACCAGACCTTAAAATTATTAACTTGACTATTTGGGGTTAGGTCACAACGACAACGAATATAAAGTTCATAAGAGTATCTTGTCCCTACAGACGGTAATTGCATAGGATAAGCTATCTTATTGGCTGTAGCACTATCAATGGGGAGAAAGTAAGAAATATTTTTAGCAACTTCTTGAGAATAACCTGCGTAACTTTCACCCGAATCCTGACAAACTGAAATCAATGCGCTCATAATTAACTCCCTAAATAATTTTTTTATCTGGTTCTAAATTTAAACCAGCATATTCTCCACGAGGTGTTACCCAATGCTTTTCAGTTGAACCATCTTTTCTACGAACACCTACACAATAAAGATGAACATAACGCTCGACTATTTGACCCTTCTTAACTCTCATTCTTCGACGAGCAAAATAAATTGGCTGCTCTTCACTACTCACCTGAAACTGATTAGGAACCCCTAATCTATCTTCAGCAATTCTAAATGCAAAAGGCCTCTCTATCAAGCCAAGATTTTCAATAGGATAAACCAAACCATTTTTAACTAAACAAATAGGGTCTTTCATTTGAGCCTCCATAACAATTTATTTAACTTCAGCATCAAAGGATAAAATAAGCTCTCTCATTTCCTGTTCAGCCTCTAGAAGTTTATAACAAATACGAGTAAGCTTTAAGAGTTCTACCCTATCTGATGTCTTCACTTTTAAAAAATAATCGTTAATCTGTTTTTGCTTCTTCAGGTAACGTGTTATTCTTTCCCGTGTCAATTTCATCAGTGAACCTCCTATCAACTACCAAAATTTTACCTATCTCGTTTAAAATCTCAATGCCTCGTTCAACTACTAAAGCCTTTGGTACATAAGGCTCTGGAATTCCATCGTTATCCCCTAGCTGAATACAGCCCTCTATGTTAAATAGCTTTTCCTGAAAGAGGCCGTAAAGAATGGCCTGATACTCTTGCGCTAAGGTTTTTGTTTTATCTACGGGCATAGTTTACTCCCTATACTAGTAAATACAATTAACTATGTTAAGAAAAACAGCATATTTGTTGTATTTTTATACTTTTTTATTCGCTAAAGCTAAATATTTATATCACCCTTTGCCTACGCAAGCTCCGGCTTCGGAGTGCTAAAATTATATACAACAAATTGTACAAAATCATACAATACTTAAATCGCTAAATTTGACCCGTATTACTTGAGCCATATCCTTACTCGCCTCAAAGAAAATACCCCTCTCTAAAAGCCAATCCTGAGCTTTAACCTTGGAAAATCTGCTATGCAAAACAACAATGCCCTGCGGAGATTAACTCGACTTTCTCCGCATTTACTAATCCACTACTATTTAGTACCATTTTAGTATTTAAACAGTTCTGTAGGTGAAAAAAATTTTCTGGGGAATTTTTAGAACCCTGCGCCCACTGTGCTGTAAAAGGCCAGACTTAGGCCCTGGCTTGCCTAGGGACGGGCTGGCTGAACCTGCCTAGCATGTAATGGTTGGCTTTGACTTTAAGATTTTAGAGGTTTTAAAATCGGCCCAGGACTGTAAGCGTAAACGAGTGCTAGGGTATTTGTATTATATATATCGCTCCTATACTTCTTCGCCTTAATACCATGTCATTTAATATTATAATCTTATACTATAATTATTTTGATATATGAAATATACCTATTACTTTATATTTATATTATACATATATCGTATATTGTATTCTTTATAGCTATTACTAGTTTATAGATTACTATTAAAACCTTGCATGTAAGCAGTTAATAGTTTATAGTTTACTGTAACTACAATACTTATATCTTGTATATGATACTTAAACTATATATTATATATAAGGGGCTTTATACTATAAGATTGTAAAGATAGAGTGGAATAAATATTTCATTAATTCTTTTTTAATTAACAAACATTGAAAAGATTTTTCTTCTCGACGGAGCGGAGAGAGTTTAACGACGAGAGAATATATTTTAAATATTTTTTTCAAAGCCCTTGACAAACTGTCATTGATATGTTATACCCTTAATCGGAAAGGGGCAGACGATGAGCGAACTGAAAATAAAAATAACACATGAAGGACGAAACGGAAAAGCCCACGTTACCCATTTAAAGAAAGTGTGCATGATGCATCTTGATATTATCGAAGCACTTGTTGACAGAGCCACACGCTTACACATTAAGCCGGAACTGATTGAAAAGATTTTTGATAGTGGCTATCAAAGAGAAGATAGCAAATAGTTTTTGATGTTCATTGACAGAATGGGATAGCAGGACTGGAACAGAGCCCAGACCTCAAAGCAAGGTTAAAGCAGAAAAGGAAAATAAAATGCAACTAATAAACAATGTTAATACCAACGGAATGAAGCTTTATCAAATTTGTTTTATAAAGGATAAACTTTTTCAGACTCAAGAAAGTGCAGAGAAGTATCTACAAGAAACAATTCAAAACTTAAAAGAAGAAAACCTATCATTGTGGAATGACAATAAAAGATACCAGAAAATGATAACAGAGTTTCAAAACAAAGTCTCAAGACGTAATATGCAGATTAAAGACAAGGAAAAAAAGATTTTAGACTTGACGGCAAAGTTATTAAAGATAAGCGGTCAAGTTTCTTGTTTTTATAACGGCTTCAAAGACGGTAAAGAATATATGGAAAAAATAAGCAATATTATTTACGATAGAGAAGTTTAACCAATAACACGCCACTAAAGGCATAAACGAAAAGAGGGAATATGACAAAACAAGACTTAATAGATTTCTTGATAAAATTTGCGCCATTACCATATAAAGAGAAACCAGAATGGGAAAAACATTGGCGGGTAAAGATGTCAAGAATGCCAAAAAATGTATTACAAGACAAGGCAGACGCCTTAAACGCCTAACGGCAACCACTAAACGCAATAACCTTGCTTCCCTTCTGTCTTGCGGTATAACTCCGCAACTGATGAGGCATGAGCCGAAACAGAAAAAGAAAGGCGGTAAAACATGCGGAATAGATTCACAGTCATAAAATCAGAACAGGGGCGAGCATATATTGTTGTTGACTCCTTAACTGGACGAACTGTCTTAGATACAGAAAACCCTAAGACCGCCGAGCGTAAAGCTAAAGAATTAAACGCTTTTGAGGCTTTATAATGAAAGTTAATAAAGACCTTAACGCTATACTAAGATTCGGACGAACACAGGAAAGAATTCTTAAAACTTTAGAACTCCGACGGAGAGAAAACATTTTAATTAAATTTATCAACAAAATTTTTAAAGGAAAGAGGGGAGATAATGAGTAAATATACAAAACAAGCAGAGAAGTTTTGCAAGAAGTATAATGTTAAGGTAAGCATTAAGTTTTTAAGGCTAGGGCTTTATTTCCAAGACGACAAGATACTACGCAATATTTACAGAATAACCATTGAAAGCCCTATGAACAAGTTTTCCTGCAAATTTGGGGATAGTATTAATAATACCGAAAAAGGGCTTACGCCTAGCGTTTATGATGTTTTGGCTTGCCTTACAAAGTATGATGTTGGCGATTTGGTAGATTTCTGCTCTGAATTTGGATATGATATAGACAGTAAAAAGGTAGAAAAAACCTATAAACTAGTTATTAAAGAATGGTTAAACGTGGATAAAACCTTTACAGATGAGGCATTAAAAGAATTACAGGAAATAAACTAACCACTAACTAAAAAAGAAAGGTAAAATAATGGACACTTCAACTAAACGCCAAAAAGTCAAAGTCTCAGGCTATTGGTTAGACAGCAAAGAGGAGTTTAAAGATTATCTTTGTATTGTCAATGCAACTCAAGAAGACATTGACGCAGAGAATGAGGATGACCAAGAAATCTTTTTCTATTTTGAGACTTGGGAAAACCTTTGGGGCTATATGAAATCTGCCGGACGAACTGATACGGAGTTTGTTTTAACCTCTGTAGAAAGCGCAGACCAATAATGAGCAGACCAGAACCCGAGGAAGACTTATCAAAGTGGATATATGCTTATTTAGGGGCTATTGTTTTCTTTTGCGCTCTTGATTTTTATATAACCTATGGGCTTCATTTTACTAGATAACTAAAAGCCTCTAGGATGGCGCAGGTTCAATTATTATGAGCTTTAAGCTATGCTGACTAGTCTAGAGTGGAGTTTGTTTAGCTAGTTAGCGGAAATCAGGCAAAAACAGGTATTTTAAAAGGGGTATGCTATGCTAAAAAACGTATTAATTATATTATTTGTTATGTTCTTAATAATTATGGGATTTAATACATATAAAAAAGGTTCTGATATATTTAATAAACATAATAAAGACCTTAAAGATATGTATAATCTTATGAAATATTAATATTATATACCACTATTAGGGCTTATATAATATGTATATACTATATATGGTATTAAATTAATAAAATAAGGCAAATTAAACCCAATGACTCAGTAATAATTAGTAAAATAAAAGGTTAAAAAGTATCGTAAGTCATTGATACTGTAAGATTCATCTAATTAATACCTTACTCGGAGAATAAAACATGAAAAAGTATGCCTATTAGCACTTAAAAGAACAGTAACAGGGCAGTAAACGTGCGTAGGAACATATAGGCTTTATTTAATTAACCATTTACTTACTCCTCTTACTAGTAATAGTCTTAGATTAAGTATGTTTTTTGATTCTTTATTTTTTAATTGTTCTTTGATTAACTTGGATTTAATAAGGTCTTTAAAGGATTAACTTAGCCGGAACCCTAGTAAAACTCTTCTGATAATGAATGATAATAAATGACAAGTAAGCGGAATATCTTTTGACCTATTATTAAAAATAATCTGAGCGGAATTGTTATAGGTTTTCATAACCTATCGCACTTTTAAAGATTTTGAGTTTTCTATATGGTTTAGCGGATGTTTTTAATGAAAAGGTTTATTTTTTGAGTCTTTTTAAAATCGGGGAGCTTGACAAGAATTTTGAAAAAATAATTGACATAAGCACTTGACAAATTGATGAACGTATGGTATACTAGGCGTATGAGTTTAAAAAGCGGAAATCAGAAAGGGAAAACAAAATGAACATGAAAGAAAAAAACGAGTTTAGCAGGCTTCAAAAAGTGGTTGCTACATTATTAGAGGCTTGTAAACACGGAGCAATGAGTATTCATCATCCAACCTGTTCATATGGAAAAATAGCTCAAGGAAATACATGTAATTGTCATGTCAAAAAATGCCAAGATGCAGTTGCAAAAGTAAAGGAAAGTCAACAGGTTAAAAATCTTTGCAAAAGTATATTGGTTCAAAATCAGTATATTGCTAACCTTGAAAAAGAAAATAAGAAGTTACAAGAAATGAACCTTAATCAAAAAGGTGTTATTATTATCCTACAAGACAGAAAAGCAAGGGCTGAGCGGATAGAAAATGCAGTACGAAGGGCTTTAACTTGGATTGAGCCGGATGGTGTTATAGGAAGCGAAGGAGCAAAAAATATAAAATTAATTCTTGAAAAGGCGATTAACTAAAAGAAAGGCAAAAATGACATATATTAAGCGTGAAGTAATAAAGAGAACCCGAAACACAATAAAAGGATATTTTTGCCTATCGGATAAAACAAAAACTATATTTGATATTAACAAAGATGGCTGGGAGCAATGGGGAAATACAAGCGAGAATTTATATTTAACTGTAGGCAGGCTTGAGAAATTACAGGAAGAACTTTTTAAATAACTAAAAAATAGGAGCCTTTAATGAAAAGAGTCACAATAACTTACAAGGTTTACAAATTTAAAGAACTGAATAAAGAGGCAAAAGAAAGGGCTATAAATACTTGGTATGAAAGCCAAGAAGACTATCCATATTTACAGGAAACTTTGCATGATGAGTTATTGGTTTTATTACAGCCGTATAAGATTTTTGCACTTAACGAAAAGGAATGTTCTACACTTGTTCATTACAGTTTAAGCCATTGTCAAGGGGATGGCGCATGTTTTACAGGGAAATTTCAATGGAAGTCTTGGCAAATATCTATCGCTCACTATCGTAGTTATCATTATCTTAGCACGGATATTGTCATTAGTAAAGAAGATAAAAACGGCGATACTGTTTTTCCTATGCCAGAAGTGACAGAAAAATTTCTTAAAATTTATAAAAGTATTTGCGTTGAATTAGAAAAAACAGGTTATGATTTAGTTGATTATCGGATGAATGATATTGAGTTTTCAGACCATTGCGAGGCTAATGGTTATAACTTTTTTGTTGACGGAAAAATGGCAAACCTGTAAGCAGTAAACAAAAGATTAAGGAGAGACAATGCAAAGAACAATACAAATTTTACAACACAGCATCAGCTATTATTATTCAGAAGACCAAGAAATGCCGGAGCATGAGCAAGAACACGTTCAAGAAATGATTATTGAAGGGTATAGTCAAGGCGAACTTAATGATGAAAATGAACAAACATCAAATCGTGGTTGGTGGAAAATAACAAAGTAATTTTAATAATTGAAAGGGATAATTAAATGAAAGATTTTTTAATTGATACTAGTCTAAAGAACGATTATATAAAAAGGATAAAGAAGCTAGGAAAACAAGCCTATGAATATTTTAATCGAGAAACAAGACTCATCCCTACTAGCGAAGATATTGTTGATTATGTAGCAGATAGAATTGAAGATGAATTAGGACATATGGATGAAGCCGGATATAAGCAGATAGCAAAGATTCTTAAAATTAAACTTTAAGATTAAAAGAAGAGGAGAGCATGAAAGAAATACTTTTAAACTTAGCGCTTATTGATTTGATTCGGTTTTGTAAAGAGCAGAAGATTGACTGTTCAGATACGAAGGTATTAAAAAATGGCAGAGGGTATAATTATAGTTTAGTGAATAATCAAACTGGTAGGTCTATTGTGACAGTAATGTTTACTAAGCATAGTGTTCCTACGCATTATGTTCATTCAAACTTTTAAATAAAGGATAATATGATAAAAGAGCCCTATCAAACTAGCGACAACAAACGATGGTGGGATTATAATTTTCGTATTCGGGGTATTGTTTATGAAATATCTGTACATAAAAAAATTGGTACAATGATTCTAACGGTAGATAAAGACCCGAGCGTGAATTTAAAACTTAATGGTAAACCTAAGCAGAGAGGTAAAAAATGCTACTAGTAAAACATAATGAAACAGGCGACCTAAGAGTTTTTAAAAATGTAAAATCTGTTTTAAAATATATTAACTCTGACCGCTCCGACTCATGGGAAAAATACACAAGGCATGACTGGAAAGAGGGCTTGAATGAGTTTACGGATTATCATTACGAAGGTCTAGTATCTAAATCAGATTGGGATGCGATGCGACAAGATTTTTCTAGTCTTCATGTTCAAGCATTACGTGATGCCTTATCCTTTTTTCTTAATATCTCTTATGATTTACCCTCAAGTATCAAGAAAGGGTATATCGAATTAGCACAAAGCAAAGCAAAAAAAGTATTGGGCACATACTAATTAACATAGTTGGTGGAAGGAGTCGGAATAATGGAACAACTTACAGATGAAATACTAGTAAAAGAATTAAGAATACTCTGGCAAAATACTACGCAAGAAGACAGAGACCTATTCGCTAGTGTCATTAAAAATTACTTTTGTGAGGGTGCAAGAGCCGAGAAAATTATTAACGCATTACAGGCAAGCTATTAGAAAGGAGCAGTAATATGACATTAATTGAAAACATTATGGATGAAATTCGTTCAAGTGATATAGATGAAAGTACAGAGCTTGAAAGTCTATATCAAAGTGCGTCAGACGAGGAGCGTTCTATCTTAGATGAAGCTTTTGTGCATCTTTGCGGTTGGACTTTAAAAACTTTAATTGAACAGGCCAGAGGATAAAAAATTAGTAAACAGCCCTTGACAAAACAGTAATACTATGCTATACTTCAAACATGCCGGAGGAAAAATGAAAAGTAGTTATTTGCAGCTTGAGAGTAAACCATTATCTAACGGAGAAATTAGAGTGACAGAAAGCTATATTGACCAATATCCAGAATTAACAAAAATTGCGAAGCAATTGGCTGATGAGTTTTGCTCTAGTATAAATCAAAGAGTCTCAAAGATTGAATCTGATATGCCCTATAAAAGACATTACGTACTTGAAGAGGTCATACGACTTCTAGAACAGAGGGCTTAATGAAAGTACCGCAATTTAAAACCGCAACAGAGGCTATTCAATGGGCAAAAGAACATAATTTATCTCTAGCTCCAGGGCAGAAAGAATTTATTGATTGTCAAGAGAGTATACAAAGTGTTATGGCTAATGAGCCCAAGCCTATGGCTAAACTTTTAGGCAAAATTATATTTTTATTAGGGTGGATTGGTAAAATTTTAGTTTGGCTCATCGGGAGCGCTATTCAATTATTTGGTATTTTGTCTATGGTTATTGCATCGGGTCTCGGTGTGATATTTTGTATCATAGCTACAGTATTTGCTTTTATGATTATATGTGTTGCTTTTATGCTTTAACTGAAAGGAATATTTTATGCTATCTCGTATAAACGTAAATTTTAAATCAGGAAAAACTCTTAGTATAGTATGTGAAGGATTAAGAGTATTGAGTCAATAGTGAGAGCAGAAGACTTTAAGTTTCCTGAAATATAGGAGAGTTATGAATATACTATGCAAAATATTTAATCATCATTTTAATTACTATCTTACTTGTAATCTTCCCAAGCATAAAAACTTTAGGGTTTGTACTAGATGCGGATGTATGCAAGAGTACAGAGTATACGATGAAGAAAATCTTTTAGGTTATAATATTTTAAAAACTGGTTGGTATACACTTGTTCAAAGAACACAAAAGGGGGCAGAGAAATGGCTAGAAAGATTGGAAAAACAACAGTAATAGAAGTCGGAGATTTAGTAGAAGCTAAAAGTTGGAAGGGCTCTCGCTATCTGCCCCAAGGTAAGGGTATTGTATCTAAAGTAAAGGCGTGGTATTTATTAAGGGATATGGTAGAAGTTAAGAGTTGTCTTATAGACAAAAAAGATATAAAGATTATTGCTAAACAGGTAGTTGAAAAAAAGTATCATAAATATTTATAAGGAGCACTATGCTAGTAAAAAAATCTTGGACTATACATAAACCTTTTGAACTCCGTAGTATTAAATACGAGGGTTGGTTTTTATTCGGCTTCATCCCTCTGTATATTATTGAAACTAACGTAGAGGTATAAAAATATGAGAACACGATTCAGAGCATCTATTTATTTAGATATTTTTGTTGAAGGGGATAAGAGTTTAGAACAGGCCAGAGAAGAAGCTACAGCAGAGGTTCAGTCAATCGTCCATGAACTGTCTCAGCCTACTGTAGATGGCCCTCTAGAGCATTTAAACTATAGTAATCCCTATCTGGGAGGTGTTGCACATTATACGCCGAATAATTTATTAGTGCCTTTTGATAGAGATATTTAGCCTTGATTTTTTTAAAATTTGTGATATACTTAATGTAGAACTAAGGAGTTAGCGTGAACTATCAAGACCGAGAAAAGTTAAAGGAGATAATCAATGAAGTAAAAATAACAGGTAGGGAATACAAAGTTTGTCTTGATGATGTTTCAATATGTATGTTTAGAAATCTGTATAATACAGCTAAGTATTTAGAGCCGGACTTAACAATTAAAATTTTAGAAGTAGGGTATTCATTTAAAATTATGCGACAACAGGGAGATTCTAAATGACACTAAAAGAAATTCTTAAAGAGATTATTACGTTTGGCGCAGAAAGTACATTAATTTCTATTGAGAATATTAAATGCCCGATTAGAAGAGTGCAAGAAAGAAATTTATTTGAGGAGGCTTTTAAACTTTTAAAATTAACAGATAAACGATTTATTATGGCTGAATGGCCAGTATTAAGAAAGGTGGCTATTTAATGCAACAGAACTATTTACTTGGTGCGGTAATTATAGTAGTTTTACTTTTTTGTTTTACCCCTGTAGCATATTGGTTATACTTATTTTTACTTTGTCTTTTTATTAATGGAATCTCTGAAATTATGAGACAAAAACCCGAAGAAAAGAAATCTAAAGATGCAAAATAAAATTAACCAACACATAGAACTGTTTCAAACTTTGTTGGTTATGATTTTTATTTGGACACTAATATTAATTTGTTTATTTTTTAGATATTTAATGTTAAGGTATTGACAAATTGTTTTTTCTATGCTATACTTTAATAAATTTAGACCGATAATGGTCACAAGATAGGGAGTGAGTCGGGTTAATCATCCGGCAGAAATAAGAACCAAGCAAATAGAGTTTACGTATCTCCGTACGTCTTGGGAGGCAAGAAAGAACTCAAGAAGTGGGAACAGTAAGGTAGACTGATTATCTGCTTAATCTGTTCCCCTTCGGCTTAGGAATAAAAATATGGAAGAACCTATTAACATAGTTGATGTTTTAGCCCAAGATGCTTTAAAGCGTTGTTTTAAAGTTTACGGAATTGAAGGAACGGAAGATAAAATTAAAGAAATCTGTTTACCTGTATCTAAGAATTTATATGAGTGTCAAATGAGAAATTATAATATTTTAATTGGGAGGCCAATCTGATGCAAGACAATATTTGTCCTGAAATAGTAGAAACTCCAAAACTCACAGAAATTGAGATGATAAAAATATTTAAAAGACGACTCGCATCTAGAAAAATTTCAGTAAAGGCGGGTTCTTGGCAAAGAGAATTCTCTCTTAAAGATAATCCAAAGATAAAAATAGAATTGAATCACAGAGAGCGGTATTATGAGATGGGTAAAAGAGATTGTACATTAATGAATGTTAGAATTTTTGCAGATATTTACCCTAGAAAAACATTGTGTTTCCGAAATTTCAATATTGTTTCAGGGGATTATAAAGGTCTTATAACAAAAATTAAATGGGTTTCTCAGTTTTTACAGGTGCATAATAAACAGCAGGAATTAATGCTGGCCGTAGAGAATTTTGGAACAGAGAAGATTCAGACCTTGCTTAGAGGTTTAGGTTTTAAACGAGAATTTGGCACGGATATGTTTAATAAAAAAATAGGCTTTATAGAAATTTGTGCTTTTGCTACTAAGACAGGCGAATTAATTGTTGATATAGAGGGTAGAGCAAATCTGGAAGAGGTCTTACCACAGATAAAAGCATTAGTAAAGAGTTAATTAATCAAAGGATAACCAATGACGGATAATGAAGAATACTTAGATAAACTTTTACCAAAGAAAACAGGACTTAAAGATTTAGATAGAAGAGTAGAAACATGTAAATCTATTCTTCTTTCTGAGCTGGATAATGGTAACCTGATACGGAAGAGTAGAATTAGTGGAACTCTACGGGTTAAATGTTCTGATTACTGTAAAGGATGTGAAAGCGGAAATCCGAGTGAGCAAAGGTGTTTGTCTTTACGAAATGAAAATTTACCTAGTAAAAATAAAATTGCTCGGGTTATAGCAAGAAATTGTTATGGAGATAGTAGTATTTTAAGTCATGCTTGCGAGTTTGAAAGAAACTGTAAAGAAGCAGCCAAAACTATTTTTAATCTGATAAAAGGAGATAGAAAATGAAGAAATACAGTCAATGTTTATTTGGCATATTTTGTTTCATATTTTTTATTGTATCGGTATCATATGCAGATTTTAATTATGGTAAAGATACCTATGAAAAAGTAGACGATTCTTTAATTGTTAATTCTTTAGGCGACCAAGTAGAACCTTCGACTTTTGGAAAACTTGGAGTTAATGATTTTATCCCAGAAAATGCAGTAAAGAATTATTTAGCTATTGAGGGCTATACACAAGCAGTAGACTATAATCCGGCAGTCACCAATCCGCAGTATGCCTCTTATTATAGTGAAAAACCAGAAGAGGGTTATGTTAAACTGACTTTTGCTGGTTTAGAGGGTGACCCTAGAAAAACTCAAGATGTTTGGGTGTTAGAAAAAGAATATTATAAATACTCCTCACAGAGTCAAGATGAGCGTATAAATAATGAAGCCGATGTTAGAGCCTCCGCAGATAATACTTTACAGGGAAATATCAATACAGTAAACAGTAACAGTATTTCTAGAGACAACTTACTCGGAGGACGACTTGATACCGAAACCACTAATCGAATTAATGCTGATACCTTCCTACAAGAGGATTTAGCTACAGAACAATTTGATAGAATTCAAATGGGTCAAAATTTACAGAATAACATTGATACAGAAGTTATAGCAAGAACGGATGCTGATACTCAACTACAAGATAATATTAATACAGAAACCACAGAAAGAAAAAATGCGGATAATGTACTGACTAATAATTTAAACAGTGAGATTCAAACTAGAGGTCAGGCAGATATAACCTTACAAAATAATATTACAAGTGTAGATAATAAACAAACTGCTTGGAATAATACCCAAGATTCTGCTATTCAATCTAATACAAGTAGAATAAATGATTTAGATGGAAGAGTTTCAGATTTAGAAAAAACCCAATCAATAATCGGTGGAGAGGTTAGAATTTATGATAGTAAGAAATGGACAGTTTCTACCTTTGTTGATTATTCGACTACACGCAGTACAGTAGACAGGGCCGGAATCAAGTTTACATTCAAAATAGGCAAATCATATGAAGAGACAAAGATTGAAGAACTCGAAGCTAAAATAAATAAATTGGTAAATATTAACAGTAAAGAACAAGTTGTATCTGATGGTCAAATGTATACTCAGGGAGCAGTAATTGGAATTAGGGATAGCTTTTAATATTAAATTCTTGGTTAGGAAAGATGCTCAACTATTTATAAAAGCTAAAAGAAGGTCAACTAAATGACAGGAAAACAATTATTTGTGGGTATGCTTTTTATGGCGAGTATAGCAATGCTTGATTTATCAAGAATGACTATGCCATCAAGCATAGAAAGAATCTTCCTTGATGGTCTTACTGGAATATTGTGGTATGTATTTCTATCAGCCATGTTCAAAAGGAGCAGAGAGCCATGAAACTCCTTCTCATCCTAACTCTATGCTTATTGTGTGGCTGTTCTGTTTCAAACGATTATAACTATCGGACGCATCGAACAAATTTAATGGGAGGGTAAGTGAAAAGTTTATCAACAAATAATGGTAACGACAGAGTGATGACCCCTGTCTATCTGTGCAAACAAATCGTGGAGCACTTTAACCCTCAAGGAACTATTCTCGAGCCTTGCAGCGGAACTGGTAATTTTTTAAAAGTGATGTCCGCTGATTGGTGTGAAATAGACGGGGGAAAGGATTTTTTAACTCAACAAGGTCATTGGGACTGGATAATTACCAATCCACCTTATTCACAATATAGATTGTTTTTGAATAAATCTATGGAGTTGGCAGATAACATTGTCTATTTGCAATTGATAAACGCTACATTTTTTAAAGCAAGACTTCGAGATTTAAAAAATAATGGTTTCGGAATCAAGGAAATATGGTGCATAGAAACACCGAAAGAATTTCCACAGTTTGGGTTTCAAATGGGCTGTGTTCATTACAGGAGAAATTGGACAGGGGATATAAAATTTACATGGAACGTGCCAAAGATTGAGAGGACTAAATGAAACAATATGAACTAAGGAAAATGGTACACCTTTTAGCGCAAGAAATAAACAAGAAGTTTATACGCTTAGAAGATGGGGAAATACGATTGTATGGAGTTAATGATATGTGCCCTAAAAACTCAGAAGAAATGGAACTTATGGAGGACTGGAATGAACCAATCTGAACTAAGGAGGAGGGAAAAATAAATGAAAGTCACTAATGCTTTTCTTAAAAAACACAAAGCCTGTGTCGAAGGTTTTAAATTTACCCATTGTTTAGGACACAATCAACTATACATGAGGGAGGGAACAAAATGACCCAGTCCCACGCCCAATATTTAGAGAGTATTTTGCCGAAACTAAAAAAGATTACAAAAATTGAGAGTTCAGAGGACAGGCACAACGCAATTTATATAAATGACACTATAAGTAATTGCCGTCAAATCCTCCTCTCCGAACTCCAAAACGGCAACCTGATACTGAGGAAAAGCTTACCTAGTGTGGAGGAGATAAATAACCTTTTTGATGAGTTTAGCATAATTGCTAATCGAGATATTTTATGCAGAGAAGGACTCGCCCAAGCTATTTTTAACCTAAGGAAAGGGGAGGGAAATGAGAACAATTCAAGAAATACTTCTAGCCCCTATACCATATCAAGAAATACTTTTAGGAGAGACAACTGAAATTCTTTCTGTAGCGGTGCGTCTGGGTGGTATTAGTTTATTTGCTATTATTGAAGATAGAGAACCCAGAACAGAACTTACTGGAATTTATATTTTACCTACAGGTGACCCACAGGTAGCTGATGTTCCGAATACTTTTGCTTTTATGGGAACCTTTCAGTTTAAACCCACTGAAAAACTAGATGTTTTACACGTCTTTGTTCAGATTCACGGATTAGAATTATTGCAACAAGAAAACGAGGATGATATAGATGCAAATCCCTAGAGTTTTAATAGAGGATGGTTATATTACAGAACGTAAACATCCAGACTGTAATTATTTCATATACAATTATACTGCAAAGACTCAATATGAGGGTTTTTGGAATGAGTGGACTATGCAATGTAGAGGTTTAATTTTAGATGATAGGGGTAATATTATAGCTAAGCCTTTTCCTAAATTTTTTAATATTCAAGAATACTGTGATAGTAGTCCCTTAGGAACTCTACCTATTAAATCAGATGAGAAGTTTGAATTATTTGAGAAGATTGACGGAAGTTTAGGTATTCAGTATCAAATGCCGGATGGGGAGTGGCGCATAGCTACCCGAGGTAGTTTTGAAAGCGAACAGGCTAAAGTAGCTACAGAAATTTTACATAGGCGCTATGTTCCTGGAGGCTTTTTTGAATTTAGAAATGGTTATACATACCTATGGGAAATAATTTATCCAGAGAATAGAATTGTTATTGATTATGGTTCTATAATAGATATTGTTTTACTTGGTGTGGTTAATAACCTTACAGGTAAAGAATGGGACTATGATTTTACCCTATGTAATTTTTGTGGTGGTACTACACGAATAGATGCTATCCCATTAGTAAGAAAATATGGCGAATTTACCCTTAATGAAATACCGAAAATTGATGAGCATAATAAAGAAGGTTTTGTTTTAAAAACTAAAAATGATTTTAGAGTTAAGCTGAAATTTGACGAGTATCGTAGATTGCATAAACTTATTACAGGTGTCAGTACAAAAACAATTTGGGAATTACTCAAAGATGAGAAGCCTATAGGAGATTTATTAGATAGAGTTCCAGATGAATTTTATAAATGGGTTAAATCTGTAGCGCAACGTTTATTCACAGAATATACTTCAATTGCAATTTTTTGTAAAGTTTATTTATCTAACATTCCAGATTTGACAAATGCTAAAGAATGTGGTATACTCTCAGATGTAGCAAAGAAAATATCCCAGCATGAGTATTCATCCGTATTATTTGCTATGTGGAAAAATAAACCCTATAAGAAAATTATTTGGAAATTATTAAAACCCAAATATGAAAAACCTTTTAAGGAGGTTGTTTAATGGAACGTCAACTTGCATCAATTCAGAAGATATTAAAACTTGAAGCCATTGAAGGGGCCGATAAAATAGAATTGGCAACAATTTTAGGGTGGCAAGTCGTTGTTAAAAAAGGAGAATTTAAAGTAGATGACCTCTGCATATATTTTGAAACCGATTCTCTTATTCCGTTTACCCCTTGGAGTGAATTTTTATTTAAAAATGGCAGAACAGGAACAGTTAGACTAAAGACTGTAAAACTTAGAGGGCAAATCTCACAGGGTTTAGCTTTACCCACTTCTATTATTACAGATGATTGGATATATGACCTCTGCCCATCAGGTATACATGAAGGAGAAGATGCTACAGCTTGGTTAAAGATTACGAAATATGAGCCAGAAATTCCGGCACAGTTGCAAGGTATTTGTAAATCTACTTTTCCTAGCTGGATTCCAAAGACAGATGAAACACGTATACAGGCTGCTCCTTGGTTGCTTACTACAATGACAGGTAAACAGGTTTATATTACGGAAAAAATAGATGGCAGTTCAATGACCGTTTATTTAAAAGATGGTGTCTTTGGTGTTTGTAGCAGGAATATGGATTTAATTGAATCAGATACCAATACTTATTGGAAAGTGGCCAGAGCACTAGATTTAGAAACCAAGATGAGAAAAATTGCAGAGGTAGGTGGATTTACCAATTTTGCTTTACAGGGCGAATGTTATGGTAAAGGTGTTGCAGGGAATAAATATAAGTTAGTAGAAAACCAAAATTTTGCTTGTTTTAATATTTACGATATTGATAAGGGAGTTTATGCCGATTATATGTTGTTTAATCATGTATGCGAAACTTTTGGAATTCCTGTAGTGCCATTAATTGCTATTGAAACATTGGACGGAACAGTAATGGATTGGGTAAAAAAATCAAATGGACAGAGTGAACTTAATGTAAGTGTTTTGAGAGAGGGCATTGTTGTAAGAGGGCTGGAAGAAGAAATGGTACATAGATATGGAAGATTTTCATTTAAAGTTGTTAGTCCTGAGTTTTTACTAAAGAATGGAGAATAGTAATATGGGAACTAAAAATATGGACTGCTTGAAGTGTGGTTATGAGTTTGAGGGTTTTATTGGAGATGACTGTCCAAATTGTAGAGCTAAGGCTGAGGATGTAATTGATAGAGAAAAAGAAAAACCAGAAATAACAGCAGGTACAAATTTGCAGTATCAAGTTAACCAATGGCAATCTAGTTTACATGCTCAGTTAGAAATTTTACTTCCTTATGCAACTAAGCTAGGTTGTTATGATGCAGCGGATTTTATTAGGAACGTGATTAAGAAATGATAATAGATTCGGTATTTTTAGTAGCAATATTCTTATGTGTAATAGGACATCCTTGGATAGCTCTGTTGCTTTGTATTATAACAGGAAGACTAGGTTTTAAATTTAAAGCTAAGAAAGGGACAAATGACCTTAAAATATATTGAACCAATTAAAAATCCAGATGGAACATTTACAGTTGTAGACAATGTCAACATAGGATATACAGATAGAATGTCGGGTAACGTCTATTATACTATTACGTCTATTTGGAGTAAAGAATTAATTCTTCTAAACATGCTTATTGCCGATGATGATGTTACTTATTTCTTTTCAGAAAATGGAACTCTTAAAAAAGATATTACTGAAAAAGATTGGAAATTTTCTTATCATGGTAGGCGTGCTTTATTAGCATGTAATTGTCATCTTAACTCGTTAAAAATATATTTAGGTCTTTTACCTAAACAAGAAGAAAAAAGAGAAATGTATATTTATAGAGAATATTATGACGATGAATTACGATGCGATGAAAGAACATTGAATAAAGATGGAACGCCAAAATTTAGTAAACACTCTGTTCCTCATAGTAAAGCTACACCAGAAAAACTTGAACTTATGCAAGAATATAATACCAAACTTACAAATTGGAAAAAAACAAAACAAGAAATATCAGATAAAATATTTGAGGATTACTATGACAGATAAACTTCTATTAAAAGTATTGGTGGGGTCAAGAGCGCAAAATCTTCATACAGATGAGTCTGACTATGATTATCGTGGAGTCTATATTACGCCCACAGTTCATATGTTAAGTCTTAATCATAACTATAAAGGCTCTCATTGGTTAGAGGGTAAAGAAGACCAAACAACTTATGAATTACAGCATTTTTTACAATTAGCTATTCATTGTAATCCGACCATTTTAGAGGTATTCGTAGCTCCTGTAGTAATAGATGTTTATAATGGTAGAGGTGAGACAACTAAACAGTTATTTTTAACTTCAAATAATGAAGATGCACAGGAATTAAGAGATTTATTTCCTTCAGTATGGAATCCACAAAATGCTTTTGATGCTTTCGTAGGTTACGGCCTTAATCAAAGAAAAAAATTATTAGACGATAAAGATAAAAGAGCAAGAAAATATGCTATTGCTTATTTAAGAACTTTATGGAATTTGAATAGCTTATTAACTCGGGGTACTTTTACTCTTGACATTATAGATGTAAACTTTAATAAAGAATTGAGAGAATTAAAATATGGCACAGAGAAACTAGATGTAGGTGCAATTATTAATAGGGCTGAGGAATTAACCGCTGAGGCTAGAACTTCTTTAGCAAATTGTTCGCATACCCCAGACATAAATAAAGTTAATGATTTTTTATTAAGGATGCGTGAAAAATACTGGAAAATAGATTCTAAATGAAAAGATATGAACCTTTAATTATTCAACAGTCTATTGATATTCCTAGCTTAACGCTTACAGTTAATTGTGAGGGTGTATTTAGGGTTCGTTATCATAGTCAAGAAAAATATAATGGTTTAGATTATGCTAAGGCTATTAGAGAGTATAGTTATTGGGAGGCTTGGGTTTTGGATGAGATAGATGAATTGAATAGAAGACCTACACATATAGACGAAAACTTTAAAGGAGATACTAATGAGTAAAGTAATGTTTATGCAGGGTTTACCTGGAAGCGGAAAGAGTACATTTGCTAAACAGTTCTGTGAAAAAAACTCTGATTGGGTACGTGTTAGTCGTGATGATTTAAGAAGTATGCGAGGACGTTATTGGTTGCCTAAACAAGAAGACTTGATTACTAAATGGGAACAGTATTGTATTATGGGTGCTTTAGAAAATAAGAAAAATGTAATTGTTGATGCAACAAATTTAAACGTAAATCAGTTACATACCCTGCAAAGTTTAATTCTTAGTTGGTTTCCTGAAACTGCCCTAGAAATAAAAAGATTTGATACTGATTTGGATGAATGTATTCGTAGAGATTTAATTAGACCAAATTCTGTCGGGGCCGAAGTAATTAAGGGATTTTATAATAAATATATTGCACCTAAGATAGAACCTGTAAAACAGAATGATGCCTTACAGAAAGCTATATGTTGCGATTTAGATGGGACGATAGCGATACATGATGGCCGTTCTCCTTTTGAGTATGATAAGTGTGATACGGACATTGTTAATAGACGCATCCAAACACTTATTTGGTTATATACTGCCACACATCATATTATTTTTATGTCAGGCAGAGAGGATTCATGTAGAGAAAAAACAGAGAAGTGGTTAAAGGATAAAGGATTATTTTTAAATGGTTTTGATTTATACATGCGACAAACGGGCGATAGCCGGAAGGATTGTATTGTTAAAGAAGAACTCTTTAGAAATAATGTATTAAATAAATATTATGTTGATTTGGTCTTAGATGATAGAACGCAAGTTGTTTCTATGTGGCGTAGCCTAGGTTTAACTTGTTTTCAAGTAAATGATGGAGATTTTTAAAAAGGAAAACTATGCCAAAGATTGCATATAAAAATATACGTTTTTCAAAAAGCAGCCAAGAAATTATTTTTCAGGCTAACAAAATTATTAGAGAGTATCAGAACCAGGGTTTTACTCTTACATTAAGACAATTATATTATCAATTTGTCAGTCGAGACTTGATTAAAAATAATGTACAGAGTTATAAAAGACTTGGCAGTATTGCTAATGATGCTCGTTTAGCTGGTTTAATTGATTGGGATGCCATTGAAGACCGCACCAGAGAATTAAGTCATGTAAATACATGGGAACAACCCTCAGATATAATCAGAGCTTGTGCTGAACAATTTAAGATTGACCTTTGGGACACACAACCTAATTATATTGAAGTTTGGGTAGAAAAAGAAGCTCTAGCAGGTGTAGTGGAAACTGTCTGTAATAAATATAGGGTTCCTTTTCTTAGTTGTAGAGGATATACCTCACAAAGTGAAATGTGGCGAGCAGGTGAACGCTTAAAAGAAAGAGCCTCCAATCAAGAAATTACTATTTTGCATTTAGGTGACCATGACCCAAGTGGAATAGATATGTCTAGAGATATTGAAGATAGACTTAAAATGTTTACGGATATGTCCTTTGAGTTTGTTAGACTGGCTTTAAATATGTCACAGATTAGAGAATTTAACCCACCTCCAAATTTTGCTAAACAGACCGATTCTAGATTTCAAGATTATCTTAATAAGTTTGGCGAAGACTCTTGGGAACTGGATGCCTTAGAGCCTAGCGTTATTACAGGTTTAATTGAAACCGCAATTCAAGAACGCATAAATTCAGATGCTTGGAAAGAAGCCGTTGATATTGAAGAGAGTCATAAAATGCTCTTAACAAAATTAGCTAATAAAATAAAATAGCCTTGACAAGTCTTAAAAATAGTGCTATACTTGTGGTATAGGAAAGAGAAAATTAAAACAAACTTTAATATAGGAGAAAGTAAAATGTCAACATTAAAAGCCCCAGCATTACAGAATTTAAAGAAGAGAGAAGATTTTTTTAAGCTTAATCCAACTTTTCCAGGATGTATGGAGGCTTTAAACAGAATTTCTTATATTAAAAAAATTAAAGGAATTGATGCTAATTGGAAGGTTCATCCCAAGATAGTAAAATCGTCTACTGTTGATGGTGCAGAATTTTATAAAAACATGCAAAAGAATAAGATTAAATCACAGCAAAAACCAAGTAAAGATAATCCATTTAAAGCTTTACTACGTATGTTTAATAGAGGCACTAAATAAACTACAGGGGGTTAATTTGATTAAACTTATTGTAGCAACCAGTGAAACTCGAAGTAGAGATAAAAAGAAAAAGCGGATTATCTTAAAGGTAAATAATCAATTATATCATTTAACCGATAAGGAACAAGAACAATTTAGACAGGTGCTAAAATGATACCAGTTTTTAAAACTCTAGAACAGGCAATAAATTATGGCCGATTAATCGGTGGAGATTCAGAAAAAATTTATGAATTAAGTAATCATTTTGATAAATTAGATGCTCTAGCAGTTACAGAGGAAAATTTTACTCAATTAATGTATGTGGGTCAGGCCTTAGATGAGGCTCAGAAAAAGAAATATTTATTACAGGGCGCTACTGGTAGACCCATACAACTTATGGATGACTCGAAGTTTATTCCTGGGTCTGGGGGACAGGGCGGTGAGGGTTTCCCTGGTTACGGATTAATCCCTGTTGATGGTAGATTTGAAAGCAAGGGTAAACCTGGGACTACTGGAGAGGTTGATTTTAAAAGTCTTGGTAGGAATGGAGAGACACATGGATGAATTAACCAAAGCACAAAAAATAGAGCAAAAGAGACAAGCAAGACTCAAAGAACTCCTCACTATATTTCACAGAGCTTATGAAATGTCAAGAGCTTGGGGTAAACATCAACAAATTGCTGAAAAAATAGCACGAGGAGAAGTAGAAAACTTCCTTAGAAATACTATGAAATTAACTCCGCAGGAAAATAGCTTTATTCTTTCATATGCTAGAGATTTTAGAGAACTGATTCCAAATATTATTAAACAAATTGAAAGTAACCATGTTAAATAAATCTAAATATGTACATATAGAACAAAGATTTGGATTTTTTAGATTTTCATTCTTTAGACTAAACAATAAGTGGTCACTCAGATTTGAATTTTCACAAGGTTGGGATTAAAGATTAGAAAGGAGTTAATATGCAGTTTGTAAAAGTAGACCAAAATAAAATTAAAAACCTAAATCCAAATGATATTGATGCCTTTATTCGTAAACATCATACAGAATTAACCTGTGAAGACCGCTATCATTTAGAAGCAAGAAAATCCAAATTAATCGAAAATAACAGAATCTTTATTGAAAAATTCTTTAGTTGCGAAATTATGTCACTTGCCTATAAACAGGCTTATAAGAAATTTCCTTCTGTAGAATATATGACCAATAAAGAACGTCAACAAAATCCAGACTTGATTGATAAATTTATGACAAATGTATTTGATAACGCTCAAAGAATTCTTAAATATACCAATGAGCAGGTTAAACAAACAAAGCGCAGAGCGAAGAGACATTAATGCACACAGTAAAATATATATTGAATAAACCCTATTCGCATGACTTAAAACTTAATATTTTATATTCATTACTTTTTGACGGTCTGCGTAAAAATTTACATAGAGGAATATTTTATATACCTTATCCAGCCATCCCCAGGGATAAAGAAAGTCAGACCTAATGTCGCATTATATTTGGTCAATTCCGGCAGTTCTTCTAATGTATATTCTGTATGCTCTTTTAACTAAACAGAATAATACTCAATCATCAATTACATGGTTTTGGTTCCTATCATTTGTGGGCGCATTTCCTCTATGGTCTTTTGTAAGTCGAGTATCTAAAAATTTATTAATGGATAGTTTAGTATATGATTCTTGCATGGTACTCGCATATGTTGGAACATTGATATTTATTGGAGAAGCCAGAGCTTTTAATGTCATTCAATGGTTTGGTTTAATCTGTTGTATTTTAGGTCTCTTATTTATGAAAGTCGGTGGATAATGATTCGATGTAAGGAATGTAAATATTTTAACCAGTCCTGTGCTGGTTTTATCTCTACAAATTTTATCTCTGGGTCTGGGCCTAAAGACTCTAGAGTAATGGTTATTTACGATTCTCCTTTTCATTCTGATGTTACTGCTGAGTCCATCGGTTCAAATCAGGAATATAATAATTATTTAAACAATTACTTACAACAAATTAATCTAAATACAGAGAAGGTTTATGTAACATCTTTTATTAAATGTTTTATTTCAGATAAAAAGAAAAAGCCGACCAAGACCATGAAAGATAAATGTGTCGAACTTTATTTGGATAAAGAAATACAAGAAGTAAAACCCAAGGTATTATTATTAATGGGACGCATGGCAACACAATATTTCATTCCAGAGGTAACTGCAAAAGTGCCGTTAAAACAGGTTGTGGGCAAGAGCTTTTTTAGTTCTAAACATAACTGTTATATGATTCCCATGTTTGATATGTATTATTTGGCTAATTTTAATAAAAACTCGCCTCAGGTAAAACAAATCGGTAATGCTCTTGCTAAAACTAAGGTGTTACTGGAGGGTGGGGAAGTAAGGGCAAATAGACCAAAGATTAATTATTCGCATGATTTAAAAGATGTTGCTCTTTTAGGCGAGTATACTACGATAGACGTTGAAACCACAGGTTTAAATTCAAGAAAAGATAAAATTTTAACTATTGCCATGAGTGATGGGAAAATAAATATTTCTTTTGATTTTATGTCCTATAAAGATGAAATGTCAGAGGTTATCACACAAGAAGACGGACAGGTAGTGATTAAAGGATTTCAGGAATTTTATTGTGTTGTTTTGCCTTTTATTATCGAGGAGTTAAAAAAGCGAAAACTTATAGGGCATAATATGTTATTTGATTTAAAGATGCTTTTAGCAAGTGGCTATGATTTAACCGATAATTTGGTAGCCGATACACGTTTAATGCAATTTTTAGTTAATCCTCAAGGGGCTAATGCTTTAGGTTTTTTAATTCAACTCTATTACGGAGTGGCTTATAAGGAATCTATTGATAGAGAAAATATGGTAAAAATGGAAGTGGAAGATAGACGATACTACTGTGCTGAGGATGCTTATTATACGCATCGTTTATTTCTAGATTTATTTAAAGCATTGAAACAACAAGATAGCCTTATTTCTAATAAAATTATTACAGATATTATTCGTAACATAGTTTTTTTAGAGACAAAAGGAATCTTAGTGGATAAAGATAAAATTTTGGAATTAATAGAATTTTACGGAAAAGAAAAAGAAGAGCACAAAGCAAAATTTAAAAAGAGATTTAAACTTTCTGATGCCTTTAATTTGAATTCATCTGTTCAAATGTGCAAATTTTTATATGAAGACCTGGGTTTACCTATTTTAGTTCGTACAAAGACCAAAGACCCAAAAACAGGTGAATATAATCCGTCGGCAGATGCAGAAGCGATTACCAGATTGGCAGAAAAAAGACCTGCTCTAAGTACTTTAGTGGATTATAGAACTAGTAAAGGACATATCGAAAAATTAAAAGGTTATTTGGAGGCCATTGAAGATGATGGTAGAGTTCACAGTAGTTTTAATCCATTCTCGCCGGATTCTTCTAGGCTAATGTCCGCAAAACCGAATTGTTTTAGTGGAGATACAGAAATTTTAACTAATCTAGGTTGGGTAAAATTTAATAAGTTACAAAAGAAACATGATTTAAGTATAGCAAATTATAGGACATCTGATGCAAACATAGAATTTACAAATACATTTGATATTATTTCAGAGCGTAACCAAAATTTAATACATCTACACAATAAACATATTGATTTATTAATGACCGATAACCATAACTGTTTATTAAAGAATAGAAAGACTAACAAATATAGAAAATTTTTGGCAAAGGATTACCCTGAGGATTATCTTCAACTAAATGCAGCTAAATTTACAGGTTTTTCTGGTTTAGATATTTCAAACGCTGAACTGGAATTTTTAATCGCTCTTCAGGCATATGGTTCAATTAGACAAGACTGTAAGCGTTTAGATTTTTCTTTTATCAAGGACAGAAAAAAGAAACAATTTGAACTCCTATTAACCCAACTAAATTTAAGCGATACTAGGAAAACTACAGGTAAAAGAACAAGATATTTAGTACATATTTCAGATAGATTAAATGAACTGTTACAAAAATATATTTCTAAGGATAAAACTTTTACTGTAGACTTTATTTTTAATTTAAACAGACTTCAGATAGATTATCTGTTATCTGTTATTAATAGCTGGGATGGCTGTTTTACTCGCCAAAATTGCTATAGTTCTAATAATAAAAAAAATTCTGATTTAATACAAATTTTATATACGCTCTCTAATCGTAGAGTCAAACAAAGAATTTATAAAACCGCAACAGGAAAAAATAATTATCAGTTAGACGTGTCAACACACAATTATTCATTAACCACAAATATTAAAAAAGAGTACTTTAAAGGTGATTTTTTAGTTTATTGTGTGTCTGTCCCACATAAAAATATTATAATAAGAAGAAATGGAAAAGTTTGTATTACAGGAAATTGTCAAAATGTTCCTAGAAAAAGTAGAATAAAAGAAATCTTTATTGCTGCACCAGGTTATTCTTATATTTATTTTGACCAATGCCAAGTAGAATTTAGAGTTTGGATTGACCTATCAAAAGACCCAAAGGGTATTGAATTTATTAATTCTGGTAGGGATATTCATGCTTTTATTGCAAGTCAATTTTATCGTTTACCTGAAGCATATTTTTTAGATAAGACAAATGAAGATGGAAGGGATAAAAGAACAGGAGTAAAGGCTATTGTCTATGGTTCTATGTATGGCAGAACCCCTGAAGGTATTGTTAGAGAACATGGTGGGTCTTTAGAAGATGCAACTGCTATTCAAACTATTTTCTTTAGATTATGTCAAACAGGCTGGTTTTGGTTACAACAAATAGAACAGGAGATTATTAGAGAAAAGAAATTAAGAACCCCTTTTGGAACTTACAGATTTTTTAATGATATTGAATTAGCTAGACCCAATGAAAAAGAAGAAATAATTAGAATGGGTAAAAGTTTTAAAGTTCAAAGTTGGGCTGCTGAAATTGCTTTTCTTGGATTGGCTAAAACATGTAGAAAGTTACGAGAAGAGGGGTTAGATGCAACTTGGATTCATAATATCCACGATGCTAATATTTTTGAGGTTTTAGATGCACACTTAGATAGAACAAAACAAATTATAGAAGAATATATGACATCACCATATAAGAAAATGAGTATTCCATTACCAATAGAGATGAAGGTAGGCAAAAGCTGGGCCGAGGTTGCTTAAATATGATACTAGAAAGACCAATACATCAGAGATTTTCAGAGGTCAAGATAGATAACAGTAGTTTATATGTAAAACATCCTGCACTAGTAGGAAGATGTGAGGTCGTGACTTACCTGTTATCTTATCAGAAAGTAATTTAATGGCTCAGGAAACCAAAAATATTTTGTTTTTAATTATTTTATTCGTTAGCTGGGGTGTAGTAGTTGAAGTTTTTGATTGGGTACATAAACACTTGACAAAGTAGTTTAAATGTGTTATACTTTAATTAAGAAAATATTTATTAAACAAGGAGGAAAGTAAAATGTCAAAGGCAACTTTTAGTGCAAATAAACAGGGAGATGGAACAGTAAGTTTTATATGTGCTTGCGGGTCAGCCATGTGGGATAATCGTGTTAAGAAAACTAACCCAAAAGGGCCTGATTTAAAATGTAAAAGTCAAACCTGTACCTTAGGCAAAGGTGGAACTCCTAATGCGGTATGGCTGGATAAAGACCAAAAAAAAGAATATGCAGAACAACCTAAGCCAAGTGTTCCGGCTACTTCTGCACCAGTGACAAAAACACAACCCTATGCAGTCGGTGATAGATTTGGTGGAGAAATTCCTGTTTCTATGTATACTGCCTGGGCTAAGGATTTTACTATATATTTAGCACAAGCACAGGGCCTTAAAACTTTGTCTGAGTTAGACAATTTGTATCGAGAATGTTTATTGAGTACGAAAAAAACCCTTGCTTGGTTTAAGACTCAAATTGAAGGTACACAACCTAGCACACAATCTGTTAGTCCTAAAACTGTTAAAACACCTGAACCAGTAAAGAAAGACCCAAGTTCTCCTATCTCAAATATAGGGCCGGATGATGTTGACCTTTCTGGCTTGGACGATGTGGACATATAAAGACCAAAAAGTTTAAGCGAAAATATAAGGAGTAAACAATGCCTAGGGGTAGACCAACTAAAAATAAAACACCTAAAGATTCAGAAGAAAAAGCACCCTCTGAAAATATTCCAACCGATATTTCCAAGACTGTTAAGAATCCTACAGATGATTCTGTTGAAACAGATAAAGAAACTTCTGTTGATAATATTCAAAAATTAACAACCCCTTCAAAAGAGGACACGGCTGAATTTAATAAACTGTTAAAAGAATCGGAAAAGATATTTGGTGTTGGTGTTATAGCATCTGCTGAAGATATATGTGATGCTGAGAAAGTTTCTACTAGAAATCTTTTATTGGATATTTTAACAGATGGGGGATTACCTAAAGGTTCTATTACACTATTCTTTGGAGATGAGTCTAGTGGTAAATCATTCCAATCTTTATTACTTGCCTCTGTGTTTACGTCTCAAAAAATTCCTGTTTTATACATTGGTCTTGAGGGAGATTTTGATAAAAAGTGGGCCGTTAAACTCGGTAATGACACAAAATATTTATACCTTTCTAGACCTGGCGATTTAGAAACTGCTATTAATATAGCCGATGTTGCTGTACGTAGTAGAAAATGGGGTCTAGTTATCTTTGACAGCGTTACAGCAGGGGTTCCTAAAGAAGCCTTGGATAAGGATGCCTTTGCACAACAAATGGCTCTGCAAGCCCGTTTAAACGCCAAATTATGCCAAAAATTAACCTCTGGGCTACAACCTTCTAATCTAACTGACCCAAATGCCTACAATCAGACAACTGTTATATTAATTTCACACGTAAGAGAAAAGGTCGGTATTGTTTATGGTAATCCTGAGACTATTCCAGGCGGTCATGCTATTCGTCACCATTCTAGTTATATCATAAAATTTAAAAAGGGAGCAGTATTAACCAGAGATAATAAACCTGTGGGACGAGAAATGAAAATTACAATTGATAAAGCAAAATTCTCTAGTCCTTTAGTTTCAGGAATAACCGAACTCTATTTTGACCCACCACGTTTAAATAACGCTAAGGTTATGATTACGTTTGCTATTCAATTCGGTTTAATTCAAAAAGCCGGAGCTTATTATTCTTATGGTGACATAAAAGAGTGCGGACAAAAAGCATTATTAGAGACAATAAAAACAAAACCTGAGATGCTTGATGAAATTAAAATAAAATTGATTCAGGGTTTTAATAAATAGGGTTGTGGTAAGAAAGGATAGGCATAGTATGAAACAAATTCTTAGGAATGTGGGTAACCTTCTCTTGAATGTTATATATTATGGTAGTATTATTTTTACTGTTTTATTTTTTGCTGTTTATATCACAAATATCAAAAATGATGTAGTTAAAGTACAGCAGGGCCAGACACAAATTTATTCCGCTATTGCCGAATCCTTTACACAGGTTATCTATATTCAATCAAAGGTTATTTCATTAATCGAAACTCTTGACAATGTTTCAACTGCCAGAGAGAAAGCATCTAAGACACGAGACCAGGCTATTGTTAATCTGGTAAAAAATTCTCAAGTAGATTTACAAAAGAGTTTGCAATTAATTAATCAAAAACCCTCTGATGAATACTTAAATCAAATAACTGTATTTATTGTGATGAAAGAAAAAGTTGATTCAGAGAATGGGTGGCTCGGAACAGGTGTAGTAATAAAAGAAACAGAGGATTCAACCTATATTGTAACAAATAGTCATGTATGTAAAGATGGTTATATTTGCTATGTTCAAGAGGGAGAAAATACCTATCCTATTACGACAGTAAAACGAAGTACTGATGATAATGATGTTCAAATTATAAAAGTATCTGGTCATATTGAGGGCAAGATTCCAGTTAAAGGTATTGCAGATACGCAACGGGGAAATCGTGTTTATGTTATGGGACACAATTTAGGTAGACCGTTTTTATATGCTGAGGGTGTTGTAGCTGGTTTTTATGAAGCTCAAATAAATGAATTAATTATATCTGTGGCAACCGCTCCAGGTAATTCTGGTTCTGGTGTTATTGATGCAAATGGTTACTTAGTGGGATTAGTATACGCTGTTTCAGCAGTTCCACAGGATAAATTTTCTTATACACTAGATTTAACACATGCGGTATGTGTGAATTCTAAAGTATTACGCTTATTTTTAAATGGTTATTTACAATAGGAGTTTACATGGTCAAAGGCCTACGACAGCGAACCTTAGAAAAGTTGGCATACAGGTATAGTGAGAAGAATCCGAAAAGGTCAGAAAAAGAAAACTGGGCATTAGCAGAAAAATTTTTACAGAGGATAGATAAAAGATATAAAATAGATAAACGAGATTAAAGGAGTTAACTTTGTTTGAAAAGCAAACCCCAGGATATGATGTTCTTGAAAATGAGCTAAAAGAATTAGAACAGCTCGGGGTTTCTTTTTTATCTTTGAAGACATTTTTAGAGAAACATAATCTTTTTGTGACAAAACAAGATATTAAAACCTTACGTTCTATTTTAAGGACTAATAGACGTTGGAAATTGGTCAAGGTCACAGATTATCAGTTACACAGAAGAGGAGTAAAGAAATGAATTAGGAAAGTCTGCATAGAAAACAATACAGACAGACACATATGGAAACTGCTAATTGTCTTAATTTGCAAATTAGTAATATTTCTCATGCTGCCTCAGGCAATATAGGGATGACAGGTGGTTTTATCTGGAGATATAAATGACATATTTCATATACTTTGTGTTGGGTATCATAGAAAATTGTGCAGCGATGGGTTATTATAAAACCGCAGCCAAAAATTACGATTTGGTTTGTGCTTTTATAGACCTCATTAGAGGAATTATTTGGCTCTTTGTTATTTCTGCCTTGATTGATAATCTACAACAAAATATTCCATTGGGTATTGCATATATTATAGGCTGTAGCATAGGTGATTATATTTCTCTGAAATTAGAACCTAAGATTGAAAAACTTATTTTGAAAGTACACCATAAAGGAAGACGTAAAAAGAGATTTTTTTTACAGGCAGAAAAAAAGCAGTGAAAGGATTAAAATGGAAGTTTGCTTAGATAAACTCCTTAAAAGACTACAAAGTGATTCTATAGAAATTAATAAACTAGTACTTAGAGTAACCGAATTGCAAGAACAACTTAAAAGTATTCCAAAAGAACAATGGTATAATATTATTGGTAAAGTAAAGGGACGAAGACTTTATAAACTGTTAGCAAAATTTTCAAATAGGTTAAATAAATTAGTTTCAGAACAAGATTTTTTAATCAAAGAATTGGCAATAGGTGAAATTTTAAAGGAGGACGTAAAATGAGAAAATGGTTTATTCTATTAAGTTTAATTTGTATGACATTAATGTTTTCTGGGTGTTCCCTTCTACCGAGAATCACCTGGGACAAAGCAGGAGTAACTCCGACCCAAACAGAAAAGTCTTTAAAGCAAGAATCTTGTGCAGGTGCTTATCAGGTATCGGAAGCTGGCGATATAGTAGCTTGTGAACGGGGTTATAAAAACTATGAGCAGAATTTTAAGCAAGTGGAACGGGAGTATACTTGGAAAGAAAAAATACTAAACTTTTTTAGAAACCTAATTGGTATTTGGTTCTGGGTTGTTATTGCGGTTATATTTTTATTCCCTGGGGTTATTGGTTGGTTAATTGGTGGAACATTTAATGCAGCTAAAACAGCTCTTACAAGTACAGTTAAAGCAATATCAAATTTTAAATCAAGTATTCCTAAAGTGGTTGTTAATGGTGTAGAGGTAGAAGACCCTGCATATGTTAAGGCCGTAGATAATTTATTGGATGCTTTAGAAGTTCAGCATAGTCAAGATGTTGAGGTAATGAAAACTATTGCTAAGATACGCTTGCAGCTCAAGATAAAGGACGAGGATTAATGAAGTATAGAATATTTATTTTAATTTTTGTACTTCCGATGTTAACATCATGTCTTAGATATAGCAATGATTATAACTATAGGGACTATAAAAGTCCACTATTATCTTTAGAGAATGTGACATACTATGAATGTGGTAAATAAAGAACTAAGATGTCCTGATTGTCATAGTTATAGTATAGAATATGCTAAGTTTAAGAGAATTTATTTTTGTACTTGGAGAAATTGTTTGTGGTCTGGAACTTTATCCGAAATAGAATTAGCAGAACACCCGAAGATTAATAATTTTAAAGAGGCTTTTTTAACTCCGAAAGGTAAATAATGAGAAATCCGAATATTAACTATGCAAAATCTGAGGGAATAGATTTACCAATTCTATATTGTTATTTAGCTGGCAGGATTAGTGGAGATAAAATTAATAATTGTTTGGCGTGGCGTAAAAAATTAGTTAATCATTACAAAAATTATTCTAGCGAGGGTAATAAAGTTAAAAGTTATCCTATTGCTTTTTTATGTCCATTAAATTCTGGTGAGTCTTCCAGTGTTGATACGCAGGGCCTAACATCATCAATACCACCAAATTTGATATATGATAAAGATTTATTAAGTATTCAAAAGGCTGACGTAATTGTAGCCAATATGGATGATTTTTTTGAAATTGGCATAGAAGATTATCTTGATTATGAGCCTGTAAAGGCAGCTTATACTGTAGATGATAGACCCCCTTTTGATTACGAAAAGGCTTATTATACACTTCTAGATAAGATTAGAACCCGTAGAGAAAATCTTGGGACAATTTGTGAAGTTGCTTGGGCCTTGTACTTACAAAAACCTGTTATACTAATTGTTCCAAAACACCGTAAAAGAATATTTGAAACACATCCTTTTATGCGTAAGGCCTCTGTCATTGTTTATTCAGAAGACCAGTTAATTAAAGAAAAGTGGTTACAAACCCTGTATAAATCTATTGCCGGAGCTGTTTATGATAATTAATGATTGGTATAAGACATACCTGGTTGGGCCGATGGAGAGTGTAGCCAAAAAAGATGGCGGTAGAGGTTGGCGTACAGCTATATCCGAAAAACTTAATTTACTAAGGGATGCTAAAGGAAATCCTATATATATTTTTGACCCTACGCTCGAGGAGCAATCTAAGACTGGCATGGAAGCAGAAACCCTTCATGCTAAAATTAAAGGCTGGCTTGCTTCAGGTAATAATGAATTAGTTGAAGAATATGCAAATCTTATCTGGAAAGGAAAAACCTATATTGAAAGAACGGCTCAAGGACAGGCTAAACTTTTTAAAGTTATGGGTGATGTGGATTATGTAATCAATTCCACCTTTTTAATTGCTCGTATGGAAAAAAATGATTCACCTTGCGGTACTTTCTTTGAAACTGGAATTGCTTTAGAGCATAATATTCCTGTATATGTTTTACAGACTATGCCACGCACGGATTATCCTGGAAGTTTTTGTCATGCTGTTTTTGCATCTAAGGGAGGATTTTTTGCAACCGATACAGAATTAATTGATTTTTTAAAGACTAAATATTTATTAAAAGAAGTCAAAAAGGAGGTTTAAATTGCAAGTTAACTATTGTGATTTATGTAATTTACCACTTAAAGGGGAACGCCATATTTTATTACTTGTAGAAGAAAAGGATTTTGGAACAGGGCAGCCAGGGGCTACAATTAATCCCAGAACAACATATGAGATTGATTCTGGTTGTGTTGAATTAATTCATAAAATTTTTACCTTAAAAAAGAAAAAACTTGCCGAACTTACGCAATCTTTGGAGGCCTCCTTTAGATTACCTGTAAAGACTACACCTAAAAAACAAAGGAAATATAAAATTATCCGAGGCCAACAATAATACTTAAATTTTAATTAAGGGGTTTTTATGGAATCAAAGAATCAAAGAATAAAAGAGAGTAATCCAAAGGATGCTGTGGGGACAAAAAAAGTTCCTTTTTCAACTGTTCCTAGTCATATTATTGCTGAAATTGGACTAGCTATGTTGGAGGGGGGACGCAAATACGGAAGACATAATTATAGGGCAATTGGTGTAAGAGCTAGTGTTTATTATGATGCCTGTCTAAGGCATTTAACTGCTTGGTGGGAGGGCGAAGATATTGACCCAGATTCAGGTTTAAGCCATATTGTTAAAGCTGCTGCTTGTTTGGCAGTTTTAAGAGATAGTATGCTAATTGGAAATTGGGCTGATGATAGACCACCAAAAATTAAAGCGGGCTGGGTGCAAGAATTAAATAAGAAAGCAGCGGAAATTATTGAAAAATATCCAAATGCACTTGACCCATATACAGAACTTAATACTAAGGATAAAAATGGCACTACCTGATTATTTTACTAAACCTGATTCTATTAAGAGTAAAGCCAATAAACGAGAAGCTAAAGTTTTTAAACATTTAGCAAGTGGGGCTTTAGCGGGATTTAAGGGAGATTTTAGTTCTCAAGATTGTTTATTTGATAATAAGAGTACAGATAAAAAGAGTATTCATATTACTGAAACAATGCTAAAAAAACTCATTAGTGATACACTCACAATGGGTAAAGAACATGCTATTCTAATCCTAGACCTACCTCATTATTATGTTGTATGTAAAGCAACGGAAAAGCGTGAATGATGTATAAAATAATGTATATTTTCATGCTTATGGGTTTTGGTTATATGTCTCTTTCCGGCCCGACTCTCAGAGAAAAACTAATCGGATTTGGTTGTTTGGTGGTTAACGCACTTATATTCTGGCGTGGTTAAAAATGATAACAAAACTTGAACTAAAATCAGGCAATAATAAAGATGTCAAGTGAAAATTTAATGTTATTTCCATCAGCAGCAGAACACAATAAATTTAGACATCACGCACAGGGAGCTTTTATTTGTAAGTTTTGCCGGAGGTCTCAAAATGAATAGAAAAATATTTGATGCCCTTGTAATTGGAGATATACATGAGAGTGAACATAGAACGAGGGCGCTATACGAAGCAAAGGAATCTATTTTAGATTCTATTAAAGACAAACAATTTAAAAAAATAATTTTATTAGGGGATTTATTTGATAAAAAGCCTACCACCAAAGAACGTATTTCCTTAGCCCAATTTATTTTGAAATTGCGTCAGCATACAACTGAAATTAACTTTCTCGTGGGTAATGGTCGCCACACTTTTGAAGCCGGAGAGATTTATGAACAGGATTGGATAAACCTATGCCCAGATTTTAAACAATATACAGAGCTTGAAATTAATAATTATGTTTTAGGTCATTATGAAGTAAAAGGTACAAAATATATTAATGGGTTTGAATCTAAGAGTGAACGAGTTGTTGACCCCAACAAAACGTATATTCTTGGACACATTCATTCCCCTAAGTGTTCTTTTAAAAATGTGAACTATGTTGGGTCAGTCTATAAAACAGCCTTTGACCAAATAAATGACCAGAAAAGAATTGCTTTGCTTCATAGTACTGGAATTGAATGGCTTAACATTGTGTCTAGGCCGATGTATGAGATTCATTTAGTAGGTCGTAATGGTATGGTCAAAGGTTCTGGTTTACGGGAATTACAACAAGCTAATATTACAGATATAGACTTAAAGATAACAGTTAACACAGATAGTGCATCTCTAAGTAATATTCATCAAACGATTAAAAAAATTCAAGATAAGTTTCACATTGAGTATTATCAACAACAAATTGAAATTAAAGAAATTAAAGTGGATATACCAGAAAGTCTTGACCAGGAAGTGCTTTTAAAAAAATATTGTTCTCTTAAAAATGTGGATTTTAAATTAGTTCAAAAAGAATTATAAAGGGGGTTTTATGGAAACAACACAGTTGCCAATAGAAATTGAGAAGTTAAAGGTTGATTTAAGGAATCGTATTAATTTATTTAATACTGAAACAGGTCTTGTCATTAGTGGAATTATTATGGAACCTAGAGCAGTTAAACGTATGGGATGCGATGGTGATGTTATAGAAACAGAATATCAAGTTGGTGTTTCTATAGAACTTTAACCTGTTTACTGTGACACCTTAGTGTGACATAAACTATTAAAGGCTAAAAAATGACTAAAAAAATCAATAAGAAAAAAGCAGCACCGAAAGATGTAATAGTAGAGCCAATTAACTTTACTATTGACTTATCTGAAATTTGTGATATACTTAATGTAGAACTAAAACCTAATTTTGCCTCTTTAGGGGTGGACATAGCACAAAAACGTACAGGTCTATGTCTATTGAGAACCGATACAACTAAACTCTATATGGATGAGTTATTTTTAATTGATATTAAAGGTACGGGTAAAGGTAATCTACATCAAAGATTACTAGATTATTATAAGCAAGCTGCGGTATTTGTTAATCGCTTAAACAACACTTCATGTTATGATGCTGTAGAAAAGATTGTAATAATCGAGGACTGCTGGTTTGGCCTGAATGTTTGGACTACTAAAGTATTAGCAAAATTTGCAACAATGTCTTTTGTAACTTTTATGAAATGGACTAAGAATATTCCAGACCCTATAGGCCCAGATACAGCAAGGCGCAGAATAGGCTTTGAGCAAGATAGGGGCAAATTTACATTTCAACTCATAGATGATGGACAGGATGTCACTAGAAAAAAGGTCTGGGATAGAAAACCATTACAGGTTAAAGACCAAGTAAAAAATTTTTTAGAGGATAAACTAGATTTAACAATTGAAGATGACAATTTAGCCGATGCTTTTGTGTTATCTTTAGCGGGGTTAATTAATGCAAAAACGGTCTAAAAAACTAGAACAGCTCATCCTCAGTGCCACAGGCCAGCACTATAAGGTTTATGTTAAAAAATTCATTCATGGTGGGTATGGAGCAACAACTTATAATAGTCGTAAAATTATTCACATAAGACAAGACCAATTAAATTGTGTTGCCTTAATCTGGCATGAAATGGGACATATTGTAAGGGATAGGGATGGACAGACCTTAATAGAGGCAGAATATGATGCTCAGATGTGGGCTCTCACTACTTTAGTGTTACGGAAACAGATAGAAGATTTTGAAGAATCTCTTGCATGGATTAAGTATGACTGGCGAGCTTCTGAGAAAGAAACTGCAAGAGATGATATATATGTCAAAGTAAGGGCAAAAATATTAAAAAAACTTCGTTCTAAGGGTGTATCTATATGATTTTAGAAGTAACTTTAAAAACTTTTGGTATTCATAGAAATTTTCATGCTAAATTTATGCAGGGGATTAATTGTATTATTGGTGCAAACAGACAAGGTAAAACGCATATCATGGAGGCTATTTGTTACGCCTTTTTTGGTAAGACCCAGAATTCAAAGCTAGAAAAAATTATTAATTTTGATGCTACTGAAGCAGAAGTACAGCTTGTAACAGATAAATATAAGGTTACTCGAAAGAGAACAAATTTACAATCACTCTTAACTCAGACAACCAAACTGGCATTAGAGACGGACTTGAATGTTGACTATTCAGAATTTTTGAGTATTTTTTATATCTCTTCCCATGAACAGAATAGTTTATTTGATGCCACCTATTTAAGAAAATTTTTAATTTCTCTATTTAAGCTGGACAGATATTCCAAGAAATATGAAAGTTTAAATGCTGAATATCGTGGACTTCAGGCAGTTGAACAAGAAACAAAAAAATTTAATCTTCAACATATTAAAACCCGCTGTGATAAAATAAATAAATATTTGAATACTCAGACAGTCTCTAAAGCTGAGTTAGATATTATTAGTAATAGGTTATCGCAAGCTAGTTTTACCTTAGCAACTAAACGAGGTGAACTCAATGCAAATATTATGGCAGCAAAAAAAAGGCTAGCACAAGTTAATCAACAACAATGTGCAGCCTGTGGCCAAAAAATTGACACCACTTATAAACAAACTGTTTACGCAGAGGTTGAAAAGACCCAGGAAAAAATTGAAAAATTAAATATTATTCTAGTTCAGAAAGATTCCGAAGTTAAACAAAAACAAGAACGTATAAATAAACAACTTTCTATCATCGAGAATCATCTTACTAAAGGCCATCAATTACTTGCTAGACTACAGGAACAGGCTAGAACAAGTATGGTAAGAAAAAATCAACAGAGAATTGATGACCTAGCCAAAGTATTACCTATCCTTAACCCAAAAGGATTTCCAGCATATCTATTACAAGTTTATATTCCTGTTATTACAGAGACAACTAATAATTTATTACAGACTATTTTTCCTGATATGCGAATCACTATTAGAACTGAAAAGCCTGAATCAAATCAGCCCGATTTTAAGCCTCTGATTCATAAGAATGAAACCACTCAGGAAATGTCAGATTTGTCCGGCTCAGAACGAGCAGTAGTTAATTTATGCTTTAGATTAGGCATCATGGTAATTTATAAACAACTTTGTAAAACTTCTATTGATTTTATGCTCTTTGATGAGTCGTTTGAAAAGTTAGATGATTCTAATGCTATCAAGATTTTAGACTTGTTTAATAATTTTATTGAAATGGGCTATTTAAAACAGGTTTTTTTAGTTACCCATAAAGATATTCTTAAAACACAACCAAATTTGAATTACATTGAACTTTAATTAAGGGTAAACCATGAAAAATAAAAATAGGGTTCGCTATTTACATACCATTGATGGTTGTCCTGCAACTTACTTTAGGGGAGAGCAAATTTGCTATGTCAATGGCCGTACTAGAGCTAAATTAGTTTCAACTTTACAGTTAATTAAAAAACATCAACGATTATCAAATTTATGGAGAACGTCACAAGGTTTTGAAGTTTGTGCTGATTATGGTTATATAAGAGTGGTAGCTTAAATATTTTAATGAAAGGAAAAATTATGCCAGAGATAAAAATTAAGATGGGCGATAAGGCTGTTATCGTAGGTACTCTAATTCCTGTGGGGTCACGGGATGAGGCAGATAATATTAAAGGGGTCTCACACTTTGTTGAACATTCGTTGTTTAAAGGAACTAAAAACAGAACTAAGAATGAAATCACCAGAACCGCCGAGCAGTATGGGGCTCAATTTAATGCTTGGACTAGCGAAGAACATACATTTTATTATATGACCATTAGTGGAAAATACAGAATGGTTGCCAGAGATATAATTGATGATATGGTACAAAATGCTATTTTTCCTGTGGAAGAGATAGATAAAGAAAGAGAAGTTATTATTCAAGAGCTTCAAATGTATGAGGATAATCCACAATCTGATGTGTTTGCAGAAGCTCAAAGAGTAATGTATAATGAAGGGTCTGGTTTACGAATTCCTATTATTGGTACTCGGGAAACTCTGGCAAATATCACACGAGATACACTGGCAAAGTATTATGAACAGAATTACAAAAGAGGAGTGCAGCTAGAAATTGGTGCGGTAGATGAGGCACGTAATAAAATAATTCTGCCTTGTAGATTTAATAAGGAGTCTTTAGATTTTTCTACGACTGACCATATTGTTACCCGTAAAGGTATTAATCAAGCTAATATGGTTATGACGGGTCTGTTACATAAAACTGGTGCAGAGGATAATCAAAATTTAAACTTACTGCATACCGTTTTAAGTGGTTTCCAGGGCCGTCTTTTCCAAACAGTTAGAGAAGAGAACCATTTAGTCTATACCTGTCGTTTTTATGCACAGGCATTTAGTTGTGGTACAGTTCAATATTGGGTTTATGCTGCACTTAATGCAGATAAGATTAAACAAGCCCAAAATCTTATTCAACAGGAATTGACTCGTCCTGTTACACAAGAAGAATATGATTTCTCTAAACGCAAATATTTAGGGGAAACTGAATTATCTTTAGATAGCAAGTCTAATGCTTGTAGGGTTGTTATTGATGCTATCCTGAATAATGAGGATTACGATGACCAATTAGTTAACTATGTTAATCAGATTCCTTCTTTACCACAACTAAATGCGTACATAAAAAAATCTGATTTTAGTCATAATAAACTTGTAGCAATAACACCAGCCTAAAGAAAAGGTTCCAATGAAAAAACAACACCACAATATTGAATTTTTTAAAAAAGTATTAGGCGAGATTTTTTTAGACTATAAGTCAAAACTTAGAATAAATAAATCTTGGAAAATTCGATTAGAACTCCGGCATGGTAAAGGGCTTTTTGCTGAGGTGGTGTACGATTATAAAGCTAAAGAATTCACTGTTTACGTTAATGATACCATGCACTCAACTTTACGGGTGTTAAAAGATTCGGTTATCCATGAATTTTGGCATATACTCCTAACTCCCTATACGGCCCAGGTTGATGAGCTGTTAACCGAAGCTAGTAGGGGAAAGGTGGTGGATATTGCCAAGAAACGCAAAGCTTTAAAGTTGGCAGAGGAGGCGATGGTACGAAAGTTTACTCGTATTATTATAGACTTAGAGCATTATCGTAAAGACCTTGAGAGACAAATCGGTGTTTTAAAGTTGGATGAGATTACTAAAAAGGTATCTAAGTGAATCAAAAATTAGAAAAAATTCAACGGGGCTCATACAGGTTTTATAAATTGCCAACTGGTAAGGAATTGCCCTCCGTAACAACAGTTTTATCTATTCTACCAAAGCCGAAAATTATTTTATGGGCTGTTATGCAAACAATTAAATTTTTAATAGGTCGTGGTAATCTTGGGCAAGATGCTGTATCTGAGGGTTATGTTTTTCATAAGAAATTATTAGACCTTCTCGCCCAAGAGGGTACAGATATTCATAATTTAGTAGAAGACTATTTAGATAAAGGTAAAGACTCGACTAATGATGCTCTCGTCCGCTTTAAAGAGTTTGAAAAACAAAAATGTTATAAATCTGATGCGGTGGAAGTACAGGTGTGGGATGAGGCCCAGGATAAGCAGACAGCCGGAACACTTGACTTAGTGGGAAGTTGTTTTAATATGCCTATTGTTTTAGATATAAAAACGTCTAAAAAAATTAGACTTTCGCATAAAATTCAATCTTGTATCTATCGAGATATGTATGAAACACGTACAGGAAAAACAGGATATTCTTCTGGCGTACTTTTAATACCAAGAAATTCAAAAACAAACTGGGAGCTCTATATCAATAGTCCTCAAGATGAATTGACCTATCGTAAGATTTTTTCTTTGTTGACACAATTATTTCAGAACCTATTGCAATTAAAGGAACTTGAGTTGACAAAGTAACCTAAATATGCTATACTTATAGTAAGGAGATAAAAATGGACTGGAAAGATTTACTAGGTTGGCTATTTATTCTGACAAGTGTATTTGATTCAATAAAATACAGATGGAACGCACAGAAGATACGCCAAGTAAAATCAGCTCGTGGCCATTCACGGAAATTCATTAACGTCGCAATTTTAAATGACCTTGTAAGAATGGCATATGCACTTGTTATTCGTGACGGCTATATTCTGTTTAGTAGTGTTTTGGCTCTTGCATGTATGTTCGAACTTTTTGTTTGTATTTATTTATATTATCCATATAAACATAGACATCAAGTGGGATTCAAAAGACCTTCATTATTATACTATTTTTGGAATAGTCTTATACCAAATAGAATTGCAAAAAAACTATGAGCAAACTAGAAGACTTAAAATTATATATTCAAGAGAATAAAGAAGAAGCGGTAGACCATTGCGAAAGTATATTTGACTTAGCCAACTATTCGGATGAAGCCTTATTTTATAGTTTAATTTTTTGTTTATTAGTCCCTGCTGGAAATGCAAGACGGGCTGTTCACGGAGTACACATTCTAAAAAACTCAAACTATGCTAATGTCTCGATTGATGACCTTACTCTTTATAATTTATTACGGTCTTATGTGCGTTTTCCAAAACAAAAAGTAAGTCGAGTCATTAATTTTAAACGAGAATCAAAAGCTATTATTCGGTGGTTACGTATTAATTATTCTGTCTTAGATTCTACCACTTTGCGTCAAGAATTAAGTTCAAGAGTTCCAGGTTTAGGCTACAAAGCAGCAAGCCATTTTTTAAGGAATATTGGGATAACAGATTTAGCCATTATAGATGTACATATTTTAAAATATAGAGAGTATTATATGCCTCAAGGTAAGAGAACCTTTTTACCCACCAGCCCAAAAAAGTATTTAGAGTTGGAAAAATATTTTAGACATTGGAGCATATTTTTAGGTTTAACTGTTGCACATTTAGATTGGATAATTTGGTGTAAAGAATCCGGCAATGCTGTTACAGCTTTAGATTGTTAAACAATTAGAAAGGGCTTTATGAAAAATATACAGGTATTAGATAACTCACGTTGTTATCCTTGCACAGAATGTTGGGGAACAGGAAAATTAGTTTCAACCTCTTGTCCGGCTTGTAAGGGAACAGGAACGTGGAAAAAAACACGCTATTATTTGATATTCAAAACACCGCAAGGTCAAAAGATTGCTTTTGATTCTGAATTTGTTGGAAAATAATAAATAGCTAACAAAAGGGGCACATTAATGAGCGACTTTAAATGGACAGAGGATAAAAAAGCACTTTTAAAAACCTTCCTGGAAAATTCATCCTTTAGCTATGGGAGAATTGCAGAAAAAATGAAAACTACGGAGAGTACTATTGAACATGCTATCCGTCGTTATGGTTTTACTCGTCAAGAAGGTCAAGAGGCGCTTATTGAAGGAACCAAAAAATTAACTAAAGGAGATGTGGATGAATTGGCCTCTTCTTTAGGTAAACGCTTATATGATGGTTTTAAACCTATAACATTTCCAAACTTTAAACCCATAAAAGGAAAAGGAAAACGAGAAGAAATTTCAATTTTAGACTTATCTGATGTTCACATTGGGATGATTAATAGCAGCTATGATGAAAAACAGGGTAAACGCATCGTTACCTATAACCAAGAGATTTTTTTACGGGAACTTTCTGCACTATTGACAAGTATACGAGAAATTCATGGTCTTCTTTCACCGTCATACCGTTTAAGAAAATTGGTTATCTTTGTTCTTGGCGATATTATTACGAATGACCGCATCTTTCCTGAACAGGTTTTTGAAATTGAAAAATGTGTTGGACTACAAATGTGGGATGCTGTCGGTTTATTTGCACAATTTTTTAATCAGCTCTTAACTGTTTATGAAGAAATTGAGATTGTATGTGTTACTGGAAATCATGGACGAAGTAATCCTCAACACTATATGGAACCGATTCCAAATAATTTTGAATATCATATTTACCGCTGTTGGCAGAAACAATTCGAAACCAATAAACGAATTAAAGTAATTGTACCTGATACTGGTCGTTATATCCATCAAGTAGGCCCTTGGCGACATTTAATAGAACATGGTCATCAATTAAGGGGTTATTCAGAGACAGCTATTCGTCAACAAATTAAGGATATGTGCATCAATGTAGGTAATTTTGATGTTATGCACTTTGGTCATATCCATGAGCTTGCAGAAAAAAGAGTTTCTGATAAGGTACTTGTTAAGCAGAATGGTTGTTGGATTTTTAGAGATGAATATGCTTGGACAAAATTCAAAACATACTCTATTCCAGAACAACACTTTTTCGGCTGCAATGAAAAACGAAAAGAAACCTGGAATTTTAAACTAAATTTATTAACGACCTACTAATACGATACCAATGTCTGAACAATTTAGAGAAAATCATTTTTTAATTCTTAGTCGAGAGGGCGCAGAGCGTTATAAGGTAGAGCTTCCACATGTCTGTATATCAATTCGTGACCCAAAGACTGAGAAAGCTACCCTATATCCAAATTTAACACGTTTAGATGCGCTTTATCTAGACTTCTGGGATGTAGACCGAGAACATTCGGCCATAGGAATTGATGAAGATGTAGTATTTAATAAGAAACATGCAAAGGAGATTCTAGATTTTTTTATTAAGTATGCTCATCAAGTAGATACCTTTGTAATAAATTGTGAAGCCGGAATAAGTAGAAGTGCAGCAGTTGGTGCAGCATTAGCTAAAATTCATGGTTATGACAATTTAATATTCTTTAAAAAGTTTTTGCCTAATTCTTTGGTCTATGGATTATTGCTTATAGAGTGGCACGAACATTATCAAAATAAGTTTAAAAGTATACTTTATTAAAGGAGATAACATTTATGCAATATTCTGTTGGAGATTATTTTCCAGAAGTCGGTGATATTATTCTAGAGGATTCACAGAAGACGGGTGCAAAAATCGTTAAATTTTTTATGGCTGCTCCGACTGTATGGCAATATCTTTGGCGAGCAGTTTGGAAGACTCAGCAGTGGGTTCCCTATTATCATGTGGCGATGATTTCTGCTATAAACTATAACTATACCACTACAACTCGAATCATAGAACAACAAACCAAAGTTCAGGAAGATGACTGGAATAAGAATACTGTTCAGATAATTTTTAGACGCAAGAATTTAACTCTAGCAGATAGGGAAAAATTACTAGCTATTGCGGTTGCGGATATGAGAAAGGGTTGGGATGTCCTAAACGCTTTTGGTAAATTCTTAACATGGCTTACAGGTATACCTTTATTTGGAATGTTTATTCAATGGCCAGGCCAGGAGATATGTGTAAATAGGGTGGCTGCTTGGTATGAAAAAGCCTTTGGAGAAAAATTCGGAGCATTAACTCACTCAGAGGTTACTACTCAAACTATGTATAGATATTTGATACTAAGTAATAACTATACCATTGTTTATCAATACGTAGCTTGGCCATTGGAAAAGTAGCGTATTATGGGAAAGAAAAAGAAAAAAATATTATTAAGCCGATATGAAACTTATAAACGATTAAGAAAATCTTGGAGTATTAATCCCAAAACTCGTATTAAGGATTCTGATAAAAAGTATAGACGGGAACAGGCTAAAAAAGATTTTCGAAAAGAAATTGAAAATAATGATTGACAGCGTATCTATTTTATGGTATACTTATACTAAGGATTGAGAAATGATTCCTAGAATTTGTGGCGGTTTAAGTATGATTTGTGGGTCAATGTTATTGACTCTTATTTTTATCCCTGTTTGTATTACAATTTGTGTTGTTTCTCTAGGTGTTAAATTTTTTAATATCGGTATGAATCTAATAGCAAAGGACTTTTAATGGACTATAGCAAACATATTGAATTGACAAATTTAAAATCGCCATCTTCAAAGGAAATTAGAGCTTTTGTTGAAACAGCTAATGCAAAGGGTTACCTTGGTGTTTGTTTACAGTCAAGTGATTTAGGCGTTGCTGCTAAATATAAAAGACCTGATTTAAAATTAATTACTGTTAAAGGTTTTCCACCTATACAAAGTTTTAGTTTATTTTCTAAACCAAAGCAAGACCCCCGTTTGCAATTGTATCTAGGCTTATACAATTCAAAAGAACTGGCAGATATAGAGCGTTTAATAAATAGTGGTTTAGCTGATGAACTTGACCTCGTATTTCCTATGCTATGGTATGCTCAGGGAAAATTTACAAAAATCTATAAGTTTCTAAGCAGTATTAAAAAAAGATATGAAAGGCCTGTAAAGGTAATCTGTGAACTAGGTACAATTTTTCAAAACAGGGTTAATGTTTATGAAATTTATAGTCTATTGGTTGATTCCGGCGTAGACTATTTTAAAACAAACACAGGTTTATTAAAACAAGATTTTAATTCTTTAGTGGTTCATTTACAGCATCTACAAATATTACAGGCTGATATGGGTTTGCCTAAGCTAAAGTTAAAAGCTTCAGGTGGTATTAGAACAGAAGAACAGGTAAAATTTTTAATCAACATGGGCATAGACAGGATTGGAACTAGTTCTATCTCCCCAGAACACGTTTAATGTAGGAGAAACATATGCGAAAACAAAAAGATATACCAGAGGAAATTCTTGAAATTATGAATTATTTGGCGGGAGTTTTTTCCCACTCAATGCACAACTCTGTACAGAGTAAAGAAGACCTTATGCAAGACCTCGCAGTGGTATATTTTGAAAATTTAAAACAGCCAACGAAAATTAAAAAACCAGCAGATAAAAATAGATGGTTCATTCTTTTTAAAAGTACTCTGTTAAATAAATATAAAAGGGTGGTAATGGAAAAGGCTATTCTCTCAGACATATCAAAAGAACTCGTAATTCGTAATAACCTAGGTATAAAAAAATAAGGCGGGAATGAAAAAATCTGACTTTATGACTAAGCAATTGCCAGAGGATTTAATTAAGTTTTTAAACCCGCAACAATTAAATCTTTTATCCGGCTATTTATCAAATTGCACTTTTCAGGAATTATCTAATAGGTTAGGTTTAAATGTGCGTCAACGAGCAGCAACAATTGATGCCTTAATTGATTTAGGCAGAGTTTTGGTTCTTTATAGAATTTTAGAATGTGAAATTATCCCTACAGGCGCGTCTAAAACAAGTGCAATGAATCCACAATATTTACAGGGTTTTATTGATTGTAAAAAAACTATTCGGAGGTTAATTCATTATGAAGCACGTCGGTGGAAGACCATCAAAGCAAGAAATCGTTGAACGTAGAGAAAAGGTCAAAGACTTATATCTTAAAGGGAAGACTATTGGCGCTATTTCTAAAGCGTTAGAGGTCAGCTATCCAACCATTGAAGGTGACGTTCATCATATTCAAGCCTATTATACCAAATTGGTTATTAATAATCCATACTTGGCCGAAAAACAATTCGCAAAGGTTGAACAATTATTGGATGAAGTAAACTTGATTAAAAATGAATATTGGGATGTTTATAAAGAATTACAGGCCAAGGTAGAAGAGCATAAACATATCATGGCTAATTGGGAGAAATCTGTAGAACAGGCTAAAGCAGCTCTTAAAGAAGCCGAGACCACGAATGACTCTATTCTTATTAGAAAGGCCCGTAAAACAGTTGATTTTATTGATAGACCCCCTAGACTCTCTAATTTAATTAATTCTCGTATTGACACGCTTAAAGCTATTCTAGACCGTGTAGACAAAGAGTCTAAATTACTCGGTTTGTTTAATCCGCAACAATTAATTGATAAAAATTATATTTCAGTAGAGGTCATGCGAAGTGTTATGGAAATTTTTAAAGGTATTATTATGGATTTAATCCCAGAGGATAAGCGAGATTATGCTTTTAGACGGCTTCGAGTTGTGGATATTCAAGCATTAAAGGCCGAAGACATTGTTGAGGGGACAATTATGGAAAAGAATCCAGAGGATATTAATAAACCTATGGAAAAAATTACAGAGGAACAGGCTAAGGAGCTTAATGGGCCCTTACCTCCAAGCCCATCCGAGGAAATGCCAAAACTAGAAGAACCTATAAATTTAGATGATGTAAGTTTATAATTAGGGGATAGATAATGGCTGAAGAATTAAAAGAAATTTGGAATGATTTTTGGACTGACGCAGCAGGAGTCAATAAAGTAAAGACTTCTAAATTTGCTATTCAGCCTGTCTCTCCGTCTGTCTTTTTTAGGGATTGGTTAAATACACCATTATTTCCTAGACAACAAAAAGCAATTGATGCTGTATTCGTTAATAATTGGCAAGACCTTAATATGACAAAAAATGAATGGGTCTTGGCTTGGGGTAAAGGGGGGGGCAAAGATTTGTCAATTGCTAATCTTCTCGCTTATATTGCTTATTGGCTTTCCTGTTTAAATGACCCCTCAGAATATTTAGGTATAAAATCAGGCGAACCGATTGATATTGTAAATGTTTCTTTTGATGCTGCACAAGCCAAGAGTGTGTTCTTCGAAAAGTTTACTCGTAAAATCAGGGATGCTATTGACCCCGTTACAGGTTTAAACTTTTTTGAAAACCTGGGAATGGACTTAGATAAGGCTATTTTAAAAGATGGTATTCTATTCCCTAAAAATATTCGTTGTTGGTCACTCAATTCAAAAGAATTTAAAGCAGAGGGAAAGAATGTTATCTTTGCGGTCTTTGATGAAATAGGAGCCTTCCGTTTTGATAAAGCTTTAGAAATTCATAAACATATTAAAACTTCTGCGAGAACCCGTTGTCCAAAATTGTATAAATTGTTTTTTATCTCTTATTTAACTTCCAGTAATGATTATATGGCTTATTTGATAGATAAGGCTGAGGCCGGAGCTGAAAAAACTTATTTTGATAGAGCAGCCACCTGGGATGTTAGAAGTATTGAGGACTGTCCAGAAGAATTAAAAAAGTACACTGTTAAAAAATCTACCTATCAAGAAGAGTATGATGAAGACCCTGCTTCGGCTATGCTAATGTATGAATGTAAGATTCCTAAATTTAGGTCAAATAATTTTATTAAAAAGGCGAATAAGATAACAGACTGTATCAATATGGAGAGACCCTCACCTATTATTTTTACCCCTGAGGAAGGTTCTGAATATGATAGGGTTTGGACACGGGATATTCTTTCAGAAGAATTGGAACCTTGGTTTAAACCTTATATGACTTATGAAACCGTACAGATGACGAAACAGTATGAACAGAATCCTTCGGAAGAACTTGAGAGAAGAATTCAAATAGAGCGAGAACGTCATGCAAATGCCCAATATTATGTTCATCTTGACCTTTCTCGTGGTGTGGTTGACTGTGCGGGTATAACATTAGGGCATACTTATAGAGTTTTAGATAAAACAAAAATTTATATTGATTTAATGCTTCAGATACGTTCTCCCCTAGCTGATGATGAGGGCCCTAAAGAAATTGATTTAACGAGTATTCTTAATTTTGTTATTGATATATTGTTTAAAAAACTGAAGTTTCCTATTGTTAAAATTACAGCAGACGGTTGGAACTCTAAACTATTTTTAAACATTTGTGAACAACATGGTATTGAAGCGGAGGTTATTTCCCTAGAAAAAGATACTGTTCCTTATGACACATTAAAAGACTTTCTTTATAACGAGGATATTAATTTATACTTATATCCACCAGTTGTTAGGGAACTTACAGAATTAATTCTTACTGATAAGAAAAAAATTGACCACCCTAGAAAATCTAAATGGCGTATGAGAGAAGAGGGTTTAAATCTAGGGTCAAAAGATATTGCGGATTGTTGTGCTGGAATTGCAGCAGCTATTACAGATGAGCCGGATGATGCGCCACTTGCATGTGCAGGCAAATAGAGAGGTAAAAATGTAAATACTATTTAATTATTATTTTAACCTAAATTTTATTTGAATTAACTAAAAGGAGAGAAAAATGTCTAATAGAAAACCAGAAGCAAGTAATGATACATATAGAAAGCCTAGAGGAAGTACTAGACTTAAACCCGTAGAACAGGTTCGAGACCGTCAAAGAGCAGTTGGTTTTGGAGCTGGAGTTCCTACCTACGAGGCAAGCAGTCAATATGGTGTTGATACTTTGCGTAGTTTGCTCATATCAACTATTTGGGCAGAAACCTGTATTAATACCATCGTTGATGAGGTTATTAAATATCCCCTGTTTACAGCACCAGCGGATAAAAAAATTGAGGCTTTCTTATCATATCCTTCACAAAAAGAACCTTTATTTATGATTCGTAAAAAATATTTAAAGGATATGCTGCGTTGGGGTAATGGAGCCTGTGTTGTTGAATTAAAGGCGGGTAAACCCAATGGTCTAGTGGTGGTTCCTGGCTATACTTTAAGAGTTACAGATGATAACCCACCCAAGTATAGATTTTTAAAAATTAATAGTTCATCTGAGTTTCAAACAGGCGAAGATGGAAAAACTCCGCTAGAATTTTCTGACAAAGAAGTCATGCACTTTCAAATTGATGCGGACAGTGATTCTACTGTGGCACGGGGTGTACTAGAAAGAGTCTATAATGATTTAGGGGCTGAGAAAGACTCTACAGCAAAGATGTCGGAATTTTTAAAACGGGGTTTTTATAAGCCTTTCTTTTTATCTTTTGAAAAGGGTGTTTCTGTCAGTAAGGCAGAATTAAAGGAGTTCGTTGAATATCTGAATTCCCTTATTACTGATGGTGCAAAAGCCCTAGGCATTAATAAAAAGATTAGCTTTAGTGAAATTCCATTTCTGTCAGGGACGGAGATTATAGAACTACAGCGATGGATTGGTTTAAAAATCGCATCTGTTTATAAGGTTCCACCCTTTATGCTTAACCTAGCACCAGAGGCGGGTTCATTAAATGCCCGTGAACAAAAAGCTCGATTCTTGGAAAATGTAGTTATGCCTATCCTAGAATATGAAGCTTTTATGTATACAATGGTTATTGCTCGTAAAGGTTTTAATAATGAGAAATCTGTCATTACATCACATGTTCTCGGAACTAAATTGAATTATGACCGAGCTCGTATTTGTCGTTTATTGGCAGGTTCTTCAATGGAGATTATGACACAGGATGAAATTAGAGCAATGTTTTTTAATCTCCCATCTTTAAACGCAAAGAAAGCTAAATAAAGGAAATATATGTCCTTAAAGATAAAGTACAATATTAAACTCTTGCTTTCAAGGCCCTTATGGTCTTCATGGCATAGCATTACAGATGCGGATAGTATTGAGATTGCTAATGGGTTGATTATTGTAAATAAACGGCCTGAGGTACACGTATTTCCAATTTCAAATGTGTTACGCTATAAATTTTTAATAATAAGGGAGGATTAACATGGCAGAGATTAAAGACTTGATTGTTAAGTATAATCAAGATAACACTATCGTATTGACTAAAATTCTCGAAGGTCTAAAACCTATTGAAGAAGCTACCAAAAATGCTAGAAAACTTTGTTTTTCACTTGACCCTAACAATATGGATAAAATTAATGAATTGCAAATCCGTATGGTGGGTCATGCTTCGCAACTTGAAGAACTCTTTAGCAAAGTAAACTCATTAAAGCGCAATAAAGAATTGGCTGCTTATATGGGTTTAAAAACAAAAGCAGAAGACTCTGAAGGTGCAATAAAATTTGTAGACGGGGCAAGCAAAATGGAAGCCTCTTTTGTAGTGGCTGATGAACGAAAAGTCAGAGACCATATTGAGGGTTTACTAAAGTCTGCTAATGATATTCTTATTACATGCCGTAATCTTAATTTTGGACGGCCTACAGGTAATAAAGAATCCTCATTAGATAACGAAACTCATGTTGATTAAACCCTTGGAGCCGTAGCTTAATAAGCAAAGCAACAGGCCAACAGCCTGACTAGATAGGGGTGCAAATCCTCTCGGACTCCTCTGGGTTATATAATTGAGTGGGCTATAGCTTAACGAGAAAGCACGGCATTGAGCCGAAGTTGGTGGTTTGACTCCATCTGGCCTACACCAAATAAAGGATTGAAATGAATACTAAATTAATTTTACAGATTGTCGGTATTGTTATCGGTATTGCAATGATTGTTATTTTATGGAAACAGCATCCCGTTTATATGAGTTTATTGGGTATAGGTGGGGTGATGTATGGTGTTGGTGCAAGCTTAAAAAAATAAAGGATTTTTATGCCCTTCTATGATTATGAGTGCGAAAATAAAGATTGTAAACATACCTTTGAGGAATTTCAATCTATTGTCGCCTCTAAATTAAAAACATGTCCAAAGTGTAAAAAAGACACACTGGTACGCCTTATTGGTGGTGGTGTAGGTTTTATTCTTAAAGGTGATGGCTTTTTTGCCAACGATTATCCAAAGGAGAAATAAATGTTGTTACAACAAGTAAATGAGATTTGTGAGGCAGCTTTTATTAACCTGGTAAAAATGGATTCTCAGTATCATGGAAGAACTTACTGTTATTTAGCCCCTTATGAATCCAGAACTGGTGCTCAACATATTACCCTAGTGGATAAAGCAACAGGCTTTGGTGTTGTTGTACCTTTAAAGTTATCTAATATCCCTTTTCTGGACAAGGATATGATTCAAAAAATTATGGCTAAAGTTTTTAGTGTCTTGGTCAAAACCGCTGAGCAAAAAAAGCATGAGGGAAAACCTGTAGACTACAAGAATTTTCCTATCTCTGCCAAAGGTCATAAATGTCGGTTAGACCATATTGAATCTAATGCTAATGTTACAGTAGAAATTTACTCTTGGTCAAAATTAATTTTAAGCAAATAAGGAGATTAAATGTTCTCGTTATTTAAGTGTAAACATAAGCATGTGGTAACTAAGTTTTCTAGAGTTCCACGCTTTGATACTGAAGTTTTAATCTCATATTCTTATTGTGAGCGTTGTAAAAAACTTCTGACATGCAAAGTGGTTCTAGTTCCTAAAACGGCCAAAATTACACCCGTTTCTGCGCCAGTGGTACAAGAACCCCAGGAATTGCCTCTAAAACCCCCAGCTTTAGTGGTTAAACAACCCATAGCGCCTCTAATTCAAGAAAAGGCAGTCATTATACCGCCTAAGATTGAAAAACCTCCTGTTGAGGTCAAAAATACATTAATCAAGTCTAAACGTAATGTAGGACGTAAACCTTCTGCGCCTGTCTTGCCGGAGGGTGCTAAATTGAGCACTATTCTAAAAACTGTTTATTCTGCTGAGAGTTCAGAGTCAATAAAATTCAATCATATAGATAGCACCAAAGAAGAATTGGATGAAACCTATAAACAATTTGAAGATATTGATGACTTAGATGAGGACGAAGAAAAAATAGAAACAGTCCGAAAGGAATCCTCAGAAGAGGCAAAGCGAAGATTTCAACGAGCTAAACGTAAAGAACAACGAAAGATTTAGACTATATGCGAAGAATCAAAAATTTGGATAAGGTAAAAGATTTACTTAAATCTAAACTTCCTGAATATTTAAAGGAGTTGGGTTTAAGGATTGAGGGTAATAAGGTACAGTGCCCAAGTGCAACTGCCCACCTGCATCAAGATTCTGAAAAATTGTCAGCAGCTTTTCTTCCACAGTCACAGAATAGATTAATTTATTGTTTTGTCGAAGATAGGGTATTTGATATTTTCGATGTTTATGCTTTAAGGAATAATAAGAGCATTGTTGGCCCTGCTTTTTATGATGTTGTTAAAATACTCGCTAAAAAATATGAAATTCCTTTTGAAGAGGAATATGAATTTTCTATTCAAGAACAAGAAAAACACAGAAAAAGAAAAGTCTTGGAAGAACTGCATACTCTTTCTAGTCAACACGCTAAAGAGGGTGTAGAACTTTATAAAAAGCGTAATATCACCAAAGAAAAACTTCTTCATTGGAAGATTGGTTATCTGAAGCCTGAATATGTACCAGCTGCATTAGATAAAGATTTTAAAACACTATACGACTATAAACTATCCGCTGTTTTTACACATCCAGCGTTAGTTATTCCTGTATTCGATGAAGACCAACAATATATTGGACTTATTATTCGTCAGTTTGGGGCTATATCGGGTAGTGAATATCTAAATGTTTCAATGAGCGGTAAGAATCTTTTTAATGTTCATAATATTCGTGGAAGTGAGACACTGACAATCGCTGAAGGTGTGTTTGATGTAATGTCTCTTTATCCAGAGAAAAATGTTGTAGGTTGTTTAACAAATACCATCCATGACCCAGACCTGGAAAAAATCGCTACCCTCAAGCCTAAAAAGATTCGTCTAGCACTAGACCCAGATAATTTATTTCAAGGAACGGCTCGTGATGGAATCTTAAAGTCCATTTTAAAAATGAAAAACTTGGATGCGGATATTGATGTGGTTATTATTCCCACCGACTCCGAAAAGAAACCTGACCCAGATGAGTTTATGAGAACGCATACGTTAGAGGAATTTAATAAGCTTCCCAAAATGTCTGCTATGACATATCTGTTAAAAAATTATGAAAAAAATATTATTAAAGTAGAAATTATCTATGAATTTATTGCAGGTTGCCCTAATTTAATAAAAAGGGAGCAGTTTATTACTGAATGTGCCAGTGTTTTAAAAATAGGCAAGCGTCAATTAGCACAGTCTATTGAGGGTATGAGCGCAAATAAAGCTTCCTTTAATATGATTCAGTATGTTCAAGAAAAGGAGGGTTATGATGAACTCCTTGAAAGCTTTACAGAATCGGCCTGGAATAAAAACTTTACAGGAGCCCCCTCAGGCTTTCCTCTATTTGATAAAAAGTTTGGAGGTTTTGAAAATACACTTTACTTATTTATAGGGTTTCCCGAAAGCGGAAAGAGTACATTTTTATTAAACTTTGTTTATCATTTAGTCCAATGTAAAAATACTTTTGTGGCTTTTTACTCATTAGATGATGGTGTTAAGCGTTCAATTCTGCCTAGACTTATGAGTATCGCATCTGGACTTACATCTAAACAGATTCAGCAACCCACCAAAGAAACCGAAACAAAATGGTTTGAGGGTCTAAATAAAATGAAAGCCTTTAAAGAAAATCTTGTTATTAAAGATGGTTCAGAGATACGAGATTTAAAGGATATTGAAAACTATATTAAAATACATGCAGCTATGGCAGAGGAAAAAGGTAAGAGGTTTTTTCTAGTTATTGATAACTTACATGATATAGTGGCATCTAATAAATATGAGGCCGTACAAAATTCACAAAGAATTGCTTCTTTCTTAAAGAGACTACCACAAGAAATTGGTTGTCCTATTATCGCTACGGCAGAGGTTCCAAAGTCTTCAGATGCCAAGCCTAGTGGTAAAGATATTAAAGAATCAATTGATTTATGGTATGCTGCTCGTTTTGTAGGAGGTATATTTTCTAACTTCCATTTAGTAAAAAACAAGAATCAAACCAATTTAGTTTGGCAAGATGAGACAGGTAAACATCAGCCTATTATGGAACTTTTCGTATCTAAGAATCAAACAGGCGAAGCAGCACATGGTTCTCTTTTTTATAAGTTTAATATGACAAACAACCAACTGCTAGAATGTACAGAGAAAGAAACACAATTATTATCTGCCGGACAATACATTAATATGATGGGAGAATAACATGGAAAAAAGTAAAGAATATGAGAAGATGATAAAGTCTATCGAGAATGTCTGTGTAGCACCTGTCAAAGGTGTTTTAGAGATTTGCTCTATTAAAGATTCCAATGCAAATAAAATAATGGCTATTAAATTTTATTGCGCTAAGGTCTTAACTCAGATAAATAAACATGTAGAAGAAGCCCTTAAATGATTTTAGGGTTATTATATATTTTAGTTTCAATACTTTTGATTCCTTTTTATGCTAGATTATTAAAGACAAACAAGGGGTTAAATGTCATCCAAGAAGCGGAAAAAATTCTTCGAGAAGGACGAGATAGAACAGGTTCCTGAACCTATTTTTAAAGCAGAAGACCTGGTATCTCTAGATGGAAAACCTGCCTGTGTTCTTAGGTCTAGACATCGAGAAACAGGTTATGAATATTTAATTGCTTTTAGTGATGGGTCAGGTATAAAGATTGCAACAGAAAGGGATTTAAAGGTGGCACAATGATAAACTTTGTTAAGAAGGTATGGGGCAATGAAGAATGGTTAATTAATAATAATCAGTATTGCGCTAAATATCTTAACCTAAACAAAGGCTATGAGTGCTCTGTCCATTATCACGTTTTAAAAAATGAAACTTTTTATATTGTTGGTGGTGAAGTAGAATTATTTTATATTAATTTGGCTGTGCTGGAAAATAAAGACCTCTTCAAATTTCTGCCCTTAAATCAGAGTGAGGGCGAACTGACAATATTAGAGAATAGAATGACCAAAATACTTCTCTTACATGGTGAACAGTTTAGGTTACAACCTTTTGTAGCACATAAGTTTAGAGCTCATACCGAATCAGCTAAAATTCTAGAGGTTAGTACTACACACTATGATACTGACAGTTATCGTTTAACACAAGCTAGACAGATTCCAAAAGTTTAACTGGAGGGGATAATGTTACAACAAACTTCAATTGATGCCTATAATCATATGGTCGAAACTGGAAAAATTAATACCAGACAAAAACAAATTTTAGATATTTTAAAAGACAGCCATTGTCCGCTTACCAATGCAGATATTTCTTTCCAAACCCATCTTCCTATTAATTGTGTAACACCCAGAGTTAAAGAATTACGAACTAATGGTTATGTAGTCCAAGCAGGAAAGACTATTGACCCCGTTACAGGCCGTAGAGCTAATACATGGAAGGTGAAAGATGCTTGAGTTTGATGATTTTAATAGCCCTTCGGAAGTTGACCCCGTTGATGATAATGAGACTCGGGAAGAATATGAACCCGAATCTTGCAAAGGTTGCTTTAGATATTTAGTCTGTAAAATAAGTAAAAAAGTTCTTGACAAAGAATAGTTTTCATGTTATACTCTAGGAGATGATTAAAATGGATTTCACTAAATTAAAAGTATTGGTTATAGGGGACGTAATGTTAGATGAGTATGTTGATGGGACTGTGACTAGAATTTCTCCTGAAGCCCCTGTACCTATTCTTAATAAACAAAACTCCTACTATCGTCTAGGCGGTGCAACGAATGTCGCAAAGAATGTTAAAGCTCTTGGAGCTAATGTTTGGTTAATAGGTCGTATTGGTAATGATGTTCCAGGTGCGGTTATAAAGCATGAATTACAAGAAGCCGGAATAATCAGTGAGTTTTTAATGAAGGACTGTACATTACCCACAACAGTGAAGACTAGATTTATGTCTGGTCAATATCCACTATTACGAGTTGATTCTGAAGATAAAAAATCTGTTGGGAATACACCTTTTGCAGAGGATTTACTTGCTAGTCTAGACCGACACATGCGATATTTTGATGTTATCATTATTTCAGATTATGAAAAAGGTGTTGTGTTTCCAGAGTTACTTAAAGAGATAAGTTTATTACAATCAGACTTAAAAAAGATTGTTACAGCAGATACACATAAAACAGACATGAGTTTATTTAAAAACTTTACATCGCTTAAACCGAATCAAATTGAATTATCTAGAATTGTTAAACAGCCAGTAGAAAATTGGAAAGACGCAGAAAGATTTGTTGAGTTCTTAATTGATACTTATGGCTTTGACAATTTACTTGTAACACTTGGTGCAGATGGTCTGTACTATGGTTCTAGGACTGAAAAGGGTTATCTTCCGGCAGAGAAGCGAGATATTATTGATGTTACAGGAGCCGGAGATACAGTCATTGCGGTCTATTCAGTGGCTTTGGCTGCTGGGTACACTATCAGAGAAGCTGCAAAATTGGCCAATAAAGCAGCCGGAATTGTGGTTTCTAAATTAGGAACAGCTACAATATCTATAGAGGAACTTTTAAATGGATAATTTTCAGATTATTTCTGAAGGTTTTATCTTTATTGATAGTGAAGGGAAAAAATCTTTAACAGCAGACGGCGTAGAAGACCTTGCGGATTTAGGCTATTTTGTTTCAATTTACTATAACAAAAAAGCTGTTGTTGCATCTTGTCCCGTTAGTCTTCCCTCTTATTTTGATAATGAGGGTGCTGTAAAAATCAGGGCTAGAGAAATTTGTTTACAGAAATTAAAGAAAGGCTTAAAATGATTATACAATGGAAAGACAGACAGGGTTATCCTATAGAAGGCTATATAAATAATCCTTTACGTTCATTTATCAGATTAGTATGTCAATTTATTAGAGGTAATGCCTTACTCACTATCGGAATTGATAAAAAGAAAGTTTAATATGAAAAAATCCGAAGTTATTATCACCCTTAATGGTAAACTGCTCCTTTTAAAAGAGGGAGATGAGTTAAATATTGAACAAGACAAAGACTATATTAAAATATCTCAAATAAGGGATGGCGAAGTTATTCGAGAGGTTAATTCACTGGTATGAAAAATCTAGGCTTTACCCTTCTAGTCTTATGTACTATCGGCCTCTTTATCTGGGGCTGTTTTGCATTTACACAAGTTCTTATCTCAAGCGTTTACACCATATCGGAATATCTAAATGGCTTCCAAATATATCAATAAAAAAAACATCTCTATTATTCGGGATGAGTTTTACTACTTAAATTCAAAGGGTAAACAAGATAAAGTTAAACCCAAAACTGTTCTCGGCGGTTTTTATTATTTATGGGTCGTCTATGAACAAATCACCTACAGACAATCTACTTTTGTTAAGCCGGAATATATAAGCTTAGACACATTTGATTTAATGGTTCTTAAACAAACATTAAGAGACAAGGCATTGGCAAATATTCTAAGTCAGATTAATAAAAGAGGAAAACATGATTAACCCCATCCCACCTACTGCAGAGATTATTAAAACAGCGGTCTTGTCCTACTATCGTTTTAAACGTCAATATCTCTGTGCTGATGAGGTTCATGTTTTCGAAACAGACGAAATCTGTGATGTATTGGCAGATTCCAATAAAGCTTTTTTTGAAGTTGAGATAAAATTGACTAAAACTGATTTATGGCAAGGAGAAGCAAAAAAGAAAAAACATGAAGTCTATAAAAAATTAGACTTATCAAAATACAAATTGCCTCCACCCTCTATAGATATGGCTAATATTACAGAAATCGTTGTTGACCTTTATGCTCCAAAGAATCTGCCTAATTATTTTCTACTCTGTGTTCCCCCAGCCTTAAAAGAAGAGGCAGAGAAATGGATAGCACAAACTAATACTAAATATGGATTATTAATATTTAATGATTATCCATTTAAGTATTTAGCCGAGTCTATTTGGACAGTTAAAAGTCCCAAAAAATTACATGAAGACTATTCGCCATCGCTAAAAAAAGCCCTTGCCAAAAGGTTATGCTCTGCTTATATTACCCATAGGCAGATTCAGTTACGCAAAACCTATGAAGCAAAATAAACTTTTCTATATTTATCTTCTAAGTGCTATTACCTATTTTCTCCAAGGTATTAGCAGTCTTCCTTCACAAGCCCTCTTTGTTTACTTTAAAAACACCTTAGGATTAACCCCATCGCAAATAATGTATTTTGGGGCCTTAATCTCCCTATCCTGGATTATTAAACCCATCTTTGGCTATTTTATTGATGTATTAAGAATTAAAAAACGTACCTGGATTCTGGGTTCTATTTGTTTAGACTTAGTTTTAGCTTTTACTCTAGGGGTTTATGCTTTTCCAATTACCTTTTTAGCTATTCTTTTATTCTTATGGAATACAGCTGATGCTACTCGAGATGTTGCGGTGGATGGAGTAATGTGCGTTGAAGGAAAGAAATTTAAAACTACAGGAGCAATTCAAGCTATACAATGGATTTCTATTACTATTGCTAGCGTATTTGTTGGTGTTATTGGCGGTGAGATAGCACAAAGAATCGGCTATCGTTTTGGTTATTTACTCTTAATGATTCCTTTAATTGTAGCCTTATTTATAACGAGCAGGGTTAAAGAATCTAAGAATACTACAAAAATACATTGGACAGATTTTACTAAAATTATTCTCAATAAAAAGTTTATCTTTATTTGTTTATTTATTTTTCTTTATAAATATAGCCCCTCTTTTGGTACACCTCTAGCTTTTATCATGCGGGATTCTTTTCATTGGTCAGAGAGATTCATTGGTTGGTTAGGAGCCGGAGTATCTTGTATGGAGATTCTGGGAGCCTTTCTTTATTTTAAATTCTCAAATAAGATAAATTTACAACGATGGCTTTATTATTCAGTCTTTCTTGGGGCCTTTACGACACTATGTTATTTACACTACACATCAGTCACAGCTATTGTTTATAGTGTAATTTTTGCCGTGATAGGAATGTTTATTCATTTAATGGTCATGGATTACATGGCAAGAACCTCTGTAAAGGGCCTAGAGACAACAAGTTTTGCTATTCTATGCGGAATTAGCAATTTAGCAGCAACAGCTTCTAGCCTTAGCGGAGCCTGGCTACTGCCTTTAGTAGGTCTTGTCCCCTTAATTATACTGAGTGCAACTACCTCATTTTTATGTTTACCACTAATTAGACACATTAAAATAAAAACTTGACAAAGTAAACTTTTTATGGTATACTTTAGGTATGTGATATAAAAATTGATAGAGAGTCTATGGTGTAAAGGCACTGCCCGCTTGAGGGAGGTTCCGTAAGAACAAAATTCTATAAGTCGGATAGACTCGCCCGAATAATAAAGGAGAAAAATGAATAAAATAAATTGGCACTTTTTTTGGCTGGACTTTTGGGGAACGGGTATTGTTCGTAAATGTCTTGTTGCAATTGCTCACTTTCATAGAAACTTGGCTCTATGGTGGTATAAGAAAGCCGGACTATGCAATAGATGTGGTTATGATTGTGGATTCGATTCGACTATCTCTAGACATGGTTTTTTATGCAATAATTGTCACGAGTTTGTTGTTAAGGTGCATGGAGTTTAACCACACAAAAGCTTAAAGTATAAAAGGAGAAAACAATGGCTCAAGATGGAAAATTTCAACACGATAAGAAGTGTCCTAAATGTCGTAAGCACAAAGTTTATATTGTTGTAATTGATAACGATGGAAAGGTAACTTATTCCTGTACTGCTTGTGGTTATACTTGGACAGCCTAACTAGTTTGGAGTCTTCATGCAATACCTATGGGAAATGACCATAAATGATTTTTTAAACATTTGTGATTTAGCCAAAGCGCATGGAAAACAGCCTGGCGAAAACATGGAAGATGAATTATTGGAATATATGAAAGCTAAGGGTCAAAAACCATCGTGTGCCACTGAGTTAACCAAATCTGAGTTATTACAGGAATATAAGTCGCAGGGAAAAAGTATTCTTTATGGTTCTATCAGCAAAGCCGGAGAACTTAACGTAAAGATAGAAAAGGGAGAAAAGACAGATGAGTGATTTTGAATTAATGAGTAGCCCTAGAGAGTGGAATGATATTCTCGATAATGCAGACCGTGCTACTCTGCTATGTTTACACTTTATCGGTGGCGTTAAAAAACCATTTAATATTCCAGAGCCTCTCTATAATAAATGTCTAGAAGCTTTTGAAAATAATAGAGGACACTTTGAATCAGAACATTTTGCTATTTATAAAATTTTAGAGGATTCTTCTAAGCTATGATTCTCCATACCGAACTCTATCCATATTTAGGTATTGCTTGTTTTTTATTCTTTCTATGGCTTCTTTGTGATTATTTCAATCATTTAAAGTAGAGGTTTTATGAAATTCCATATCTTTTCTTCAATAGATAATATGATGGCAAATATTGTAGCGGAAAGTGCTAAAGGGGTTTGGCAAAGTATAGAAGAAGAACGTAATCCATTTAAACGATGTGAACAACGTAAAATGTACATGTTAGCGTTGCATAAATTAAACAGGAGTAAGAACCATGAATAATAATTGTATGCCAACACATCTTAGAGATTGTCCCCATTGTAAACAAAAAGATAGTCTTGCCTATTACAGAGAAAATGGAAACCTTGTTGATTTGTATTACTGTCAAAAATGTTTTGGAATTGTTGAATGGGTTGACTCAACTAAAACACCTATTAGTGGTGAAGCTTTTCCAAATAGAAAGAAAAATTAAAAAGGTTTTTTATTGGCTTTAACTGTTTCTATCATTGTTAAAGAAAACACAGTAAAACTTTAATAGGAGATTTTAATGAATTATTGTATTGACTGTGATATAGCATACACGGAAAGAAGCTGTCCTTTATGCGATGCGAAAGCTGAAATTAAAACTTTAGAGAAAACAATAGAAAACCTGAATCAATTGAATGAGAGATTACGAGATGAAAAACAAACGTAAAACTATTACTTGGGCCGAGTACAAAAAGATAATGGATGAAATCATTTCCAGTAAGTCACTCTCTGTAGCCGATACCTTTATAAAAATGTTAGAGACTGCTGCATACTATAAAATTAAGGGCTGATATGAATATTTATGTAATTGCAGATACCCACTTCTTTCACGACAATATCATTGATTACTGTAAAAGACCCTTTAAAGACAGTACTCAAATGAATAAAACTCTTATCACTAATTGGAATAGCACAGTTCAAAAAGAAGATTTAGTTATCGTTTTAGGTGATATTGCGTTTTCAAGAAGTGCTCCTCAATTAGCAGAGATTTTAAAAAGCCTGAATGGTACAAAGGTATTGGTAAGAGGAAATCACGATAAGCGTAGTCGTCATTGGTATTTAACTAATGGGTTTGTTTTTGTGTGCGATAGTTTTACATTTAACGATATTATTTTTACCCATAAACCTGTTAGTTTAGATATTTTGGTAAAGTTTACTCTTAATATTCACGGACATATTCACGAAAAAACAATGAAAGATAGACGCTATGTTAATGTAGGGGCTGAGCAAGTTAAATATACGCCAATTCTTTTACAAAAGGTTATTGATAATGCCACGAAGATTGTTAACGAAGTTGTTATAACACCTCAAACATCAGAATGTCCTCCTAACTTTATCTGCATACATTGTGGAATGGACACGAGACAAAGAAATCCTAGTGGATATTGCGACCACTTATACTATCCAGAAACATGTCAAATCTGTCAAGATATTTTAAAGCAAAGAATTAAATGAAAGGAAGTATTATGTCAGAACTAAATTTTGTAAGTCTTAACACAGATAAAAATGCAGCACCTTTTTACTCAGTCTCTTCTGTTGAAAATAGAGTTATCAAGGGCCACATTAGATGGAATAAAAGTATGAAAGCAATGGCTTTTATTGCCGACCCTCATATATTTTTTTCAGCTCAAGAATTACTAGAGGTTTCTAATTTTATAGTAAGTCTGAACGAGAAAGCAAAAACATAATGATAACTGTATCTCTCAAAACTCTACTAATAATCTTGACTGTAGTATTGTGTTTATTGGCCTACTCAGAAGACGGTAAAGAGGGTGGTTTTATGGCCTTGATGATTGCTTGTGTTGCTTGGGCGGTATTAATTATTACTAGAATCGGGATATAAATATTATGACATACATAGAATACTACTACCACAAAAAACAAATAGAGGCTTTTGAGAGAGGTCAGATTAGTATTTTACCATTAAATCCTTTTCTTTTTTTAGACGACATTAATTATTCACAGTATACTCAAAGAGGCGCATCTCAAAAAATTATAGGAGAAGTACATGAAAAAGAATAAACCTGAAGAAAGTTTAGCCCTTAAATGGGGAACACTAAAAGAATGTAAATTTTACAGTCCGAAAGCGAAAAAACTTTTAAAAGAATACCAAGACATCGGCTTTTCTTGTTCAGCTATAACACAGACTGATACTCCAAGACAAAAAGAAATTATATGCAAACTCATTGATGTTGGAAATTTTAAAAAGGTCTATTTAGAGTGGGATGGTGTTTATGTTGAAAAAGAAAAAGCAAAAAGATACATTTTAGAGTATGGAAAGCAGGAATGGCAAAATGAAACACTTTAGAATTATAAAGGCAATACAGTGGACAGGTAAGAATTTAGAAGAGATTCAAAAATTCTGTCCGACAATAATTGATATGGGTTTTATCCCAAATGATTACAATGAAATTTATGCCTGGCCTCTCTGCATATATTACCCACCTAAAAAAGAAATTTTTAATATTGGGGATTACGTAGTTCAAACCTATGCTGAGGGTTTTATTTCTCTTCCGGCAGGGCTTTATGAATTTTATCTTCAACAACAAGGACAATACAAATGAAAAAGAATCAGACAGTTGTAGTCACAGTAAATAAACTCTTTAGCTACTGTAAACTAGGTGATGTGTTTATTATTGATAAGAACGGTGGTATTTCTACACATTGCTGGAAAGTTTCTAAAGCTAGGGTAGAACGAGCCAAGAGATTAGGGTATTTAAAGGAGATATTATGATTAAAACCAAGTATAAAACTATTGCCGTTGATAAAGTAAGTCCCTTCGATTGCCTTAAAAAATTGACAAATCTTTGGGAAATAACTTCACTAGAAAGAGACTGTGTTGGATGGGCTGACTATAATAACAGGTCTAAAAAATACTATTTTGAAACCAATGCTTCTAGTGTATGGTCTATAGAAAATTTAACCGAAATAGTACACGTACTTAAAAAATTACAATCACAAAAGGATTAACATGGCTCGAATATATCTTAAAACCGTTACAGTTACAAAAATTAAGGAACCAAATGTATATCTTATTCAATCCATTAAATCCGGCCAAAACTGCGGTATTATCCGTTGGGCCGACATTTCTAAAGAATGGATTTTTGAACCCTCTTCTAGTCTTGCAACAGTATGGACAGAAGACGCTCTAGAAGACATTCTAATGATAATTGACCAACTTAAATCATATGTTTAAAAAATTCTTTTGTTGGTTATTTTATCATCAAGTATGTAAGACTTCTTTTAAACTATCTTCTTATTGGGGCTGGTGTTGCTGCCCTCATTACTGTAATGAAAATCACTAAATGTGTTCCCATAGTTCTACTTTCTAAATGTTCTTCTTGTACTAGATACTCGAAGAAACCTACCCTCTTATCTACTAATTTCTCCACTTGTTGTAAAACCCACCGCTTTGCCTTTTATATCAAAAAACCTTCAAAATAGCCCCTCTTAGCCCCGCTTTCTAAAAACAGCATAGTTGCCTAGATTTTTAAAGAAAATAGAGCTGTGGTGGCAAAAAGACAAGAAAACAGGCAATTTTTTGGCCATATCCAAGAGATTGCCGTATAATAGTAAAGATAGGTGAAACCGAACCCTCGAGGAACGAGCAGGGTGAGGTTGTCAACGAAAAACCCGCTCTTGTTTACATTTAAGGCAACAAATGATAATATAGATTTTCTTATTATCAAATGACTACTAAAAGCTTAATTGCTTTACACAAACATAATAATAACTAATATAGTATACAATAAAAGAACCCTCTCCTCAATTAAGAAGAAAGGGCTCATATGCTCTCACAGGAGCATTAAGTTTATTAACCTATTTTAATTCTGGCGGGACTTCATCAAATTGACGATAGTGAGCGGATAGATGATTATAAACAGGTTTTCTATCTTCATCAGGAATCTTAACCTCTTCCCTGGCTCCATTAAGAGCTGCCATAGCTGCAACCACTCCATGCCAAACTGTCTTTAGTGTTCCATCTTCAACAGTATGGTGTGGGAGTTTATAAGAACCGAAATTTTCTCTATCGGTCTCATCGTACCAGCCAAAGCCCATCTTATATTTTGACCAGTTAATCTTATCCTTATCTCCAGTACCATCAGCAGAAGCCCATTTTCTAAGTTCAGTTACAGCTGCCGTTCCATCCCAAGCCTTGTCTTTATCAGCCTTGGCCGGATTATGTACCGCAACTGCACCCCTATTCTCAATGTAGGGTTTTCGCTCCTTTACCAATTTTGAAAAAAATGTTTTACTTGTGTCGTTTTCCATCTGTTTCTTTCCTCCTGTAGTATTACCTTCTTGGTCAATAACCGTCCCACAATTAGGACACTTAACTCCACCCATTGTAACCTCAGCTAATTTTGTATCATCAAATTCGTAATCACAAACTTTACATTTTATCATTATTCGCCTATACCCTCTTGTATAAAGAGTCCTGTTCAACTAAACCAGCTTTAACTAAAGACTCATTAGCATTTCTACTGCGCTCTCTTAAAATATCAAAGAAAGGTAAATCCGCATAAACCCTATTAGATAGATTTAAAGTTGTAATTTTATTAACGACATCAAACTCTAACTCATAAATAATAAGGTTACTGGCCTCTGCACTTGGAAGACTTGTATTAGTAATTGATACTTTATCAAGTAATTTTAAACTAGTATCTAAACCTATAATGCTTAATAACCCACCATAGACAGGCTTAAAATATTCCTTTAATAAAGATAGGTATTGCTGCATTAGAGCAGTATCATCAATAGTAATTGTAGAGGCTGTTACTTTTTTAAACTCTGGTCTATTAATTACCACTGTACCTCCAGGTAATCCAGTATCAATATAAACCTGTAAAGGATTGTTAGAACGTGTTGCATATCTAGCCAACATAAAAGTTTTTCCGTTATAATCTAGCGTAGAATCATTAATATAAATAAAGCTATCTCCTGGAGCAGTTGATAATTGTGTAATACTTAACTTCTTTTGAAAATCAATAGGAAAAGTTAAATGTACCCCACCAACAACATACTCACCCTCTCTACCAGTAATCTCTACCTCTGGGCCACTTTGAGGATTGCTGATTAATCTATCAATTAAAGGGTCTTGGGTTCTAAAAATAAACTCTCTTGTAGTATCGTGATAAGTTAATTTTACTTTATGTTCTGTAAGTTCAAAATCCCCTGTTAGTATAATGCGTGACCTTGACCGCTCAGTATCTACAATGGGAGAAAAACTTTTTACAACATTTGTTCCGACTGCCTCTCCCTCCGTTGGTATTCTGAAAGATTTTACCAAAGAACCCCCATCCGTAGAACAAATATTTAATAATCCATTTCTATCTACATAATAAATATATTTTCCAAACATTTTAATAGCCCACTCTAAAACAGAATCTAAAGGTTCATAAACCCAATTTACAGGCTGCGAGGTGATTGCTGGCAAATCTACCACCGCATTGGGTACACCCGCAGAATTTAAAATTGACTTTAAAATTTCTCCATAAGTTTTTACAGCTGTATTGCTATCAACCGCTGGCGGTCTATAAATAAAATAGCTGGGAGATACAAATTGCGATAAATACCCCACCAAATCTTTGCACTCATAAGTAATCTTCTGGTCATCTGAAGTGAGTTCTCTAGAATAACTACTTACATAACCACAAAAACAAGGCTGATAAGGATTAGTGGAATCTAGAATATAAATAAATAATTTTTCGCCAACGGTTAAAGAAGGAGTAGCATCAAATTTAACATGTTCTACCAAAGTCGCCGTACTTCCCTCACAACTAAGACGAACCTTATCCACAAAGAATATAGCTGAGTTAGGAAACACACCAGACTCAGAAACAATACCACCCCCAGCATTATAAAAACTGGAATAATTTGACCCCGATAAATAAACAGAATCAAAAGGTAGAACAGAATTTCCATATTCTGTTTCTGTCTCGTTTAAACCTTGACCAGTAGAACCGTTTCCTGTAGTGACAGCATCATCATTAGCGGAATCATCTTCTTGCTTAATTGCTTCTGGGTCTTTATAATCTCTTTTAGGTGTTTCACCAACAGCAGGTAAATTAATAAAATAAACAGTTAAATACATTGGAATTGTTCTTGTATCAGATGCACTACCACCCCCACTACCTAAAGATTGAACATCGGTAGTAAATGTAGAATTAGGACTAGACCCCTGTAAAATAGTCTTATTATAATCCACAACAGCATAAGTCTTATATACTGAATTTGTAACTTTTTCAGTAGTTTCATATTGAATTGTTGTTTCAGTATCTGCAAAATTAACAGGAGCAGAAATATTTGAAACTTGTGGGTCATAGGAGGTATACTGTGCTTGTAAACTTGCTAAATCAACATACCCCTCCTTAACTAAATCAATAGCATTAACACCATTAATATCTGTAAATTCAGCATCACCTATCTGGCATAATTTATTAGAGTAAGCTTGATTTACTCGCTCCATTGTCTTACCCCAATCAATCTCAAAAGTAGAATCAGTTAAGTGACTCTTTAATGTTGAGGTATAAATCATTCCATGTGCTTCACCATGTGGAGGAATAGCTGTAGAAGCATCAACCCACTGAGCACCAGTAGCCAATCTAGGAGCAGAATTTGCACCTAAACTTAAAGACCTACCCAAAGTCGCATTTCCACCATCAACCCAAGCGCCTACAGATGAAGTAGAATAGGGAGAAAACCAAGCACTACCTGGAGGAATTGTTTGACCAGCAGGATTACTCGGGTCACCATATGGAAACAGAGCCACAGAGTTTTGCCACTCAAAGCCTGCTCCGGCCATTCCATAAGATTCTTTAGTCAAAGGCCTCCAAGTAATAGGTATAGTAACAGACTCAACTATAGCAAATACTGTATTTTTATCATTTAAAGGGATATTCATTGTGACTCCTCATCCGTAATCACTGTGTAAGTTAAACTTGTTTCAGCATGAATTTGGCCTGGTAAAATTGTATTACCTAAAGAATCCGTAACAACTAGAGTACGCCAAACATTATAATAGGTCTGTATATAGCTAAAGTTAAATGAACGGGTTCTTCCTGACATATCTTCAAAAGTAATAATAAACTCTGCATCTTCGGTTAAATTTAATGTATAACTTGTAGGTTCAAAAATTAAAGCTGCCTCTTCCTCAACTATAAAAATTGCACCATTTATTACCATAACAGTCCCCTCTATAATAGGAACAAAATCTAAAAATTGTTCCGTAATTTTTCTGGACTGTAATTCTAACACACCTGTTGAAGTGTTTAAACCAAAAGCAATAACTATTTTTCCATCTCGGGTAACAAAAGATGTGATAGACAAAGAAGCAGCAGTAAAAGAATAAATTTCCCCTTGATAATATAAAGTTCCAGCTGCGACATTTAAAGCTGTTAAACCACTAAAAGCAGGAGCAGCAAAACCATCAATCATTGTCGGAGCTACAGTAGAATATAATTCTGTATCTTTATAAATTTTTATATTTGCAAAAGGAATATCGTCTGTATAATAAAATTTAAAAGCCGTCCCGTCAAAAACAGCAGAACAAGCCAAGAGTTCAGCAGAATAAACTACCGTAAAAGTTTCATCAAAATAAGAAGAAGATTGATAACATCTAACTATAATAGTTTTAATCCCTGATGTCTGTCCCGTAAAATCTATAGTAACAAAACTAGATGTAAAAGCATCGAGTACCGACCAAGTAGCACCCCCGTCAAAACTATACTGATAATAATTTAAAGGAATGAAAGAAAATAAAGGCTTTTCAGTTTCCATTACAGTTGTTTTTTCTAACATCTCAACTTCATAAATTCCGGCATAACTTGTAGAGGCATAATTATCCAACACAGTTAAACGATAATGCAAATAAGAGGTTGGATTATCAAAATCAAAAGTTTGAACTCCCGTTGAATCTGTTAATATATCACCAGTAACATAAGTCCAATCGGTATCATCTGTAATAACTGGTGTAACTTCATTAGAACCAGATAAAATCCAACGCTTTACCGTACTATGACTGCTCACTATAAAAGGATTAATAGTAATACGTTCAATTTGTTTTGTTGCTAAAAATGAATAAGATAAATAAGCTAAAGCAGCAGTGGATTTCCAATATGTTGCAGCATTATTATCGAAAGCTTTTGCAGCCTCATAACCACTAACCTCAGTACTTGCTGCTGCTGTACCCCCTGTAGCTAAATCACTGCCATATGTAGAGGAGTCTACTGTGGCTGCTACATATTCTGGAACATCTACCACATATGTTTTAAAAGTAGGCGTTAAATCTAAAACATGTTTATCCAACTTCAAATCTTGAATAATAATTCTTAAAGAGATTGGTAAATCAGTTGTTGGAGTAATCTTTAATCTATTATTATAATAAATACCATTTTCAATCACATAAGTTAAAGGAACCTCAGTACCATTAACTATAGCCTTAGCAGAGATAATTGAACTAATAGGTTGATTAAACTCAATAGTCCAATAATCAGCAGATAAAAATAGATAGTTTGAATCTATTCCCTTAATTAGCTTTGTTCCAAAATAATTTTCGTAAAACAGTTTGTCTAATTTATAAGGAAATGTCATTAAATAAGCATCAACTTTTAACTCTGTCGCACCTGTAGCTACCTCGGTAACCTCCACAGAAAATGTTTCAGTGGGGTGCATAACATCATCAACTGTAAAGTATTCTATATAGGTTCCGGCCAAACCAGTAGCCACTAAAGTTTTTGTTGCTCTTAATGTTCCCCCAGCATAAATTTTTACTGTCGTTTGTCCACTACTACCCGTATTCTTTAAAGATAATGTAAATCCTATGGGACAACCTGAGACTAAAATAGGGGTGTCACTAGTTCTTACAGAAGGTGTATCAAAAACAAAAGGATAATTAACTAAATTAGGAACAAATTGGGCTCCCATTGACGCTTTCCATTCCAAAGAAGGAGTCAATTGCTGCACACCCATTGTTGACCACTGTAAAGCAGGATTGAGTTGCTGTTTTTGAAATGCAGACCAAGATAACTGTGGTGTTAATTGAACAACAGTAGCACTAATAGTTGTTGTTTCAAAATTGTCTAAATAAAAAATATTATCTGCATCTGCATTAACTACCTCAACAATAAAATTTGCAATAGCGTTTTTATCTGCATCTGCAATAGCAGAAATATCCCATGTAATCGTCTGTTTCGTGTTTGGCGTTGTCACATTCGGAGTAATATCAAACGAGGAGGCTTGTGAACTGGTTAAATAACGAATTACTACAATGCCGGAACCACCATTACGCCCTGCATGACTATTCGTCTCACCACCTGCGCCACCACCAGTGTTAGCTGTACCATTGGTTGCATCACCAGACACACCATTACCCCTACCACCACCGCCTAGACCACCCGTTGAATTTGCATAGCTACCACCCTGACTTCCACCACCTCCACCACCACCATAATATACGTCAACACCTTCCTGAACTATATCAAAAGGAAGACCATCACCACCATTACCACCATAAGAAGTCGTACCAATATCCCCAACTTCTGATGCACCACCACCACCGCCAGAACCATGAGCCCCAGACTGTGCTGCGCCAGTTCCACCATCATAACCTTGGCGAGGAGAAATATAATCAGCATCACCACCTACGCCCGCCCCATAACAACCACTGCCTCCAGAACCACCAGGGCCACCCGCAGCAGCAGAGCCACCACCACCTGCACCGTAGCCACCACCAATAGCGGTTAAACCATCGAAAGAAGAATTTCCACCCTGATTACCGTGACCACTAGATGTTGCGCCTAAACCACCAGCTCCAACGACAATACTGTAGGCTTGAACAGTAACAGCATGGGTTGTATCATAAATAACACCCCCACCACCACCTGCCCCGCCAGCTCCATCGTGATAACCACCCCCACCACCACCTGCTACAATTAAAACATCAACATCACCTGCTTTTGCAGGAGTAAATGTACCATCGGATAAGAAAGTATGAACTGTATAAAGACCATCTGTGGTTATAACACCACCAGTAGCTGGAGCGCTCTGTAAAATAAACTTTAAATTAGAGCCTGTTCGACTAGACCATAAGTCAAATTTTAATGCTATTATTCCTGTTAAGTCTTTTATAGCCATTAGAATGTCTTTGTTAATCTTTGGTTTAAACTAACTGTTTGTAAAGCTGTACATTTAATAGAATATGAACCTTGGGATTTGGTAGTACTTTCTGATGCTACACTTATAGAAGCCTGAGAACTGGTTAAATAACGAATTACTACAATGCCGGAACCACCACCACCACCAGCTCCATTTCCACCAGCTCCACCTCCACCACCACCGCCTGTATTTGCTAAACCAGAAACTCCCGCACCGCCAGAGGTGGCATTACCATTACCACCACCGCCTAAACCACCCGCACCAGCAACAGTTGAAGCAGGAGCATAACCACCCCCACCACCTCCACCACCGTAATAAACATTTGTTCCTTCCAAAACTATATCGTAAGCTACACCATCACCACCATTACCAGACTGTCCAGCAACACCGTTGTCACCAACCTCTGATGCACCACCACCACCGCCAGTAGGAAAGGCGTTACTACCTGAATAAGTCCCAGACCCACCATCATAACCTTGGCGAGGAGAAATATAATCAGCATCACCACCTGCATTTGTTCCAGCCGAAGTGCGACCTGCACCACCACCACCTGAACCACCGTCAGCCCCCGCACCACCATTTAAAACCTTACCTGCACCACCACCTATTGC
>Ga0172381_10000125_pt1 | contig 86873 bp, 88 predicted proteins | sample Leawel6488metaG_FD_119754 | JGI IMG/M metagenome (GOLD analysis project Ga0172381, IMG submission 119754) | Leachate microbial communities from a municipal landfill in Southern Ontario, Canada - Leachate well 64-88 metaG | ecosystem: Engineered > Solid waste > Landfill > Unclassified | place...
ATCAACGTGAACCCGCACTCCTCCACGAGCTATGTTTCGCCGGAAGGAGTGACGTACACCGTTTCGGTGTGCGACACCTCGCCAGGCACGTCAACCACAGCGAAGTATGCGAAGGTGAAGGTGGCTGCAAGCGGCACCACGCCATTGCCCGCAACCTGCGTTGACAGCGACGGCGGCAAGAATATTTACGTGAAAGGGACTGTTACGACGTCCGCCGGGTCGTGGACCGACTTCTGTGTAACCAAGGCAGCAGACGGAACGTATTACAACAATGCGCAGTCATGCACAGGCAGCAACTGCTACATAAATGAATTATACTGCAACAACGGCATCGGCGCCTATCCGTCAATCACCCAATGCGCAAATGGATGCAGCAACGGGGCGTGCAACAGTGGAAACAACCAGAACGGCCTTTCATTGAAGACCTGGGCTGCACTCGACGGCTCGAGTGGATTGTACATGCTCTATGCAAATGTGGGCGTTAACGGGAATGTTCCAGCAAATGGCGACGTGAAGGTGTCAGCCACTGTCAAGACTCCAAGTGGCGAGACTATCAGTAATATCATGGGCCCAAATGGACTTAATGCGGGTGTGTATGTGATGAGTTTTGGCACCAGCATGCCCTGCGGGGTCTATCAATACAAGATAACGGCACAGAAGATAAACACGCAGCCGACCGCTACCAGTGCAGCCAGCGATTCGGCCACTGACTCGGGCAGTTTCGTGCTTCCAACACCATACTGCACTCAGTCAACAAACCTCCCGCCGGTGATTACTGGCGCAAGCGGCCCGGCATCAATAGCGACAGGCACCACGGGCACATGGAAGGTGTCTGCATACGACCCTGACGGAACCTACCTTTCCTACTATGTGAACTGGGGAGAGAGCGGCAGCGCAGTGCCGTCGGCCTCGGATTCGGCAGGCTCGACCGCGACATTCCAGCACACCTATTACAGCACGGGAACATACACAGTAACGTTCAGTGTGACGGATAGCGCGGGCGCGACAACGCAATCCACTGTAACAGTAAAAGTGGGCACTGGAAACACCAACACCTCAAGCAACCTCCCGATAATTTCCAAGACGAGCGGCCCGACCTCGCTCTCCACGAGCCAGAGCGGCACATGGAGCATAAGCGCGTATGACCCCAACAGCAGGGCACTCACATACAGCGTAACCTGGGGCGATGGCAACAATGCGGTGCCGTCGGCATCGGATTCGGCAGCCTTGGCCCCAACGTTCCAGCACTCGTATTCGAGCGCAGGAATATACCCGATAACCTTTAGCGTGAAAAACAGCGAAGGCGTAACGGTATACAAGAGCACCGCGGTGACAGTCGGCAACCCAGGCAAGGCCATTCTCGGCAGGGTGTCCTACTGGTATGGCAAGGTGAACAGGCACAGCAACCTGAACGGCGAATGGTCTACGGACCCGGACGGGGTTTCTGGGGCAAACCTGGACATACTGACGTACTGCAAGAAATGGTTCTCCGGCACGACTGAAATCGTAGACGGCGGCACTGAAACCTCGTATGGATGGAAAGACAGGGGCAATGTCAACGACTACGTATCGTCCAAGCCGACTTACCTGTGCATTGCAGGCAAGGAAACGCAAAGCGACGGCAAGGTGAGCGTAACAGCGGACGTCACCCCGGCGGAAGTTGCCCAGTACAGCCAGGTGTACGTTACAGGCAAGATAACGTATGCGAACGCCGCGCAGGATGCCGACCAGAAGTTCAAGGTGGTCACGTCCCTCAGCAGCGCAAACGACGTGGCGTCTGACAGCAGCACAACGAAAAAGACGTCCCAGGCGCAGGAGCGCGTTGATTACATAACGCTCAGCCCAGGAACGTCGAAGGAAGTGTCGGCGTACTTCACCGCGTACACGCTTGGCGCAAACTACGCCGAGATAGACGTGTACCAGTACACATCGGACTGCATAACTGCAGTGGCATCGGCAAATCCGCAGTGCATAGATGGCTACAAGCTTGTGGCGTCTGCGGCGGACAAGGTGGTCGTGAAGGCGGCCGGAACCCCGCCCCAGAATGACACGGTGAAAATCGTGCTTGCGAAGGGATGGAACATGATATCCTCGCCCTCGACATCTGCAGTGAGCATCAAGGACATTGCAAGCAAATGCGACATATCCGCGAACGCATGGAGCTACGACACGTCAAAGAACCAGTATGTGGCGGCAAGCTACATCGGCGGAACCGCAGGCTTCTGGCTGCGCGCGAACGAGAAGTGCGAGTATGAGGTCGCTTCACCGTACGCAGACAGCTTCAGCGCAAACCTCAGGGCGGGCTGGAACATGATTGGAGGGATAGGCACCTCGGTGCTGCTCTCCGATTACATTGGCGACTGCAAGGTAACCTCGGGCCCGTGGAACTACTCGCCCTCGGCAAGCCAGTATGTCTACAGCTCGAAGCTCGAGCCAGGCAAGGGCTACTGGGTGAAGGTGAACGCGGACTGCACGCTTGGAGGGGACAGCATGCCTCCAAGCCCGCCGTCCAGCCAGCCATCTGCAACGAGCGCGGCGAAGGTTGCAACAACACAGGCAAATTAAGGTTGATGATTGATGAAAACAACTTTGCTGATGGTTGCGATTGCCGTTTCCCTTTTGTTTTTTTTCGGCTGCACGGGAAGCGGCAAGCCGTCGATAATGCCGGATAACGGCACGGTTGGCGCTGCAGGGCAGCAGGCATTGGCGCCGTCTGACATCCCGCCGCCGCCCTCTGACTCGGGCATGCCGCCAGCAGCCCCGTCCCAGCCAGCTGTAGCGGATAACGCCTCTTCGGCGCCGCTCGAAGGTGATGCCCCGCCGCCTGCGCCAGGCGGCGAGCTTCCAAGCCTTCCCGGCTAGAAATAAGTGATTACATGGAAGATGATGAAGAAAATAGCGTGAGCGCTGCCGTAGCCAAGGAGCGCCCAAAGGCGACATTGGCAGAGCTTCTGCTGGCCTCGCTTTTGTGATGCGCGCTTGAAGGGAGAGAGCTAGAGATGCTTTTTTAACCCCTTCGCGGGCAAATGAAACCAGGCTCCCATCCGCTTGCCTGCTGGCAAGTCTGGGGGCACAAGCGCTCCCATAGTCTAGCCCGGTAAGGACGCGGGCCTTTCATTGAACTCTTTTCGGCGTATCGAAAAGCTTTCACGGAAAGAAGAAAGCCTGTAACACGGGTTCAAAAGCGAATCTGGCAATGCCGCCAACCCCTCGCAGGGTTGACGAACCTGTCGTGCTGATGCACGGCAATTTGCCCGCTTCGCGGGCAATCCCGTTGGGAGCGTTTTTTTTTTCTTTTGCCAATGGAGCTCACAGCAAGTTGTGCAGGAGCACAACTGCGTTGGGAGCATTTTTCTTTTTGCTTTTAACTTACTTTCATATGAAACACACCATTAATCGCAACAAAATGACGTTTTGCGCAGCTTTTTGGGAGCCTTTGCGCAGATTAAAAAGCCTATGGGTCATATGGTGGTTGCGGCCTTGAATCGTATGAAGCTTAATCAGAATGAGATGAATTCGACCGAAGGCGCCCCGCTGCAAGCAGCCCACTTTTTCGCAGCAGCGAAAAAGGGGTCCCTTTTTGCCACGGGCAAAAAGTGGACGGGGTATCATCACCATTCGGTCGAAATGTTGCCGGTTGGGCCCCGCCGCAAGCGGCGGGGTATCGCCCAACTGGCAATGAAGCTCAAGCATGACGAGGCGCAGGTGGAAAAATGTTCAACACGGCTTTCATAATGCAGATGTTCGCGCTGCTAAATCCGCTATCGTCGTTCCCGGTGCTTATGGCGGCATACAAGAAGAAGCTGGACGTGCGCGGGATTGCGGTGAAGGCGTCGGTCGTCGCCTACCTTGTCGCCATGTTCTGCCTGTTTTTCGGCCCGCAGTTCTTCAACCTTTACGGCGTGAGCGTGGACGCGTTCAGGCTGGCCGGAGGCGTGGTGCTGTTCCTGCTGGGGCTTGACACCGTGCGCCCCAAGCCGGTGCGCGAGGACGTGGGGGAGATGGACTCCCTCATCGCCATCATAGCCACCCCCCTCCTGACCGGCCCGGCGGTGATTTCATACCTCACCATAAAGGCTATGGAGGACGGTGCGGCGTCGCTCGTGCCGGACGTCACGGCGGCGTTTTTGGTGGTGGGCGTGATTTTCTTCGTGTTCTCGGTGCTGCTTCCGCGCATCAATGAGAAAGCGGTGGAAATCCTGTCGAAGATAATGGGGCTGTTCCTCATGGCGATTGCTGTCGAGATGATAGCGAATGGCATGAGCGTGCTGCTGTTTGCAAAGGCAGTGGCTTGAAAGCCGTTTCCGAGCGCAAGCCAATAACCGCCGGCATGCGGCAAGTTCAGGATGGGCTTGCCCGTAAATGGAGCCACAGCCCCCGGCGGGGCAAATTCCGCCCGCTTTTTGCGCAGCAGAACTTTGGCAGGCGTGGGGCGGCGCGCCGCCCCACCGGAACCCCACCCTGCGAATGTTTTTATATCGGCAAAAAGCCAAACTCCAACCATGGACACGCGCGGGCAAAAGCAGTTTAAACCCATTGGTACACCAAGTGTAATAGGTGTAATGATGGAATATGCCACAAAGAAAATACCCAAGGGGCTGGTGAATAGGATTGCGCGCCTCAAGGCGCGCTTGACCCTGAGCAATGACTGCAAGGTCACCGAAGGAGAAGTGATAGCACTGGCCATCTGCAGGCTCGAGGAAGACCTCAGCAGGCAATCCCGAACCCCATTCAGGGAGCTTGTCGGGATGGTTAAGGGAAAAGCGAAAAGCAACGCAGAAGAAATAGACCGCGTGGTATACGGAATATGAGGCGGATTATGCTTTTTGCCGATACTTCATTCTTGGTCGCTTCCCTGCGCGTGAATGATGAAAACCATTTGAGAGCAAAAGCAATCGCAGAGGGCATGAATGAGAAAATGATGATAAGCGACCATGTCCTCTCAGAGCTTCTGACTTTATTGGCATACAAGGAAGGGAATAAGACGGCGTACCAGGCTGGAAAGCGCCTGATTGGCAGCGATGTGCTGATTGTGTATGCCATCTCGGAAGACATCCCCCTGGCACTTGAACTGATGAAAACAACCCCAAAATTGAGCATGTGCGATGCCCTGTCTGCGACCATAATGAAAAAACTCAGGATTAAGAAAATTCTCTCGTTCGACTCTGATTTTGACGCGCTGGGCTTTGAGAGGATTTGCTAATTGCCTAAAGGAGCGAGATGGAGTTGCCGCCTTTCTTCAGCACGACGTCCGAGCCGGGCGTGACAACGCCTATCCTTTGCGCGGCGATTCCGTGCTTTTTCGCAATGCCGATGACGGCGCTTTCCTGCGAGGCAGGGCAGGCGACCACCATGCCCACGCCGCAGTTGAACGTCCTGTACATCTCGTAGTCCGAGCCGAGCTTCTTCGAAAGTTCCGCCATCACGCCGCCCATTTCCGGCATGTTGTCAAGCAGGAAGCCCACATGCCCGTAAGAGCCTATCCTCGAGAGCTTGGAGTATGCGCCGCCCGTGATGTGCGCAAGCCCGTGGATGTCGCATCCGGCGAGCATTTCCATTATGGGCTTGACGTATATTTTCGTGGGCGCGAGCATCTGCTTGCCCCACTTTTTCGCGTCAAGCACTTTTCTCGCAAGCGTGTAGCCGTTAGAGTGTATCCCGCTGCTTTCCAGCCCTATTAATATGTCGCCCGGCTTCATTTTCGCGCCGGTGAGCGGCTCGCCTTCCACCACGCCCACGCAGGTGGCGGCAAGGTCAAAGGGCCTCTTGCCCCCTTTTATCATGTCGGGGAGGATGGCGGTCTCGCCGCCGATGATGGCGCAGCCTGCCTGCTTTGCGCCCTCCTGGAGGCCCTTGAGCACCTGGGAAACAAGCTCGGCGTCCTCTTCGGCAAGCGCAAGGTAGTCCACCAAAACAAGCGGGCGCGCGCCCAGGCAGATGATGTCGTTCACGTTCATGGCAACCGCGTCAATGCCCACCGTGTCGAACCTGCCCATCTCGTCTGCGACCAGCACCTTGCTTCCCACGCCGTCGCAGTGTATGGCAAGCACCTGGTTGCCTGACTTGAAAAGCCCGGCATAATGCCCCTTTATGGGAAGCACATAGTCGGGAAGCGAGGAAAATATGGCATCGTTTATCGCGCCATGTATGCCCTTCACTTTCCTGATGTCAACGCCGGATGAGGAGTAAGTTGCCATGGTGGGATTTGAAAGGGCAATTATTTAAAGCGCGCGCCGGTTGCCAATGGTGGGCGCCGGCGCATCGTTTATAAACTAGTCGGATATAACCATCCTCAGAGGGAGGCATGCTCTACTTGGAGTTTCCGGCTGCACAAGTCTGAAAATCTTTTGACAGGCATGCATACGCCCTATTTAAGCAAAGAAAGGAGTTGAGATGAATGGGATTTGGAAGAGGAGGATTCGGGAATGACATGCCAAAGCCGGTCAAGGTCGGCGACGAGCTAGACGTGACAATCGAGGCAGTGGCTGCCAAGGGCGACGGAATCGCCAAGAAGGAAGGATTCGTCATATTCGTCCCTGGGACAGCGGTCGGCGAGACGTGCAAGATCCGCATAACAGCGGTGAAGGCATCAAGCGCCGTCGCAGAGAAGGTTGTCTAAACCTTCTTTTTTTCTTTTATTTTTTATTTCTTTTTAGCTGGTTTTTCTGCCTTTTAGCGCGCGCCGTGCGCATTGTTTCTCATTTTCCCGCTTTTAACCACCATCTTTATATACCCTTTGGCATATAATGGCAAATAGTGGAAATATGGAAAGCAACAACGGGCCTTGGATGGAGAGGAGCATTGCGCTTGCCATGCGCGCGGGCAGGCTGCACGCCGCCAGCGAAGCCTTCATCCCGTTCGTGAGAGTGTCCGGGCAGACCTTTTACGCGAACGAGAAGCCGTGCATTGTGGTGGCTGGCAGGAAGCACATTGTGGAAGAAATCGTATAGCCAGCCCTAGCGCCGTTTTTTAATTTCTCCTTCTGAAATACACCCATGGCACAGCTGCAAATCACTTTATCGGACCTCAACGAGCTTGTTTCAATCGGCGAGCAGGAGGCGATTGACACCCTTACCATGCTGGGCTTCCCCACTGAGAAGATGGAAAATGGGGAGCTGAATGTGGAAGTGACCCCGAACAGGCCGGACGCGCTCTCCGTCGAGGGGATTGCGCGTGCGCTCCGCATCTACTTGAAAGGCGGGCAGGCGGCATACCCCATTGGCGAGTCGGGGGTGGAATTGACAGTCGATGCGTCCGTCACCGCGGTGCGCCCCTACTTCGGCGGCGCGGTGGTGAAGGGGATAACATTCAACGACAGCACGGTGCGCTCCATCATGCAGCTGCAGGAAAAGCTGCACGAGACCCTGGGCAGGAAAAGGCGCAAGGTGGCGATTGGCATCCATGACATGGACAAGGTGCATGCGCCTTTCCGCTATTTTGCGTGCGGAAGGGAAGGCGTGCGGTTTGTGCCGCTTGAAAGCGCCGAGAGCATGACGCCCCTGGAAATCCTGCGCAGGCACCAAAAAGGCATGGCTTTCGAGCACCTTGTTGGCGAGCTTTGCCCGATTATCGAGGACAGCCGCCACGAGGTGCTTTCCTTCCCGCCCATCATCAACGGCGAGCTCACCAAGCTCACATCCGGCACGAAAAACGTTTTCATAGACTGCACTGGCACGAGCGAGGAAGCGGTGCGCCAGGCGGTCAACATCGTCGCATCCGCGCTTGCGGAGCGGGGAGGCGCGATTGAGAGGATTACGCTCAATGGCGCGCCATACCAGATACTTGCGGAAAAGAAGTGGCCGCTTCCCGTGAAGGAAAGCGGGCGGCTGCTTGGCGTGGCTTTTGCCCCTGAACAGGTTGGCGCCCTGCTTTCCAGGATGGGCTACAGGGTGGAGAACGGGTTTGCCTATTCCGCAGGATACAGGGCGGACGTGATGAACGAGGTTGACCTGATTGAGGACGTGGCAATCGCCTACGGATTCAACAACTTCGAGCCGACCCTCCCGTCCGTGCAGACAGTGGGAGGGCAAAAGCCGCAGGCGCCCTGCCATGAGCTGCTCGTGGGGATGGGCTTTGACGAGGCAATCACCTGGACTTTTTCAAATGCGGCGCTTGAGAAAAAGGCGCGCGTGCCGCCAGGGGAACGGGTGGAGGTGGAAAACCCGCTCACCGAGGACTTTACGCGCTTCCGGGCTGCGATACTGCCCAATCTCCTGTCCGCGCTGGCCGAGAGCAAGAACGAGAAGCTGCCCATAAAGCTGTATGAGGCAGGGCCTGTTGCAGCGCCCGCCATTTCAGGTGGCGAGGGGCAAACGGGCCTTGTGGGGCTTTCGCAGTCGCTTTCCTTTGCCTCCATGCACTCCAAGGCGAACTTTTCGGAGATTAAGGGAGTGGTGATGGCGCTTATGGAAAACATGGGCAAGAGCGCGGATGTGAAAGCCGAAGATTACGGCGCGTTCCTGCCAGGCAGGTGCGCGGCGCTTTATGTCGGCGGGGATAAAATCGGCTACTTCGGAGAAATTGCGCCGGAAGTGCTGACTGCTTTTGGCCTGGAGCAGCCAGTCTGCGCGTGCGAAATTGCGCTGTAAATGGAGGCGTTGGCAGGGTGCGCCATTACTTTTTTGCCGAGCTTAGAATCAGGCCGACTATGCCGCGCGCCTCGGCAGGCTTGCCGCACGTCCGCTTGCCAAGCACCAGCCGCTTCTTTTTCACGTCGTAGCGGTAGCCGAGCTTCATGAGGCACTCCTTTGTGCCGAGCTTTTTCTTTTCCTTGAGCTCGGCGAGGAGCTTTTGCGCGAATGCAAAGCTGCCTATGCTTGCAAGCTCGGCTGCGAGCCGCTCCTGCAGGAAAGTGCCGTCCTCCTCCTGGTCGGATGTCATGCCGAGCGCGGCTGCGAGCGCGACGTGGTAGTCCTTGGGGTGGAGCCTGAAATAGTAGCGGAGCATCTCGCGCACCGAGGCGAGCCGCACAACGGCCGAGTCCTGCGCGGTGCTGCGGAGCTTTTGGGGCACGAGCGCGAGCTTGGTGGCGCCGCCGTGCGGCTTGGACGACCCAACCCCGCCCTCCTCGCCGGACCACGCATCGTCCTCTATCACGAGAAGGAGGGATGCCATCAAATCATCGGCCTGGAAGTTCGACGCCTGCAGGCTGTCGCGCAGGTCCCCGACCACTTTCCTCTCCTTTTCCGCGTTCCCGCGCGCGTAATCGCCAATCACAGGCGCCATTTGCTCGATTGCGCCTGAAACTTCGCCTGCCTTTTGCCCGTAGGCGGAAGAGAAATGAGACAATGACAGTGCGCCCTGGGCGGCATTTTGGCCCATTGACGCTTGGCTTGTTGGCAGTGATGACGCCATGCTTCGGCTTTTTGCCGCGCGGATTGTGATGGCGGCCCCGGTTGGCCCGCCGAACGCGCCGCCCTTTTTTTCCTCATCTGGCTTTTTGAAAAGCGAGCTGAATTTCCAGCCTGCAACCCCGGTTGCGCCTGTTGCCCCGTCGGCATGGGTGGCTCCGGCAGCCGCCTCGCCTGCGCTGGCAGCAATGCTCTCGCCTGCACCGGCAGCAACGCTCTCGCCCTTTTTGCCCTTTGCCTCCTCAGCCGCAGCCTGCCCCTGCTGCGCCTTCTTTTCCTCCGCCCTTTTCATCTCCACCCCAATCCAAGCCTGCCGCATCTCCTGCTCGATTGAGAATTTTTTCATGTTCATTGCGGCGGCTGAAAGCGAGGCGGGGAGCACTATTTTCTTGCCGAGGGCCTCGGCGCGCGCGGATTGCTCCTTCCGCTGGGCGTGGAGCGACAGGAAGAGATAATCGAAGAAAAGGTTGCGCTGCCCGGTTGAAAGGTCGGAAAGGGGATTGCCCACGGGCGAGAAGGTCAGGAGGGAGAGAAGGGGAAGCGAGGCGTCCTTTGCGCTGGCGGCTGCTTTCGCGCTTGCAGGCGCCCTTGCAATTTCCTTTGCATCGGATGGCGCCTCAAGCTGGGGCATGACCTGCGAAGAGGATGGCATGGGATGAAAAAGCAGCTGAAATTTAAAACACTGCGCAACGTGGAGCCGCGCCAGTGTGTGGATACCCTATGCACTGTTCAATATTGCTCAACATAATGCGCGCTATCAGGCATGCCAGGCGAGAAACGGCTTTTGCAGCGATGCCACCCGAGATGGCATGCCTGCGCTAACCGCTTCTTTCAAGCAGGAATTCCACTACGGGCTTGCGTTCCACCTTTCCGTCGCGCCCGCGCGCGTCGCGCGTGAGAATGAGCCCTCGCGGGCAGGAAAACCTGGCCATGAACTTTTCCATGCCCGATGAATCCGCTTTTTTTCCCCATTTTATCTCGACCGGTAGGGGCTTGCCGCCAGAATCGAGGACCATGTCCACCTCGTCCTTCTGCGGGGTGCGCCAGAAGAATTGCGCGCCTGAATGGAGCACGCATGCCGTTTCCACCAGCCTTGACGCGTGAAGCTCGTCCGCGGCAGGGGTGAGCGCGGAGCATGCGAATGCGGGGTAATATTTCTTCAGCTTGCGCTCGGTGGAAGTGCGGGATTTCGAGAAATTGTAAATCTTCCTCACCAGAAGCGAAGCCTCGAGTGCGTAGAGGTATTTGGAAAGCGTCTGGCGAGAGACCCCCAGATCCTTGGACAGCGAGCTTGCCTCAACCAAAAGCCCGGGTGTTTCAATTATTATGTTCATCATTGCCTGCATGATTGACGGCTCTTCTATGGAAAAAAGCCGCGGGACGTCCGAAAAAAGGACCTTTTCCAATATGGACTCGCGGACATACTTGCGCACCAATGCCGCGTCCTTGGCGCCCACAAGCTCAGGAAACCCGCCGGTGAGCAGGTATTCTGTAAAAAGGGCGCGGAGCTCCGCCGCATTCAGCCTTGGGTTCGCACCCAGGCCTGAGAAGGCGGCATATTCCGAAAAGGAAAGCGGTTTCAGCTGGAACTCGTATATCCTTCCGGCAAGGCTTTCGCGCGCCTTGCCTCTGATGAAGAGGGATTCCGAGCCTGAAAGGAATATCTTGTGCCGGCCGGAATCATAAAGGCGCTTGACCTTTTCCTGCCAGTTTGGCACTTTTTGTATTTCGTCGAAGAACAGGTATTTCGGCTCAATGCCGTTTATCGCCTTTGCAATGGATGGCAGCCCGTGCGGGTCGGCATCGGCAAAGTCGTCAAATGAGAAATACATGATGGACGTCGCTTCGTTTTTTTTGAGAAGCTCGCCTATTGTCCTGTAGATGAGCATTGTCTTGCCGGTCCTGCGCAGGCCGGTGATGGCAATCATCTGGCGCTGCGGCAGGTATTTTTCGATTTGGCCCGAAAGCTCGCGCGGAAATATGCCCTGCGCCGGCGCGCCGCCCTTCCACCATGGGTTGAGCTCCACTGCCGCGCGCTCCAATTTTATGTCATCCATAGTTAACACCGAATTAATTCTATGTTAGTTATACTTAACATAGATTTATAACGATTCTGGAAGCCCTGCCCGTGCGGAAAGGAATAAAAGTTTCGCCCCCCCCCCAATGGATATGCAGCATTGTTTTCGCGGGCAGGAGGCAAATGAGTTGAGCTCTTGCTCAACTGCTCGCCCCCTACTCGGCCAAGGGGCGACTGAATATCTTGTCCTACTCGCAGTCGTACTAATCGTTGCACTTGTGTCAGTCGCGCTGCTTGGCTTTATGCCGGGAATGGCGTCGGATGCGCAGATGACACAGTCGCAGATATACTGGTCGAGCGCAAGCCCGATTGCTGTGAGCGAGATGGCGGCGAGATACAGCTCGGGTTGGGGGGCAGCTGTCATTTCAATGAAGATGAAGAACCAGGGCGCATACCCAATAAGGATAACGAAGCTGATTGGCGGAAGCAAGTGTATGGCAACTGGAATGTACTGCGATTCAGGCAGATGCGGCATAGATGGATACCATAATCTCAGCGACTACTACTACATTGGGGCTGGAGATGAAATAGTCATTGGCAGTTATTTTGGGGGGCAATACAAGTATGGGGCATCCCTGATTAGTTTAGATGCGCCCGGCAGCACAAGTTGCAATGCAACGGGAAGCTATCCATGGTATTTGTATGGGGCAAAAACCGTGTGCCAGAACTCGAACTCAACACCAGGCACGCTGCAGATAGACAATTTTGGATTCGAGTACATCCAATACATGGAGGGGCAGCAAATAACGAAAAGGGAGATTGGAAACAAGCCGCTTGTCGTGAAATGCATTGAGCCGGACTAGCCCATTATCTCCTGCGCGATTTTCTCCGGCTCGAACGGAATCAGGTCGGCATAAGCCTGCCCGACGCCGAGATAGAGCACCGGGATGCCTGTTGACTTTGTGAGCGAGAGCGCGGTGCCGCCCTTGGCATCGCAGTCTATTTTCGTGAGTATGGCGCCGTCCATGCCTATCGCCTCGTCAAACGCGCGCACCTGGTCAAGAAGCGAGTTGCCGCCTATGCTCTCGCCGATGTAGATTTTGATGTCTGGCTTTGCCACGCGGCTTATTTTCTTGAGCTCGTCCAGCAGGTTGGCGTTGGTGTCCTGCCTCCCTGCCGAGTCTATAAGGACAACGTCAATGCTGTGCGTGCGCGCGAAATTCACCGCGTCGAACGCCACCGACGCCGGGTCTGCGCCGTATTTGCTCTTCACCACCTTCACCCCGAGCTTTCCGGCATGCACCTCGGTCTGCTCGATTGCCGCCGCCCTGAAGGTGTCTGATGCCGAGAAAACGACAGTCATGCCGCTTTGCAGCAGCATGTGCGCGACCTTTGCCATCGTGGTCGTCTTGCCCGCCCCGTTGGGCCCCACGAAAAGTATCTTGGCTGGCTTTGGAAGGGAGCGCACGCGCGAGACAAGGTCGAACTTGCGCTCCGAAGTCATCACGCCCGCAAGCACTTCCTGTATCGCCTCGCGCGTCTTCTCCTCCACCTTGCCCTTGGGCACCTTCATGCCCACCAGCCGGTTGCGGAGCTGCGAGGAGACGTCAAGCGAGACATCGTATGCGACGTCGGCCTCGAGCAGGGAAAGCTCAAGCTCGGAAAGCAGCTCCGACACTTCGCCTTCGCCGATGGTTATTTCGTTCGAGAAAATCGATTTGAGCGCTGTGCCAATGCCTATCTTCGGCGCAATGTCCTTTTTGTCCGGTGCGGACGAGGCAGTGCGCTCCAGGCGCGAAAAATCGCGTTCCGCCTGCTTTGATATTTCCGGAAGAGCTTGCGCGGGTTCGGCAGGCACGGGAATTTTTTGGGGCAGGGCGGCTGGTTTTTGGATTTCAGCAGGCTTTGGCGCCGTTTGAATTGCTGGCTTGGGCTCTGACTTCCTAAAAAGAACGTCTATGATGGATTTTTTCTGCTCTTCTTTTTTTGGAGCGGCGTCGGCTTGCTTTGGAGGAATGGAAACGGGGGTTGGCTTTTGTTCTGGCACGGGTTCGGCTTGCCTTGTTACCTGCGGTTCGGGCTTTTTTTCCTCAACAGGCTCCGGGGCAGGCTTGGCCTCGACTGGTTTTGCATCGGCATGCCTTGATTTCCTTTCCGCTTTCAGTGTTTCTTTCTTCTCCGGCTTCGGCGCAGGCTCTTCCTTCTTTTTCATTTTTGGCGCTTCCTTCTTTTCCGGTTTTTTCACTTCGGCTGCCTTTTTTTCCCCGGCAACGACTGGCTTTGCTTCTTCAGGAGGCGCTGTTGCCGGGGTTGCCTTCGCTTTGCTTGGCAACTGCGCGCCATCCTCTGCCGAAGCTTGCGCTGCCTTTTGCTCTTCCTTGCCAGAAAGGCCCTTGATAAAACTAGCGAGCTTGTTCTTTAGAAGGCCGAACATTGCGCTCCTCCTCTACGCCTATAGCGCTTGCGCGCTTGGTGAGCGTGTCTATTGCGCTTATCACCTGCGCCATGTCCTCCTGCGCGGATTTCATGGCGTCGGCAATCTTCTTTTGCCTCTCCACCAGGACGCCAAGCGCCTCCTCGGGCTTTTTCTGCACCATGACGCCTGCGCCGATGTTCATCACCACGTGGTCGAAATCCGGCTTCTGGCAGGAGAAGAATATGCCCGCGCCGATTGGCACCAGCGTGTCGCCCTTCACCTTCTTGATGTTCTGGAGCGCCTCCATTGCGGTGGAAATCTCAAGCGAGGAATTTTGCATTCCCTGTATCTGCTGGCGGATGGCTTCGCCGCGAGACTGCTGCATCTGAAGCTCGCCTTCTATGTTGTTAAGCTCCTCTTCATTTCCCATAAGCGCACCCCGCAACTTCCCGCAGCAAAGCGGAATCAGATCTTGTCCACAGAGGCTATCTTGATGGCTGACCTTTTAATGCCTGCGTTGCTGCCGAAAAGCGAGTACGTCGTCTCACGCGCGAGCTTCTCGGAAGGGGCTTCGACCTGCTTTTCAAAAGGCCTTGCCACGCCGTCCGTGCTTGTCGTTCCCGTCACCAAAAATTTTGCCATATTATCACCATTTGAGCGTTATATCAGGTCAAGCCCCGAAACTGCGCGGCCCATCTCGAAGCCGGTGCAGGCTTCGCCGAAGAGCGCGTGCTTGGAGTTTGCCACCGCGCCAAGCGCGGGGAATGCCACGCCTGTGTTGAGCGTGCCGTTCACGCCCTGCACGTGAAGTATTGAGTGAAGCTCTTTTAACTCTTCCTCGGAGCAGCGGTTGTGCGCCATGAAGCCCTTGTTGGTGGCCAAAATCGCGCTTCCCGACGTATTATAGCCGGCCACCGCCCTTCCCACCGCCTCGACGCCCAGGCAGTCGGATATTTTCCTTGCCATCTCCTTCGGGATTTCGGGGTTTATCACCGCGCCGAAGTCGTTTGCAGCCACGTTGTTGCCTGCCGCGCAGAACCTGCCTGGAAGGGAGAAAATATTGAGCCCGTGCGAGCGGAGGGCGGAGATTTCCGCCTTGTCGCAGAACGACGGGATGATTGCCCCTGTGGAGTTGAACGTTAGGTAGATGCCCACCAGCCCGCTGGAGCCGAATGACGCGTGCAGTATTGGGATTTCGAATGCCTCGAGCGCAGAAAGCATCTTTGGGGCGGCAGTGACGTCAGCCGCTATGAGCCTGTCTGATGCGCGCGCGAAAAGCCCTATGTGCGGGTTGCCAAAATTGCTTGTTTTCGGGAATTCCATGAGAGCACCGGATTAGGATTGGCTGAAAAATAAAAAGAAAAATAAATGAGGGGAAAAGAAGCTACTTGGGCTTGGCAGCCCCGGGCGCCGAAGCAGCCGTTTTTGCAGGCGCGGATTGCGCCGGCTTCGCTGCTTGGGCGGATGCTGGAGCTGCTTGAGCCTTCGGCGATTGTGCGCCGCCCGCCGTTGCAGGCGCCGCCTTTGAGTCAGCCGTTTTCTTTTCCTCGGCCTTCTTCGCAGCCTCTCCACTCTTCTTCTTGTCCTCTGTTTCCTTCTTTTTCTTGTCGGCGGACGCCTTTATCGTTTCCTCTTCGCCGATAAGCCACACGCGCACGAGCGCGTCGTCGCCTTTCACCATGCGCACCTTTATCCTGCGCGGCGGCTTCTCTATGCCGTCGCGGAGTATGGTGCTGTTCACGCCCTCGGAGACGCGCACGTCGTCAGCCTTCATGTGGCGGAGCGCGAATTCCTGTATGAGGCGGATTGCGCGCTTCCCGCGCTTGTTCCTTGGGTGCTCGAATGCATCACGAAGCGGTATTGTGTATATCCTTTCAAGATTTGCCATATCCATTCACCTTAGTTGAGCCTGTGGCGCTTCTGCGAGCGCATTTTCAGCTTGTGGCTGCGCCACGCGCGGACCTCGCGGTTCTGCGTGACTTTCCTGTTTGTCTTTGCAATCACGAAAAGCGGGATGCGCCTGTTCCTCTTTATCATCTTGCCAAGCGTCGCTTTCGACCTGGTTGTTTTCTTGCTCATAAATTCACCTTTTGAACATCAGCCTATGTAACTCTGCTGCGCCTGCTTCTCCTTGTTTTCGCGCTTGCTGCGCTTGTCGTGCACTTCCCTGTACTCCTGCCACATCTTCTCGGCCTGCTTGCCCTTGAGAATCTTCACTATCACGTTTCTTGGCACTGGGACGGACATGCCGCTTTCAGGGCGGTAGTCGCAAAGCACCAAGTCGCCCTCGCGCACTTTTTTCGCGAGTTTGGGCGCAACAATCATTGTGAGGACATTGTCGTCCCACATGTGGAGCGTAGCCTGCACCGACGCGTCGGCGGACGCTATTCCCTTGTCGGACGGCGACAGCACTGCAACGATTTTTCCCGGGTGGTACATGGACATCACTCATTTGGAGCGGAACTCAATCGAGGTTTCGCGCCGCTCGGTCATTTTCGCGAGCAGCGCATAAATCTGCTCGTCGGAAATCTTTCCCATCTTCTTCCCGGACTGCGCGAGGTAGGCAAGCGAACTCACCACCTTGTTGTACAGCTCCGGGCTTGACATGCGCACGTTTGACATGCGCTCGTACGCTTCCGGGGAAAGCATGTTCCTCAAAAGCTCCCTTTTCTGCATGTCGAGCTGAAGCGCCTGCAGCCTTTTTTGGTAAAGCTGCTGCGCAGACTCGTTTTCATCATCATCTTCTGGCAAATGCACCGCCTCAGGAGGCCTCCTTTGCCGCGGCGTCCAGAAGCTTCTTCCCGGCTGCCGAGATTTCCCTGCCGGTCTTGCGCTTTACCATCAGGCCTGCCTTCTCCAGCGCCTGCATGCCCTTCCTTATGATTGCGCCGCCCGCCTTCCTCTTCTTCTCGGGCCTCACGCCGCGGATTTTCTTTCCGCCGAAGTGCGAGCGGAGGCTGCTTGTGCCCACCTTGCCGTTGACATAGGCATTCCTGAGGATGGCAGCGAGCCTTATGTACCAGAAGTTCTTCTGCTGGGGCATCCTTTCCCTGTGCGAGCCGGACTTCACCGTGCCCACCCAGGCGGGGGGCGCTATGCCCATGCCCTCGAGCTTTGCAGCCGTCTTTGCAACCAGCTTGTTTGGTACTACGTCGTAAACCGTCACCATTCGAACACCTCATCTAGGAACATTGAAACTTTCTCATTTGCGCCGCGCTTGCAGCCGTTCAGCCGTTGCTTCCGGAAAGCCTGACAGAAGGCGAAACTCAGCCTCATCCGCTCCGGAAAAGCTGTGTTATACGGCGCGGATGGGTATATAAAACCATATCCCAGCCTGGCATCAGGTAAAACCATCGCCTGATTTGCCGTCCTGCACGCCTTTCCTTTCTTTTTTGCCGCCCATTTTCTCAACAATCTCAATGTCGTTGGCTACTGCTTCCCTCAACTCATCGTAACCCTGCTTGGCAAGAATTTTGTCCTGGGCGTCTTTTGAGAGGGGTTCGATGCTGGAATTTCGAGCGGGTTGTGTGGGTTGCAGCGATACACCCATGCTCAACGCGAGCTTTTCATAAGCGCCAGTGCCAAAGGCGGAGTCGTATTCTTGCTTGAGTTGCTCGTCACTATAAGAGGAGATACGCTCGATAATTGTGTTATATTTTTCGGTGAGTTTGTTGGCTGACAGCGTTAAATTTACCGCAGTATCCGCGCCATAAAAAAATGAGCTGCCGTGTGCGACAATAGAACGCATTTCAGACAGGGACTCCTGCCTTGCTGGTTGGAATTCAACCAAGAACAAGTCCGCTGTGGCTTGGAGTTTAAAGATTTTGGTTCTTCGTTCATCAATATGGTCCGCCGTGGCTTGGAGGTTAAAGATTTTGGTTCGTTCATCCGTATTAATCGAAGAAATGGGCCCAAATAGCGCAGCAATTTTGGATTCAAGCAAAACGCTTACATAACTGTCCCAACTGATCATGTTGGAAACCAATGTGTTGATTTCAGCCTGTGATGGGCTTTTTCCCGTCTTTTCAAAAATCACATACTCTCCATTAGCCCCAGAAGTCAGAAGATACGCCTTGCCACTTTTGGAAATTTCGATTGACCCGATGGAGCCGTTGCCATACATTTTTAGGGATTTGTCTCCGGCAATTTGATATCCTCCATCCTTGAGCGCCTGTTGCAGTGATGAGCCATTGGGGACAGATAAAATGGAAGATTGCCCGAGATCGTACGTTTCCTTGGCGATTTTTATATAGCGGGCCATCGCAGCGGGGTTATTGGCTGTTTTCCAGAATTTCTGTTCATAGCTTCCATGCTCAGAGGCAGTAAGCGGCCTAAAAACAAGGAACTCCTTAACAACATCGGCTTTTTGCGTTTCCTCCTGAGTGCAGATCACAACACACTTAATATTGATGTGTTTGCCAAATGAATTTGAAAGTGTTTGAAGGAGAAAATCACTAGAATTGTCTTTGAAATTGATGCCGGTGCGCGCACTCGAAGAAGCAACAATCAGTTTCCTTGCGTCATCGGCGCTCTTGATGTGAACCGGAACCAGGCCGGCTGCGTTCTCTTTGTAGACCTGGAATACAAGCATATTTTCACCTTTCTAACCTTATTTTACAACATCTAGTATTTAAACCCCGCCGTCCTGCCGCAGGAACAGGCATATTCCGCCGTGCGCGTGCGCTTCCGAAGGCGCACGCGGGTGTTCTTCCCGATGATGCGCGGCATGCCGCAGGATTTGCAGAAGCGCGCGCGGTCATTTTTGGAAAAGCGGCAGTTGTAGCGGGTGGAGAGCTTGCGCGCGAGGAAGACATAGCGCTTGGCGTGCTTTTCGTCGCCTGCGCGCAATGCCTTTTCCGCAAGCGTAAGGAGTATGCCAATCCTTTCATAGACTATTTCGCGGATGCCAGTCTGCTGCGCCATGGGGAGGGATTTGCACCTGAGATTAATAAAAACGAGGGTAGAGGCAGCAAAAAGGGCGGGCTTGCTGCGGCTAAGATTGAAGACAAGGAGAAAGTGGGCCCGACGATGGAGCGCGGCAGCGCGACAGATTTTGTGCAACAGCACAAAACAAAGGGCACACTTTAAGGAGAAAGTGGGCCCGACGAGATTTTCGAGATGCCGCAAACATGGGGTTTGGGCTGTCATTCGAACTCGTGACCTACAGCTTTCCAAGACACAATCGTCTGTTCCGGAGGAACTGGCGAATTGCCGTGCGCTTGGCACGACATTTTTGCGAGAGCGTGTCATATAAGACGTGCGTCGGAGGAGACGCTTGCGCGACTCTTCCAATGCCGCTCTAACCAGCTGAGCTACGGGCCCACTAAGAGGAGATTGAGTGAAAAAAGATTTAAACCAGCCTGCGGGAAGGCGCGCGCTAGTGTGCGGCGCGGTAAAGGCGCAGGAGCGCGGACATGGAGATTGGCAGGTAAAAAAGCGGGATGTAAAACAGGCTGAAGACGGGCACGAGCGCCGGGATGGCAAGCGCGAAGGCGACAGCAAAGTAGATGGCGACCTGGAGCGGGTTGCGGACGCTTGCGGACACCGACGTCCTTATTGCGCTTATCGGCCCCTTGCTATCCACCACTACGGCGGGCATGGCGAATGCGAGAAGGAAGGCTGCAAAGGCGGCATAGAGGATGACGAGCAGGATGGCCGCCACGGAAAATATCTGCCCGAGCGACGGGGCGATGGCAACCGCGAACAGCAGGGGTGCGCCGACAAGCACGCAGCAGATTATGGAGATGAGCATGAGCGGGGTTGCGAATTTCGGCACGCAGAGGAAGAATGCGCCAAGCGATTGCTTGCGCTTGGAGATGAAGCCGTTGAGGGTGGAAAGGTAGGCGCCGTGCAGGCCGGACGACACCCAAAGGACGGCCAGGATGCCGATGGAAAGCGCAATCAGGGAAACGCTCAGCCCGACTGCCGCAACCCCGATGGTTCCGTCCGAGGCAACCAGGTTCGCCACGCTCCCGAGCGAAACGATGCCGAAGATGCCAAGGCAAAGCGCGGTGAAAAACGACAGCGCCGTGCCTATGGCGGCAACTATCACGGAATAGACCGCATAGTCCGCCACGGATTCGCGGTAGGACGAGAATGCTTCCGAAAATGCCTGTACTGCGCTTGCCATTGCACCACCGACACGGGTTGGCAGGCAATGCATAAAACGTTTGTGCTGCAAAGCGGAGGGCATGGGATTTTTCGAGGACTATTTCATCAGCCCGATAATCGGGAGGACAGGGTACAACGCAATAAACACGCTGGCTTATGCCGCAATCGCGATTGGCGCGCTTTACCTGATATGGCGCTTCATGAGCGGCAGGAAGTATGACTTTTCCTCTCGCGGCTTCCTTTTCGCGGTGGCGGCGTTCGTGCTTTTCGGCTCCACCTGCCGCGTGCTCACCGACCTGTCCGACGCTGGCGCGGTGGCAGGCATGGCGCTCGCACCAGGCCCGCTCGCCCCGCTCTACATGGCGCTCCACACGTCCGGCGTTTTCAAGTACGGTTTCCTCACCGTAACGCCAGGAATATACCTCGTGACCGCGGCGCTTTTCCTGCTCTCGCTCGCCATTTCCCAGGCAATGAAAAAAGAGATGTTTGCGGCCTATGCGGGCTTTTTGCTCTGGCTGCCGATTTGCCTTCTCGTGCTGCCGTTCGCCTCGCACTGGTGGTTCGTGCTGCTCACGCTCGTTGTCGCATCAGCCGGCGCATATGCCGCATTCTTCGCGCTTGAAAGGCTCGGGAAGATGAAGCTGTCGATTTATGAAAAGCTCGCGATAGGCGGGCAGGCGCTTGACGGCGCTGCGACGTTTGTCGTGATAGACGTTTTCTCGAAGGAGACCGGGAGGGATTATTTCGAGCAGCATGTGCTTTCCGCCGGCATCGGAGAGGCTACGCCGTTGGGTTTTTTCCTGTTCTTCCTCATAAAAATCGCGCTTGCGGGCGCGATAGTCTATTTCCTGAGGAAAGAGAAGATGGGCAAGTCCGACATTGCGCTTGTCCTCATAGTGGTTGCCATAATGGGCTTTGCGCCGGGCATCAGGGACGCGCTTAGGATGCTTTGCGGCACGTGAAGAAAAGAAAAGCCGCGGCGCCAATCCGCATTGCCAAAGCCCCAAAAGCCGGGTTTTCAAATATGCCGACCATGGCTCGCCTTGGGGCACGCCGCGCGCCTAGAGCCCGAAGCCTTTCCTTATGTACTCCACCGCGAATGCCGCAAGCAGCACGCCGGATACGCGCGAGAGTATCTCCAGCCCGTTCTTGCCAATCACGCGGTAGACGCGCGAGGAAAGGAGAAGGATGGCAAAGCTTGCAAGGCATGAAAGCACCCCCGCGGCAAGCACGTTCCAGAATCCGAATGAGTTTGAAAGCAGCACCGTGGTAAGCATGGTGCCGGGGCCTGAAAGCAGCGGCACGCCGATAATCACAGCCTCCACCGAGGTCTTCTGCTTGCCGCCGTAGTCTATGCCGAGCGCGAACGAGACTGCGATGAGCAGCATCAGTATGCCGCCGCCAATCTCGAAGCTTTCCATCCTTATGCCCATGACGGACAGCACCAGGGGCCCGATGAGGAGGAAACCCACAAGCACGCCGGTTGCGACAAGCGACGCGATTTCTGCCGCTTCCCGCCGCGCAGCCGCCGGCATGCTCTTTGTAAGGGAGATGAAGACCGGCACCGATGAGAACGGGTCCATCACCACGAAGAGTGGGATGAACGCGGAGAAGATTGCGGCAAGCGAAAGGTCCATGCGCTGCTTTCGCGGCGAGCGCTTTTATTGCTTGGCTTGCTGGCCTGGGAAAGAAGGCGCTTGCCGGAAGGAAGGGTGCCTAGAGCGAGGAGAGGAACTCCTCCTCCAGGAAGTGGAGCCGGGCAGGCACGATGATGACGGCAGGCCCCTCGGAAGCGTCGTATTTTGCAAGCTCTGATATCGCGCAGTATTTTTTTGCGGGGGCGCCCCAGCCGATTCCTTTGAGGAGCACGAGCTTTGTTTCCGGCGAAAACATTTTTTTCCCGCCTTCCTTTTCCATTGCCAGGAGCACATCCGCCGCGGAGGACGGCTTCATGGGGCCGAGCTTCTCGTCAATGTCAAGCAGGAGGAGGGTGTGGAGGTTGCGCGACAGGTTCTCGGAAATGACGTCGTAGGCTGCCATGGGCTTGTAGTTGTCGCGCCAGTAGGCGAGCGTCACCGTCTTGCCGAATTTGTATGCCTGCAGGCCGGCCTCGCCGATGGCGGCTGAAAGCACCGACGATGCGTGGATTACTTCCGTTTCAATCCCGCGCTTTTTCGCGGCAAGGAGAAGCGAGACGTGCGTGGTGGCAATCATCGGGTCGCCGGCGACAACAAGCGCCACCGCCCCGCCCTTGGCGGCATCCAAAAGCTCCTTTTCCCCCTCGACCTGCTCGCGCGAGAGGATGGCGATTTCCTTGCCGCAGAGCGCCTCGAGGCGCGTAAGCGTCCCTTCCGGCTGGAGGTTGGTGTAGCGCTCGGCGTATATTTTGCCGCACGCGCGCAGTGCCTCAAGCCCGGCAATGGAGATGTTCCTTTCATCCGCTATGCCGGTTCCGACCAGTATGAGCCTTGGTTTTGCCATGCCTGCACCACCGGCATTTAGGCTGCGGATTTCTTATAAACCCGCGCGGGCAGAAGATTCGCATGGCAAAGCTTTGCGACAACTGCAGGAGGCAGGGGAGGGTGTGGTGCCCGCACAACGCCGCATTGGAAATCAGGGCAAGGATTGCGCCCACCCTCAAGCGGGACATGTTCGGCCCCACGCCGCCGCACGTTTTCGTGGGGCACAACTTCTACCCCAACGTGTATTGGGGCCCGCTTGTGTCAAGCGAAGCCGCAAGCGACGACCCGCGCGACATGTACGGCATGAGCCTGGAAAAAATAATCGAGAGCCGCGCCGGGATTGTGCGGGGCATGAAGAGGGACAGCGTGAAAACAACCAGCAGGATGCTTGCCGAGGCGCAATCCGCTGTGATGAGCATAAAGCCTGTTGACGCCGAGGCGCACTTTTCGCGCGACCCCGTGTTTTCGCTGGAGATGGACGACGTAACGCACCCCATGGGCGCGTCGGCCCCGATTGAGAAGTTCAAGGTCGCGGACAACCCGTCTGTCCCGAAGAAGGTGGATTCGCTCGCAAACGATTCCACCTTGGCAAACGATGCCATCGTGGAGCTGCTTCTTTCCGGGTTTGACGTGCATTACCTGTCAAAGCTCCTGACGGCGGGCGTGCTGGGCAGGAAGGAGAACAAGAAGATGGTGCCAACGAAATGGGCGATTACCGCGACTGACGACATGGCTGCCAAGCACATGATGGATTCCGTGCGCGACAACCGCGAAATCGAGTGCCCGCTCGTCTACTCCAACACCTACCTCGACAACCATTTCGAGATACTTCTGCTGCCGGGCAGCTGGGAGTACGAGCAGTTCGAGGCTGCGCTTACCAGTGAGATTGAGGAGAGGAAAAGGAAGAGGGAAAAAGCGCTGGGGATTGGCGGGAAGGATGGCAGGGGCGCGCAGGGCGGATTGGAAAAGAATTATGCGGAGGGCCTGCGGTTCGAGCATGCGCCGTGGGAAAAATGGAAAACTGACGGCACGGTGAATTTCTCCGAGGAGCACGAGCCATACGGGGGAAGAAGCGATTATGCCGAAAGCCAGGGCGGCGGCTATTATGCCGCGCGCCTGGGAGTGGTGGAGGCGCTTTACAGGATGAGAAGGCAGGCGCGGGTGGTGCTGTTCCGCGAGATAGGCACGCAATACACCGTGCCTGTGGGCGTGTGGGAGGTGCGCGAGAACACGAGGCATGCCCTTGCAGGCGAGCCGCAGAAATTCGCGACGAAAGACGAGGCGCTATCATGCATTGCCAGCCGGCTCGCGGTCCCGCTGGGGGAGTACATGCGGAAGAGCAAGGTGCTGCTACAGAGAAGGCTCACGGAATTTTAGGGAGAGCGCGGCAAGCGGGCATGCGCCGGGTTTTGCCCTGGATTTTCGCTCGTTTTAATAATCTTGCACCCGAAAGTGGCGCATGCAAACGCCTTCGCTTGTGGACGAGATAGAAAGCACAATCAGCGGCGCGGCAAGCGGGCAGAAAGTGACGCTCATCATCCTGTCCGTGGGCAAGGGAGTATCCGTGGCAAAGGAGGAGATTGTGAAGCGCCTGGCCGGGAAATACCCAGGCGCAAGCATAGACATCCAGGATGGCGGCGCGGCAGGGAGCGCCACGGTGAAGGAGATTGAGGTCGAATAACTTTTTGCAATCTGGCGGTTTTTATGATTATAGGCGTGGACGAGGCCGGGAGGGGCTGCATCATCGGCCCAATGGTGATTTGCGCTGCGGCAATAAACCCGCTGGACGAGTACAAGATGAAGGAGATGGGCGTGAAAGATTCCAAGAAGCTCTCGCCTGCGCAGCGCGAGAAGCTCTACCCGAAAGTCGCGCACATGTGCAAGTACGCATGCGCAAAAGTCACCGCGCAGGAGCTCAACGTCCTCATGGACAAATATTCGCTCAACGAGATTGAGGCGATAAAGATTGCCGGGCTGATAGATTCCCTTGCGCTCCCCGGCGCAACCGTTTATGTGGACTCGCCCGACAACGTGCCCGCCAAGTTCGCGCGCAGGGTGGAAAAATACATGAAGACCAAGCACAAGATTGTGTCCGCCAACAAGGCGGACGACCTGTACCTCATCGTAGGCGCGGCGTCCATTGTTGCGAAAGTCACGCGCGACCGCGAGATTGAGAAGATAAAGAAGGAGGTCGGCATTGACTTCAATTCCGGCTATACGTCGGACCCGGTCACGCAGATGTACATAAAGAAACGGCACGAGTACCCGGCGCTGTTGCCCTACCTCCGCACGAAATGGTCCACGCTGCGCGTTGACACGCAGAAGAAGCTGCTTGATTTCGACGAAGCGAAATTATAGTGCCCGACCTGCGCGCAAGCTCGCGCTAATTATCAAAAATGCCAGACGGAAAAAAGGATTTACCTCATCACTACAAGCGGGATTATGCCCGCGTCAAGCTCGTGCTTCGCCACGTCAATCGAGGACTCGCCTGCCTTGACTTCCAGGAGCGGCGGAGCGCCGTATGAAATCTGCAGCGCGCGCGCGCCTATGATGCGCGCGAGCTCGAACTTGTTGAGTGTGTTTATTGACATATGAACCACGTTATTTGAACTTGGGTGGGCACGGGTTTTTAATTGTGCTGGAAAACGCCCATTTTCAGGCGCGCGCCTATTCCTCCTCGGTTAGCGCAGAGTAGTCCCTGTCGTTGAACGAGTAGAGCGGCTTTCCGGACATGCGGAGCAGCGCCTCCTGCTCGCTTTCGCATACGGCCGGCTCGGCGCCCGAGTGCGCGGAAAGGTGGAACTTGCCGCCAAACGGGCAGAGCACGTAGGAATTCTTGGTGTTGGTGACGAAGATGCGCGCGTCCGGGGCGCCGAGGCTCCGCAGCAGGCTGCAAAGCAGGATGGACTTGTCAATCTCGTCCCCAGCCATTATGGACTGCATGTCGGAGAATGAGAGCCAGAATGCGACCGGGGGGGAGATGGTGGCAAACGAGGCGACATAAGAGCAGCACATTTTCGCGGCTGCAAGGAAATGCTCCTCGTATATGTAAGGGCGGAAGCCCTCAAGCAGCGAGTCGCGCGTCTTCGTGATTATTGGGTCGTGGGGGAGGACCATGCCTTTCAGGTCAGAGACGGACTTGTTCTCATGCTCTTCTATGTCCTCGCGGTAGCGGTCAATTATCAGCTTGTAAAGCTTCACGCGCAGTTCGTCAGAGGGTTCGGATGGAAGTGCGGCAGGGGACGAAGCAGCAGGCGGGCTGTTGGGCTTCTCGGGTTTCTTCATCAGGTTTTCAAGAAGGGACGCCATATTTGTTGTATTTGATGGCTGATATTATAATAATGAGTGAAAAAGAGTGTTGTTTCGTGCACTTACACAAAATACGAACAGGTGACTGGCTGCGCAGGTCCCTGGCAGATGAAAGTCTGCGTCCTGGCATTGTTGTCATAGTCTGTTTCCCACTGCACGTGGGTTGGGTTTGCATTGACAGTGATGTTTTGCAGGCCAGCCACTTCGCATGTGCAGGCGAGGTCGGAATTGATGTCGGTTTCGTTGACGTCAAGATGCGGAAGGTCGTATTGCAGCAGACCGATAGGGGTGCAGCCGCTTGAGAAGGCTGCCTCGCTCGTGGAATCGTTGGTGGCGTTCACGTTGCCTATATTTTTCACGCTGACATTGAAATGCACCACCTGGCCCAAGCCCGCGGTTGAGTTGTCAGGGATTATTGACGTTACGGTATAGTCAGGGCCCACTGGCCTTTCGGAAATGTCAAATCCGAGCTCGCAATGGAGGGGGATGGCAAGAAGCGTTGAAGCGACATTCACTTTCATGCCCAGCTGCTGCGGGGCGTTGTTGTGGACAAAGAGCGTGCTGTTCGGGTAGAATGATGCGCCTGTGTAAACCGGGTTCAGCTCTGTCTCGTTGGCAGTCTGGTTCCAATAGAACGGAGGGCAAGCAGCTACCTGCCCCTTGCTTGTGCAGTTGGCGAGCACCACAACCAACTCAGATGGCTTGATGGTGCTGTTATGATTCACGAACGAGAGCGTGCAGCGGTCGGGGACCGGAGAGCAGATGATTGGCTGCTCCTGGAAATTGTCGCCCTCGATTGATTCATTTATGCTGTCCTGGAAGTCCACTCTCTCCGTGATATTGGAAGTGCCTGGGCTTGAGCAGGTGAATAGCCATGCATCATCCTGCCGGCTCCCGTTTGCAAGCGGGGCTATGCTGAAGTCGTGCACCACAGACTGGAAAGCCGCGTGCGTGGTGGAGATGGCAGCTGCAGGCGCAAGGCCGATATTTTTAGTGGTGAAATTCGCCGCGAAAGGCACCCCCATGAAAGCGACTGGGGGCGCAGAGACGTTGGGAACATAGTTTGGCATGCTTAGGAACGGAACGCAGTGCACAGTGGTTGTGTTGATGTTGTTGTTCTCTCCTTGTTCGGAGATTGCAAAGCCTGCATCGGCATAAGACTGGAGGGTTACGTCGCCGGGCGTCCACGGGCAGCTTGCAGTGGTGATGTTTGTAACGGATGCGCCGATTGCAAGCGCTGGGACGTTGAAGTTGACCACTGATGGCTGGTTGGAGATTGACAGGTTGGTGATGGAGGAAACGGTTGCCGAAGCAGTGCCGATGTTTGTTGTGGTGACGCTTATGCTGAAGGGTATGCCAGTCAGCGCCTCTATTGGCGCGGTTATTGATGAGACATAGTCTGGCTGGTTGGCTGGCGGAATGCATTGCACTGTGAATGTGTCGTTGTTGTCAAGCTCGTTTGATTCGCTTACATTCCCGTAGATGTCCGCTGAAGAGCCGAGTGTGATTGATGCCTGGTTGCATGCCACTGAGACATTGTCCAATCGCGAGCCGCCAACTGGGAGGGAAGGCACGTTGAAAAGCCAGCTTCCGCCGTTCGAGGCAAGGAGCTGCATCTGCGAGGCGTTTGCACCGGATGCCAGACCGATGTTGCTGGTGTTCACGGTGACGTTGAAGGAGGAGCCATACACTGCGGATGATGGCGCGGAGATTGTGGAGATGTAGTTTGGCTGGTTGGCGGGCTGGATACAGTGGACGGTGAGGTTCACGACGTTGTTGCTCTCGTTTTGCTCGCCTATCTGCCCCAGGAAATCCACAGTCTCGTTGAAGAGCATGCTGCCCTCGGATGTGCATGTGAATGATGATGAGCTGCAGACGGCAGTCGCGCCTGCTGCAAGCCCGGTCACGCTGCAGTCGCTAACCCAACCATTGTTGCGCGCCAGGCGGGTGGTGGATGATATTGTTGTTCCGGCAGTGCCGTTGTTTTTCGTCTTGGGGGTCAGCGAAAAGCTCTGCCCGACATAAATCGGCGTGGTCGGCAAAACTTCAAGTATAGGGACGTAGTCTGGAAGGGATGATGGGCTGACAACCACGGTAAACGGGAAAGAGGTGGAACAGATTTTGGTCGCGCCCGAGCAGTCGGCAGTGGCGCTCGAGTAGTTCACTATGAGGTTGAAGTTGTATGTGCCAGGCGTGCTCGGGGCTGCAAGCGTGCCATACACTGGCGCGCTCCCCCCAATCGAGACTGTCGGCAGCCCGCTTGTCACGATGGGCTGCGAATATGCCCAGCTTGCATTCACCGCGGTGATTTTGGCAGGCTCGCCGTTTGTGGATGGATTGATGACTATAAACGAGAAGGAAAGCGGCTGCCCGGGCGGTACCGTGGCAGGCGTGAGCTGCGGGTTGGAGAACTGCACCGCGCTGCAGAGGAATGGGTTCTTGACGGTTATTGTCGTTGCTGGGCTGGTGAACGTGGTTGGCGAAGCGGAAAGGTTTTTGTAGAAGTACACCGTTGAAGCGCAAGGCGAGTTGAGGTATGTGGCTGCCGCGGCCAGGCAGCCATCAAGCGAGACTATGGTATTGAACGTGAAGGCTCCGGCTTGGTTCAGCACAATGGGATTGGAAAAAACAGGGGATTGGCCAAGATACGGCACTGCCGCCTGATTGTAGGCCGGATTGGAGGAAGAGACGCTTGCCGTGGATTTGCAATAGATTCTAGAGGCAGCCTGGAAATACGTGTTGCCATTGATGTCCATTACGCCGCCATTGGCATTCATCAGGCGGGATTTCTCGTCTGAAAGTGTGGAAGGGACGTTAATGCCGCCCATGTAGGTTTGAAATGATGTTGGGCTTGGAAAATATGGGTTTGTGGTGGTCATGCCAGTGTATTGTGACGCAGACACCCATGTGATTGGTTGATTGGTATTCACTGTAGTGTAAGGGATGGGGCAGCTTTCCTGGGTTGCCGCGTTTGAAAGCAGCGTGTCGTAGGTGTTGACATACCATGCAGACGATATTGACGCGGGATTGATTTGCGAGCCAACGCAGTAGACCAGGCTGCCGGGCGAGAAGCTCGGGTCGGCTTTTATATCTGTGGAAATATAGCGCACCCATTGGTTCGGCGCGTATGTGAATGACTCGGTGATTGTCCCTGCAAACGATGCCGAGGCTAGGCAAAGAAGAAAGAAAATGGAAAGTTGCCTCTTGGATGCCATGGCTAAACACACTACTGCAAGTCTACGCCAAAACCTGCTTTGATGCTGAATGGATAGGCGCCTGCAATGTTTTTTTTCGTGCCCACCCCGGCACCGACATACGCGCCCAGCTGGCCATCGTGATAGCTAACCGTGCCCTGCACCTGGTCAACAGACGCCCTGTTTGGCGCAAGGTTCCTGTCAAGCAAGACCGAGACTTCCAAGCCTTTTATTGGCGTGACTTTGGTGCCTGCACGGAGGGAGCCGGTATAAGATGGATTGAATTCGCCCACGGCCATGCCAATGCCCCCGGACACTATGGCGCTGATGAACCGGTTGAAGCAATACTCCGCCACGGCGCCAGCATTTGCATTCGTCCAGAAACTTGAGTTGTTTCCCGCAGCGACCAGCCAGCTTTTGTCCTGCACACCCCTGGTGGTCTGGTATTGCTCGTTGATGTTGAGGTAAGGCTGGATGTTGAATTTGTCAAGCCCGCCCACGTCTATCCTTCCGACAAGCGTGGCTCCGGCAGAGAGCACGTTGGCCTTTTCCCCTGTGATTAGCATATAGCCGTCGTTCTGCAGGTAAAGGTAAAGTGCGGACGGGATGGCGGGGACGCTGAATACTGAATATTGCCCTTCTCCGCCTTTCACTATCGCATAGGTGCCGTCGTCGCCCTTTACATACACTTGGTCATTTTTGGCCTTGAGTTTGGCGGCCTTCTTTTGCTCCTTTGCGCTCACTCCAAGCGTGGAAAGCTCCGCCTGCAGCAATTCCTTGGTTTCAGCTTCGTTTGCCTCTTGCACAGTGACGATTTCCTTCGTCTTGCCCAGGTCTATCTGCATGCCGCCTGACACAGACCAGCTGTATTTTGACAGTTGGTACAGGTCAGCAGCATTGAATTTGGTGGAATGCCGGGTGGCGTTGGCCAAGCCATCGAATGCCTGATAAAGCTCAGCCCGGCAGTCGGAATTCTGGTCTGAGTTCAGGTAGCCGCGGGCTTCGATGAAATTGGAGCTTTGTATCGCTTTTACAAACGCCCCGTAGTTGGATTGGTCTGTCAGGTTGCTTAGTATGAACTCCTTGACGCCGGAAGCATCAAGCCATTCAGTGGTCGCGTTTCGGAGCCCGGTGAAAAACTCCACGGCCTGGCCGCCAGTCAGGCTCTTGGCCATCCGGTCAGGGTGGAAAAAGCCGTTGCTGTCCACCACAGGGTTGTTCTTGTCTGCCGAAAGCGAATTGTACAGCGGCTTGAGAGCACTGACGAGCACTGGAGAACCCTGCACGTCAATTGAAGAGGCAGGCATCCCGGGGATTGAGAGATCAACGGATACTCCTACCGGCTGGAACGAAGTCGGCATGTTATTAATGCGCTGCTCGACGGCTTTGCGGGTGGAAGTGATAACTTTGACTTTCGCAGGTGCCACAAGCTCTTCAACCGTGAACTTCTGCCCCACGAGCGACGTGGTTATCTTGCCGTCATCAGACTGCGCGTATGCGACTACGGAGTATTCGCCGGGCTTGAGGCCGCTTGCAGACCATTTGCCAGTCTTGTTGTTGAATGCCAATGGCGCCACTTTGCCTTCGCTGTCCACAACGTAGGCGTTGATGCGTGCGCCGATGCCGATTATGGAAGGGACGGCGACTATGCCAATCTCGATGCTTGCTCCTTCCCCTTTTTTCACTTCTATGCGGTTTTTTTCAAGCTCGTCCATGCCAACGGAAATGCTGGCTGGGAGCGAGGTGGAAATCGATGCCGAGCGGGAGCTTCCGTCCCCGCTGTTCTCAATCGCCTCGACAAGCAGGCTCTGGTTGCCGCGGTCTTCCACGCGCAGCCCTTCCTTGTTGCCAGGGGAGTAGCGCAGCCAGTACTTGTTCATGAGGGCGTAATCGTTTTTGCCAAGCGCATCTGACAGCTTCGTGTGAGCGTTGCGCACGTCATCTTTTGGATTTTTCTCAAGGTAGGAAAGCACCGCGTCCATGTGTTCCTTGCCGTGCAGGCTTGCCTTGTTGGCCTTGAGCCAGTCCCGAAGGTCCGTAGGCAATGACTTGTCGGCCATCAGCCTGCCCATGACCTCAGGGGGCAGGTCCTGGAAAAAGTAAAGCGAAGGCTTGATGTCGGATTCCGAAATATTGATGGTGGAAAGATTCTTGCCGGCAAGGCTGGCATTGAGGTCTTTTATGTAATTGTAGACCAGGCCCGCGCGCTCGCCGGCCAGCTTCCAGTTCTCCTTGATGGCGTTTGCAAGCGAGCTGTAGTTCTTGCCGTCATAGAAAACCTCTATGCTCGCAGAGCCGTTGACCTGGGGGCTGTTCGCGTTGAGCTTTCCTATGAAATTCTGGCCTTCGGGCTTTGCCAGGAAATTTTCAATGGGCTCCTGGAGCTCGGAGCCATACTTGATTGTGAGCCCTTGGAACGCAGACACTGTAAGCCGCTTGCCGATTTCCGCGTCTTTTTTCGGGTCAACCCTGTACTTTTGGCCATACCAAAGCTCGGCGTTGCCAGATATTTGGGCTATGCCTTTGCCGTTGCCTGCAAGCGACATTGCGCCTTGCGGGTAGCTGGAAATGTCATTATCGGAAAATGAATGGGACTCGCCGGTAATCTTGGAGGTGAGCCGCGTGGTCTTGCTGGTGCCGGTGAAGCCAGACTTGATGGAGGGTGCGGCGGCTTTTTGCTCTGGGAGTTCGCCTGTGTACTCGCAGGTGAACTCCACAGTATAGGAGTTTCCCGAAATGCCCTTCCGCTCGACAAACTCTGAGCCGAAAATTTCCGAAGTCGTGCCGACCTTGGAATCGAATTTCGCAGGAAGCGACTTGAGGATGCTGTTGGCAAACTCATCAGCCTGTTTCCTGTTCGCGAACACGAAGTAGTAGCGCTCGTTCTCGACTGTGCTTTCCGTCTGCTGTGCAGCCGCTGCATTTTGCACGGCGATGTCAAGGACATTGGTGAGCTTGGCGAGTGGGACAGCTGGCAGCAGAAGCTGCCCGCCCTCTGAGCGCGAGGCGTCCAGCACCGCGAAATAATTCTGGTAGTGGACAAGGTTGCTTGCAAACTGCGCGTTTGTTTTGTTTGCATCGTACAGGTCAAGCAGGCTCTTCAGCCCGACGTCCTTGGCGCCTTTTTCCGTGAGCCAGGTGGCTGCAGCGCAGCAGAATGCCTTGCTTTTGTCATCCTTGTTTGCGGCGGCAAATGCCTGGACGTCTTTGGAAAATTCGATAAGCGACTTGGCATCCATTTTGAGGGAAATTAGCCGCGTTTCAAGGTCAGTGAGCGTTGTTGTTTTGCTGTCGGCAACGTTTTTGGATAACTGGAAAAGGAACACATGACCACCACCAATAGATAGGCGGTTTCTCTTTAAAATGGTATTGTGCCTGAAGGGAAAGTCACGTCTATGGAAGCAGGTACATTAGTTGTAACAAATGGAATACCCCTGATTTGCTACTTCAAACCAAAGGTTTATAAAATGGATGTGCATAAATGGAAAAGCGTGGGAATATGGCAAACAAATTCAAGGCTACGGCAGTAATCGCATCGGCAGTGCTCGTTATGGCATTTGCTGCACCAAAGATGGCAAATGCATCCAAGGCGGCATTCAGGCTGCCGGTGATGAATGAAGACACCATCCGCACGGCGTGCCAGCCGGGAAATGGCAGCAAGGCAACGCCATATGCCGATGCGCTTAAGGGGTTCGAGGCGCGACTGGCAATGGCGTATAAGGCGCTCGGTGTGGAAGCCCCAGCCAACAGCAATACCAGGGAGACAGGCATCTCTGCAAAATCGGAAGCGCAAACCGCGCTTTCGGAAGTCAAGGGGAAGATAGGCGCCATAAAATCCGCATCGGACAGCGCGGGAATCGCAAATTTCTTCGGTCTTTTGGGCGAGTACGGCAACGTGCTTGGGAAAGATGGGATAAACGAGGCGAAAGCTGCTTTCAACGCCAAGATGGCTGAGCTGGGCGCGGCTCCTGTGAAAACGAATGTGGCAGCAGATTCCGCGCAGAAGCCGCAGGAAGTTCCGGCAGCAGTAACGGCGGATTCAGCGCCGCAGACCGGGGCACAGGCGCAGCGGACGGAAGAGGTTGCAGCGGTACAAACGGGCGCACAAGACGGTGCGCGCGCAGAGATTGCGGCGATAAGGGCGGAGCTGGACTCGCTGAACAACGGGTTGAAGACGGCAAGCGACTCCACGTTTGCAATCGTTGAAAATAGGATAGTCACAGCTGAAGGCAAATGCGCAGGCAGCCTCGAGGCAGATGCGCCGCTTGCAGAGGAATTCACGGAATTGAAATCATACTACAACGCAGTGCGCATGAGCGCAAAGGAGTAAGGGGTGGAAACGTGTCAACAACAATACCATTTATTTTTGCTGCCGGAGCAGCGGCCTTGCCGGCTCCGAAGCCAGCCATCACAGTGCAGATAAAAACACAGGAAAGTGGAAAAGCCACAATCGCATGGAAGGACGCCGCCGCGCTTTTCCAGAACAAGGAGGTAACGGGCACCAGGGAAGGCGTCTCCGAAGGGACAAGGACAATCGGTTTTACCGACCCCGCAGGGAACCTCCGCGCGTTCGTGGTCAAGAAAGAGGTCATGCAGAAGTATTACGGCAAGGAAGGCGCGAAATTCGACAACGCAAATGAGTGGATTGCGTCGCCAAAGCAGAAAATAAAGATTGGCGGTGAGGGATTTGAGATAACCGCCATTGCGAGCGAGAGGGGCGCGTTCGTCATCAAGGTCGCGGAAAAGGACAGCACCGCACAAAAAGCGCAGGTAATCTACCTGACAAACGGGATTTACAGGGGCAAGAGCGGCGATTTCGCGATGAACGTCAGCGACCAAGGAATAGGCACTGTGGAAAAGGACGGCAACGGCGGCTACAGCGCTGTGGCGCGCCTCTGGAATGCATACGAGGGCGCAAACACATATGCTGCGGGCATGGGATACCTTTCAGGGCAGGCGGCATCGGTTGAAATCACTAAGGAGGGCTTTTCAGCCAAGGTGGACACGCTGGCTGCGGTTGATTGCAGGTTCATAGGCATGCAGAAGGAAAGCCTCAAGGTGCGAGACAAGGCATATTCCAGCAGCAATTTCTTCGAGCAGTACGACGACGGCGGGGCGATTGTGGGGACAAACGACTTCACCGCGGGCGCAACGCACTATGTCTGCCCGGAAAGAACGATGGAGCTGTTCGAAAGACAGGACAGCAGCTTCAGCGGCTTTGAAAGCAAGACCCGCGTGCTGAAGTATGAATACGCGGTTTCAAGCGGTGAAGGGAAGACAGCTGCCGTGGAAAAGGGAAGGGCATATGCGGTAATCGGCGCAGGCGAGGAAAGGAAGGGCGCGGCGCTTTTCATAGTGGGAAGCATGCAGGTGGATGGCTTCGCCTATGCGCTTACAGGCGAGAGCGTGGTTGCGCTTTCTCCACGCGTAAAGGGGGCGATAGGCAATTCCGGCGGGCAGGAAATAGGCTGCGCCTTCGCCAAGGGCCAGACATCCCAGTCATTTGCCCTTCTTAGCGTGGACAGCACTGATGCTTACGCGCGCGTGGGCAGGATATATTTCCCGGACAACGGGAAGGGGATAGAAATCAGGACCGGCTCCGATGTGATGCTTGGAAGCGCGCCAGCGCCGCTTTCGGCGAAGGAGCAGAGGCGCAATGAAAGGAAGGGCATAGTTCAGCCCGAGACCGGCCCCGCAAATATCTCCGACCTGGCACTTGGAAGCAACGGGCTTTTCGTTATCCTTCCCGACAACAGCAAGACGTGCGTGCTGGGCTGGAACAGCGGCTTTGAGCAGCTGAGCCTGGCCAATGAAAACGACGCGCCAAAGCCAAAGTAATTTTTTTCGGCAGCATGCGGATGAGGCAACGCCTATCCGCTTTGCCATTTTTCCAGGGGCAAGCGCGCGCTAGCCGCATTCTTTTCCTAGGCAGGAAGAATCAACAGCAGCCGCAATCGTGCCCTTCAGGGGAATTGTCCTCCACTATTTTCACGCCTGGAAGCTCCTCGCCGGACAGGTATTCGATGAGCGCCTTGCCCGCCAGCGAAACATAGCCGAGCTTTGCTTTGCTTATCTGGAATTTGTCAAGCGCGGAGAGCGTGTGCCCGCCGCCGAACACGGAGAACGCCTTGCTGGCTTCGATGGCCTTGAGGAGCGTGCGCGTGCCGTACTCGAACTCCGGCTTTTCATAAACGCCCGCTGGCCCGTTCATCATCACCGTCTTGGCAGACGATATGCGCTTGGAGTACTCGGCTGCCGTTTTTTTGCCAATGTCCATTATGCCGCTTTTCGAAGGAAGGGAGGAGATGGGAATTTCCTTGCGCCTGCCGGCCTCGTCCACCGCAATGTCCTGCGGGAACAGTATCTTGCCAGGGTATTTTTCCAATAGCTCGCGCGCCTTTGGAAGGTAGGCAATCGCCTTCTTTTCCTTCAGGAAGTCAAGAGTCTTGCCCAGTTCCTTTCCAGATGCAAGCACGAACAGGTTGCCAAGCACGCCGCATGTGAGCGCGCAGTCTATTTTCCCCTCGGAGAGCCAGTTCTCCATTATGCCGATGGAATCGTCTGGCTTTGCCCCGCCGAAGATGAAGACGGCGGGGTGCGCTGGCTCGCGCAGCTTGTTGAGGGCGGCAAGCTCGCGCTCCATCACCCTGCCTGCGACAACCGGCTTTTTGTAAAAGCCCACTATGGATGCCTGCGCGCGGTGCGAGGCGGAGAACGCGTCCAGCACGAACACGTCGCAGTAGGGGGAAAGCTCCTTCACGAGCGTGGCGTTCGCGTTTTCCTCGATGGTCTTGTATTTTGCCTCGTCGTCAAGGAAGCGGACATTGTCAAGCAGGAGGATGCCGCCCGGCTTTAGCGCGCGGATGGCGTCCTTCGCCTTTTTCCCGCAAACGTCGTCCACGAACGCCACGGGCTTTTTCACCTCGGAGCCAAGAAGCAGCGCGTGCTGCGAAAGGGAGATGCAGTCGTAATCGCCCTTCCTTCCCTGGTGCGCAAGCACCACGACGCGCGCGCCCAAATCGGACAGCTCGCGCACCGTCTGCGCATGCCCGGATATCCTTTCGCCTTTCTCCACCGCAAGGGTCTTTTCGTCCACGGGCGAGTTCAAATCCACGCGCACGAACGCAGTTTTTCCCTTGAAATTGTAATTGTCAAGCGTGAGCATCCAACCACCGCAGGAAGAACTCGGCGAAAGTTTTAAACGCTTGAGCAGTGAAAGATGCGTGTGGAGGGCGAAAACCGCATCTACACCGTTCTTTCACTCGCAGGCGGGCTGTTCTGCCTCGCTGCAAGCCTTTTTTTCGGCTCGGCACCCGCTGCCGCAGCAGGAGCGCTGTTCTTTTTCCTCTCGTTGCTTTTCTGGAAATACGGATATGCGCTTTACCCTTATTTTGCAAAGGGCGCGAAGATTGTCGAGGCCGGCAGGAACTTCGAGATACCCCCGTCGCAGGACGTGGTGGTGGGAAAGGAGGGCGGAAGCTTCCTTGCAACCATTTTCCTTTCCGCGCGCCTGTATGAATCGGCCTCGGAAGGCAATGCGGCTGGTGCGGGAAAGATGTTCGAGAAGGCGATTTCATCGTCGGGCTTCCCGTTCAAGGTGTGCTGTCTGGTCTGCCCGCTTTCCCTGCGCTCCGAGCTTGACGAGATGCGGGAGAAGCGGAGCCTTGCCGAGTCGCGGCGGGGGAAATTGGCCACCGGGAAAGGCAATGAGTCCGAGCGCGCGCGCCTTGAGCGCGAGATTGCCATGTGGGGCAGGCAGATAGAAAGGCTCTCGTCGGGCGAGCGCCCGCTCGAGGTCGTGTTCTATCTTTCCACCACGGCGGCGGGAAGGACGAAGGAGGAGGCCGTGTCCCGCGCGCGGGCGCAGTCGGAGGAGCTGTCCGTTGTTGTCGGGAGCGCGCTTTCCTGCGAGATAACGCCAATGAAGGGGGAGGAGATGAAGCGCCTGTTCTGGTGGGATTTTTTCGGCCCGGTAAACAGGGAGGATTTGGCAGACCAGCTGTTCTGATTCCGGCTTTGCCCTGGGTTTTTTTCTACCGTGTTATTGCAAGCGCCAGCGAAAGCCCGCAGGCAATCGCGGCGCCTAGCAGGAACACGAGCGCCGCCTTTGCCTTGCCTCCGGCGCGGAGCGCGTCGGGCATCAGCTCGGAGAAAGTCACGAACGCCATTGCGCCCGAGGAGAATGCAAGCGCGAATGGGGTGGCAGGCGCCACCGCAGACAGGAAAAGGAAGCCGGCTATCGCGGCAAGGAACTCCACGAAGCCTGAAAATGCGCCCCAGAAAAATGAGTGGCGCGTGCCCAAGCCGTAAGCCATGAGCGGCGCGGAAACGATAAGCCCCTCGGGAAAGTCCTGGATGGCCATCGTGCCCGCCACCAGCCAGCCAAGCTGGGGCGAGGCTGCGAATGCCGATGCTATGGCAAAGCCCTCGGGAATGTTATGGAGCGTGATGGTGCCCGCCAGGAGCGCGGCTTTCCTCTTTTCATTTTCCATGGGCGCGCGCCTTACAAAGGCATGCACGTGCGGCAGCACGCGGTCAAGGGCGAGGAACGCGCACAGGCCGAGAGCAAGCCCTGCAAGCGCGACTATGTCGCCGGAGACCGCATGCGACTGCAGGAGCATCTCAAGCGCGGAAAAAGCCATTACACCCCCTGAAAATGCAGCAAGGAGCGCGAAGAGCTTTCCGCGCACGCCCTTCAGGGGAAGCACCAGCGCGGCGCCCGCAGTGGTGGCGGCAAACGCGAGCGATGCGCCTAGGAAGAGGTTGAAAAAAGCCATAAGAGCGCCTTGGGATTGGATTGGTTGGGGTGCCGCTTGCGGACTAGCCAGCCTTGGCATACATGTTGCAAAGGTCAAAGTCAGCGCTGCCGGAAAGCGGGGCGCACACATCAGGCGCCTTCACCTGCTGGGCCACCTGCACGATGCAGCTTGAGCGCGTCGAGGTGTCGCCTATTGTCGTGCACTGCGCCATGTTGTTTGCAGCCACTGCCTGCGTGTAGGCCTGGGAATCGGCTTCGGACACTCCGGCTGGCGGGTTCACGGTTGCAGCTTCGGGCTCGGTGCCGGAGTCCGGCTGCCCGCCCACGATGGAAATTGCGTTGGTGCCGTTTATGCCGTAAGCATCAATCGCCCCGGAGATTGCCGCGAATACCTTTGCGCGCTCTTCGGGGGTCATCTGCTCAAGCAGCTTCTTTGCCGAGGAGTCTGACGAGTCGCGCAGGCACTTCTCCTTCTGCACGCTGTTGTTGAGGGAATAGCAGTCATACGGGTTTTGCTCAAGCACGGCATTCGTGTAGACGCAGTTTGCAATCGTGCTCATGGTCGAGTTTGCGCAGGCCGCCGGGATGCCGCCCTGGGTGCAGCCAAAAAGGGCGAGCAGCAGCGCGAGCGACAGGACGGGAAGGGTAAAATGCCTCATGCATGCATTGTCGCTGCGAGAGTTTAAATTAATTCTCGACAAAAATGCGGCTTTATGTTCAAAGACCTGTTTTACCCAAGGCAGGCGGTGCTTGTCACCGCGGCCTCAAGCGAGAAATCGAACGTCACTGCGGTGGAGTGGATTACGCCCATCGGCGAAAAGCCGCCCATGCTTGCCCTGTCGCTCCACAACACCTCGCTCACGCTGGACCTGCTTTCCACGTCGATGGAGTTCGTGGTGGCAATCCCGACTGAAAAATTGCGCGACGCAGTATTGTTGTGCGGGGCGACTTCAGGGAAGTTCATAGACAAATTCTCCGAGGCGAACCTCACCCAGGTGAAGGCGAAGAGGGTGGCTGCGCCGCTCATCATGGAGGCGGCGGCAAACGTCGAGTGCAAGGTGCTCAATTACACGAGCGCGGGCGACCACACGCTGGTCGTCGGCGAGGTCGTGGAAGTCACGCTGTCGAAGGAGAACGGGGAATTCGCGCCTGTCATGTTCGGGGTTGCTGAAAGGAAGGCCAAGGGGCAGGAAAAGCCAGCTGAGAGGGTTTTGGAAAAGTCTGAAAAGCAGCCAGACAGGGGGCAGGAAAAGCAGGCTGAGAAAGGTGCTCCTGAAAAAACGGCCTAAGCCTTGGTTCCCTGATTGATTAATTGTAGCCGCATTCGAAGTAGTCATAGCTCCGGCTGTATTCGTTATAGGGCCCGTTGATGCAGCAGGGAATCGCGGTGCAGCCAGTTGCAATGTAGTCGCTGAAGTTCGCATACCCTTCCTTGGGCTTTGGCACGTTGCAGTTGCCACCGAAATATTCTTGCCAGTGCATCCTATAGAACTCGGTGTCGCGGTCGGTGCAGAACCAGACCAGGTGCTCCGGAAAATATGTCGTGTATTTGTGGAAGTACTTGAAAGTGATTGCAGCAGTGGAGTTGTTTGCCGCGCTTGTCGCGTTGGTCGTGTTTTTTGCAGTGGTGTTGTTGGTTGCATTTGTGGAGTTTGTCGTGTTGGCATGAGTGGTGTTGGTTTTTACCGTAGTGTTTGTTTTCACAGTTGTGTTTGTAGTGTTGGTTTTCACGGTGCTGTTTGTTGTGTTGGTTGGCAGGGTTGTGTTGGCAGCAGAGGCAGGATTCAGAAGCGTGAGGTTTGCCGAAATGTTGCTCGGGAGCATGGCCAAGTACATCTTTCCACTGCAGTCTGCCCCGGACAGGTCGTTTGAAGAATAGTCGCCCGCCTTCCAATTGGAAAGCAGCGCGGGCAGGCGGCTGGCGTCGAATGCGCAGGTTCCGCTCGCACCGATTGCCGCCTTTGCCTGCGCAGTGGATGCCGCTTCCTGCGCCCGTATTTCAGTAATGGTCACCCCTCTTGCAAGCGCGGAGGCGAGCGTGGAGTCGCTAAGCTTGACGGATGAATCCAACGTCAGCGAGTAAAGCGAGCATTTGCCTGTCTTGGATGCATTTTTTATTTCCATGTACGAGGTGCTGGAGATGAGCAGGCCCGAAACGTCCACGACGGAGCTGTGGGTCACGTTTGCAGGCTGGCATGTGCCTGATGCCCGGATGAAGCAATCCATGTCAGTGCCGCAATCAATCGGGCTGGCTGCCAGCGGAACAGGAGTGGAAGGAGTGGCATTCTGGACCGGGGTGATGGGCTGGCTTGGCACCAAAGGCGCGCTGTTTGCAGGCGCTATCACAAAAACGTAATATGCCCCGGCTGCAACCAGGATGAGGGCAAGCGCGATGATTGGCAGAAACTTCATTATTCCTGCCGCGGGTTTTGCTGGTGCGGCAGGCTGGGAGGGCGCCTGGGGTGCCGCTGGCGCTTGCTGGGCAGAGATGGGTTGCGTTTGCTGCGCCAAGGGGGATGCCGTGCCAGCAGGCATGGCGCTCGCACCCGGCCGGGAAGGGGCGCCTACAAATGTTGGAAGTGTTGATTGCCCCTGCGCAGCAGGCTGTGAGGAAGAGACTGGCGGCTGATTGGCAGGTGGGCGCGGGAAAATAGGCGGCCTTGCAACTGGCACGGATGGCGGTTGTACAGGCGCGCCCTGTTGCTGCGCAGGCGGAACTGGCTGCGAGGGCAGTGGCGAAGCAGGCTGCGCGCTTGCCGCTTGCGGCTGAAGCTGTTTTTTGCCAAATAAAGACGAGAAGAATGACTTTTTCTGGGCTGGAAGCTGGATTGGGCTTGCAGGCGGAATGGGGGATTGTTGGGCGGGCTGAAGAGGAGGCATGACAGGCGGCATTTGAGCCTGCGGCATTGCCGGCGCCTGCTGCGCGGGAGAGGCTGCGGATGGCGGCTGGGTGGTTTGCACGGCTTCAGGAGATGCAGACGAGGATTGCTGCTGGGTGGAAGAAACAGGTGCAGTTTGCTGCTGCGATGCCGCTGTCTGTGCAGATGATTGCGTTGCAGGCAGGGCAGGCGGGGCTGTTGCGGCAGGCTTTACCCAGGGGGGCGCAGTCTGGGCGGGCTGGGTTGCTGCTTGGGCTTGCGCCGCCTTGGCAGCTTGCGCGGCAGTGGGGGCAGCCAGCTTTTGGGATTTTATCGCTGAAAATGCGTCGGATACCGCTTCCTGCTTCCAGCCAACCGAGAGCAGCTGCTGGGTTATCTGGTCGTCATTCCTCTTGTTCTGGCGCGCTTTGAGGATGAATGCGATTAGTTTTTCGCTGACCATCAGACCACAGGGCAAATACGATATCCCAACTTATAAATTTGCCTGAGGAAAGAAAAACATGCGCCCGCTCGTAGTGATTGCCACTGAAAACCAGGCAAGCCTGAACATAAAAAATGCGCTTCTTTCCCTTGTGCCGGCTCTTCGGCAGCAGGGGACCGGCTTTTGGTCATCGCCTGAGTTTGACATGGCAGAGTACCCGGGCAGGATAATTGACATTGTGCCAACGCATGAGGCAGAATGCTATATTTTTGCAAGCACGCACAGGAGCGAAAGCGCAAAGCCGTGCTTTACCGCGCACACCCCGGGCAATTGGGGCGCGGCGGCCATGGGCGGCGAGCCGCGCACGCTGAACATCGCATCCGCTTCGCGCCTGTCTGCGGCAGTGCGCAGGATGAAGGAACTTTCAGATGCATCCTCCCTGAAATGGGAGGTTGCCGTGGAAGTGGACCACCACGGCCCGAGCCTGGGAAAGCCGGTGCTGTTCGTGGAGATTGGCAGCTCTGAAAAGGAATGGGGCATCCTGGAAGCGGGCATCATCTGCGCACAGGGAATAATCGCAGCCGCCACCGCCGAGCCTGTTTCCGAGGCGTGCGTGGGGTTCGGCGGCACGCATTACTGCCCGAAGTTCACGCGCACCATACTGTCAGGAGTTCCGCTGGGGAATATCGTTTCAGGCTACTCGCTGGAGAGGGACGGGGCGGATGGGGCAATGGTGCGCCAGGCAATCGAGAAAAACGACTGCAAAATCTCGCGCGCCCTGCTTGACTGGAAAGGGATAAAGGGGGAAAAGAGGCGCGAGCTTGTCGCCTGCCTGGATGCGCTTGGCGTGAAGTGGGAGAAGGCGTAGCAGCCGCCAGCACTCAAGCACGGAGAGCGCACCGGCATCCTGCCTCCGCACTGATTTTAAACCCTAGAATGCATATTTGGCGGCATGGCGGACTTGCTCTTCTGCTCGCACTACCCATTTTCTTCTGCTGCCAAGGCATACGTGAGCGAGCGCGGAATGGAAATCGTCTCCTCCTACGTTGAGAAGTCCGAGGAGCGCGTGCGCGAGGCGATAATGTCGGGCAAGGTGGGAAAGGTGCCCGCCATTTCGGATGCGCAGGAGGAGGAGCTGGCGCTCTACGCGATTGCGCGCATGATAGTTTCGTGCGCGAACAACAGGTACCTCATCAACAGGTATGCTGTCGCGGAGGCGAAGAAAACAAGCGACTACCTGTCGTCCGATTCTTCCGCGCACCCGGAGTATGTTGATGCTGTTGCCGCGGAATTCGGGATAAAATTCGAGAAGGCTGGCGCGCAGTTCCTGGTGCCGCTCGGCAAGTATCTTGCCTACACCCCGCGCTCAACCGACTACAAGCTGGCGAACAGGGAAGTCCTTGCGGGAAAGGTGAGGGTGAGCAGCCATGAGCGCGTGCGCATGCTTGAGGAGGCGGTGAAAAAGAAAATCGAGCGCGAGCTTCCCATCCGCGCGGCTTTCCCCGACGAGGTGAAAGCGTCCGGCGCGCGGGCGCTTGCGCTCCTCCCCAAGCTAGAGGCGAACGTGGTGAAGGTGGGGCAGGAGAATTACCCGCCCTGCGTGAGAAGGATGATTGAGGAATTGGCGCTCAACGTGAATTTGCCGCACACCGCGCGCGTGGCGCTTGGCATCTACCTGGTGAAGGCCGGCTTGCCGACAGACAAGATAATGGACATTTTCAGGGGCGCGCCTGACTTTTCCGAGAAAACGACGCGCTACCAGGTGGAATACCTGCGCACCAAGGGGTATTCCATGCCCTCGTGCGCCACCATGGACAGCTATGGCGTGTGCGTGGCTGAGTGCAGGTGCGGCACGCCCCTGAATTACCGCGCCAGCATCCACGGAAGATGGCTGAAGCAGGCGGAAGACGAAGGCAAGAAATAAGATGGATTGGAGAGAGGCAAGACAATGAGTTCGCTCGTGCAGACACCGGAGGAAAAGTTCCTGAGGAAAAAGTTTTCCGATTACTATGGCGGCAGCACAGTCGCTGTGCGCGGGCTTGAGAAGCGCGAGTTCGGCTTTGGCGGCTGGGAGAAGAAAATAGAGTTCAGGCACCTCGCCTTCAAGAACGAGGGGGAGCTTCGCGCGCGGCTGGTTGCCGAGGCGCCGCTCTACATTTCCCATTCCGTCGCATACTACGAGTTCCCGGACGCGCGCCCCATGCCGCGCAAGAACTGGCTCGGCTCCGACCTGATATTCGACCTGGATGCGGAGGGGCACTCGTGCGGGAAGTTCACCTGCCAAAAATGCCTGGACGAAGTGAAGGCGGACGCGATAAAGCTCATCGAGGAATTTTTGCTGCCGGACTTTGGCTTTTCAAAAAGCGAATTGGCGGTGAATTTCTCGGGAAGCCGAGGCTACCACGTGCACGTGGTGTCCGATGCGGTTTATGACCTGGACAGGGAGGCGCGGCGCGAGATTGCGGATTACGTTTCCGGCACCGGGCTGTCGTTTGAAAGGCTGTTCTGGAACGACGGCAAGAAGTTCTTCGGCCCGACGCCGTCGCAGGGCGGGTTTGGCGGGAAGTTCGCGCGCGCGTTTGCCGCAAAGCTGTCCGATGATTCGTTTGCATTGTCAATTGCGCGCAAGCTGAAGAAGCCCGAGGAGAAAGAGAAATTGAAAAGCGCGATTGCGAACGGCAACTGGGACAACATCGGCATAACCAACCGCGAGAAAAAGCTGGGGGAAAAGTTTGACGGGATGAAGCTCACGATGGCGGGAAGGATTGACGCCAATGTCACCGCAGACACCAGCAAGCTGATTCGCATGCCGGATTCCATACACGGGGGGAGCGGGTTTGCCGCCAAGCGCCTATCCTCGCCGGATGCCATAACGGAGTTTGAGCCCATGCGAAGCGCGCCAGTGTTTGGCAGCGCGCCGCTGCGCGTGAAGGCTACTGAGGCCGTGCCTGCGCTTTCCATCCGCGACTTTTCATTCGGCCCGATTCCCGCAGGCGAGGCGCGCGAGCTTCCGGAGGCGTGCGCCATCTACCTTCTTTGCAAAAAAGCCGCAGTGCTTGCCTAGTTACGCCCCAAAAAGCCCGCCCTTGAGCACTTCTTCCATGCCGCCTTTTCCGCCGGGGCGCGGCTGGCTCCCCCTCTTGCCTTTTTTCCTGAAGACAAGCGCCGTGGAAATCGCGTTCGTGAAAAATATCGTGAAGAGCGCGAGGAGCTGAAGGTCCATGGGAAGCGAGGCTGCGGGAAGCTCGCCTGCCGCGATGACTGCGATGACCGCGCAAGTCAGCCCCCTGCCCGAGAAAGTCTCGAGCAGCCTGTCCTCCTTCGCGGAGCTGTCAACGAGGCGCACCAGCTTTCCCGAGAGGAGGCGCGCGGCTGCGAGCAGGAGCGAAAGGGCGAGCGCGAAGAGCGCGACATCGGCAGGCTTTGCCGAGTGGAACAGGAGCGCGCCCAGGTACACGAAGAAAAAGGTGCGGAGGAAAAAGCCTATTTCCGACTGGAAGCGGCGCACCTCGGCAATTGATGAGTGCGACGTGTTGCCAAGCAGGAAGGCGAATGCGAAAACCGCTATTACCCCGTTTGCCCCGACTGCCCCGGAGAGCGCATAGAGGAGCGCGGCCAGCCCGATGACAAGCAGGTGCGTGTTCTCGTGCTCCATCTTGGAGAAGATGGCTTTCCATATCGCCGCAAAGATGCCGCCGAGCGCAAGCGAAAGCAGGAAGATGAACGCGAGCTGGAGGGGAAGGTCGGAGACTGGAAAGGCCGCCTTCACAAGCATTGCGGAGATTATGGTAAGCGAGAGGATTACCGAGAGCGCCTCTGAAAAGACGGTTTCAAGCTCGCCGATGCCCTTCACGCTTTCGGATGTCCCGATGCCGGACAGGAAGCCCGAGAGGAGCTCGGGCGCGACGGAGGCGAACATGGCGCCGATGAGAATGGAGAACAGCAGGGGGAAGCCGGCTATGAAATAGAACAGGCCTGCGCCAAGCGAGAATGACAGGAGGAAGGAAACCGCGCCGAAAATGAATGCCTTGTGCACGTGCTTGTGGAGGTTCTCGAAGGGGATGAGCATGCCTTCTTCCAGCATTATCATGAGGAGCGCGACAGCGCCGAGCGGGAGCATGATGCCCTGCATGCCCGCAACCGCGCCACCAGGAAGCACGGCGCCGGCGGCGACGCCCAGGAGCATGAGGAGGAATACGTCTGATATCCCGGTCATCTTGAGAAACGCGCGCGAGAACACCCCTGCAAGTATGAGCACCCCAAGCGCGCCTATTGCTGCTTCCTGCCCTGCCATGATGGCAATGCGGAAAGCACTGATTTAAAACCATACTGCATACAAAAAAACCTGGTAGCCCCATCGTCCAGTGGTCAAGGATACGAGGCTCTGACGAACCGGATCTTGCCCGCCTTTCGGGGCGGAGATACCTCGGGACATCGGTTCGAATCCGATTGGGGCTACTCTTTTCTTTACATTAGGTTTCGCCCCAATTCTCGCCACCCTTCGGGTGACGATCCGATTGGGGCTACTTTATCTTTCCTCTTTCCATTAGCTGCCGCCCCAATTCCCGCGGGGCTCGGCTGGATTGGGGCTATTCATTTTTTTACTTTCTTGCCCAAATCGGGGCATGGCAAGGCACCACCCCCGGCGCTCAAGGACAAGCGGGAAAAAAATCGTCTACATCACGCCGTACCGGAACCTTGCGGTGGAAATGAAGCAGATGTACGAGAAGAAAGGGGAGCATGCCGAAGTCGGGTCAGAGACGGACCGGGGCGGCACCACGCTGTTCATGGTTTATGTATTCGAGAAAGGATATTGAGATGATTTGATGGAAAATGGCAGGCGCGCGGCGGTTTTGAGGAAGGGCGAGGTGGACATACGCCTCAAGCGGATGGGAATGTACCAGGTGCTGCCCTTCAAGATAGAACGGGTTGACACTCCGACAGGCAAGGTGCCTTACCTGTGCAGCGACCGCGCGATTGAGATGCCCGAGCTTTTGAGGATTGCGACGGAATTTGACCTTCCCGTCTGCGCGCAGAAGAACAGGGTAGTCCCGCGCGGGAAGATGGAAAAGGATTTTGTAGGGCTGTAGTCAGCCGGAAAGAGCCTTGCGTATCTTCTCGCCCGTGATTGCCTCGCGCATGAGCGCGTCCGGGAACGACACGCGCGCGTGTTTCTTGGTCTTCCCCGAGATGATTGCCTCCGCCTCCTTCTGCACCTGCGCAAGCGTTTTTCCAGTCGTGTCAATTTCCCACACCTTGCGTGCGCCAAAATTCTTCTCGGACTGCACGGTGCAGTAGTCAAGGGCCTCGGAAAGAGCATTCTGCGAAAGCTTGGAGGGGGAATAGCTGCGCGGCGACAGGCGCTGCCGGAGCTCCTTGGGGTCGCAGCGGAGCACCAGCACCTTCTGCACGGGAAGCTTCATCTCGCAGCCAAGGTGCCCCTCGGCGACAATGCTTTTCTTTTCGGATTTTATCGCCTCGGCCAACTCGCGCGAAAGGGCGGGAAGCTTCACCACCTTTGCCCCGTCGCTCTCGTCGGTGTGCGAGTAAAGCCCGAGCAGCTCCGCAAGCTCGTTTATCTCAAGAAGGGAGGCGCCCGATTTTTTGCAGATGGAATGCGCGAGCGTGGTCTTGCCCGTGCCCGGAACGCCGGTGATTAGTGTTGCGGTGCGCGCCATGGAATCACAGCTTCTTGGCAAGCGAGGACAGCAGCTTCTTGCCCTCGGACAGCGCTTTTTTGCCCGCCGGCGTGAGCGCGTAGTACTTGCGCCTGCCTTCGAATTTCGAGGAAATCAGTTTTTCCTCCTCAAGCTTGTAAAGCACGAAATAGGCCATGAGCTTGGATGGCTTGTAGCCGAATGCGCGCGAAATCTCGCCGGGAAGGGCATAGGCGTATGCCTTGCGCCTGTGCATGAGCGAAAGCGCGGCAAGCCATATGTTCCCGTGCGTAAGCGAATAGTTGAGGCGGTTCATCGGCTTGCTTTCGTTTGCTGGCATAGGATTGCCCCGTTTGCGCGCGGGTTTGGCATGCTTGCCGGCGCGCTCGTATTTGTCAGTGCACTCTCCATTGCTGGCGCGCCAGCGCTTTGCGGCTGCGCCCGTGCTGGCTGGTGCGCTCATTCCTGCTCTTCCCAGGCGCGGATTCCACTCTTGTTGCCTGCGGATTTCATTTTCCTGGCAATGTCAATGCCGATTTGCGTCGGATACGCCTCGTCAAGGCACCCAGTGCAAAGCTCCTCCTTTTTCATGCCGATTGCCTGCACAAGGCCATCCATTGCCTGGTAGACGAGCGAGTCCGCGCCCACTGCCTTGCGGATTTCCTCCACGCTTTTCCTCGTGGCGATAAGCTCCTTGTAGGTGGGCATGTCCACTCCGTAGAAGCAGGGCGCCATGATGGGCGGGCTCGTGATTCTCAAGTGTATTTCCTTTGCGCCCGCCTCGCGCACGAGCTTCACGATAGGGCCCATGGTGGTGCCGCGCACGATGGAATCGTCAATGAGCACCACGCGCTTGCCGTCCAGCACGTGCCGCACCGCGTTGAGCTTGAGGCGTATCGCGTCCTCGCGCTTTTTCTGCGACGGCATGATGAATGTCCTGCCGATGTAGCGGTTCTTTATCAGCCCTTCGGCGACAGGTATGCCGCTTTCCTGCGAATAGCCCTCCACTGCGGAGCGCGCGGTGTCCGGCACCGCGACAACCACGTCCGCCTTCACCGGCGCCGCCCGCGCGAGCGCGCGCCCAAGGCTGTGGCGCACCTCGTATACCCATTTGCCGTCGATTTTCGAGTCGGGGCGCGCGAAATAAACGTACTCGAACATGCAGTGGCGCGGGTTGCTGCCGCCCACTGTTTTGCGCTTCACAACGCCGTTTGAGACGACCACCACTTCGCCGGGCGCAACGTCGCCCTTCAGCGGGCATTTGATGATGTCGAGCGCCACCGACTCCGAGGCGAAGACAATCTTGTCGTCGTCCCTGCCCCAGCAGAGCGGGCGGATGGAATGCGGGTCGCGGAAGGCGACCAGGTCGCCATCGTCGGTTATGAAAACCACGGAATATGAGCCGTCAAGCGTCTTCATGAGCGCCGCGGCGGCCTCGAAATAGTCCGGCTTCTTGTTGTATTGGGCGACATACTCGGCGAGTATGAGCTCGGCGTCGCAGGTGGAGCAGAATTTCGCCCCCGCATCCTCCATTGCCTTGCGCGCCCTGCCGTAGTTTGAGATGTTGCCGTTGTGCGCAAGCGCGAATTTCTTCCCGTTAATCTCAGCCATGAATGGCTGCGCGTCCTCCGCGCCGCCTGCGCCGATGGTGGGATAGCGCACATGCCCGATGCCCACGTGCCCTGGGAGCGACTCGATTGCCTTTGGGCTGAGCACGTCCGGAACAAAGCCCAGGCCGCGCACCGTGGTTATTTTCTTGCCGTCCGATGTGGAGGCGCCTGCGGAGTCCTGGCCGCGGTGCTGGAGGTTCATGAGGCCGAAATAGATGTCGCCTGCAACGTCCTTGCCTGAAAAGGAATAGATGCCGAAGGCGCCGCAGTATTCGCGCTTGTCCGCGTCCGAGTGGATAGGCTGGGAGGAGGTTACCATACGGATAATTGGAAGGAAAAGCTTTTGAAGCTAGTTTCCCAACGATGGACATGGACAAACTTCTTTGCATGCCGCGCCCGAAAAGGGGGAGCCACAAGGGGCAGAACGGCGTGGTGCTCATAATCGGCGGGAGCGGGACATACCATGGCGCGCCCGTGCTGGCTGCGCGCGCAGCCGTCAGGTTTTGCGACCTGGTTTACTTCTTTTCCAGCCCTGAAAACCAGTCCGTGGTCAGGAAAATGAAATTCTCCACGGCAAACGTCATCTGCGTGCCGAAAAGCAAATTCAGTTTCGCGCTTGCGCACGCCACTTGCGTGCTGGTGGGGAACGGGATGGACACGGGCGCTGCCACGCGCGCAATGGCATCCCGCGTGCTGAAAAGCGGCAAGCGCTGCGTAATTGATGCTGCAGCCTTGCGCGTGCTGCCAGTGAAACTTCTGCACAAGGGCGTAATTTTGACGCCGCACATGCGGGAGTTTGCGGCTGCATTCGGCTGCGAGGCAGATGAGGGGAATGTGAAAAGGATGGCGGAAAAATACGGCTGCACCATACTTCTCAAAGGGGAGCGCGATTCCGTTGCCGCGCCGGGAAAGTTTGCAAGGGTGAAGGGCGGCAATGCGGGCATGACAAAAGGCGGCACGGGAGACGTGCTTGCAGGCCTGTGCGCTGCGCTGTTTTCGCGATGCGATGACCCGATGCGCGCGGCATACACGGCTTCGGCGCTGAACAAGCGGGCGGGGGAGCTGCTTTTCAAGCGATACAAATACAACTTCTCATCCGAGGATTTGGCGGACGGGCTTGCCTGCGCAGCCATCTTTTTGCAGGGCAAAAAGCGGGCGGCCCGTGCGCCTTAGCCGAGTTTCATTGCGGTTGCGCGATGGAAAAGCCCTTCCGCAAATTCAAGCGCGCCTTCAACGTCCTTTTCCTCGAATGAGCCATACCTGTAGCCCGCTTGGTGCAGCTTTGCAGCATAGGAAAAATATTTGTCGTAGTCGGGCCTCGTTATCAGTTTCCTATTCAGCAAATTGTCCCGGACCAAAAACTGCAATGCCATCCTCCCGGTGAATTCCTTTTCCCTGCCAGGGTAGGCAATCTTATCCACCCCTTGGAGATAAAGCATCGCCTCGAGTGAATTTTCTATTGCGCGAAATGCCTCTTCGGCAGCGACGAACATGTGGTCTTCCCCTAAATTATATCTTGATGATTGCAGGTATTGCTCGGCTTTTTGCAGCGCCCAGCCAGCCATTGCCGCCCTGTCAGGCTTGGCGGGCGGCTGCGAACCTTCTTGGTTTTTTGCCATAAAGCTCCACCCCCTCTGCTTGAACGCTTACCGCAAATCGCTCCTGCTTTTTCAGGTCAGCCAGGTATTCGTCCTGCGTGAACACCACAGGATAGCACGAAATGCCGTATTTGGCTGCCACTTCCCCATCCACGTATGGAACCAGCGCGTTGAAAAGTTGCTCTTTTTCCTTTTCAGCCTTCACTATAAAGACCATGTCTATGTCGCTTGGCGCGCCCACCAAATCCTGGCGCACCTGTTGCCTTGCCGCACTTCCAGCAAGGAGGACTGCCTTGATGCCGGGTGTTGATGAAACTGCGAACTTGCATATTTCATCAGCCGCTTCCCGATAAGCCGCATTCAGGCTCATAAAAAGCTTTTTGAGTGCCGGCGTGAGGAAGTGCCTTTCATTGATTTGGTATAGCTTGCCCTTTCCAACACGCTCCATTTTTACAAGCCCGGCCTGGACAAGGGAGGGCATTTGCCTGTTCACTTCCGACACCGCCATGTTTGCTTTCGATGCCAGTGCAGACTCGAGGAATCGCTGGCCCGGGTTGTTCAGGAGCACGTCCAGCGCAGCCACCCTGGTGCGCGTACCGATTATTCGTTCAAGATACAGACACTCACCTTTTGGTTTTCAGAAAACGTTTTCGGAAAAAGGAAATATAAAGGTTTCCCTTGCGGGAATGGCACGCTTTTATACCCCTATCAAGCCTAATCCGCCATATGGACAAAAACGTGTCTTTCAAGAGGAAGATAAGCTCGCGCGCCATCAGGGGCTCGGCGCTGATGCCAATCAAGGGCTTTGCGCTCAGCCCGGGCATCACGGCAGAAGAGCTGCTCGCGGCCTATTCGTCCATAGGCTTCCAGGCAAGCCACCTTGGGAAAGCCGCAAAAATCGTGCGCAGGATGCAGGACGACAAGACCACCATTTTCCTTTCCTTTACCTCGAACATGGTGTCGTCCGGCCTGCGCGAGATAATAGCCCAGCTTTGCGAGAGGAAGCTGGTGCAGGCCATCATCACATCCACCGGCTCAATCGAGGAGGACGTGATGAAGTGCTCGGAGCTTTTCACGCTGGGAAGCTTCACTGCCGACGACACGCAGGTGAAGGCGAACGGCATGAACAGGATTGGCAACATTTTCGTAAAGGACGAGCAGTATGCCAACTTCGAAAAATTCCACCTCGCATTCATGGACGAGATGCACAAGAAACACAACGGGAAGATGTGCATGAGCGAATACGTTGCAGAGCTTGGCGCGCGCCTTGACGACAGGAACTCCTTCCTTTACTGGTGCTCGAAAAACAGGATACCCGTCTTCCTGCCAGGCCCGCTGGACGGGGCGATGGGCGACCATTTCTATTTCTTCAACAAGTCGCATTCCAGCCAGCCGTTCGTCATTGACGCCGCCGAGGAAATCCGCCGCTTCTACGACATCATGCTCCTTGCGGACAAGACGTCGGGCATAATACTTGGCGGCGGGATTGCGAAGCACCACCTCATCGGCGCGGCAATATTGAGGAACGGGCTGGACTATGCGGTTTACCTCTCCACCGGCACCGAGGGGGACGGCTCGCTTTCCGGCGCGCGCCCGCGCGAGGCGGTGTCCTGGAACAAGCTCAAGCGCGAGGAGGATTCGGCGTTCGTGGAAGGCGACGCCACGCTCACTTTCCCGCTTTTGGCGTGCTCCATGCTTCCGAGGGAAAAGTAGCATTCTGCCGGCGTGGCGCCAGAGGGCGAATGTGAAGCTTTTTAAATTTGAATAGGCTACTTATGCCAGACAGCTAACAAAGGTGAGCTCATGGTGAAAATAGTTATCGCAAAACAGCTTGCAGGCAAGAAGATAATCACGAATGACGGCGAGGACCTGGGAAGGCTCATTGACCTTGAGATTTCCGAAGGCTCAGGCAAGATTGAGAACCTCCTTTTGGAGCCCAACCTCGACAACCCGACTGCAAGGCGCCTCAACAAGGAGGACGGCCTGCTCGTGGTGCCCTACTCATCCGTGCTTGCGGCTTCCGACCACATCATCGTGGACAAGAAGACGATTGGCTGATTTCCTGCTTTTTGGTTATTTTTTCCGCCCCTTAGCGTGCGCGCTGCGGCGTTTTCAAGCCGGTTTTTAATCCTAGCCCCCATAAATGCACCGGGAGGTAATGCTATGGCCCTTGAAATTGCCCTGATGATAATCGGCGCGGTGATTTTGCTTCTGGCGCTCTTCTTCGTGCTCGCCTACAATTCGCTCGTCACGATGCGCAACAGGATTGACAATGCCTGGTCGCAGATTGACGTGCAGCTGAAGAAGAGGCACGACCTCATACCCAACCTCGTGGAGACCGTGAAGGGATATACCAAGCACGAGAAGACGGTGTTCGAGGGCGTGACAAAGGCGCGCGCGGCTGCGCTTGGCGCGCAGTCGGTTTCCGAGAAGGCAAGGGCTGAAGGGCAGCTTTCCCAGGCGCTCAAGAGCGTTTTCGCGGTTGCCGAGGCATACCCGAAGCTCGAGGCAAGCGCAAACTTCAAGATGCTCCAGGAGGAGCTGTCGGGCATCGAGGGGAAAATCGCCTACGCGCGCCAGTTCTACAACGACACCGTGATGTCCTACAACACTTCCATCCAGACCGTGCCCACCAACATGGTGGCAGGCATGTTCAACTTCAGCGCGCGCGACTTCTTCAAGGCCGACGAGGGCGAGCGCGAGAACGTGAAAGTGAAGTTCTAGCGTTCCGCTTTTTGTTTTTCTTTTACCGGTTCAGCGTGCGCCGGTTCTTTTTTTTTAGGGCGAAAGCAATGCCTGGCGCGCGCTAGCTTTTCTTTTTTCAAGCCAGCATCCATTTTCAGCGGATGTAGGAAAGGTCGTGCTTGTGCGGCTCGGCCTGGGGCGCCATTCCCTTCGCCGCGAGGGCTTCCTTTTCCATCTTCTTCGCGAACGCCTCGCTTTCGCGCGCGCGCTGGTCAAGCTTCTTCAGGTCCAGCTTGATGTCGAGTATCTTGCAGAGCACTTCGAGCTGCGCCTGCGCGCTCTTCGGGTCCACGAAGCTGCCGTGCGTCTCGCCCATGAGGCAGATGCCCTGCATGCCGCGTATCTTGCCCAAGCCGAGCAGCAGGCCTGCCGCGCCGATTATGGAGCCGCGGCACTCGCCGAAAATCACGCCGTATTTTTTGTATGGCTCCACCATCTTCTTGTGGCTGGCTATCCCGAACACGCGCGGCTTGTCATGCACTTTTCCCGTGCCATAGCCGCCGAGCGTGATTATGAGCTTGACGCCTTTTTTCTGGCAGTAGTCCAGCATCTTGCCCGTCGCCTCGTACTGCGCCTCGGACGTGACGGCCTGGACGTCGCCCGCAAGGATAAGGAGGTCGTGCTTCTTCCCCTTCACGACGTAGAATCGGTTCTTTATCATGCGCATTACGCCGTTCTTCTGCATGATTACCTGGTGCGGGAAGTGCGGCGAGTAAAGCTCCGCCACCTTCTCGGCCTTCAGCTCGGCAATCATGTGCGCGGCGGCGATTTTCCCCACCAGGCCGATGCCCGGCAGGCCCTCAATCAGGATGGGGTCGCGCAGCTTCACCTTGCCTTTCTCCACGATGGTTGTTTCAATCATGCAATCAGTTCCCTTCCTGGAAATTCATGCGGCGGTATGCGGCGTATTTGTCCTCTATCGAGAATTTTGGCGGGTGCGGGCTGCTTGTGGGCACGCCGCAGTGCAGCGCATCGAGCGTGTAGGCCTTGCAGATTCCGCACTTCCTCATCCGCTTCATTTTTCGCCTCTTGACTGCGTCTAATTTGAGTGAGGGGTTTAAATAGGCTGCTCATTTCGTGCAGCGGGAAAAAATGCGCATTTTGCAGTGCCAGCGCCGTGCCTTAAGCTTCAATCTTCGCGAATTCAAGCGAGGACGGGAACGGCTTTGCAGCTGCGGTAAGCATTGCGACAATGTCCTCAAGCACCTTGTCCGCAGACTTGAAGTCGTCGGCCACCACGCGTATCTGGTAGCGGGGCGCGCCAAGGTAGAGGAATTCGACATCCGCGCCCGCCGGCTTTTTTACGGAGGAGAAAATCTTGCCGATGGCTTCCACGCCGTCGGATGAGAAAACGGTGAGCGAGAGGATGCCATTGACTTCCGCGCGCGCCTTCTTCATGCTCTTGGACGCGACTTCAAGGAGCGCCTTGCCAAGCCCCTTCTCGATTTTCAGGCCGGCTATTGCGGATTCTCCCTGGTCGGACAGCGCCTCTATCGCATCAATCAGGCTGCCGTGCTTTTCAATGAGGGCGGAGCGCGCCGCGATTTCCTCGCCCTTCGTGGATTTTGCAATCTTGAGCGCGACCTCGAAGAGCTTGTCCGCGCGCTTCTCGCGGCGGTTGCCCTCGACCTTCGCCTTCTTCTCGCTTTCGGTGACGCGCTTGAGCGACAGGTCAATCTGGCTTTTCTCCAGGTCAACGTGGTAGACTTTCGCGACGAGCTTCTGCCCCTCGCGCAGGAATTCGTGGATGTTCTTTATCCAGCGCGGCGCGACCTCGGAGATGTGGACGAATGATTCCTTGGCGCCGTACTCGTCAAGCGAGCAGAACGCGCCGTAGGGCATGATTTTCTTTACTGTTACCAGCACCAGTTCGTCCTGCTCGGGCATATCGGCCATGTTTAATCAACCTTTCAAAGATTCAAAGCACTTTGAGGACTTTGCAGCCTTCGGCGACCTCGACGCGCGAGCCAGACGGCCTGGCAAGGACTTCGTTGCACACCAGGCAGGAGACCGCGGTTGCGGCATTGCCGAAAACGTTCTGCTCGTTCCCGCACTTGCATTTTACCCTTAGGAATTTGCTCATCAAAACACCTTAGTTGAATTCGAGTTTCTTCTTCGTGCGCGTGCCAATCACGCGTTCCTGCTTCTTCTTGCACACCGAGCATTCAAGCGTTATCTTCTGGCGCTTGCCCTGCTTCTTCACGGTCTTTTCTCCCGCGCGCTTTCCGCCGTGGCCGAACAGGCTGGCTTCGTGCTTGCGGTTGCCGATTGCCATCGGGCGCGCCTTGCCCTTCCCTGCAAGCTTCGCCTTGTGCGGCGTGTGCTTGCGGCATTTGGGGCAGTATGCATTCACTTCCTTCGGATACTTCATGGTAACACCTGTCGTTCGTGGCCTTGACGCCACCTATATCGTTTCCGCGATTTTCTGGCGCAAGAGAAGCTCAGCCTCCTGCGAGGGCATGTCGGATTCCTGCCCGGCCTTGAAGGGGCCGAACCTTTCCCTGTTCATGCCGACGTATTCCTGCACTTCCTTCGTGAACCTCACGCGCTGGACATCTGGCTTTTCCGGCGCGGCGGCGGCTTTCTGCCCGTCGCCGGCATTCTCCTTTTTCCTGGACTCGAAGCGGGAAAGCAGGGAATCCAGCTTCCCGTTCTCCTCCTGCACGATGCCCCGGAAGCGGTCGTACACGTCGTACTCCTCCCGCGTCATTTCCTCCACCTTGGCATCCTGCCCGCCGCTCCGAATCACGCGGAACAGCAGCTTCTGCTGCCGTATGAGCACGATTTCGCGGATTGTTGCAGCCGCGTTCTCGAACTCGCGCATCTGGAGCACGGAGCGGTTGGACTCCATCTCCGAGAATTTCGAAGACAGGAATGCCTGCACAGACGGATAGAAATCATCGGGGAGCTTCCCAAGCCCTGGCTGCGCCTTCTCTTCCCGCGCAAAATCGCGCAGGCTCTTGTAGGTCAAATCAGCCATGCTCGCATCCCGTTGCAGTTGCAGCCGTCTAGGGAGGCTGCGCTACAGTTCCAGTTCAAAAGGTATAAAAAACAACCTCTTGTGTTGTTTTTTAGATTTGGAAGTGGAGGCGCACTTCCAAACAGAGGACAAATTTCCAGAGAAATTTGTCCGCATATGGAAATCCGATAGGATTTACATATACAATGAAAAACTTCCAGAGAAGTTTTTCAGCAGTGGAATTATAGAAATTCCACTACAATAAAAACCAGAGCGTAGCGATGGTTTTTAGAAGCCGGGCGAAGTTCAGCCGTGATGCCCCCACGCATGAGGCGCGGTTTTTTAGCATTGGAACGGGTGGATTCCATTCCAACCGGAAAAATGCGCGCCAACGCGCATTTTATAAACAATTGGGGTCATTAAAAGCCAGCTCTATTCTGAGCTTGGCATTGGAAAGGTGATTTCTTGAGCAAGATATTCTCATCAGCAAAGGAACTGAAGGAAGGAAAGTACGTCATAATAGAGGACATCCCTTGCAGGATTGTCAACATAGACTCGTCAAAGCCCGGGAAGCACGGCGCCGCGAAGATGCGCGTGACCGGCATCGGCGTGTTCGACAGCCAGAAAAAGATGCTTCTCGTCCCGTCCGACGCAGACGTGGAAGTGCCAATCATCGAGAGGCAGACAGCGCAGGTGGTGGCAGTGAACGGCAACACCGCGCAGCTCATGGACACCACGACTTACGAGGTGTTCGAGCTCTCCATCCCGGAGGAGATAATGAAGGACGCTGCAGCCGGGAAAGAGGCGGACCTCATGTGCGCCATGGACCGCAAGGTAATTACAAGAATACACTAAGGGTTGATTGCATGCAGGTAAACGTGAAGGACAAGAAGGAAAACAAGTCGCTCTCAAGGCAGGAAATCACCTGCGAGATATCGTTCGAGAAGGCAATGCCTTCGAGAAAGGATCTCCGCGAGGCAATATGCACGGCAACGGGCATCGCGCCCGAGCTGCTGGTCATCGTTTCCTCGAAAGGGAGCTTTGGGCAGAAGTGCGGGACAGTGCTCGCGCACGCATATGCCAGCAAGGAAGCGCTTGCCGTCGAGAAGAAACACCTGCTTGTGCGCGACGGGCTGATGGAGAAGAAAAAGAAAGAGGGCAAGAAAGCCGCGGCAAAGAAAAAGTAACGTAGGGTGAAAATATGGCTGACGCAAAACCAAAACCTGCAAAGAAAATCAAGCCCTACAAGGCAACAAAGCCCTGCCCGAAGTGCGGCTCAAGCGTAAGGCTCGCAGAGCACAAGGACAGGCGTGCATGCGGCAAGTGCGGCTATTTCGAAAAGAAGTAGCTGCGGCAACGGGGGCATGAGGGAAGTGGAAAGGCTTGCTGCAGTTTCCATCCTAATCCTGCTCATCCTCTCAGTTTTTATCTTTCCCATAGGCAACGCCAGCTCAAGCGTATTTTACACCTCCATTGCGTTTGCAGCCTGCGCGCTTTTCCTCGCATCCTGGAACACTGACATTAAGCGCGGGCTCGCGTATTTGCGCCTCGCGCCAAAGTGGAAAGACGCGCCGCCCCTTGCTTGGCAGTCGCTGCTGCTTTTTGCCGCCTGCGCAATCGTGACCGTCGCCATTACGGGAATTTTCATGCTCGCAGGCGCGCTTGACACGGACAAGGTCTATGGCAAGATGGTCCTCCTTCCCTTGCCGGTGCTTGTGCTTGCATTCACGCTTGCCCCGCTGGGCGAGGAGATGTTCTTCAGGGGCTTTCTCTTCAGGAAGGCAGGCGAGTGGGCGGGCGCAAGGCTTGGGGGCGCGCCGGCATGGGCAGTGGGGGCGCTGTTTTCCTCGCTCCTGTTTTCGCTCATGCATGCGGCCTATGGCTCGCTTGCAGAGCTTGCGGTTGCGTTTGCAGTGGGCGTGGTGCTATGCATCGGCGTGAAAAGGACAGGCTCGCTCGTGCCCGCCGTGCTTGCACACGCTGCTTTTAACCTTGTCTCCGTTTTCATGGCGGTGTTCCTTTGATTTGCCTGGGGATTGAAAGCACTGCGCACACGCTTGGTGTGGGGATTTGCGAGCTGCAAGGCGGCAAGCGAACAAGGGGCGGCGGCATCCGTGTTCTTGCAAACGAGAAAAGCATGTACAGGCCGCCCGCGGGGCAGGGCATACTGCCGCGCGCTGCAGCAGACCACCACGGCGAAAATTTTTTGCCGGTCCTTGCCAGGGCGATGGCGAGCGCGGGGATAGCGCTTCGCGACGTGGACTTGTTTTCCTTTTCGCAGGGGCCAGGCATCGGGCAGTGCCTCCGCGTGTCGTGCACCGGCGCAAAATACCTTGCCTTGAAATGCGGCAAGCCCATCGTCGGCGTGAACCACTGCGCAGCGCACCTTGAGATTTCGCGCGGGCTTCTGGGCATGCGCGACCCGCTTTATGTTTACGTGAGCGGGGCGAACACGCAGCTCATCGCAGGAAACAGCGCAGGCGCGCGGAAAGGGCGCGCGGATGGCTTGGCGCGTGGCGCCCGCGGTTATTCCGTGCTTGGCGAAACGATGGATATGGGGCTGGGCAACCTGTTCGATGTTTTCGCGCGCGAGGCGGGCTTTGCCTACCCCCATGGAAGCGAGGTCGCAAGGCTCGCCGAAAAGGGGAGATATTTCCCGCTCCCTTACACCGTGAAGGGGATGAATTTCGCATTTGCAGGCCTGCTCACCTCGGCAGTGCGGGAAGTGGGCAGGAAAAGGGCAGAGGACATCTGCCATTCGCTCATGGAAACCGCCTTCGCGGAGATTTGCGAGGCGTCCGAGCGCGCATTATGCCTCACCGGCAAGAAAGAGATGGCGGTGTGCGGGGGCGTGGCGCAGAATGCGCGCTTCTGCGAAATGCTTTCCATTGTCGCGTCCGAGCACGGCGCGAGGTTCGGGGTGGCGGCGCCGGAGTACAATGCAGACAACGGCGCGATGATTGCCTACCTCGGGATAGTGCAGCAGGCGCGCGGAAGGAAAAAAGGCATAAGCTCGCTTGCGCCAAACGGGTATTGGAGGATAGACGAAGTGGCTTAGGCGGAAAGTTGGATGGGAAACGCGGAAATGGCGCATGGCTGGGAGATATTGATGGCAAATTTCTATGACAGGATGGAGGAGAACAGGCGCAACTCATACATCCTGGTTGCGCTTGTGTTTTGCGTGTGCCTTGCTGCGGTGTGGGGCATTTCGGTGCTGTTTTTCGGCGACAGCGGGCTCGGCTTTGCCCTGGGCGCGCTTTTCTCCGGGGGCTATGTCGCCGCCACTTATTTCGCTGCGGACGGAATGATTCTCGGGGTGTCCGGCGCGCGCGAGGCGAAAAAGGAGGAGTTCCCCTATCTCGTCAATGTTGTCGAGGGGCTTTCCATTGCGGCGGGCGTGCCCATGCCGAAAATATATGTGATTGACGACCCTGCGCCAAATGCGTTCGCAGTCGGCACGTCGCCCGAGAAAGCGTCGGTTGCATTCACCACGGGGCTGCTTTCCATGATGGGCCGCGCGGAGCTGGAAGGCGTTGCAGCGCATGAGCTGTCGCACATCAGGAATCTGGATTCGAGGATGGCGACCATGGCGGTTGCAATGGTTGGCTTGATTGCCATACTTTCCGACCTTGGCCTGCGCTCCATGTTCTGGGGGGGAAGGGGGAACAGCAGGGGCGGGCGGGGAGGAAGCGGGCTTGCCATTGTCGGCCTGATAATAATCATTCTCGCGCCAATAGCATCCCAGCTCGTGAGGCTGGCGCTCTCGCGCCAGAGGGAATATTTGGCAGATGCAAGCGGCGCGGAGCTCACGCGCTACCCGGAAGGATTGGCATCCGCGCTTGGGAAGATGGAAAAATCCGGCACCATGGTGCGGAAAGCCACCGACGCCACGGCATCGCTTTATTTCGCCAATCCACTTTCCATGGGCGGCTTGCTCTCCACCCACCCGCCAATCAAGGAAAGGATAAGGCGGCTGAAGGAGATGTAGCTATTTCTGCAGCAGAAGCTAAACCGAAGAAAAGTAGGGAAGGAAAATCGGCGCGGAGAGCAGCCTGTAAAGCTCGAACGCCGCCACCATGGAAACCGCGAGCGCGAGCAGGGGATAGATGGCAAGGTCGGCAATGGAAAGCGCAAGCGCGCGCATCGCGGAGGGGAGGAGCGGCTGCGCCTCGCCGCCAAAATCGCCGGATGAAAGCTCGTCTATTTTGTCCTTGACAGCGGATGTTTCGTCAAGCTCGAGCAGCGGGAGGGATGCGAACTTGCCATCGAACTCCGACGCAAGCTGGGAGGCCGCGGCAAGCTCCTTTTGCGTGCCGCTCACCGAGAAGGTGTAGGTGAAAAGCAGCGGATAGACGGCATACGCCGCGATTGCAATCGCCATCGCAGCTGCGCCAAGCTTGCGCGTGGCGAAAAAGGTGCGGAGCAACAGGCCGGCTGGAAGGAAGACGGCAAGCGCGGATGACTGGATGAAGCCTGCCAGCTCAAGCTCAAGGAAGGAGAGGGCTGATGAGATATAGAGCATGTTGGAGGCGCCTGAGAGCTGCTGCGAAAGAGATTGGAGCGCGAAAAAAGGCTGGGCGGACACCACGCCCAATGAAAGCTGGAGGGAGGAGGCGAACCCGGTGATGTCTGAGGCGCGGAAAAGCAGGGAGGCGAGAGAGCGCTGCGAAAGCTCGAGCGCGGCAAGATTGCAGGCAAGATAGGCGTGCGGCGATGATTGGGGGTTGGCAATTTGCGGGCAGGAAGGCGGCACGGGAATCGGAAGGGACGAGAAAGTGGCCTGCAAAAGGAGCGCAAATGACATCACGCAGCCGAGCATTGCGGCGGAGATTATGCCCTGCCCGAGTTCCTCGGCGCCAAGCAGGCGCAGCCTGCGCACGGAAAAGCCCAGCCCCACGCCGAACAATATCCCGCCGATGAGTATGGATATGGTGGCGGCAGTTATCGCTAAGTCAAAGTTGGCAGAAGACGCGGACATGTCAAATGTCTGCTGCATAAGCTTGCAAGCCAATCAACTGCCAGGGCTGCGTGCCGGGCAGGTCGGGCCATAAGGCGCGGCGGCATGCGTTGACTTTAGCGCCTTAGGAAGTGAACTTGACCACAAGAGCGCCGCCGAGCGCGGCGAGCAGTGTGTCAAGGCCGATGGTTACGAACAGCACCACTGCCACCATCAGGGTGGAGGAGACCGCATCGCCCAGCGGGTTCTTGTTGAGCAGGGCGAGTATGAGAAGGACGATGGATGACGTGAATGCGCCGAAGAACCCGGCAAGCGCGCCCACCAGCGCGCCCCGCTTTATGCCCATTGGCGCCTTGCGCAGCTTCTCAAACACTATCGCCGCAAGCGCGCCTGCGAGCAGGGGAAGCAGGCAGATTACGGGCACGAAAGTTATTGACATTAGGGGCGTGTCCGTCATGAAAAGCACTGCGGCTTCGGACGCCATGAAAAAGAGGAAAAGCAGCAGTCCGCCCGCAATGGCGGCAACTAGGTGCTCTGCAACGCTCCTTATCCTGCCAGCAGGCAGGAAGGAAAGCAGGGGCTTTTCAGGCGCGGACGATTTCCGCGGCTCTGAGATGATTGGCTTTTGCTGCTCTGATGCCTTGTGAACGTCAATGGCTGGCTGCTTGTAAGATGGAACGGGCAGAATATCACCAGGCTGACTTTTGGATGCAAGGTATAAAGGCTTATCGGCAGGCAGGATGGCGATAGTATGGCTTTGGTTGTTATGGCAGGCGGGAGTGCGGCACGGAAAACTGCGGCGTTACTGCGTGAGTATCCTCACGTCCGTCCTGTTGCCCGGGGTTGCATCCACCGCCGCCTTGAACGCGAGCGGGTCTGCGCGCGTGTCGGACAGGTAGTTGTAGTGTATCGGGATTGCCACCTTCGGCTTTATGCGCGCGACGGCCTCCGCCGCCTCCTTCACATCCATGGTGTAGGTGCCGCCGATGGGAAGGAGCGCGATGTCGCAGTCAATGCCGGACATTTCAGGAATCAGGTCGGTGTCGCCTGCGAAATAGACGCGCGCGGACTTGAAGCGGATGATGAAGCCCGCCCCCTTGTCGCGCGGGTGGAATGGCTTGCCGATGTTGTAGGCGTGCACGGCCTCGATTGCCACGTGCCCCACCATTTCCTTTCCGCCGATTTCTATTATGCGGACCGGGAGCTTGCAGTTGTTGCCGATGAGGATGGTGCGCGGCGTGGTGACGGAAGGCGCTGCAACCGCGTGGTCGGTGTGCCCGTGGGAGTAGAGTATGGCGTCCGCCGCGGGGTAGCCGCGCGGAAGCACGAACGGGTCTATGTATATCCTCAGCCCGTCAGCCTCGAGCATCACGCTGGAGTGGCCGAACCATACCACGCGTACGCCTGAAAAAACCGTGCTGTTTGCCATGCGCTTAACTTGGGGGCGTGCGTTTTTATTAGTTATGAAGAGAAATGGCTCCACGGTGCTGGTGATTTGATGTCAGAGAACATTTTCTACGATTGCATAGTTGTCGGGGCTGGCCCCGGCGGCTCCACGGCAGCCTCGCTGCTCTCAAAAAAGGGGAAGCGCGTGCTTCTCATTGACAAGGAGAAGTTCCCGCGCGACAAGACGTGCGGCGACGCGATTTCCGGCAAGGCGCTCTCCATCCTCGAGGAGCTGGGGCTGGTCGGCGCAGTAGAGAAATCCGACCACGGCGAGATTGACGGCGTGCTTTTCTCCTCGCCCAACGGCACTGTCGCGTCCATCCCGTTCGGCAGGAGCGGGGAGCAAATCTCCAAGGGCTACACGTGCAGGCGCCAGGTGTACGACAACCTGCTTTTCCAGAACGCGAAGAAAGGCTGCGACGCGCTGGAAGGCATGGCGGCAACCGCGCTTGTGAAGGAGAACGGCACCGTCGCCGGAGTGAAGGCGAAGGGCGCTGACGGGAAGGAATACGAGTTCCGCGGGAAGATGGTGATTGGCGCGGACGGCGTGAATTCCATGGTGGCGCGCGAAATCCGCGGCAGCGAGGTGGACCCCAAGCACACCTGCATCGCGTACCGCGCGTATTACTCGGGCATTTCGGGCATGAGCGGCAAATTGGAAATCCATTTCGTGAAGTCCATAATGCCGGGCTACTTCTGGATATTCCCCATGGAAAACGGGCTGGCAAACGTCGGCGTGGGAATGGTGATGGACGACATGAAGAAGCATGGCACCGACCTCGGCAGGGCGATGGAGGCGATGCTCAAGGAGAACCCGCTTTTCAAGGAGAGGTTTGCAAACGCGAAGATGGTGTCGCCGCTGAAGGCATGGCAATTGCCGTTCGGCTCGAAAAAGAGGAAGCTGCACGCGCAGAACGCGCTTCTTGTTGGCGACGCGGCAGGCCTTGTGGACCCGTTCTCCGGGGAGGGCATTGGGAATGCCATGCTGTCCGGCAAGCTCGCGGCAGAGGTTGCATACGAGGCGCTGGCAACAGGCGACACGAGCGAGGCGTTCCTTTCGCGCTATGATGAAAGGGTCTGGAACACGGTGTGGAACGAGCTTGAGCTGAGCTACAAGATGCAACGGCTCGGCAAGGTGGAGTTCCTGCTGAATTTCGTGGTGGGCAAGGCGGCGAAAAGCCCCAAGGCGCGCGAGGCGATTTGCGGGACGATGTCAAACAAGGAGGCGAAGAGCGGGTATGCCTCGCCCCTGTTCTACCTGAAGCTCCTGTTCGAGTAGGCATATGGAAACCAACATACTTGGCGCCGGCCCCGCAGGGCTTTGCGCTGCGATAAACCTTGCGCGCGCTGGGAAAAGCGTCAAAGTGCATGAAAAGCGCGAAGGGGCGGGGATGCGCTTTTGCCCCAACCTGCAGGGGTTGCGCTATCTTTACATGCCGCCAGGGGAATTCCTGCGGCAGGTGGGCGTGGAAGCTGGCGTGGAATTCCGCTACTTTTCGCGCGCGGTCATTTGCACAAGAGGCAGGAAAATGGAGCTGGACTGCTCGGGCGGAAGCCAGATGCCCTTTGTGCTGCGTGGCAGCGGCGGGAAGCTGGGGGATGGAACGCTTGATGCCGCGCTCTTTTCGGAAGCAAGAAGGCTCGGCGTGGAATTCGAGTTCAATTCGCGCGCAACCGAGCGCGACGCGCAGATAGTGGCGACGGGCAGCAGGGGCGAGCCGGACCAGGCCGCGCTTGGAAGCGTGTTTGAGAACAGCGATTTCCCGCGCGACTGCCAGCTTGTCATGTTTGACGACAGGTATTCGCCGCGAGGCTGGTACTCTTACATATTGCCCTTGGGCAAGGACGAAATCGAGTTTGTCACCTGCGTGTCAAAGCCGCACATCCCGTTGCTTTCGCAACTGCATGCAAAGGCGATGGAAGGGAGGAAGGAAATTTCCGATGCTGTTGGCGGCAGGAAAAAAATCGCTTCCTTCGGAGGCTCGGCGTCCTCGCGCATCCCGAAAAGCGCGTTTGTTGGCGGCAAATATTTTGTCGGCGAGGCAGCCGGCTTCCAGGACCCGTACATGGGCTTCGGGATTGCCTACGCGCTGCGGAGCGGGCATCTTGCGGCGCGCGCAATGATTGAGGGAGAGGATTATGATGCGCTTTGGAAGCGCGAGTTCGGCTATTACCTGAGGAAGGACGCCGCCTACAGGTTTACGATGTGGCTGGCGGGCGATTCGGCTGCATCGCTCGTGATGTCAAAGTACAAGGACCATCAGCGCGCGAACCTGTCCGCCGCGCTCCCTGAAAAAAATCCCGCTTACCGCGCGCTCGTCGAGGGAGTGTCGCTGCTCGCGCGGGCAAAAAAAAGAGCGAGCGGAAGCTGGTAGGTTCGCAGCAAGCCGCCCTATTTTTCGGCGCACCGAAAAATGGACATCTTGTGCGTTGCGACGCACAAGACCGTCCGCTGGGACGGGATTCGCCCGCCCTGAACACTACACACTGGCCATTTTCGCGTGGCAGATTCTCCCTATAGTGGTTTTTTTGTTTGCTGCGGAGCACTGGCGCCACCGGCTTGAATGGTGGTTTTCTGTTTCCGGGCCATTGCAGTCCGCTCCTTCAAGTCGCCTCGTTGCCTTTCGGGATCCATTGAATAATTCAAGTAGTCCATCTGTTTTTGTATCGTCTTGCGGATGTCCTCGCCTGCGATTTTCTCGCAGATGTAAAGCCCCAAGTCAATCGAAGACGTCACCCCGCGCGCGGTTATGACGTTCCCATCATCTACAATCCTCTCATTAGACACTTCTTTTGCAAATTTACGCAGATAATCTATGAGGGCAGGGTGAGTGGTGGCTTTTTTGCCATCCAAACCCCCTGCCACGCCAAGCAGTATGCTCCCGCCGCAAACAGCAGCTATTTTCGCGTCCTTGTCCGTGTTTTTGAGCCAGAGTATGAACTTCGCGTCCTTTACGAGTGTCCCTATCGAGTTCCCGCCTGGCACTATCACATAATCGTAGCCTGAAAGATTGTTTTTCACTCTGGATGGGAGAATCTCGAGCCCCTCCCATGATTTTACCTTTTCGCTGAACGCGCACACGTCCCATTCCAAGTCAGGAACAAAACCCATTGTCTTGAGCCGAGTTATTGGATCGAACGCTCCTGCGAAGTCCAGCGTGGTCATGCCATCGTAAATGACAAAAGCTATTTTCATGCTTCTCACGGAGCATTTATTCAATTCTTATATTTAAACTCCTTTTGTTTCCGTGGAATAGCTACGCCACAGCGCGGATGCCCATATTCTCCTCGCCGGGTGAGCCTCACACCTGTCTAGGGAAATGCCTGAAACTTGCCGAAATGCCCCCACCAATCCTCTAATTTTTCGTCCGTCTGATGCGGACTTGAGTATCAAACCGTCCGCTGGGTCAGTGACTCCGTCTCAGACGGTAAAAAGAGACCCCATTTCCTAGGAATCGAGGAGACGGTCGTTCGTCATTTCACTTGCTCTTCTTTTTCCTTTCATTGGTAGTTCTGTCCGCGGGGGCAGTGTCAGACTGCCCAAAGACACGTCGTTTCCTAGGAAATGATGGGGGCGATTGACTTGCTCTGCATTCATAAACGTTATTAATACGAAAACCATATCCATCCCCATGGCAAACGGAAAGCTGAAGAAAACAATCTCGCTCCTAGACGCGACTTCAATTGGCATAGGCGCGATTGTGGGCGCGGGGATATTCGTTGTCCTTGGCGTGGCGACCGGCTTGGCAGGCTCCGCAGTCATCGCCTCGATTATCATAGCAGGCGCCGTTGCCATGCTTACCGCATCAAGCTTTGTGAGTCTTAGCAAAACAACTCAGAAAGAAGGAGGCGCCTACGAATTCGCGCATAAGCTCCTTCCGCCGTTCTTGGCTTTCCTCACGGGCTTTCTCTGGCTTACGTCAAACGTGGTCGCGGGGGCGACCGTTGCGCTCGGCTTTTCACTCTATCTTTCCTCGCTCTTTCCCGGCTTGCCAGCGGCGCCCATAGCCGCCATTGCCTGCCTCGTGGCAACCGCCCTTAATTACTCGGGCATGAAGCATTCCGTCTCGATGAACAACGTGCTTGTGGCAGCCAAGGTTCTCGTTCTCCTGTTTTTCGTTCTAGCAGGATTTTTCTTCTTTAAAGCCGGCAACTTTTCAGGCATAGGCAGCACACCGCTTGGAGGCGTGCTTTCAGGCGCGGCGATAATCTTCTTCGCGTACGGGGGCTTCGCCAGGATAACCGTGGTTTCCGAGGAAGTGAAAAACGCGAAGCAGAACGTGCCTAGGGCAATCATTCTGGCGCTTGCAGTTTCTACGGTTCTTTACCTCTTAGTATCTATAGCCGCGGTCGGGCTTGGCGGCGCTAGCCAATCATTCACATCTGGCGCCTTCCTCTCTTCAGCAATAAGCTCCACCGGAATACCGTATGCAGCGCTTATTGTCTCCCTAGGCGCGCTGGCGGCAACTGCAAGCGTGCTTTTGACCACCGTGATGGGCGTGTCGCGCGTGGCGTTCGCAATGGCGCGCAACAATGACGCGCCTAAGGCATTCGCCAAAGTGGATTCCGAAAGCGGGGTGCCAAGAAACGCCGTCCTGGCTGCAGGCATCGCATCCGCGCTCCTCGCACTCCTTGGCGACCTGACGCTTGTTGCATCTGTCAGCAGCTTTGCCCTGCTCGCCTATTATGTAGCTGCCAATTATGCCGCTCTCAGGCTCAAGGCGAATGCATCTGCCAAGCTGATTTCTGCCGCGGGGCTGGTTTCATGCTTTGCCCTTATGGCGTTCCTTTCGCAGCAGGCGCTCATGATAGGGGCTCTTGCAGTCATATGCGGCTCAGCATACTATTATTTCAGAAAAAAATAAGCACAGGCGTTTTCGTGTGCGCAAGCCAATTCTTCTATGAGCAGCTAGAGGATGCGATTGCCGGGCCGTCTTATCCTTGTTTCATCCAAGTTAATGGGATCCACTTCGGGCTCCTTGAGGTCGTAAATGGAAATCACGGAAATTGACGCTGGAAGCGCGCTGAATTCCTTCTGGATGGCTTTCATTTCCTCTCTGGATAGGGGAGGGGTCTCTGAAGGCTTCCTGAGGGGCGTATCCAACTGGACCTCGTCCGGTCCTATCCTTCCAGCCAGGCGTGCCATCTCGCCGGCGCATCCCTTATTCTCGGCAACGAACATCATCTGCAGCACGAGCTTTCCCTTGAATTCCTTCCTGAAGTTCATTATGCCATCTACAATTTGCCCGAACTTCAAGCCTTCGATGGGCCTGCTGACTTTTTGAAAAACTTCCTCGTTGGAAGCATCCAGCTTCGCGGCCACTATGTCCGCGTTGCAAAGCGCTGCCCATGCCATCCGGCTTTTTCCAGATCAGGTTGTCGCGGTAGGTGAAGCCAGCGCGCTCCAAGAGGAAGACGAAGTGGAACGGAATCGGGTATTTCCTTCCGTTTGAGATTATGTCAGATATGTTTACGCAGCAGTACCGGCCGACCTGCAATACGCGGAAGCACTCCCTGAATACGGCCTCCATTGACTGGAGGTAACCCATATAGTCGTCAATCGCGCCTATGTTGCCCTTCACGTTTCCGTAGTTTTTCACATTGAAGTAGGGCGGGCTTGTCACGATGAGCTGCACGCTTTCATCGGCCAGATCGGCCATGTTGCGCGAGTCGCCGATTATCACGGAATGTTTCGTTTCCATGAAGCAGGCTGCGCTGAGTAGTCGATAAATATTTTGATGCGGATATAGGCACAAAAGTGTCTATATTCCGCGGAAATGGGGGGTGTACTTAAGTAAAATATCCGTTCAATTATCAATAAACGATTTGAAAAATGAAAAAACAGATTTGGATCTTTCACCCCTTATGATGACACCCATCTCCAGATTTTTCTTGAAACCGCCCTCGGTCCAATTCGCGCTACCTATGTATGTGGCATGTTCCCCAAAACAAATTATTTTGGCATGGAACCAGAGATCTTTCATATGATGCACTTTTATCCCGGCATCGCGCAACATGGATATGGAAAGTTCTTGTTCCTCTTTTTTATCGCTAAAAACAGACCGTGGCGGCAAAGTCAGAACCGTAACTACCGCTCCTCTTTTTCCAGCCGCATGTATTTCTACAAAAAAGTCAGATATTTGATCTGGCTGTAAAATTGGCATAACGATAATAATCTCAGTTCCGGCAATGACAGATCTGAACCATTTTTTTATAGTTTCCCTCGTGGTCAGCCATCCGGCTGGGAGACGTTTTGAAGGATATGTTACGACTATTTCTAAATCCTGTTGGCGTACATATTCTTTGATAAGATCATCAAGGATGGCGTCGTTTGCAGATACCTCAAACAAGTAGTCTTCTAAAGTGGCGCCGGGCATCTGGTTTCTCACACGCTTCAGTGCCTTGTTGAGTTCGAGAAAAGAAATGAAATCACGATAATCGAAGGGCGGTCTCATCTTTTCTGCCAATTTTCCAATCAGATATGATGCTGGTTTTATCATTCTTTTGACCTCTCTGCCAGTTTTATTGAACTGAAAACCTTGGATGCCAGCTGCCTTGAAAGATGCTTGTTGAAATCGCAGCAGCCGTTGGCGACGTAAGTACAGTAGTGACATCCGTCTTCGTCTCCGTCTTCAAGTGGACAATTTATGAGGGAATCCCAGCTATCGATCCATTCGCGAAGATTTCGGCGAATGGTATCTTTCATTCCGCCCAGTTTCACCTCCCCAGGTTCGCGAGAAAAAATCATTATAGCCGCATAGTTTCCTTCGTAATATATCCTTTCGCCAAGCATCCCGGCCTCTATGCCGCAATAAACTGGCAAAGCCTTAATCATGATATGACTTATCGTATGTAGGAATTTTCGTTTTTCCGCCTGAATATCTAAAACTCCCAATTCAGATAAGGCTTTTGTAAGTGCTTCGTTATCGAATCCGATGAGCAAGCCTTCGGTATCAAATTGATAGTATAATACTGGCCACTGATCGAAGTTGTTGTTTACTGGTAGCTGAAAAATGAAATTATCGTCATCGTAAGAACCGCTTAACCAACCATAAACGAAAGTGACTACGCGAATCTTTCCTGAATGGCCGATGTATTCCACGCAATGATCACGGAGAGCCGAAGCCATCCTCTTGGCAGAATTTTCATCGGTTTGTAGCCATTCCGGTAGCTTTTGTTTTTCTTCTATCTGCGATGGACGAAGGAGATCAACCTTTCTTTTTATGGACATTAACCGCAGGTACTCGATATTGGTTTTATATTCTGCAACATAAGACCGAACCTGTTCAACATCATCGGTTATTCCTAGATACGTGAGAATGGGAGTCAGGAGACTTTTAGTTAGTCCGCTCAACGGTTGATCGCTAATAAGGCATCCGATGTTTGCCCGTACCCGATCCAATTCTGTTTCGGAAATTTTTTTCCTGCAATCCCCGTATTTTAATGAAAGCCAGTCCAGAATATAATCTGGTTCGATACCATGCTGCAATTCTGAAATGTTGTAGAATATTTCATTAAAAATCAATGGAACGTATGTTTCTCTGCCCCTCGCCTTTTTCGGACTGGAAAACCACCTATGAGACATCGTCTGCTCGTCATATTCTGAGAAAGACGAAGGGTACACCCCCATCGGTTTTAATCTTATTTCTTGCCCGCCTGGCAAATCGAATCGTATTCGCCTATTGCTCCAGTTTTCATCGCCCTCTATCCAAGCCCTGCTAGTCTGAGACACAAATAATGGGCGTGCCAACGAGTATATCGGATATGCGCGGGCGTTCCATCTTCGCCCAGTCTCATTTTTACTATCGCAGAACACCAAGTCAGTAAAGAAGGACCCAAGTACTCTTTCTCCCGCCAGGATGTGACGCAGGTTATCAAGATTGCCCGAATGGTTTGTCTGGGCCGGATCGTCCAGCCAGTATAGAAATTTTCTCCTGTCTGCTAAGTGAATTTCCAATACTCGTGGGAATATTTCCAGTTGAGGAGATATGGAAGAATCCAAAACATAAAATACGAGATTTTTGCCCTCAGCACTGCGTTGAAGTAGAGATTTTACTTTCTGACCGACCTCAATTTCAAAATCTCTTGTAATGGACATAACGGATTGTAATCTTGGATAGATTACTCTCCCGTTCAAAAACTTGCTGGTAACACCAGGTATGCTAGGACTGTAAGCCAGAACCTTGCCTGGTAGATAGCTGTAAACAAGCTGGTGCTCCTGCCGGTTGAGGCCGTCATCAATATTGCTTCTTCGACGCATAATGCACCTCAACTGGTGTCCGATCCGTTTACCGATGGATCTTCTTCGTCTTCATCCACATTCCATAAAGGAATTCTATCAAAACCCCTTACAGTAGCTATTTCATCATTTTTAAGTGATATCAGAACACCTTCAGATACATCACGGAGGCTTAGCAAACCCAACAAGTTGCCTATATTTATTGGTCGTCCTTCTTTCTTTTCAAGTTTGTTTCTCAGTTCACCCAGTATCCCAACCCGTTGGAATTCTGAAAAATCCCTATCCCTTAACCGATCCAATTTACCCTGATTTCTCGTTATGCCTACCCCCAAACTGAAGATTAGATTCTCTCTTCCAAGGCGGGAATCGGACAATGCACTTTTATAGAACGCAATGAAGGTTTCAAAAGCCATCTCAAAATCTGAATTTTGTTCTTCTGAAACCGCCAGTGCCCGCCTAATTTTCTCCTTTATATCTGCAAGTATCCTGGCATCATCCAGTATGGCCTTGGTTTCTTTCATAAGGTATATTCTCCGTTCCGGTCTAACATCATATTGTGTGAAAAGAATCAAATGAAAAACACCAGGTATGATTTTTTCCATTACCTCGTAGGTTCTTTTATTTATTGGGGATGGCTCAAGTAAAAATTCTGTCGAATTGTGTGTTTCCTTGAATGATGTGAAAAAAGAGGCTTCCCTTTCCAGATAATGATTGAGTATGAGAAGAGACATTCCGCATGAGTTTCTGCCCCTGGCTATTCTGCTTCGCGCCTGAACATATTCTGATATGAGCGTCGGAAGCCTGAAAAATTGGATGAGGTTGAGTGACTCAAAATCAATGCCGTTTGCAACCGTACTGGTAGCGAAGGCAAATCTCACCCTGTCTGCGGGAAGTCGTCTCCGTTTAAGATCAGACAGAGCATATGCCGCTTCTTGAAACCGTCCGACTTCCTGAGGATCATCCGCCGTGACCTGTATTATCTCATATTGATTCCTTCTAAGGGAGAGTCTGTTAGATATCACTTTGTCTTCAACTGAAAATGCAACCCTTGCAAGGTTGTCCTTGCTTGTGAAATAATTCAGAACCATTGATTCGTCAGGTTGCATTCCGTTCTCTCGAATCTTGTTGATAATGAACTCACTGGTTAATTGAAATGCATAAATATCCGATTTTTCAGATGGCATGATGGCGCAAAGGTATCGATGAATATCCGAATATTCTTGAAGATAAGTTCCAAGGTCAGCTGGAAATAAACGAATCTTGTCAATATCTGCCGCAAATAGCTGCTCAACGTGAACCTGATAAAGTCGTTTAGCGCCTATTTTACTGTTATTCACTGTGGCGGAAGAGCATATGATAAGAGGTCGTTTTCCCCCAAGGCTGCATAATTCTAAAAATATTGCTTCATATGGTGCAGCGACGCTTGCGTATGAACCAGAAATCAGATGTATCTCGTCAACTATTAGAAGCGATGGTGGTGTTGCCCCCAACTTTCCGCCAAGCGTATCCCGTCCCGCTTTGATCACATCGGCTTGGGTCGGTGTTTCACCATCATGTGAAAGATGTTCCCTGAAATAAAAACCGTATCGGCTGTTCAATTGTAGTCTATCAGGCATGAACAATTTTTTAACATCCTGGTTCCTTCCGAGGGTCGCAAACTTGTCCAGTGTCATTATAACTATCGTCGGAAGATATCTGAAAACTTCCTCGTCTATGAGAAATAGGGGCAATTCCCCTGGCTGTCTCTCATATATGCAGTTCAAATTTCGCATTTCGCAATCAACATTAGAACAGAGATGCAACAGCCTGTGTTTCTCTTTTGCGGCGGTTACGGTTATTGGTGATTTGCAAACTGGGCATTTTTTGATATTTATAAGTCGATTCGCGTTTGAAGCAAATGCCAGGTATTTTTCATTGAATCCGTTACCCCATTTACCTTCCTTGGTTCGTTTAAACCCCCAAATATCGTTAGGAGTTTCACTTTGACCTATTAATATTCCAGTGGAGATAAGATCACGGTTACCTTCTGGCATCACATCCTTCAAAATCAGATTCGAAAACGTGATGATCTCGACAGTTCGCTCCAATTGCTGCGCCGAAAGAAATTTGCGCGGGTATTTGATTATTACGCTCGTTCCTGCCTTTTTTCCGGAAAGTCTATCGTAAAAAGCCAGGAATATCGACAGACCCAAGAAAGCTTCTGTTTTTCCAGTGCCAGTGGGAAAGTTCAGTGTTATTACTGATCCGTTTTTCTCCAATAAAGAACTCAAGGATGAAAGAATAAAGGCAAGCTGGAAAGGTCTCCAGCCGGTTATTTTGCTGAGTTTGTTGCTCCGTTGAAGCATAGATTTGTTCAGAAAATTGAACGCATTCATAGCTGTTGTGTTGTTTCGCAGAACGTTCACACCGCCCGCTAATGCCTTCATCTCGAAATCTATGCGCCCAACATCCTCGTTGAATTCCTGTTCTAGCTGTTCGCGCATAGGATGACTCTCAAATTTGGAAAACAATCGTTTCAGATCTGCCTTGCGTTTTTCGGCGTTTTTTAATATACCTGAAATAAGGACTTCGCACGTTTCCAATGTTGTGTTTTTATCACAAAGCGAATCAAAGGAGAGACATTTATTTTCATCCAATTTAAGATCCGGAATATCCTTGAGAAGCAGTCGTTTTTCCACGAATACTTGAAGGTCGCTCGTTCTTGCCACATTGGAACTCGATTGCAGGACACCGGTGCATATCCCCCTGGCCTTTACTTCCGGATTGGATCGGTAGGAAAAGGATGAAACGCGGTGATCAAAATCAAGAAGTTTTGAGTTTTCTTCAATCCCAAGCTCAAGCTTGACAGCTCTTGCTATTTTCTGCTGATAAATCGCGGCAGGGGGAACCGTATTGGCACCATGTTTTGTTTTTTCGAGCATGTCTATTTCTAAGTTTTCGAAAATAACGGCAACATCGTGTCCATCTGGGATTTTCTTTATTTTCGTTCTAAGACAGAGATTTGGAAGACTATCCGTGACGCTATAGCCATTCGATTGCAACCGAGACTTTGCGGATTCAATAGCTTCTGCCATCGCATCGTTGATAGTTTTATCATTTTTTTCGAGAAGTGCACAATCAACTAAGCAGCTAAATGAAGTTTCCTGTAAGGCATATGCGAGATGATCCGTATCTTTGAATCCGATTATACCCAATGAGACCTTGAGCGTGACCATCTGTTTCGGACTGATAACTTTCAACCCTATGCGAGAAGGGCGGCGGTATTCCGTCGATTCGGCTAGCTCGTCCTCCTCAGCCACGGGATATAGGGAATTTATTACTGCGTCGTCCGATTTGAATACAAAACAGTTTTCAGAGATTTTTTCCCGTTTACCCTCTAACCAACCCTCCAGTTCATAGAGGAAACGATTCGCCGATGAAGCTTCATAAAGCCCTGAGCCATCCGACATGTTCCAACCTTGCTTCGCTTCTTTCTAGTTTTGTAATAGTAAGGTTTAATCTAGCATCGCTTTCGGCGAGTTTGCTCAAAGGCGGCACCTCTCTGAGCTTCTTGATGTTTGCAAATGCCTCGATCACGGTATGTATCCCGTCTTCAGTATACCCCATCATTTTTCCAAGTTCTATTAGACAGTCGGATTTACTGGGTGACATAGTTATATCCACCCAATTCCAGACCGTCGACTCTTCTATCCCATATCCCGTCTTTTCGAGCTCCGATACGAGCGATTTTATATCCGAATCCGACAGTTTTTTCCTAAATTCTTCTGAAAGCAGAAGGTACTTTGATATCGTACCTTTCAAACTTTCGTCAAAGTCAGGATTGTCAATTATCATTCTTTTTATGGCGTCCACCAGAACTGTATAGTTCCAGGCACTTTTTTCCATTATATCGCGTATTTGCAATTCACTGGGTTTTGCTGAGACCTGAGATGCACCACGCTTAACAGTTATCCGATGTTCTGAATCTACTGGCAAAGCCAATTCCCAATCACGTGAATTCTGATCTTTCAAGGTAATCATCACACAGTTCAGTGTCATATTGGACCCTACACCCGTTTCCTCGGCTTTTTTCCTGGCTTCTCGTGCATAACGTTTCATCTCGGCATAACTCTCGAATACATCCACTGTCAAATCGTCTTCCCTCGGTAACTGCGCGCCCCTGCCTATAGCTGGAATGACATCGGTAACGTCCTTCTCGGTCAGCAAACTGTCATTTTTTCCCTTTTCTAAAACTTTGGCGTAGAAAAGTTCGTTTGACATTAGTAGGTCGAATAGGAATTCTTCCAATTTGCCAGCTAAAAGAATGATAGAGGGGCAGTCACACCGATTAAGGTATTTCAATTTGATCAATTCCTCATTACCGTAAATAAGTCTCGGTACGCCGTAGATAAGGTTTTTTCCCTTGGGCAGTTCACCTGATTCATCAGTGGCAAATACTTTTTCGGTTCCAGTCTCTAAACGTGGCGGATATCCAAAAACAACAAGATGGTCAAATGAAGAAAGATTGTCCTTGATATATTTCTCTTTGCCGAATGGATTAGCCGACATTGCGATATTAGCTGCGATAGACTGGACTGCTGAAAGTAGTTCGTCCTGTTTAGCATCTGAAAGATGTGAAAACAGACTCCGGTCTATTCCAGAAATTCGGTATTCCTCTCCAGGCATTAGCGCGCACATATTTGAAATAATTGAAAAAAGACCCTTGTACGCTATCCGATCCGACTTTCCAAATTCAAGAAGATTTTTTTGCAGCGTAGTCGCCGCTTTTTTGTCAAATATCGAATCATAATCAGGGATAACCACTTTCTTGATATCACCTATAATATCGCTTTGCGATGCACCTATGTGTATGAAATGACTTCCTCGAAGAATATGAGGTGAAGGAAGTTGATTAACGGATTTCGTAACTATTATGAACTTCGATTCGTTGGGAACGGATAGATATTTTTTCCACGATTCCAAAGAGGGCAACCAACGTTCATTTTCAAAAAAAACCAGAATGATTGATGGCCCGTGTTCGAATTTTGAAAGGGCATTTCTTATTGATTTTTTATCCATCGAACAGATGGGCAATGGCCTGGCCACACCGATATGCATCATAGACCTGATGTCGCTGGCCGTTAGCGATTTGCTGGTCGACGTCCAATTACTGCGCAAGCCTGCGTAATGTATGGATTCCGCATCCGCTTTTAAGTTTTCAATCTCTTTGGAAAGAAACGGAATAAACCAGCAGTGGTTTTTGCAACCTTGAGGGGGGATTAAACACGGATATTCCGGTTGACCCCGCGCAGTATTCTGGATAAAACTCCGCAAATAGTGGTGAGTGAAAAAATTTCTACTTAAGGGTTTATCAAAAATTATCAGCACATTGCAAGAACTCACTGGAAGTTCGCGGAGAAGGTTGTTGCACAAAACAAGTGGAAAGAAAGTCTGCCCAAACCACAATTCCTGTTTTTCTATTCCACCCCAATCCTTTAAAAAAAAGTAGCTGTTTTCTGTTTTTAACGCATCGTCTACTTTCGCTATAATGTCGTGTTGAGCAGGTGTGATTTTTGCATGTGTAAAATTTTCTGTTTTGCCTTTTGCCGCAAGACCTACACACACCGTCCGTGCGCTATCCATAACAAGCACCAACGAACATTTTGCCAATCACATGTGCGAGAGAAACGGGTACGGCGTTTCCTACGTGCCGTGAAATACTTTTTAAGTTGCCGTAAAAGATGTACTTGTCGGGAAAAGTCTGAATTGCTGCTGCTTCCCGCACGGTTATTGCTCTATTTTGTTCAGGGTGACCGAACCGGCCGTTGGTGATACTGGTACATTTGCACGTCAAAGTCGGCGAAGGCAGGTTCCAGGCCATTCTACCATATACGTCTCTGTGCCCACGGTGTGTTTTATGACACTCGAGGACAAGCTCCGGGGGCAAATCGCTTCTGGACCCCCCGTCTTTTCTTATAAGTTTTATTCGTTGAAGATTTTTTGGCCCGAGTTTCTGGGTAATGTGGTTAGGTGGAAATTTTGATGTTGATCGAGTTGTTATTCGCGGATATTTGGATATGGCATCTCTCACCGTAACATACGGTATCAACCCATGACCGTGGGATGCTAGAGGTATCGTTATATCCGTTCCAAATCCCTTCAGTCTTCCGATAAGCACGAATCTTTTCCTACTTTGTGGAACCCCATAATCTTTGGCATCCATTATGCCATACTGAATTACGTATTTGTAGGCTAACATTTTCCTAAATTTTCTGAAAAAGTAGTTTTTTTCCTTGCCAAAACGAGGAACGTTTTCAACAAATATGTATTCTGGTCTAATTTTGCTAATAAGACGTCCGAAGCTTAGAATCAGCGATTTCCGTTCGTCACCTGGTTTTGGATTACGATTATGAAGAGAGAATGGTTGACATGGGGCGCAACCAACAAACAACAGCACTTTTCCTCTTCTGCGTATCCCTTTCATGACGCTCTTTTCAGTTACAGTTTGAACATCTGCCAATACGAATTTTGAACCTGGATTGTTGCGCTCATATGTTTTTTTGGCACTCGGATCGATATCAAGTCCTTTCAATACTTTTATGCCAGCTTTCCTAAGGCCATGCGTTGCCCCACCGGCTCCACAAAAAAAATCAACTGCTATTATTTTTCTCATTCTTTTCCCCCAGCGCCTTCATTATCTTATATGTAACTTTATCGGAATTTTTTTCAATTTCCCAATCCCAGAACCTGAGTACCCGCCACCCATCACCACGCAATCCTCTATTTATTTTTGTATCCCTACGGATATTGGAGGATATCTTATTTAACCAGAAGGGAGCGAGTTTACCGGCCCATTTCTTAAACCGATATCCGTGCCAAAACGATCCATCACAAAAGATAGCAACCCTGTTTTTTTCGAATGCAAAATCTGGCTTCCCAAACATTTTTGGCTGGTATTTGAAGCCTTTCAGACCGTCCTTCCTTAATGCTTTTTGCAATGTGATCTCTATACCCGTGCGGCTTCCTCTGATTTTTGACATTATCTCGCTGCGTTTTTTCTTTGTATATATGTCCGTGTCGACCACCGTATATCCGAGATAATGGAGCGTTTTCTTTTTAAGACCTCATTCTGCTGACAGAATAAACCAAGAATGGCTAGACCGCCGATTTGTCACTAGCTCGTTTCTTCCTTATCATCACCCTGAACCCCTGCTGCTCGGTGCTGACCTTTTCGCACGCCTGAACCTGCTTTATGAGCACGAGGTAGCTCTTGACTGTCTTCGGGTGGAGCTTCGTCCTCCTGCAAAGCCCATAGAAACTTATGGGGCTTTCCGAAATGGCCTCAAGGATTTTTTCAGCTATTGCCGCCTTTGTCATGCTCCCACTCGCAAAGATGGTGCGCGAATGGGTTTATATGCGCGAGGAGAGACACCTCATTTCCGCGGAAACCCGTTTCTCTCCGACGTGGTGCTGCGGAAATTTGACCGCATTTCCGCGGAAATATATTTCCCAGGCACAAAAGTGCCGATATCCGCACTCTTCTATAAAACGACCGATCAGCACAGGCGCTGGAGGTGGTAAACATGAAGAAAGAGAGCGACGAAATCGAGAAATTCATGCCAGCATGGTATGTTGAACTTAGGAAAGCCTATCTCAAGCAGGTTGAGGATGAAGAGAAGAAAAAGAAGGAATCAAGCAAGCTTTTTTCCTAGCCCGAGCGCATTTGCGCGCTCGAGCATGGTAGTTTTGAATATCTCGTCCTTCATCAGGACGTTTAGGAAGTCGTTAGCTCCTTCTTTCGCCTTTTCTATCTCCAAAAGGCCGGGATTGCCCATCGGATAGCCGCAGGCGCTGCAGAATTTGGCAACCGCGGTATTCTGGACCTTGCATTTCTCGCAAGCCTTGAATTCGAGTATGCTGTTCTGGTGGTTGTCTTCCTTCTTTATCATGCCCCGCTTTTCAAGCATTTTATTGTCAACATCGCCGCCCGAAAGGTGGACGTAGGTGGCGGGCATTTTGGAGCCGCCAGCCCAGCCGAATATTATCTTGAGTTCCTGCTCGGTGAACTCCTGCGCCAGGTGCGTGGCACGGCTGTGCCTGAAAAGGTGCGGATAGATGCGCTTTTTCAGGCCTGAACGCCTCTTGGCAGCCCGAAGAATGGACGCAAGCGTGCTGTTGCTGTGTATGCCCCCGTCATTGTGGGATTCGGTGAAAAGGTTGGCTTCGAAATTGTCCGCGTGGGGGTGGTGGTTGAGCCAGATTTTCAGATCGGGCACCGAATCAATGAGCCTTATCCGCCTCATGCCGGTTTTCCCGTCCAGCATTACCTGGGCGCCGTACTGGTCAAACTGGATGTGCTTTATCTTGATTCCAAGCAGTTCTCCGGCCCGTGCGCCGGATTCATAGAGAATCATTATCAGGGCGCGATTGCGGGGGTTTTGCGCGGCCTCAACGAGCTTCTTGACTTCGTCCCTTGTCAATATCTCCTCAGGCAATTTGCGCTTTTCGAAGCCGTGCGTTTTTATCCAGTCAACGCACTCGGGATAGTTCTTGCCGCCATAAAGCCACTTGTAAAACGCCTTTATTGATACCTTTAGCGAGCGGGATTTGTACCAGGTATGCGCTTTCAGGAAGTCGATTATGTCATTTTTGGTTGCGTCCTTGAACGGCTTTTTGAGCGCCCGGCCAAGCTTCGCCAAGCAATAAAGATAGATATAAACCGATCCGGGAGCCATGCCCTGGGCTGACTTTTCGCGCTCAAATTCCTTGAACGTTGCGATTTGGCTTTGCGTAAGGCCTTTCGCGGACGCGATATAATGGTCAGGGTTTCTCGCTTCTGAAGTCATGCCCCTGTCCCAAGTCTTGTTCTATATAAACCTTGCGTCCGTCTGACGCGAAACTTTGCATCAGACCGTCCGTCAGCCGCCGAACTTGCTCATGTCTATGTTCGCGCCCTTCATCATCTTCTCCATTTTCTTCCTGAAGCCGCGGTTCTTCTTGAATTGCGAGAACATCCCGTTCACGCGCTCGAACTGCGTGAGAAGCTCGCGCACGTCCTCGGGCTTGGTGCCGGAGCCAGCCGCAATCCGCTCGATTCTTGTGCGGCTCTTCCTCACAAGCCCGGCATCCTCCATCTCCGCCTTGGTCATGGATGAGATGATGCACTCGTACTTCTTGAGCTTGCCCTCGCTGGTCTTCACCATGTCGGCGGGGACGTCAGCCGCCCCGAGCATGGAAAACACGCCGGAAAGCGGGCCGAGCTTTTTCGCGGCCTTGAGCTGCTCGTAAAATGTCCTGAGCGTGAGCTTGTCCTCCATTTCAGCCGGAAGGTTTTGCTCGTCGGCGATTTTCTTAACTTTTTCAAGCAATGCGCCGATGTCCGGGAAGCCCAGTAGCCTTCCCACGAACTTTTGCGCGTCAAAAGGCTCGAGCGCGTCCATTTTCTCCCCTGTGCCGATGAACGCCACTTTCGCGCCCGAGGAGGAGACTGCGGAAAGCGCGCCGCCTCCCTTGCCGCTCCCGTCGAGCTTGGTGATTATCACCCCTGTTAGCCCCACCGCGCTGTGGAACTCGGAGGCCTGCTTGCCCGCCACCTGCCCGATGTCGGCGGAAATCACTAGGAAGCGCTCGTCGGGAAGGAATGTTTCGTTTATCACCTTGAGCTGCTCCACGAGCCCGGTGTCAAACGCGCTCCTGCCCGCCGAGTCCGTTATGAGCACGTCCTCCTTTGCGCGCGCTTTCGCGTCCGCAAGGATTTTTTTCACGTCATGCTCGCCCTGGATGCCGTAGAATGCGGCGCCGGTTTGCTTGGAAAGCTGCTGGAGCTGCTCATATGCCGCAGGCCGGTCCACGTCGCAGGAAATCAGCCCAACGGAAAGCCCGCGGCTTTTGTAGAAGTGCGCAATCTTCCCGGCCGCCGTGGTATTGTGCACTATGAAGTTGTTAGCAACAAAATTATGGTAGCGGTCCACTGTCAGGTCATAAACATATTCTTCACTATCCTCAATCTCAAGACGGCATACCTTGCCCCATTTGATGTCTGAATTTGCAAGAAGCTCAAGGAATTCGGGCTTTTGCAAGTCAAAGAGCCTGTTTTTTTCCAGAAGAGCGGTGCCATGATGCGTTGCAACCAGTTGTCCATCATCATATGCTTGGACATATCCCTGCTCCCGCAAGCGTGCAATTGAAGCATTCAGGGATGGGACGCTATGCCCTGTGAGGAGGCGCACTTTTTGGAAGGTGGCGGGTTTTGCACACGCCTCGATGATATGGTTATTGGCGTTTTTCGAGCTTTTCACTGTTTTAAGGAACCCCCTAAGTGCCTTCCGTGAGATAACCCCGCGTGATTCGTATACTCCATAGGATGATACGTTTTTTTGCAGCTCCCCTATGGAGGCGCCAAAATATTCACGCACCTCCATTAGCGTGTTCCCAATGTTGAGGTTCTCAAGCTTGCCTTCGGTCTGGCCGATGCCAATCTCCGAGAGGGAAAGAAGCCGGTCGGACTTTTTCCTGATGGCGGAGCCAGCCAGTGCGGCAAAGTCCTCGGTTTCCTTCCCACGCAGGAAAACCCGATGGTATGTCCAGCCATCCACCTGTTTTGTGGAATATGCCGAAGATATGCCTTCGGAGAGAAGGAGGAGCCGCAATTGGTAGGCAAAATGCCGGCTCGCGGTGGAAAACTCGATGTGCCGTGTGCCATTTTCCACATAGCCGTCACAGTCGAAATATGCCCTTAGGAATGCGTGCCTGCATGCGCTGTCAGACCGCATCATGAATTTTGGAAGGCGCATAGTGCGGCTTTTTTTGCCTATGGGAAGCCCGAAGATGCCGTGCAGTATGTCCACCAGAGTTTTTGACGCGAATGTAACGCGGCGAAGCCCGATATTCCGTGGGTCAGGAGTGATGCCAGGCTCCAGCCCAAATAGGGTTTTGCCGAGGTGCATAACCCGTTCCACCACATCGTCGTCTTTGTTGGTTATGTTCACGCATCTGCGTTCCATGTGCCCGTCCCCGTAAAAGTAGCCCATGAACTCGGCAAGCGCGGGTGTAAGTGTGGTGGGAAAACGAATATCTTTTCGGCCTCCCCTGAAAACCACAGTCTCTCCAAACTTGGTCGCAAATCCCTGCGCCATGGCAGTGGAAAGGAGAGCGCAGTCAGCCTCGCCTGCCTTGAGTTCGGCAGATATGCGGCAGTATGGACGGTTGGAAAGTGAAGATGCCCTTTGGAGCGTCCCGAATTTTGACTTCAGGAAACCGCGTAGTTGCACGGCGATGTTTTTGTCAAGAAGCCTTACGCTTGCAGGGAGGGTGTTTAGGAAATTGAACTGCGTATTTATCGGTTCAATCGGCAGCCTGCCGGGAAGTGCAACGAAGTCACCGAGCGCAAGTTCATCCGCGCGCTTCTGCAATATGGTGCCATTTTTTAGGGTGAAAAACGGGTGCTCTGGCGTTGCTGTTATTTTTTCATTGCTTCCGTTGTCAAGCCAGACCGAGCGCAGTGGCTCTGTTTTCTTCAGTTTCCAGATGAAAGTGCCTTTGGAGCGCACCATTTTCAGGCTTTCCGGATCGAAGGAAAACACGCCGATGTCGCTTTTCTTTATTGTGCCACTGCCACACTCGTCCTCCGGCCCGGCAGTGGACTCGTAAAGTTCCTTTATTGTCATTGCCGAACCGTCGCAGAGTGGAACCATTGTGTCTGGATGTACGCATTTGCCGCTGCCAAAGAGCCCGAGGAGCAGTATTTTCTTCGGCGACACCTTGGGCTCGTAGCGCTCGCCCATCATGCCGGAAAGCTCCTCGTAGACGACTTTCACGACGTGCTCGCGCAAGGACAGCCCTTTTGGCAGGTTGGCGTCAAGCGCGCGGTTCTCAATCCGCTTGGTGAGGTCGAAGACAAGGCGCACGTTGACGTCGGAGGAAATGAGCACGCGCTGGAGCTCGCGGCATAGCGCCTTCACCGCCTTTTCATCGGCAACTGGCGCGCCCGTGAATTTCGAGAGAGCCTGGCGCAGGCTCCGTCCAAGGTCCATATGTATCTGTTGAGGATGGGATGGAAAATGGTTAAAACCCTGCCCTGCGCCGCGCGCGAAACCAGCATCGCCGGCACCGGCGATGAAATCGCCATGCGCATTGGCATTCTCCCACGACGGAGCAACGTCGGGAATATATTTATAAACTGTGCCGTCGAATTGCACCTCGGAGCGGGATAAAACGCTCATATCTATTTTGGAGGTGCGAATATGGGACAGAAGATAGGAACCGAAAAAATATCGCGCGAAGACGGCTACCTTTACTACATTGGTAAGGACGGCTATGTCTGGGCTGCACCGATGAAGCACAACAAGCGCGGCAAGAAGAAGAAAGTAGGCACAGAGAAGATTGCCAAGCAGGGCGGCTTCATGTACTACCTCGGCAAGGATGGCTACGTCTACAAGGCGAAGCTAAAGAATGCCTGAGTAGTTTGAACGTTTTTGTTTTTACAGGCGCGGCCCGGACAGGTCACCGGGCTGCGTGCGATTTTTTCAGAAATTGTAGATGCTTAGCGCGGGCTTGACTTTTTCCAGAAGATGCGAGTATGTCTGCCAGCAGTCCCCCTTCAACGGCCCAGAGTTTCCAGGAATCTTTTGATTGCCGCCGGTTTTGGCACCATCTTTTTAAATTGAAGCCATCAGATTTCTGTTGATATTTCATGACTAACGTGTATATCCCTACGAAGGCAGGCGAGCTTGACAGGCTTTACCCAGATTTAGCCAGGGCGGGCTTTGGCCGCGTGCCGAAAGAGATTGTCAACCCCCCTTTTGACATGGCAAATTACGCCAAGGCACGGGATATCTTGCAGAAAAAAACGAGGGAAGAAGGCCCGTTCCTGAAATATCTTATGATGAGGAACAATGGAAGCCCGAAGGGAACCGGCAAGGGAGACAGTGTTCCGATGTTTTTAGAGGCAAGTGAAAACGAGGTTAGACGGACTTTCAACCGCATAATGGACTCGGACAACGAAGCGACAGGGGTTATCATGCAGCCTTTTGTAGGGCAGAGGCTGCAGCTTTTTGAAAATTACAAGGATGAGAGGGTCTTTGCCCCTTACGTGTCAGGCATAGCGTACACTGCAAAGGCAACCGCGCGCGGCAATGCAGTAATTGAGTGGGTTTACGGGCATCCTGAGCGGGCGGTGAATGGAGCAGGACATTACCTCGCTTTCAACAAAGACACGCTTGAGAGGGAACTGAAGGAAGTGCAATGGCAATTTGCGGACAAGGAAGTTGCGGCGCTTCGCGCAGACCACGATGCCTGTGGTGAGCCGCGGCTGGAAATGCGCTCTTTTGACACCCCATCAGCCGGCAGTGGGATGGCAACCTATGCTGATGCTCGGCTTTTGAAGAAAGTCATGTCGTCTGTTTTAATGCTTGGCGATGCAGGCGCACTTTGCATAGAGTGGGCACTTACAACGATTGGGAAAACAACCCGCCTTTTCGCGCTGCAGGTTTCCGAAGCAGAAGGAATGCTGCCCGGGAATCCGGCCTGGATGCACGAGGCGCTCGGCAATTACCAGAGCCTTGTAAGGGAAGCCGTTCCAGACTGCCATGAAGGCGAAAGCTATGACTACAGGCGGCTTCAGAGGATGTATGCGAATGCTTTGGAGAATCCAAAGGTAATCGCCGTAAGCTTTGACGCTGTGGGAGAGGGGACGCGCGTTTATGATGCTTTGTTTTGGAAGCTGGACGTGATAGATGTTACGAGGTTGGCAAAAAAGGCCGTGATGCCGGCAATCATGGCATTCACTTCAGATTCGCCTGCAAAAGCCATGCTGGTAGAAGCCCAAAAAAGAGAATGCCGGGATTCGCTGGTTGAGCTTTCAAGAGGCAGCACCCATGAAACGTTCAGAGGCCATGCGAGGGCATTTGCACTGACGCATGATTTTTTGGCAATGGGAACGGGCACAATAATGGAGCATAAGCTCCGGGAAATGGTGGAAGCCGCGGGGTTCGGATGGGCATCCAGGATAAAGATAAATGGGAAGTTCGCCATAAAAGTTTCAGAAAAAGAGCCGTTCGCCACTTTAGAGGCGATTCGTGTGGATGGCGTCGAATATGCGTAGGATTGACTGCGCAAGCCGGTTCCATTACGATATCAATTAAAAGCTCGCGCGCGAATTTGGTGCCATGGGATGCAGACCGAGCTACCAGGGCACGAGGCTGGTCATGGACTGCCCGACATGCGGGCTGGGGCTTGCCACCCCGCAATGCATAAACTCACACCTCAAGGTAACCTCCGCGCTTCCGAAGCTCTGGAAGACCATGAGGTATGAGGAGGAAATAATGGTGGAGCTGAACGAGGACAAGGCGGCCATCATCTACGAATATGACGCGATTATCAGGCAAGTGGAAGGGATAATGCTCAACCAGAAGACATACGGGAAGATAGAGGACGAGCATTACCTGCAGAGGAAGAAGCTTCTCCGCGACTTTTACGAATACATGTTCATGAACCCGCTGGTGGCCGAGCAGGTGCTGCGCGGCTACAACGAGCCATATCCGCAGAAGGCGGTGTTCGTGGAGGGCTACAGGAACTTCCACGCGTGGATGAACGGGATACTGGACGCCTACACGAAATCGTCGCTGTACCTGCTTTGCAAAAAGACGGGCGACATGCGCGCGGCGTTCCTCGTGCTTTTGGGCCTCAAGTCGCTCCTTTTCATGCAGAATTTCATGCTCACCGTGCCAAAGGAAGCCGTGCTGATTGATGCGCCGGAGGCGAACTATGAAATCGGCCACGGCCTGAAGGTAAGGATATACGACGTGCCCGGCGGCGAGGCGCACATATACACGATTGAGAACGGCGTGGTCGAGTCCCTCCCGCCGAAGCTGCAGGAGATGCTGCGCGTTGCGATACAGGAAGGGCTGAAGGAAATCAGCCAGATGGTGGACTACACCACTATTTTCGACGACAAGAGCAGGGAGATGGCGCAGCAGTTCATAGACAAGGCATCGCTTGACAAGGTGGAAATCACGCAGGAGCAGGCGATTGCCATGGGGCGGGAAGCGGCCTCGTGGACGGTGGGGCTGGGCTCGCCAATCGAGAACATGGCGCTGGACCAGGACAATATAACTGATATTTACATTGACAGCGAGAACTCGCCATTGTACATTGAGCACGCAAAGTACGGGCTTTGCCACACGCTGTGGCGCTACAACCGGGAGATGCTCGAGCATTCGTTCAAGAACATGGTGGCGTCCACCATGGGCACGAGGAAATTCGACAAGAACTCGCCCGTCGTGGACGTTGTGCTCACGAGGCTTGCGATGAGGTGCCACCTGCAGCAGCCGCCGGCCACTTTCAGGGACCTGCAGGCTGCGCTGCGCATCATGCGCGACAAGCCGTTCACCTACCCCATGTACCTCAAGCTCAATTCCATGTCGCCCTTCTTTGCGGGCTACGACGACGTCATGGTGGGGCTGGGCTGCTCCGAGGCGGTGCTCGGCCTCAAGGGAGTGGGAAAGACCGCGTTCACATCGGCGAAGATTGCGGCGATTGGCACCAAGAAAAGGATATTGCCTATCGAGGACATTGAGGAAATCCCCGTCAAGGCGTACAGGAAAAAGGGGTTCCACATCGGCGCGGTGCAGGTGCAGTCGTCCGACAGGGACGAGGTGGGCACCACCGAACTGGACCTGGTGTCCATGACGAACGCGGCGCTGCGCATGGGAGATGCGTGCGTCATCATCAACGAAATCCGCTCGAGGACGGCCATCCAGGGCGTAATCAACATGCTCAACACCCAGCCGGGGATTTTCCTGCTCTACAACCTTCACGCCCAGTCGCTCAAAGACGTGCAGGACAGGCTGGAAACCGTGTTCGGCATACCGGCGGCCTCGATGTTCTCCACCGATAGGTATTCGTTCCTGAAAAAGATACGCTTCGGCAGGAAGACGCGCGTGTACAGGATGCTCGGCTTCCAGTATGAGACTGACATCAAGGAGCACAAGTTCGTCCAGACATTCGACCTTGAAAGGGGCGAGGACATTGGCGACACGGCGCTCAAGTGCCTGTTCCTCTCCGAGCCTGCGGCAAATGCAAAATCGCTGTCTGACGCGGATTTGGGCAAGATTGCAAAGGGCCTGAAGCTGGATTTCGTGCCCCCGGCGCTCGAGCGCAGGAGCGACGAGACGGGCATAACCCCGAAGCAGTACGTGATGGAGGCTTTCCTGAAGGGGAAGCTCTACTCGCAGGTTTTCGAGGCGTCTGAAAAATACGGCAACGCGCGGCTGCTGGAGCTGGATTTCGTGCTCAGGTGCACCACGGCGGCGAACAACCTCCTCAAGAGGGCGCAGAGCGAGAACGTGGACTGGGCAAAGGTGGACAAGGAATGGTCAAAGACGTTCGCGGACATCCTGAAGCGCGAGTTGACCGAGGCGTCCGCGGACGCGGTTGCGACGGGCACGAAGGAAGAGAAGAAGGCGTAGGTTTTCTTTTTTTACAGGCACTCATTTTCCAAGATATTTTGAATATTTTCCTAGCGCTTGCCTTCGCGTAAGCGGCTTCTGCCCTTTCTTTTCCATCTCGCGGTCTTCGGCATCCATGCGCCTCTTGAGGCGCATTGTTTCTGAAATTTTCCTGCCCATAAATTCACCAGAATGACGCGTGAACTACCCACGCCTGAAGGCGTGGGCTTCTTGGGAAATTAACAGAACGCAGACAGGCGCATCTGCATAGCTTCACTTTTTGCTTCCCTGATTGACTGATTCAGCTCCTTGAATTGATGC